>Ga0265798_10009643_pt1 | contig 12044 bp, 10 predicted proteins | sample P3T30metagenome_FD_192430 | JGI IMG/M metagenome (GOLD analysis project Ga0265798, IMG submission 192430) | Plant litter microbial communities from East Loma Ridge, Irvine, California - P3 T30 | ecosystem: Environmental > Terrestrial > Plant litter > Unclassified | place: USA: California... | reverse complement strand
CCCCGGGGTCGCTTCCCAGCAATTTAGGGCGGCTCGTCCGGGGCCGTAGCACTCGCTACTGAATGTTAAAGTTAATTGCCGGCCCCGAGGTTCCAAGCGTTCCCACATATTTTAGGGGCCCCAGGCCACTGTTTTTAGCATATTACTGAGAGTCAAGCCGCTTAATTCGAGCCAGACGCTCATTTTTTCTTTAAATGGCCGTGCACTTCCTCCGCAAGCTCTTCACAGTACCCGCCTCACTGCACAGCATTTTATTAAAAGCTGGCCGCATAATTGCCTTTCTCAGCTTGCAATCGTTTTTTCCCGTAGATTTCCCATCTCATCCACCCTTCATTACTTCTTCACCTTTGAAAACCATGTATAAGTCCCTGTTCTTGCTGCTAGCCCTGTGGCTGGGCGCCGCCTGCACCTCGGCACAGGCCCAAACGCTGTCGCCGCTCGGCATCTGGACTAATTCTGAGAAGAAAGCCACGTTCGAGATTTATAAGTGCGGCGATAAGCTGTGTGGCAAAATCGTGAGCTTGGCCGTGCCCAATGACCCCGCTACCGGCAAGCCCAAGACCGACACCCCCAACCCCGACCCCAAGCTGCGCAGCCGCCCGCGCCTGGGTATGGTCTTCATGCAGGGCTTTAGCTATGATGATGATAATAAATGGGATAATGGCAAAATCTACGACCCCGAGAGCGGCAAAACCTACTCGTGCTACATGAAAATGGAATCAGCCAATACGATGGAGGTAAAAGGCTACATCGGCTTCTCCCTCATCGGCAAGTCGCAGACCTGGACGCGAGTGAAATAAGCGCACTGGCTAGCCAGCAACTTTTTTGGGCAGCGGCTCTTCTGAGAGGAAGGGCCGCTGTTTTTTTCGCTTTTTTGGGCCGGGCGCAGCATTGCCGGCCGAAACTATTTGCCCTAGGCGGTGTTTTTTATCCGTTCAGGTTGCTTTCTTACTTCTCGTGCTTCAGCTCATCCAACAGCTTTTTCAGCGGCGCAGCAGCGGCGCGGGTGCCGACTGGCAGCCCGCCGCCCAGCCCACGCCCGCCCAGGCCCAGCGCCACCAGGCCTGGGTAGCGGAGCGCGTGTACCGCAACTGGCTAGGGCCGTATTTTAAGGCCTACCACCTGCGCAAGGGCGGGGCGGGTGGCCAGCGCGGCCTGCGCGTGGAGCTGCTGCACGAGGAAGGCCGCCAGGGAGCACTGTTCTTTTATGACCCTAGCATTGGGCCGGGTAATTTTGAGCACTTATACCACCTGCTGGGTGAGCGCATTACGGCCCTGGGCTACCGCCGCGCCTGCCACGATTGCCGCCAGCGTAACCGCGAGCAACTGCGCGAACACACGGTAAAGCAGTTTTTCAAGCCCAACCCTACCGACTGCACCGAAACCGGCCGCTGCAACCAGCGCTACGGCCTTATCACTCTCGACCTGGTGGGCGTAAACGACCGGCCGCTCTTCATTCGCCTCAGCACCAACCCGGTACATGAGTCGAGCTTTACGCCAGCCCAGTCGTTTGAGGCGCTGCTCAAAACGGTATTCGACGAGCCGGCCGCCGACGCCGCCATTACCGAGCGCATTGTGGAGTACTACAAAGGCTAGGCCTGCCCCTACTGCTTAGTGAAACGCGCTTGCCCCACAGCTTCCCCGGCCGGCCCCAGCAGCCGCAGCAGGTACAGGCCGGGCGCCAGCCGTTGCGTGTCCACCTGGGGCCGGGCCGGTAGCACTGGCTGGCGCAGTACCACGCGGCCGGCCGCATCGCAGACCTCCGCCGTGGCAGCACTGGGTAAATCACTGATAGTAAGCTGACTTTGAGTTGGGTTGGGAAAGACTGCCAGCCCCGGGACACTGGCAGCGCGGGTGGCTAGCACCAGCGAATTATCGCGCCGGATGGTACCGGGCAGGTCGGGTAGCCAGCCGGCGGGGTCCACGGCAATGGCCGTTACAACGCCGCTCACGGGCACGGTGAACCCCTGGCTAGCCTGGGCCTGGCTGAAGCGCACGAGGCGCGTGCTACCATCCTGAAAAGTCAGCTGGTAGTCTACTTCGGCTTGGAAAAAGGCGGGGGTGGCCCCGGGCGTAGTGCCCTCGTTTACTTGCAGAAAGAGTGAGTTGCCGGCCTGGTTCCAGCGCACATCGAAAATGGGGTAGCCATTGCCCCGGTACCACTGGTTGAAAAAATAGTCGAGCGGCTGGCCCAGCTCCGCCTCAAACAGGCGCTGCAAGTCGGCAGTGTGGGCAGTGCGGCCACTAAACTGCTGCTGGTAGGTGCGCAGCACCCGAAAAAAGCGCGTATCGTCGTGGCAGAGGTAGCGCAGCATGTGCACGATAGTTGCGCCTTTTTTATACGTGAGGTTGTAGCTAAAAATGCGGCTTACGTTGGTGGTATCCGCTACGCGCACCGTGCCAGTGGGCGCCAGCTGGGCGCGGGCCTGGGCGTCAGTTAGCCAGGCGCGGGCAGTGGCGGGCGTGTCGAAGGCTTGCAGCGAGAGGTATTCGCCATAAGAGGCGAAGCCTTCATTGAGCCAGATGTCTTCCCAGGAGGCGCAGGTTACGTTGTCGCCAAACCACTGGTGAAACAGCTCGTGCGCCACGAGCGTAAAGCTAAAATCCTGCAAGGTGGTCATGGTCTGGTGTTCCATGCCGCCCCCGATGGGAGCCATGGCGTGGCCGTACTTCTCATCGGCAAAGTAGTACGTTCCCGCTAGCTGCGAGAAGTTTTCGAGCAGGCCCGCCGTGCGGTCGATATCGGCCTTGTAGTACGCCAGCGAGGCCTGGTCGTAGACGTAGTTGACGATGGGTACCCGCGGGCCACCGGCCGGGCTGGCCGCCGTCACGTACTCCACGTAGGGCGCCACGGCCACCGAAATCAGGTAGTAATCAATGGGATGGCGGGTACTCCACTCGTAGCGCACCTTGTTGCCGGGCAGTGGCACCGTACGGCGCAGCACACCGTTGGAACCGACTTTATTGGGCAAGGTCGTCGTTACCGACACGGCCGCCGAGTCGGCTTTGTCAGTGAGCGCCTGCTTGCACGGAAACCACTCGTGGGCCGAAAACGGCTCCGATAGGCTCCAGGTCACATTATAAGGATAATCGACGCCCGCCCGGCGGTAGGTGGTAGCCGTGTTGAAGGCATTGCCAATGGCGGCAGTATTGCCGTTGGGCGCCGTGCCGTGGTAATAGATGCGGGCCGCCAGCCGCGACCCGGCCGGCGCGGGCGTAGCCAGGGCGGCCGTGGCAGCCTGCCCCTGCCGCAGCACGCCCGGCGAGCGCCGGCCGCCCGCCACTACCGAGTCGATGAGGAGCGTGGCCGCGCCGGGCGGCGAGCCCACCGGGGCCTGGTACAGCTCAAAGGCCAGCGAATCGAGCGGCTGCGCGCCTACCTGCACGAGCAGCAGCGCCGAGCCGGCCAGCGCCCGCGAGTTGTTTTCCAGCGCTAGGTCGAGCTTGTACCATTTCAGGTCATAGCGGTCCATTTTGAGGCGGTGGCGCACTGGCACGGCGGCCGGGCGGGCCGCCGTACCTAGCCGCGCCTGGCGGCAAGCCAGCGCGGCATCGGGGCTAGCCACGGGGGCCTGGGCACGCCCGCCCCCCGGCAAAAGCCAGCCCAGGATACTGACGGATACTAAGCGGCGTAAATTTTGGCGCATAAGGCGGGCGGGGCTGCTAGGCGGCGGCATTGGTTTAGGTAGCTACCTGCAAGGTAACGCGGCGCGGCCGGGTGCGGCGGGAAGCTTATCTTCGGGAGTCGGGGCAGTGCGCCAGGGCCGCCCGCTTAATGATTTTCCTTCTTTTTATGATGAAACGTTACGCTGCGCTTTTGACCACTACCAGGTGCCGGGGGCTAGCCGGGGCGCGCCGCGCCGGGCGCGGGCTGGTGCTACTGCTAGGCCTGCTACTGTGTGCTACGATAGCGCAGGCTACGCACATCGTAGGGGGCGAGATGGACCTGCAATACCTGCGGGGCAATACCTATCAACTCACGCTCAACCTGTACTTCGATGCCGTGAAGGGCAGCCCCGGCGCCCTGGACAACGACCTCACGGCCGGCATTTTTGACAAGGCTACCAACCGCCGCATGGCCAATGTGGTCCTGCCCCTGCTGAGTACCACGTTTGTCAATTATACCAACCCGGTGTGTACGGTGGGCTCGCTGAGCACCAAGGCGCTGGTGTACCGCAGCACCATTGAGCTGCCCCCGGGCACTTACAACGGTGCGCAGGGCTACTACGCGGCCGTGGAGCGCTGCTGCCGCAACATCTCCATCAGCAACATTGTGGCCCCCGCTGATGCGGCCCAAACCTTCTACCTGGAGTTTCCGGCGGTGGTGCGCAACGGCCAAGCGTTTCGCGACTCTACGCCGCGCGTGTTTCCGCCCCTGGCCGACTATGCCTGCCTGGGCGAGCTGTTTACCTACGATTTTGCCGGGCAAGACCCCGATGGCGACTCGCTGGTGTACGACATGGTAACGCCGCTCAACGGCCACTCGACTCCCGTGGAGCCCAAGCCCATGGCTGCCAGTGCGCCCTACACCGAAATTATCTGGGGTGCGGGGCGCAGCCGGGCCAGCCAGATTCCGGGCACGCCGGTGCTGGGCATCGGGGCGCGCACGGGGCGGCTCACGGTGCGGCCCTCGGCCACGGGCTTGTTTGTGTTTGGGGTGCGCTGCCAGGAATTTCGCAGGGGCGTGAAGATTGGTGAAACGCGCCGCGACTTTCAGCTGCAAGTGCTTACCTGCCCCAAAAACACCGCCCCTAGCCTGCTGCTGCTGCCCGGCACCACCGGCAAAGCGGTGTACCAGCCCGGCCGCGACACGCTGCGCATCGTACCCGGCGGGATGCGCTGCGTGCGCCTGCGCTTCACCGACCCCGACCCGAGCGCCCAGCTGAGCCTGAGCCTGCGGCCCGTTAACTACTCGGGGCCACTGCCTACATTTACTGCCGCCACCAGCGGCACGGTGCACGTAGCCGGCCAGCCCGACACGCTGGTGACGTCGCTCTGCTTTTCGGAATGCACGAATACCCAGGGCAAAGTCGCTTACATCGACGTGCTGGTGACTGACAACGGCTGCTCGCTGCCCAAGCGCGATACGGTGCACGTCGCCTTCATTGCCGCGCCGCCGCCCAATGCGGCGCCCACGCTCGCCAGCACCGCCGGCCCTACCCTGCCCCTGCACGTACGCCCCGGCCAGGCGCTGGCCTTCGACCTCGTGGGCGTCGATGCCGATGGCGACCCCATCTTATTTACGCTAGCGGGCAGCCCTGGCTTTGCGCCCGATGCGCTCGGGGCCAGCCTCGTGCCCCAGGCCCAAACCGGCCAAACGCGCCGCGCCCGCTTTACCTGGCCCGTCGATTGCCGGGCCATCACCGACCCTTCGGGTCAAACGCGGCAACTGCTCTTCACGGCTAGCTCTACCTCGGCCTGCGGTGAGCGGCAGACCTCGGCCCCACTCAGCATCCCGGTCATCGTGGACTATGATAATACGCCGCCGGTGCTCACCACCACGCTGCCGCCGGCCCCGGCGCCCGGCGCCGAGCCGCCGCTCATTCGCCTGCCGCTGGGCAAGCTCTACACCGCCAACCTGAGCGGCCGCGACGCCGATACCGACGTGCTGACGCTGGGCGCTACCGGCCAGGGCTTCGACCTGGCCAGCGTGGGCATGCGCTTCACGCCCACCGCTAGCCCGGCGGCGGGGGTCGCTGGCACGTTTTCGTGGCTGCCCAATTGCGACCTCGCGAGCGTAGCCACTGGCAAGCCGCAGATTCTCACCGTTACGTTTCAACTGCAGGAAGCCACTTGCCGCCCCGTGCCCCAAACCCGCACCGTACGCTTTCAGGTTATCGACCCCGATACCGTGGCCTTTACGCCGCCCAACATCATCTTGCCCACCGGCCCCAACCAGGCCAACCGCGTGTTTACGATGAGCAACCTGCCGCCCGACTTCTGCGATACACGCTTTGCGGGCATCAAAATCTTCTCGCGCTGGGGGCGCCAAGTGTACGAGTCGGGCGACCGCAACTTCCACTGGGCCGGCGAAAACGCCGCCGGTATGTACTACTACCTGCTCACCTACACCACTGGCCGCCGCCTTAAGGGCTGGGTAGAGGTAGTGCAGTAAGCCGCCTGAACCACAGGATTAGCAGGAAGCTTTCAGATTAGCTGCATTTTGCAGGCGATTATTTTGCCTACCCACCAAAGAAAAAGGCTGCTCAGTTGAGCAGCCTTTTTTGCGGTCACATTAATCCAATTAACCTCAAAATTCCGCTTGAGTAAGCGGCTTGAGCTTAATAAGAAAACAAGAACATGGCGAACAAGCCCACCCACAGCACATCAATAAAGTGCCAGTAAGTGAGCAAAGCGCGTAGCTGACGCAGGTAATACGGGTTGCGAATAAAGACCAGCGTACGCACCGCATCGCGGCTGGCATGGCGGGTGCGCAGCATTTGCACCAGCAAGAAAATCAGCCCGGCCAGCACGTGGACTACGTGCAGCCCCGAAATAACGTACACAAACGTGCCGCTCTTCTCACCCGAAAACAGTACGCCCTGCTGCATCAGCTCGCGCCAGCCCTGCACCTGCAAGCCACTAAAAATGCAGCCCAGCACCAGCGTAGCTCCCAGGCAGCGCCCGAGGGCCGTCAGGTCATCGGCGCGGTAGAGGCGCGGGGCCTGCGCCAGCGTGTACGACGATACCAGCAACACCACCGTGCTCAGCGAAAAGTAGCGCGGGAACGGATGCAGCCCCTGCGCTACCCCACTCTGCCCACGCGAGGCCACGTACAGCGCCACCAGCGTGACAAACATCATGCTGATGCCCAGCAGGCCCAAATACAGCGCCATCAGGAGGGGTGGCACGCGCTCGATGCGGCCAAAAGCCGTGCCGCCCGCCGCGCGGTGGCCAGTGCCAAAAGAAGGATTACGGTCGTCACGGGGGGCTTGCACGGCAGCTAAATTAAGCAAAAGAAACTCCCTTCTCTAAGGCGAAAAAGGAGTTTTTTGTTCGGCCGGTGGGCGGCGCTTTTATTTGAAAAACGAGCCGATTTTACCCAGCACCGCGTTCAGCGTAATCTTGGGGCCATTGCGGTCGGGCAGGCCAAAGGTGGCGTAGGTTTTGCCCGCCACGCGCAGGTCGAGCACCAGGCCCAGGCGGCGAGCCAGCCAGTGCAGTTGCTCCAGCGGGTCGGCGCCGGGTTTTTTGAGGGCTTTGGGCGTGCCCGGCGGCTGGGGCGGGCCGCTCGTGATGAGGTCGAGCACCTGCTGGCTGGGCACGTTGAGGATGAGGTAAGAGCCGGCGGCGGCCAGTTGGATTTCGTGCCCGCCCGGCCAGGTGAGCACCAGCCGGGCCTCTACATCGAGGCCGCTAGCCACGCGGCGCGCCGGAGTCGGAGGCCGGGGAAATGAGTGGGGCACTAGCCACCGGGGCTTCGCCCTTGGTGCGGATGCGCAGCGAGCCATTGAGCTTCCAGGTGGCGGGCACGCCGGCGGGGTTGGCCGAGTTGGGTACTTGCAGCTCTACCTGGTCGAAGGCGAGGTTGAGCTCGACGCCGCCCGAGAGCTTGGTTAGCAGCGAGGCGGCCGTTTCGGCCCAGGACGTGGCGGATTGGTCAGGCATGGGGTGCTGGGGTAAAAAGTGAGAGTAGGGCACCGGGCAGGCCGGCTTTTGATGCAAAGCAAGGCCAGCGGGCACTAAAAGCCCAAACGCAACCGCCGGGCCAGGGTTGCCGTTGGCCTGGGAGGTGTATTTTTGCCCCACATCTGGTTTTGCCCGTTTTTTCTACGCCCATGAAATTCTTCGCCTGGTTCGCCGTCGCTACCATCGCCTTCCTGCTCCTCGCCCGCTTTAAGCCCCAGGCGCCCGCCGAACCCATTATCCCCGTCGATGGGGCCAAGGAGGCCCAAGGCCGCACCGGTGAGGAAAATGCCCCGCCCGCCCGCACCGAGGAGCAAGGCGAAGCCGATGCCCAAAAAGGCGGCAGCACCTACTTCGTACTGCCCGGCCACCAGCTCTCGAACGCCGCGTAAGCACGGCGCACCTCGAAAAATTTAAGAACGTCATGCTAAGCTTGCCGAAGCAGCTCGCGCGCACCGCTGGAGGTACTAACCTGGCGATGCGCACGAGCTGCTCCGGCAAGCTCAGCGTGACGTTCTTTAGTTAAGTATTCAGTAGCCGGCCTTTTTTGCCAGCCTCCGCCCCGCCCTATGGACCCCCAAGCCCGCATTCAGGAACTCGCCCAGCGCCTGCACTACCTCAACACGCAGTACTACCAGCACGACATCTCCGAGGTGCCAGACCAGGAGTTTGATGCCCTGCTAGCCGAGCTGAACCAGCTCGAAAAAGCGCATCCCGAGCTGGCCTTGCCCAACTCGCCCACCCAGCGCGTGGGCGGCACCATTACCAAGCAGTTTGCCACCGCCCAGCACCGCTACCCCATGCTGAGCCTGGGCAACACGTACTCGGAAGACGACCTGCGCGAGTTTGACGAGCGCGTGCAGCGCGGCCTCGAAGGCGCGCCCTACGCCTATGTGTGCGAGCAAAAATTCGACGGCGTGGCCATGAGCCTGGCCTACGAAAACGGCGACCTACACCAGGGCGTGACGCGCGGCGACGGCACGCGCGGCGACGTAGTGACGGCCAACGTGCGCACCATCCGCACGCTGCCGCTGCACTTGCACGGCACTTTTCCGGCCGAGGTAGAAGTGCGCGGCGAGGTCTTCATGCCCAACAGCGTCTTCAACGACCTCAACCAGGAGCGCGAGCAAAACGGCGAAGCCCTGCTAGCTAACCCCCGCAACGCCGCCAGCGGCGCGCTCAAGCTACAAGACTCGGCCCAGGTGGCGGCCCGCAAGCTGCGCTTCTACGCCTACTCGGTGCTCACGCCGGGCCGGCACTTCGCCAGCCACAGCGAAAGCCTGGAGGCTGCCACGGCCTGGGGCCTGCCGGTGTCGCCCACCTGGCAGCGCTGCGCCAACCTCGACGAGGTGCTCGCCTACATCCACGAGTGGCAGCAAAAGCGCTTCACCCTGCCCGTCAATACCGATGGCATTGTAATCAAGGTAGATAACCTGCGCCAGCAAGACCAGCTAGGCCTCACCGCCAAGAGCCCGCGCTGGGCCATCGCCTATAAGTACCCCACCGCCGCCGCCCGCACGCAGCTGCGCGAAATCATCTATAACGTGGGCCGCACCGGGGCCGTCACGCCCGTAGCCCTCCTCGACCCCGTGCCGCTGGCTGGCACCACCGTCAAGCGCGCCAGCGTACACAACGCCAACCAGATAGCCCTGCTCGACCTGCGCCTGGGCGATATGGTATTCGTGGAGAAAGGCGGCGAAATCATCCCCAAAATTACCGGCGTGGACCTGGCCGAGCGGCCGGCGGCGGCCGTGCCCGTGCGCTTCCCCACCGAGTGCCCGGCCTGCGGCACGCCGCTGGTGCGCCCCGAGGGCGAGGCCCACTTCCGCTGCCCCAACGAGCGCGCCTGCCCGCCCCAGCTCAAGGCTCGCCTGGAGCACTACGTGAGCCGCAAGGCGCTCAATATCGACGGCCTAGGCGCCGAAACTGTGGGCCGATTCTTCGACCTGGGCCTAGTGGCCACGCCCGCCGATATCTACGACCTGCCCCAGCGCCGCCCCGAGCTGGTGGGCCTGGAGCGCCTGGGCGAAAAATCAATCGACAACCTTATTGCGGGCATCGAGAAAAGCAAGACCGTGCCCTTCGAGCGGGTGCTCTTTGGCCTCGGTATTCGCTACGTGGGCGAGGGCGGCGCGCAGCGCCTGGCCCAGCACTACCGCACGATGGCGGCCATCGTGGCGGCTCCGGCGGCCGAGCTGGCCGCCGTGCCCGACGTGGGCGGCATCACCGCCGACTCAGTGGCCCTGTGGAGCCAGCAGCCCGAAAACCAGGCCCAGCTAGCTCGCCTGCAAGCCGCTGGCGTGCAACTCGAAGCCAGCGGCGAGCCACCCAAGGCCGTGAGCGACCGCCTGGCTGGCCTCACATTTGTGCTCTCGGGGGTGTTTGAAAACTACAGCCGCGAGCAGTTGCAAACCCTCATTCAGCAGCACGGCGGCAAAATCACGGGCTCCATCTCCAAGAAGCTTAGCTACCTCGTGGCCGGCGACAACATGGGCCCCGCCAAGCGCGAAAAGGCCACCACGATGAAGGTGCCGATTATCTCCGAAAACGAGCTACTAGCCCTGCTGCCGCTAACCGAATAGCGGGTAATTTTGGCGAAGAGAAAAGAGGTTTCGCAAGGTTTGGCAACGCGCCAGCCTTACGAAACCTCTTTTCTCTTCGCCAAACTCTGCGCTTGCTACTTCGTGAAGTCGGGCACAATTTCGACAAACATGGGCGAAGGCACCGTCACCGACTTGCCAGTGGGCGTGAGCATACCCGTCTGCTTATCAACGGTGTAGGTAAAAATATTGTCAGAGTTTTGGTTGGCTACCAGCAGCACCCGGCCGCTGGGGTCGAGGGCGAAGTTGCGGGGCGTTTTACCCTGGGTGCTGACGTGCTGCACCAGCGCGAGGCGGCCATCGGCGGGCGCAATGCTGAACACGGCCAGGCTGTTATCACCCCGGTTGGAGGTGTAGAGAAACCGGCCGTCGGGCGAAACGTGCACATCGGCGCCCGAGTTGTCGCCCGCAAAGCCAGCGGGTAGCGTCGATTCGGTTTCCATTTCCTGAAAAGTGCCGGCCTTGGCGTCGTAGGCCAGCGCGGTCACGGTCGAGTTCAGCTCATTTTCGAGGTAGGCCCAGCGGCCATTGGGGTGAAACGTGAGGTGACGCGGCCCCGCCCCCGGCTTGGCCGCAAAGGCGGGCGCAGCCTGCGGGCGCAGCTGGCCGGTAGCGGCATCTAGCTGGTAGCCATATACTTTGTCCGTACCAAGGTCAGCCGAAAAAACGTAGCGGTTGTCGGGCGCAGGCAGGAAGCTGTGGGCGTGCGGCTTGTCTTGGTTTTTGTGGGGGCCGGTGGGCGGCTGGTGCTGGTCGGTGGCGCTGGGCGGGGCTAGCTGGCCATCGGGGCGCACGGGCAGCACCGCCACGCTGCCGCTTGAATAGTTGGCTACTAAGGCATTTTTGCCAGTGCGGTCGAGGCTGATGTAGCACGGCGATGCCCCGGTGGAAGGCTGCTGGTTGAGCATGGCCAGCATAGCACTGTGCGGGTCAATGGCCAGCGTGCTTACGCCGCCGCCAGGGGCGCCGAGGTAGGTCTGGGTTTCGCTTACCGCGTAGAGGTAGCGGTGGGCGGCATCTGTGGTAAGGTAGGTCGGGTTGGCGCCACCCTTCATGGCCCCCAGCGGCAGCAGCTCGCCGGTAGCCGGGCGCAGGTGGTAGAGGTAAATGGTGTTTTCCTGCGGCGAGGAAACGTTAGTACCCACGTACACCAGGTAGTCGGGGTTGCTGGCTGTGGGCACCAGCCGGGCGCAGCCGGCTAGCCCGCCCGCCAGCACCGCCGCGAGCAAAGGCCGGCCCGCCGCCCGGAAAACAGAAATTTCAAGCATATTTCAAGGAAAAGTGGGAAGGCGCAAAGATGCCACTGCTGCCCGGTTTTAGCGGCAGCACTGCCTACTTTCGCAAGACTACCGCGCGCACTCAGCCAGCCCCAAAATTATGCAGGCCAGGCAACTACCGGCTACCCAGGCTGCCAGTTACCGGCGCGCTACGGCGGGCGGGTGCGCCAGCTGCGGGTGGCCCGAGGTAGCTGGGCAAGCCGGCATCCTGGCTGACCACCAGTTTTTCGAGCACCACGCCGGGGTCTACGCGCCAAAACTTGAGGACGTGCGGGCCAGCGGCGGCCACGCGGTGCTGCGAGGTTTTGAGGATGATGTTCTCGGCCACGGCCTGCTCCCAGGGCCGGTTGCCGTTGTCGGGGTTGAGGCCGGTGTGCAGGTTGATGAGCTGCGGCGCTTCGTCGTCGAGCGACACGGCGTAGCGCAGGCCAGTGGTATTGGTAAAGTCAAGGGTGGGCGCGAGGTAGGCGCTCACCGCCACGGGGCCGGCCTGGGCCAGGGTGATGCGGTATTCCAGGTGCGGGCTGGCGGCGCCCGGCGC
>Ga0265798_10009642_pt1 | contig 12045 bp, 11 predicted proteins | sample P3T30metagenome_FD_192430 | JGI IMG/M metagenome (GOLD analysis project Ga0265798, IMG submission 192430) | Plant litter microbial communities from East Loma Ridge, Irvine, California - P3 T30 | ecosystem: Environmental > Terrestrial > Plant litter > Unclassified | place: USA: California... | reverse complement strand
AATAACCTCCACGACGTCATTCCAGCCGCGGCGTCGCTCGAAGAACTCGATTTGGGCTTCGAGCGATTAGGTCCCACGCGAGCTCCATACGTTCGCCAGCGCAGCCTCGATTCTGTTCTTCGGCACGTCTTCTTCTTTCCCAGCGACACCACATTCCACGCGCTCCGGCGGCTAAGGCTCCAGGGCTTGCACTTCTCCCCTGATGTACTGTGTGAGTTTTTCGCGAGGCACGCACACTCGCTCGAGCATGTGGTGCTCATTGACATACACCTCTTTGAGCCCTGGGGGCGGGGCGACGACTATCGTGTTTACGTCAGGGACCTGGACAATCCTCCTGCCGACGCCTTGGCCCAGGTACAGGACTGTCCGCTGTGGATGTGCGTTGCGCAGGCTTGTCGAGGATTGGAGCGGTTGAAGACGTTCACACTTTGGGATGTCACGGAGACGAGGTGGCTTAGGAAGCTGGAGGAGGAGCAGGTGAGGCAGGTGGTGAGGGTTGCTTTGGGCAGGGACGATGTTGCGGAGGCTTACTGAAGTCTAAGGCTTGCTGATAAGCTGGAGGGTGGATTAAGATCAAACGCTCTTGGCTCAGGTCGCGTGGTCGCCGTGGCACGAGTTGGGCGCTCACCCAATATAGGCGTTTCACATGCTGAAGCTACTGTCACCGGTGTGGCATTCCTGAAGATCTACTGGACACTCCACGTCATGCTAGGCGCAGTAATTGCCGGTTCTCAGGCTGTAGTCCACATGGCACAGGGCAATCAAGGAAATGCTATCGGCGGCATTGCTGCTGATCGACCCTATGGCACCATTGAACACAAACTTAGCAATCACATACCTTATACAAGGGCCGCACGACCCCCAGTACTCGACAATGACCAGGTTCAACATCGAATCCACCAACACCCCAACAGGAAACAACGCACCCGCAGCTATCGACACCCTGACAAGCTAGCAGCACTTCACGCCTCCCGGTCTCTAAGCATCATTTATCAACACCGTCCACCATTCTTCAGATCTTGGAGCTCCCGGCCAGCATGCTCAATCGCGACGTATTGCATATTGTGTGCGACTATCTCGACACGCCTGCGATTGGTTCTTTACGCCTCGTCAATCGACAATGGGAGGACGTAGCCTCCGCGCACCTCTTCCACACGGTCGTGCTTCGCCACGATATAGAGGCACGGAAGACTATCGAAGTTATTTCACAGCGGACCCAATTCACGAAAGGCGTCAGGGAGATTGTGTTGGAGATCGGGCACTATGCCGGCTTCCCAGGCGCTCCCGAGCACCCCGACGAGCGAGCCATCATGAAAAGACGCAGCTTCAAAACTGCTGTAGGCGGAGAGTATTGCTACGAGCTCGCCGAACTGCTCAATCCCGGGAGAAGGAAATACATGTCCCGTACGGCGAAGGCTGAGATGCTGGGGCTGCTCAGCAATGCACTTAAGCTGTTCGCTGGAGTCAAGAAAGTAAGGCTTACTTCCGTAGTTGCCAGTATGGACAAGGTTCCGAGGTAAGCTCGCAATTCAATTAGCAGATACACGATATTGCTAATGTCCCACAGGAAGTCAACGCCCAGGAGCTCAGCGCCCGAGCACCCCTTTTTCGGACTATGGGAGACTCCCCACCACGAACGCGCCGTCCACATTGTGATTCAAGCCCTCGCCCGTACCCCGAATAATGTCACCACACTATCGATCGATGCGGACAGAGAAGATCCAGGTTGCGGACTCCACGAAAAGCGAGCCATGCTGGTCAGCCACCTTCACAAAGCACTACTACCCAGCGCTGAACAGGTCTTCTCGCGACTGAAGAGTCTCCATTTACACCTCGTAGGCACGGCAGCCGAGCTCGATCACAGTATGATGCGGAGGGGATGTTCCCTCACCCGTGCCCTAAGCTCGCTACGCGCAGTAGAAGACCTCTCACTTCGCGTCTGCTGCACGGACTGCCCGGACCTGACGGAGCGGCAGGAGGATGCCACGACAATATTAGGCGGTTTTCAATGCGACCTAAAGATGCTCCTCATATTGGAGACCACACTTACGGCGCTCAAGCGGCTCGCTCTGTGGTCGTTGTACTGCCACACCAGCGAGTTCTGCGACTATCTTGCGCGCCACGCTGCGACTCTCGAGCACCTCGACATATACGACATGCGGCTCCTCGATGGCGAGACTTACGTCTGTTTCCAGAAGGAAACCACACCAGAGGATCCTGTCGAAGAGCCGCATTTGTGGGCGAGGTTGGCACACGCCTGCCAGTCGCTACCGCGCCTCGAGAGCTTCGTCTTGAGGGATGCTATGGAGTACAGAGACGTCGAGACGCCAATGGGCTACGTATATCGTCTACATGGAGCACAAGTGTGGGAGGTGACCCAGTTGGCTTTGACGGGGCGGCAGATGCCGCTAGAGAGAGCTAGCTGAGGAGGAAGGAGATGCTTTGTGCAGCAAACGTGCAGGACGAGCAGCCAGATTCTTCGTTGCAGCGGCACTGTCGCCCGGTATCTCCTTGGATGGCATGTGGTTCTCGGATGTAAGTCTTTCTGCTCATATCATTTCTTCAGCTCTCGTCATCCTTGTTGCGGTGCATCAGGTCAATGATGTCCCAAATTTTTGGTCTCAGCCGCAGTAAATGGATCTCGCAGAGATGCGTGCACTTGACCCATGCTGGCGGTGGCAATGGCAATCTTTGGAACCGGCAATCACTGGTCACATTCACTGGTAGTGAATTAGTGCGTCATTGCTCGCAGGCTTAGCAAGCATACAAGGAGGCACTCGACACTTAAAGTACTCAAGCACTCCACTACTCGAGTGCGAATTCATCAACCACGAGCTACACAATATCGACCTTGCCATCTTACCGCCAACCCTATCAGTCAACATGCTCTGCGACGACGTCCTACATCTCGTGTGCGAGCACCTCGAGACGCCAGACAATGCCTCCTTACGCCTTGTTAGCCGTCTTTGGAACAAAATCGCCTCCGCACAATCGTCTTCCGCACTAACGACGAGACTCACGGTAACTTTAACCGTATTCTACGCTCTCCCGTCTTCGCTAGAGGCGTACGAGAAATTGTCTGGGAGTCCGGCCACTATCCCGGGTTTCCCGCGTTGCCCACGGACGGCAGGGTGGACGAAGACGGCATGATATTGAACGCTCGACTATGGCCCAATGAACACGATATCGAGCTCCTCCAAGTCTCGGAGCTACACTCTGAGTTGCTCGACCAGCGAGCAAGCTATATGACAGGTCTAGCTGATGCTCGAGTACTGCGCCGTCTGAGCAGCATCTTAGAAGTTTGCAGGGGAGTCAAAAAGTTCACGCTCACCTCTTGGGCTGGTGGCAACCAGCGCGCTTCAACGTAAGCCTTCGAATCGGCTGCTTGCATGAAGTTACTAATCCTTCGCAGCGGAACATACTACGTCTGCGAGCCTCTTCCGTTGGTCTTGTTCGACGTTCCACACCACGAACGCGCCTTCCACACCCTGATTCATGCTCTTGCCCGTATCCCAAATAGAGTCACGACGCTCTCTATCGATGCAGGCGAAGATACCGGCGTCGCCGATCCCAGCCGCAAATCTTTCATGGCCATCACTCATCTGCAGGATTGGCTAGTACCGGAGGCACAAGCGGTCTTCCGGCGTCTGAAGACCTTGCGATATCATCTTGTCGGCAGACCACAGGAGCTGGATGATTGTCTTTCTCGCGATGAGCATAACCTGAAGCACGCCTTGGAGTCGCTCGTCTCGCTCGAAGATCTCTCGGTTGGGTTTCGAATCACAGATCCGGATGTCGACGCTCTTGCAATACCGGGCGGCTATGTCGGTCCCGGCGCCCATCCAGGGTTCACCCTGCGTGCTCGGTTATGGCGCCTTATGAATCGCGAGACCACCTTGCCCTGCTTAAGTCGCCTCGCTCTTTGGCATCTCTCCTTCGACCCAAATAAGCTATGCCTGGTTCTGGCTCGGCATGCCACAACTCTAACGGTGGTGGAACTGCACAGCATCACGCTTACAGATGCGGAAGAAGATTGGGACATTGAAGGAATCTTCCTCTATGATCCACCGCATCACGATGTGACCATCTCGCCCTGGTGGTTACAAGTTGCACGGGCCTGTCAGGCGCTTCCCCGGTTGCAAGAGTTCGTTCTCCAGAACGCACTGGGGCAAAGATGTCTCGCAAACGGCGATACTGATCAGATCAAGCTCAGTGACATGCAAGTGCGAGAAGTTGTGGAGGTGGCTATGACCCGACCTGTCTCTGCGGTGGAAGGCGCTGTTTCAGAGGAATTTGCATCAGAGGATGGAGTGAATACCTTGTGAACCAGGCACGTGAGGGAAGAAGCATCTCGAGATTTCAGGGCGGAACTGGTTTCGCGTCCTCGGATCAGGTAGCATGTAGGATGTCCTTTGTATGTGTCCAGGCTTGCACGCTATTCCTGTATAAATCTTCTCTTGCCATTGATCTGTGTTCCATATGCCCCAAGTGATACGACCAGCGAACGTGTCATGATTTGGCAGCAAGCAGATCTTATTGCATATTGGCAGACTGCCTAATGTATGACGAAGGCCAGCTTCTCCGAGGGAACATAATGCTCTCTGCAACATCAACGTGATCGGAGCATATCAACAAGACACTCGGCGAAAGAGACGGATTTTGGTTCGAACAGAAACGGAACAAACTTCACAAATACTGATCAGCTTTCTTGAAGATCAAGAACCTCCTGTCGACACAAGCATACCTGCGCCAGAGGATCTCCTTGGTCAGCACCAGCCTTTATCTGCGATGGCCCCCGAACACAACTACGAGGATGGGCTCTATGGGCTGGGCCCAACGGACACTACTTCGGGCACCGATTTCACAAGACGTCTGAGCACTGAGCTGCAGCTGCATATCCACTCATATATCGATTTCAAAGACCTGCTGTCGATGCGACTGATAAACCAGCAATGCAGTGTCATCGCTGCTGAATATCTGTTCCATACGATAAAGCTTCGTCCGGAGGAACGCACGGTCAGCAGCATAGTGGCTCTGTCAAAGACGGCGCATCTTGCAAGGCTAGTGAAGGAGGTCATCTGGGAGACAGGACCCACTCACGACAACCCCAGCACCCAGGACTGGACATGGGACGATGTAGTGCGCGCCCGAGAGGCTGCCAATGAACCGGAGACTGAGCCAGTAGCGGAGGACGATGAGCCAGAGCAAGCCATCAGCATTGATGAACTTGAGAGAACACTCAGCGAGGTGTTCCAAAGCTTCACTGCACTAAAAGGGGCGTACATCGTGGTGTATGCCCAGTTCTCAACCCGGAAGCTGATGGACTACGCACGGTAAGACTCCTCCTCCGACGGTTTAGGGTACGCCTTGCTAAATGTACTCGCAGTGTCCGCAGCTACGAGGAGGAGACGCAGGTTGTACGTGATGGGAGACGCGTGGGACTAGCAAGTCGAGTCTTGCTGACGAGTCTAGCGCATGCTGGAAGATATTTACGTCACTTCGGCATTATACCGACTCTAGACAACTGCGGCAGGGCGCTGGACTGCGATCACATTCAGTCGCATTTCGTCAGCTTCCAGGGTATCACAAGGCCCATGCTCGACCAGTTTACACGCCCGCTTCAGCGGCTGGAGAGTCTTCGGCTCCGATTGTGGGCATCCCCACGACGTTTTGAGGAGTCCGTCCTTAGGTGCGAGGAGGTCTCGCTGAAAGACTTCTTGAACTGCCTGTCATCGCTGGAGGACTTGGACATTGCGTTCGAGGTACCCTTCGAACAAGAATGCGCCATTCTTAACCTACCGCTGGCGTTTCTCTTTGGCGTTACCTTCGTATACAGATATCTGCGGAAGCTGACCCTCCGTTGCTTCTTGCTTGATCCCCGGGATCTATGTTTCTTTCTGAGTCGCCATGCCGACTCACTCAGAGAAGTCGACCTTGTATGCATCAACCTGGATCTCGACGAGACAGTAGGTATGCGCCCAAGGTCGCGCGCAGTACAGTTAGTCTTGCCAGACCGAACATTTCACGAGACTGCAGAAGATGGGCCGGTACTCGATAAAGGTCATCTCGACGTCCAGCACTTCCATTTCAATGGGTCCGACTGGGATCCGCAGCAAGATGGTCCCGATACTGATGACAGAGACGCCTTGAAAGAGCAGACCGCCCTGGAGAGTGAAGGTGCAGTCGAAAGCTCTGGGAAGAACGCGCTCGAGGATGACCGACCGCCATTATCGGTAGTCGAGTGGGAAATGGTAGCCGATACCTGCAAGCAGCTGTTCAGTCTGGAGGGCGTGCGATTCCATCGACCGTCGGCAGGGTATCGTGCGATCCCTCCGATTCTTCGTCTTGGCCTAGAGAAGCGAGCCATGGACGGAAGGAGGAATATATTTGATCGTGAGTGGGTGTCGTGAAATGTATGATGGAGACGAGGAGCGAGGGCCTGATAAGTCAAGGGTCGAACAAGGTCGTGCTTTGCTCGTCCACTTGCGATGTCAGCCACCAAGGTTTTTTGGATTCTTTTGCTTCGGCAAGGTTCTGTCCTGGCGAAGAGCCTATAGGGGACTTTGAAACATCTGATGCTCCCACTATACATTACCATTCGACTTCATTGCGATTCACTCTGTAGTGCACGCCCTACCTCACCGAAAGACCGACGAAAGATCGGTGATACTGGTAGCAGCTAATGTGCTTTCTCTCACAGCAAAAGGTCGTGAAAGTATGCCCAACAGAAGCTCGTGGTCGAGACAGAATGTATAAAGTACAGCAACTTGGTCTCATTCAGTCCGTCTCCGCTTCACAGATCTGTTGTCTTCGCTCTGGGTATCTCTGTTGTCTTCGCTTTGGCTATCTCTTTACTGTACTGTACCTGTAAGGGGCTCATCTTCCTCCACATCATCATCTGTAGATGCCGTGACGCATCGATTTGATCTTCGTTGGTGCCGCTGATCCGCATGGACAAGGCCGTTCAAGGGATTTCGCCGGACGTCAGAAATTCCGGCAGGTTCCAACTGAATCGTTGACTTGCTGAGTTACCCGTGGATGCGGACAGGTGTGGTACGTCAAAGTCGCTCCTTTCAAGATTGTATCGGCGGGGAACCAGATTCATGCATGCCCTGTCGTAGACGTGCCCCCCAGTGTGGCTCCTGGGTGTCTTCCCTCGCTCTCCACCATCAGTTCGAAAGGTAACTCAGGGCATGAGCCACCAAGCAGAGGTACGTCCCATTGTGCAAGGCAGAAGGAACCAATGTGAATGCGAACACGCACGGGCACGAAGGTGTCGTGCGACGTGACCAGTTGTCGTAATACTGTGATTGCTGCTGCATGCATCGGATGACTCCACGCTCGGCCTACGGTTACTTTTTTGCCTAAAGGTGGGCATGATATCCGGTAGAGAGCGCAGACTGCCCTCAAGCTTAGACTCAGATGCGTGGTTGTGCCCGACCGCGGACGTATCGTCCACTCCGGCCGTAGAACTCATGCTGGAAAGACGGCATCGACGGCATAGTCGCCTTGCATAAAGTCTTGCGGTGACCAGTTACCCTCCCTCAAGCGCTTGCCAACAAGAGTGCCCTGGGTGTCTTTGAGACGGACTGTATGCAGCTACAATGAATGACAATGCTTGCGGTGTAAGGAGCCATACCTAGTCACCGGCCCAGGCCAAAAGGCAGGTGTGCGTACGCTATTAAGGGTCGCTGGGACGTGCCCTGCGTAGCGCGATGCGATCTGTGGCAGAAACCTCAGGTATGATCTTCCGGAGACACTACAATCACTGGCGCTCCCGGGCTGTCCGGGAAGGTGACAGAAGGTTCGAGTGGCGATCCTGGCATGCTGTTCTGAGTCGAGCGTCGAGGCCGGTGCACAGGCGACGGCAGCTCTGGTGGCTCTAGAGTTTCCCTTCTCACTGGAGGAGTCGCATGAGGATCGGTGTTCGTTCGTTCTCGTACCACGCCAGAGGTCACACTGGGAGCATACGAGGGACGTCCACTGACCGCACTCGCCAGACTGTCGGAGCTGTCGCGCTGTGGGACGTAGTTCGATATGGTGCGCGAAAGATCTGCCACCCGGTCGTGCTCTCCTGGCGTGGTTGGGTACTTTTGTTTGCCCTCTTGAATATCCGAGTAGTCAAATAGGTCTTGAGATGGGTCGAACAGGTCGCTGAATTCGATCAACTTCATAATAAACTTGTTTCTGATTCGAGCCAAGTATGGAACATCGCTGTTGTCGTGATTGTCGCCCTGCGCCCTCATACGACGACGTTGATCGCGCATTGCCTCGGCGAGGAGCACGTAGATCGAGCCAGCCACAACGAATGCGGTTCCAGCGATCGGTGACCATTGCCCAATGTTGGCCATGGGTTCTGTCTGATAGTTCACTGGAGTGCTGAAGAGGTTGCGCTCGCCGATAACCAGGATCGCTAGGACAGCAGCGCTAAAGACGAACAGCAGGATCAGATCTCCAGGCGACCTACGACTCTTCTCCAGTGGTCGTGTACCATCGAAGTTTGTCTGTGATTCTTTGCTCAACCACTCCATGATCTTCTCGGAGTAAGGGTTGTCATGGATGCTGATTCTCTCCACGCATATAAGCTCCACCTCTTCGCCCTCCAACTCTCTTACTGCAGTATATAGCTCTCGGGCAATGTCCTTGGATTCGCCGTCCAGATTGCTTTCGAGAAGCTGTAGGATGTGCCCATCAACTACAAACTCGTAACGAGATAGTGTGGCCTTCCTATGCAAGTCATGGATCACCTTCCCGATCCCGCTCCTTTCCAATGATGCAGTCGAGCTTGGTCTCGTTTCGACAATATGTTCTACGTGCTCCGAAGACAAGGCTGCTGGAGAAATGTTGGCGCTCGACTTGGACATGCCAGTGCCAACAAAGCCCATCTTCATCGTTGAAGGATGATGTTCGCGCAATGCGCCGAAAGTCGTCATTGCCGTGCCAGAGTCGTAAAGCACCACGGGAACTTTGAGCTTCAAGCTCGACTTCCCACCCCAGCGAACGGCCCAGCTCGTCTGATAGATCGTCACGACCATCCAGGCAATCAATAGCATGCCAGGAATGCAGCATGCGGCTGTAAGCAGTATCCCGGCGTTGAATGTGAGCACATATGGGACAGGTATGATATAGATGTTGTCCGCGGAGCCGCCTCGGATAGGGGAGATTGGTCCATTTTCAGGAGTGCAGCGACGGCCGCATTGAGCACTTCCATATGGAAACGGGGAGGACGCATCCAAGGGGTTGCCATTGTCGTCATGCGTACATGGAAATGACAGATCTGCGACTCGATAGAATTCCACAGTCAAGCTAATCAGACCAGCAATGACCATAGTGGACCACAAGATGATGGCATTGCGGCCCGGGTCTCTGAAGTAAGTTCGCGACAGCCGAGCAGTGATGGGTGCAACCAGAATGCCGATTGCCAGAAGCTGAAAGGCGCCGAAGATATCCATATCGACTGCATCTTCTACGTGAAGTGCGGCCAGCACGATACCGTGAATCGCGGCGACCACGGGGAACAGCAACGCAGCGGCAAGGCATGCACCCCTGAGCCAGTCGGCCTTCCTGGCTACCACACAAATCGCTACCAGAACATAGTAGAGAATGCGAGAGCCGGGACCATACTGACCAGACACCGGCCAGGCGCAGATAACTTCAAAGGCAGGCTGTGGAGCGTCTCTCGCGCCGATGGGGAAGGGTAGGCCAGCCGAGGCTTTGCTCATGAGGCTTTCCAGCACTGCCTTCTGAAGTGCTGGCATGTCATCGGTTTGGCCATCAAACGGTGGTGTCCAGATACTCATAAGAAACGGAGTCCGAGATGTAGACGACCTTTTCCTTGCGTCGTCTAAGCATGATCAGGCGGCTGATTGCCTCCTGCTTGGCGTGCAGGGTGGCCTTCGCAGCTGTGACGATGCTGCACTCTGATAAGTGAGGGATTTACGCATGCCTCTGGTGGAATGACGAGGCGCTTTCGTGAAGATCGACGAACATGTCGCGTTAGAGGTGTACCTCGTAGTCCGGTGAGGCTGCGGCTGTGCACAAGCATGTGCAACGCTAAGACGCGCTAGAGACGCTCGGGCCAGGCTCAGACGCAGTAGTGGGACAGCGCCCCGACACCCTACCTTAGCCCACTGCCGTCCGACGTCCTTCGACTGCGCGAGTATGATCCTGCTCTCTCATCAGTGCGCTCGTGAAAGCGACCATATGTACGTGCGCCGGCGAGCAAGTAGGTCAGGCAGCCGGAATCATGGACGAGGAGGATCTCGACACCGGCAAGATCAAGGAATGGCGTTCCATCGTGACTCTAATAGTCTTCGTTTTCACCAGTAAGTCGAGTATGCAAAGATTGCGACTATGGTAACCACATAGCTGATCATAAGGACAGACCTCATAGTGCTCTTCCCGGTCAAGGTTCCGATACCCTTCCCAAGGACATGGCGTTCAAAAGCGTCAGACGCAATGCGGACGCTTCGAATGGTCACGCCAAAACAGCATGTCTTGCATTCGGACGAAGGAGAGTCAGCCATGACATATCTTCATCTGCCTTTGAACTTTGTCACTGGACCGCTCCTCGCCGACCTCTTCCTGCTTGCGATATCCGCGATAGGGCGGAAGGAGGTACGGGGTGGAACTATCGGCGAACACAATATCATTCCGATCGACATCATGGTCTTCTTCTTGACTCTCGCATACATTGCGATATCCATTGATGCCTCCGGACTAATTAGATACCTCGCATTCAGAGTCCTGAAGTGGGGAGGCGACAATGGACGCCGGCTTTATCTGTACCTATATCTGTTCTTCTTCGGCCTGTCCAGCTTTATCGGAAATGATCCAATAATCCTTTCCGGAACAGCATTTCTGGCTTACATGACAAGAGTGTCAAGGAACATAGTGCACCCTCGTGCTTGGATCCACATGCAGTTCGCCGTTGCTAACATTGGTTCGGCCATCCTCGTGTCGTCTAATCCAACCAACCTTGTGCTTGCCGGAGCATTCAATATCAAGTTCATTGCATACACCGCAAACATGGTGCGATTGACCATCACATGTACGAGGACAGTGTATCCTAACCTTTCAGTAGATCGTGCCGACTGTGGTGACAGCAGTAATTCTGTGCCCTTTCCTCCTCTGGATCAAATTCAACGATAACGATCTTATACCAAAGTCGATCGAATTGCACAGACTGGAAGGCGAAGAGCGACGTGCACCAGCGAATCCGAACATTCCTCACGCTGGAGGGACTGCCGAGGCAATAAAGCTAGAGGAGGTGCTCAATCCGTTCCTTGACAAGAAGGGAGCAGCTTTCGGAGCTATTATGATGGCTCTGACATTGGTGGCGATCTTAGCGCTCAATGCAGCCTCGTCGTCCAGCGGCACGGAACATCCAGTATTCTACGTGACATTGCCAGCAGCAGCAATCGTCTTGTGTTTCGACTTGGTTTCGGGCTGGACGGAACGAGCCAAGACTCGACCAGTCGCTCAGAGAGGAAGATATATCGAACTAGCCATCCAAGAGGAGAAAGCTCTACGACTTGCTGAGGAGCACATCGAGCCCTCTTCGTCTGAGATGTCTGAAATCGCGAAAGATGACGTTGAACAGCAGAAGTCTGGAGGCAACGAAGCAGCAAACTCAACCTCGCACAGGTCCGCAGAGAAGGGTGGCGTGTTGGATAATGCAACATACGTTGACTCACCAATATCCCAGCCAGGCTTGTCCGGAATACAGGCTGCCGAGCAGAAAGACGACCTCCGGGTGAGGCGCGGCCAGGAGATACTACAAGAGAAACGCGAGCACCCAACCCTGAAACTCCTCTTCGGCGAAGCTTTCTGGTGGCTGCGTGGGACTTTTCCCGTCGTGGCCGCAGTAATGACGCACCTTCCGTGGGCGCTGGTACCCTTTGCTTTCTGCATGTTCATTCTGGTGCAAGCTCTTGTCACGAAAGGCTGGGTGCCGGTCTTCGCGTATGGCTGGGATCACTGGGTGAGCAAGACCGGTATCATCGGCGCTGTGGGTGGCATGGGGTTCCTCTCGGTTGTGCTTTG
>Ga0265798_10009640_pt1 | contig 12049 bp, 10 predicted proteins | sample P3T30metagenome_FD_192430 | JGI IMG/M metagenome (GOLD analysis project Ga0265798, IMG submission 192430) | Plant litter microbial communities from East Loma Ridge, Irvine, California - P3 T30 | ecosystem: Environmental > Terrestrial > Plant litter > Unclassified | place: USA: California... | reverse complement strand
CCGACTGGCCCAGGTGCACGCGCTGGCGCTCGATCTGGTTCAGGGCGCGCGAGAACATGCCCTGCATGTTCAGCAGCGAGGACTGGGCGCGGCCGATCGCCTGCGCCGCCTTGTGCGTGGCTGAGTCGGCGCGCTCGTCGGAGGTGATGGCGCGCAGGATCGCCGAGCCCTTCTCGACCCAGTCGCAGGCCATGTGCCACTTCGCCTGCGAGGCGCGCAGGCGGAATTCGGAACCCGAGGCGATCGCATCGCGGAATTCCTCGTGCAGCTCGACCAGGCGGCCCAGCAGGTGCTTGAGCTGTTCGACGGTGACGCCGCCCACGGCCTGGGCGCCGGCCACCTGCGACAGCAGGAAGCCCATCTCGGCCTCGTCTTCTTCCGGGCGGCCCAGCGCCAGCAGGGTGTCGAGCGCGGCCAGCACGTTCCTCGCCAGCGGCGTGATGCGGTAAACGGCAGCCGGGTTGTCCCAGGCCAGCAGGCCGTGCGAGCGCAGGCGGCCCAGCACCGTCTCCAGGCTTTCCGGAATCAGGTAGGCGAACTTGGTATTGATGTCGGCGCGCGAAAACGCCGATTCGCCGGTTTCGGCGGCCAGTTCGCGCAGCACCAGCAGGCGCACGATCACGCCGTCCTGCGAACCGTGGAACAGGGCGGTGAACGCCTGCAGCATGGGCTGGGCGCGCTTGAGGTGATAGACCTGCTCGATCTCGTCCGGCGCCACTCCGTCGTGGAAGTGGGCCTGCAGCGGATCGATGTCTTCTTGCGCTATGGAGTGGAGGTCGGCGGCGGCGCCTGCCAGGTTGTCGATCATCGTAAGGCTTACCAGTTGCCGGTTTTCTAACGCTCGCGGCTGCCAGGGCGGCGGGCGCGGGGGCGTCAGTATAACAGTTAAGGGTAGGCAACTTATAAGTGGGGACTGCACATCTGGCTAATAAGCAACAATATTTGTGACGCCCAGTCACAAATCGGGTGCTCAGCCGCGCGCCCCTTCTTCCTGCGCCGCCGGATAATGGATCTTGCGATATTTACATCAAAAAAGGAGGATTGCCATGCACCGAACACTCGTGAATGCGGCCCTGGCACTGGCGCTGGCCGCCGGCCTGAGCCCCGCCGTTTTCGCCGCCCAGCCGAAAGAACAGAACGGGGTCGCCTACATCAACGGCGGCGTCGGCCAGGACGAACAGAACGCGATGCGCGCCCTGAAGGCCGACTACAACCTGCAACTGACCTTCGCCACCAGGCAGACCGGCGCCTACCGCTCCGACGTCCAGCTCGACATCGCGGACGCCAAGGGCGCCAGCGTGCTGAGTGTGGCGAATACCGGCCCGATGTTCTTCGCCAAGCTGCCGCCGGGGACTTACCGCATCAGCGCGGCGGCCGAGGGCAAGACCTTCAAGCGCACCGTCAAGCTGGGCAATGGCGCGAAAGAGATGACGCTGCACTGGGAGAACGATTCGCCGGACGATCCGGGCGCGCAGGAATAAAACCTGCTCGTCGTCCCCGCGCAGGCGGGGACGACGTCAGCGCTTCGTGACTTTCTCCAGCGTCTGCTCGACGAAGTCGCGGTCGTTGTCGACGAAGCGCAGCTTGACCGGATACCACTCCAGCGACGGCGCCAGCCAGATATCGAGGGTCTGGTCCTTCGAACCCGGCGGCGGTTCGCGCAGCACGTGGACGGTGTCGACCGTGCCGATGGCGGCGCCGGCCTGCACCTTTTCGCGGCCGATCACGCGGAAGGTCCAGGGGTCGGCGTCGTGCGGGCCGACCACGAAGAAATCCCACTCCGAGCCCGGCTTGAACTTGTCCTTGTTGGCGCGCGCCAGCGCCACCAGCTGCCAGGAGATCGACACCCGGTCCTGCTCGCCGCCCCTGATCGGGTAGCTCTTCTTGCCGTCGCTGAAACCGATCGTCTTCGCCTCGCGGTCGAAACTGGCCGTCACCGCCTCCTTGCGGAAGCGCTTGTCGTAGTACTCGTTCGGGGCCAGGCCGAAGCTGTCGATCGTGCCCTGGCTGCGGTTCTCGGTCAGCTTGCCCAGCAGGGCCACGCGCGAATCGGTGTTGATCGTGTACTTGCCGTCGCCCTGGCGCCAGTTCAGGGTGGCGTCGCCGTTCAGGGTGAAGCCGCGCTGCCTGGCGCTGATCGAGTACGACAGGTCGGCCGAAGGCGGCAGGTTGAAGGGACGTACCTGCGACGGGTGCTCGTCCGCCGCCGCGGGGGCCGCAGGGGCCGCATGCGCCGTCATCGTTGCCGCCAGCAGCACACTCGCGCCGGCCAGTTTCCACATCTTGTTCATGTCAGCTTCCTGAATTCTTCATCACGATATTGTTCACGGTCTGGGTCGTCACCGCCCCGCTCGCTTCCAGGTTGCGGATCTGCACCGGCATCCAGCCGTAGTCGGGCGCCAGCCACAGGTCCAGGCGCGAATTGTACGAACCGGGCTTGGGCGGACGCGCAAGGTGCCAGGTGGCAATTTTTCCCATCTTCGTGTCGATCTGTTCCTGGCCGAGCACCACGAAGCTGAAAACGCTGGCATCGCGGTCTTCGCCGACAAGGATGTCGATATTGCCCGACAATTGCTGCGGATCGCCGCGCGCGATCGCCGTCAGCTGCAGCGGCAGGCTGGCCTTGTCCTGGGTGCCCCACACCAGCGGGTAAGTCGCTTCCGAGGCCGAAAAACTGAGCTTGCCGTCCTTGCGGTTGAAGTGGGTGGCGGTCATCGAACGCCCGCGCCGCTTTTCCGTCATCAGGGCCGGCATGAAACCTTCGTCGCCGACCGTGCCTTCGCTGGTCACCGTCAGCAGGTTCACGTGCGCGAACACGACCGTGATGCCGGCTTCGACGCGGATCTTGTACGAGCTCGGCGTGAGCGTCCACGACAGCAGCGCATCGCCGCTCCAGCGTGTGCCGTTGGCGTCGGTCCGGGCGACGTCGAGCTTGATGTCTGCGGCGGGCGGCAGGTCGACCTTGTAGCGGCGCGGTTCGGGGACGGGCTTCGCGTCAGGCTTTGCTTCCGGCTTGGCGGCGGGTTCCGCGGCCTGCTGCGCCTGTGCCTGCGCACCGGCCTGGAACGATTGTACGTCGGCCGCGGCAATGGCGGCGCCCCCCTGCCCTGCGGCATCGGTTCCCGCCGGGGCCGGGCCTGCATCGGGCGTCCCGGTGCCCTCGCCCTCGGTGCCCGCGGCCGGGCTGTCCGGCTCGGACTGTGCCAGCTCCACCGGTTCGGGCGGCAGTTGCGGCAGCGGCGGCGGCTCGAGTGCGACCCGCGGCGCCGGCGCGGGCTGCGGCGGCGTTGCCGGCCGGGGTTCGGGCGCCCTGAGCAGTTGCGCTTCCAGCGGTGGCGCCTCGCGCCGGGCAGGCGCCTCGCGCGGCTTGCCGAGCTGGCTGCCGAACCAGTCCAGCACGAGCAGGTGCAGCAGGACCGTGAGCGCACCCAGCACGATTTTCCGGCGGTGGCGGTTCGAGGCGATAGCGAGGCTCATCCGCCTAGTGTACCGTCTATGAGCGCCATTCGTTATCTGGTAGCCTTGCGTGAGACCGATAACAGGAGACGATGATGCTGAAACCACCTGCAGGGAACATGCCCGGGATGACGGATACGCTGGAATTCGTCAAGAACCTGTGGGGTTCGATGAACCTTCCGGGAACGAACTTGTCCGGCATGAGCGCGCCGCCGATGTCGGCCGAAGACCTCGACAAGCGCATCGCCGACCTGAAGGCCGTCGAATCCTGGCTGAACATGAATCTCACCATGCTGCGCGGAACGATCCAGACCATGGAAGTCCAGCGCGCTACCCTGGCCAGCCTGAAGTCGATGGGCGCCTCGATGGCCGAGGCCATGCGCCAGTCGGGCGTGAGCGCCGAGAAGATGGCGGCCATGCCCTTCGGCAACTTCTTCGGCCAGCCTGCGGGCGCGGCGCCGGCCAGCCCGGCTGCCGGCGCAAGCAACGGCAGCAGCGGCGGATCGGCCCAGCCCGGCGCGCCGGCTGCGGACCAGGCGTCAGGCCAGCCGTCGGGCCAGGGCGCGCCCGACCCGGCCGCCGCCATGGGCATGCCGGCCGCAATGGCCTGGTGGAATATGCTTCAGGACCAGTTCACGCAGGCAGTGGCAACGGCGATGACGCCGGCGGATGGGGCGGCCAAGGCGGCGCCGCAAAGCGATGCGGCGGCTGCGCCGCCGGCACCGGCGGCCGAGCCAACGCCCGAGGCCGGTGTTCAGCCGAACGGCAATGGCCGGGCGCGGACTGGGAAACCGAAAGCCGATAAAACGTAGGGTGGGCATACCGTGCCCACGCGGACGATAAGGTAACGCCGAACGTGGGCTCGGAGAGCCCACCCTACGCCGCCTCTTGCCGGGCCGGCTGCAGCTGCGCCAGCTGCTCCATCAATTGCGCAAAGCGCTGCTGCCCCGGCAGCAGGCGGTCGACGTGGTGCAGCACCTCGCAGGCCTCGGCCCACAATGCATCGTCGTGGCCCTGCTGCTGCATGTGCGAGACCATGATCTGGGCCGCATTGAACAGGATGCGCTGGTTGTTCGGCACGGCTTTCCGCGCATTGCGCATCCACTCGACCGCATCGGCCAGCTTGCCGGTCTTCCACAGCAGCACGCCCTGGTTCATCAGGTCCGCCGCCTCCTTCTTCGCGCCGCGGATATAGGCCATGCCCTCCTCCCCCATGCGCGCCTTCTCGAAGATCTGCTGCACCTCGTCCAGCAGCAGCGGGTTGTCGTGGTTGTTGCGGATCACGTAGCACAGCAGCTCGGCCGGGGCGTCCTTCACGCCCACCGCGAACAGCAGGGTCGCCAGTTCCAGGCAGGTGGCGGTGTCGGGACGCTCGGCCGTCGCCTTCAGCATCTCCTCGAGCTCGTCGCCGGCCTTGCGCGCGCGCCGGTAGTCGCCGCTCTCGTGGTAGACCAGGCCCTCGGTGATCTTGGCGCGCAGCTGGATGTCCGGATGCTCGGGCGCGAACTCGCGCTGGGCCGCCAGCAGCAGTTGCAGCGCTTCCTTGGTATCGTTCTTCTGGCCGCACACGCGCGCCAGGCCCAGGTAGGCGTCCGGGGTCTTCATGATCGAGTACTCGCCGATCGCGATGCACTTGCGGAAGGCCTTCTCGGCCATCTGCACGTTGCCCAGCCTGAGGGCGATGTTTCCCAGGTTGCGCTGGCGCGGCACCGAGTTCGGCGAGAGCCTGGCGGCGCGCTCCAGGATCGCGCCCGCTTCTTCCATCTTGCCCATGTTCTGGTAGGCAGCGGCCAGCTGGTCGTAGGCGTCGATGTAGTACTTGTTCTCGGCGATCACGCTCTGGAACATCTGGCGCGCCTGCTCGAACTCGCCGTTGGCCATGCGGATCTTGGCCAGTCCGGCGCGCGCCCACTGGTATTCGCGCTGTTCCAGCACCTGTTCGTAGACCTCGCGGGCTTTGGCCGGCTGGCCGCTTCGCTCCATCAGCCTGGCCTTCATGCGCAGCAGGTCGAGTTCGTGCAGCCTGTCGTGGCCGATGCGTTCGTCGCACAGCCTGGCCGCGCGCAGGTAATCCTTTTCGGCACAGGCCTGGTCGATCATGCGGAATACCTGCTTCTTGTGCCACACGCGGTTCAGGCGGGTCAGCAGCACGCCCTCGGTGATCGGCTTGATCAGGTAGGCGTCCGGCTGGTGCTCGGCCGCGCCCATCACCGACTCGACGCTCTTCTCGGCCGACACCATCAGCCACACCGTGCTGGGGTTGACCAGGTTGCGTACGCGCGCTTCTTCCAGCACCTGCTGGCCGTTCTTGCCGTCGCCGAGGTTGTAATCGCACAGCACCACGTCGTAGCGCACGCGCGACAGCAGTCCCATCGCCTCGCCGCCGCTCGATGCCTGGTCGATGTTGCGCGCGCCAAGGCTGCGCAGGCTTTCGCGCAGCAGCTGGCGGATGCCGACGAAATCGTCGACCACCAGGTAGTTCTTGTCGGCCCAGTCGATTTCCTCAACCGCGTTCATGGCAGCCTCAGGATGAAACAGCCGCCGCCATATGCCCCTCCATTCTCGAGGCGCAGGGTGCCGGTCCGGCCGCGGTGCTGGTGCATCTTCGCGACCTTGCTGGAAAAGTAGAGGCCCAGGCCGGCGCTGTTGGTGAGGAAGTTGACGCCGCCCGCCACCTCGCGCGTGGCGATCGCGCCGGCCTTCAATAGCGCCGGCGGATAGCCGGGGCCATTGTCCTCGACCCGCAGCTCGAGCCAGCCATCCAGTTCGCGGATCGCCAGGCGCACGGTATCGCAGGTGTAGTGGATGGCGTTGTTGATCGCATGCGAGAGCACGCCGACGACCAGGTCTTCGTCGAGGTGCCAGATCAGGCCGGGGTCGACATCGAGTTCGAGCCGGATACCGCGCGACTGCAGCAGCACGCGCCCGATCGCCACCACCTGCTCGACCAGCTGGCCCAGCGCGACCGGCTGCAAGTCGAAGGGGTAGTCGGGCTGGCCGACCTGCTTGTACAGGGCCAGCAGCTGCATCAGGTTGTCGTTCAGGCGCTTGGTCTGGTACAGCATGTGCGCCATTTCCGGATAGGCCGACTCGCGCTTCGGCGATGGCAGCGCGGACTGCGCGACCAGCAGCCGCTCCAGCGTGCCCGACAGGACACTGAGCGAGTTCTTCATGTCGTGCGCGGTCGAGGCGAGAAACAGGAACAGGTCCTGGGTGTCGGGCGTATCGGGTGGCGTGTCGGCCAGTAGGTCGTCCATCTCAACCTTTCATATGTGAAATGTTGCCGGACGTTAATTATATCTTTAGTTTCTGAAATTTCTTACAAGAAATCAAATATCGGCTGGCTGCGGGGCGCGGCTGGTGCGGCGTGCGCGCAACACGAAGCGGGCCGGATCGAGGGCGTCGACCAGCGCCGATTCCAGTGGCAGCGGCTCGCCTTCGAGCTGGGCGGCCAGCAGCTCGGCGGCCCAGCCGGCCCAGATCAGCCCGCGCGACGCATAGCCCAGCAGGCCGTACAGGCCGGGATGGCGCGGCACGTCGCGCAGGCGCTCGGTATCCCCTGCCGCGTCGAAGTCCGGCAGGCGGCCCACCAGCGGCAGGCGGTCCGGCGCGATGCAGCGGAACCCGACCCGCCCTTCCAGCGGCGCGCCGGCCGCCGCCTGCGGATCGGACAGCAGGCTGCGCAGGCGCTGCAGGTTTTCCTCGTGGCTGGCGGCCGACAGTGCGGGGTTGGCATCCAGGTCGTAGGTGGCGCCGGCGCTGACCACGCCGTGCGATGGCGGCGTCACATAGGCTTCGCGGCACAGCACCACCGGCAGCGCCGGCAGCATGGACGCCGGCAGGTGGCTGACCTGGCCGCGCATCGCGGTGAGCGGCAGCGGCGCCGCATGCGGCACCTGCATGGCGCCGGCGCCGTTGGCCAGGATCAGGGTCGGCGCGCGCGCCACTTCGGCGCCATGCTGGTCGCGCACCGACCAGTGCCCGCCCTCATGGGCGATGCCGACCTTGCCGACGCCGAAGCGCTGCTGCAGCCGGTTGCCGCAGGCCGCCAGCATCGCGTCGACGACGCTGCCGGGCCGCGCCCAGCCGCCCTGGCGGAACAGCCAGCCGCCATCCGGCGCGGGCAGCCCGAGCAGGCTTTCCGCCTGCGGCCGCTCCAGCCATTCCGCAAACGCCGATGGCAGCGTGCCGCTGGCTGCGATCGCCCGCTGCACCTCGGCGTGGCCGGGATCGCGCGCCAGCTGCAGCACGCCGCAGGCCTGGCCCTCGATCGCGCGTCCCGGGCCGATGCCGCCCAGGCGCTCCCAGTGGCGCAGCGCAAACAGGTAGGCGGCGCGGGTCAGGCGGGTCGGGATGTTGTCGTCGCGGGACACCAGCGGCATGAAGATGCCGGCGCGGTTGCCGGACGCTTCCATCGCCGGCCGTTCGTGGCGCTCGACCAGGGTCACGTCCCAGCCGCGCGCGCACAGGCGCTCGCAGGCGGCGGAACCGGCAATGCCGGCGCCCAGCACGATGGCGCGCCGTTCCGGCAGCGGCGGCGCGGGCGGGCGCGGCTTGCGGCTGGCGAAGCGCGCGCACTGTTTATCCGCTTCCGCGCAGGGTTCGAACACGAAGCCCTGGGCTTCCAGCGCGTGGACCTGCGCCGGGGTCAAACCCTGGCCCAGCAGGCGGGCCTGGGGCGCGGCCACGCGCGCCAGCGCACGCGCGAAACCGGCGCCGGCCTCGCCCAGGCCGTGCAGGCGGAACAGGTCGACCCGCGCCGCCAGCTGGCCGAGAGCGGCATCGACGGGCGCGCTGAGCAGGTCCAGGGTCAGGCCGGGCTCGGCCTGCGGCATGCGGTGAAAGCCCGGCAGCACGTCGGGTTTCTGCTGCGTGTTCAGGGCGATCACGTGCAGGTGCGGCGAGCGGTGTGGGTCGGTGCGCCAGACGTCGGCCAATACATGGAACCCGGCGCCGTCGCCGTAATCGGTGTCGAAGACGGTATAGCGCCCCTGGCTGCGCCATGCGGCACGGATGTCCATGATCAGCCCGTCGCTGCGCGTTGGCGGCAGATGCAGCCGCGGTCGTGGTCGTCCACCATGCCGATGCCCTGCATGTAGGCGTAGACGATGGTCGAGCCGACGAACTTGAAGCCGCGCCTGCCGAGGTCCTTCGAGATGCGGTCGGACAGCTCGGTGCGCGCCGGCCGCGCGCCATCCGGCCAGTCGTTCACGATGGGCTGGTGATCGACGAAGGACCACAGGTACTGGTCGAGCGTGAGTCCCTGCTCGCGCAGCGCCAGGTAAGCCTTCGCGTTCGTGATCGCGGCCGCCACCTTCAGGCGGTTGCGCACGATGCCGGGGTTGGCCAGCAGCTCGGCCACTTTCGCATCGCCGTAGCGCGCGATCTTTTCGGCATCCCAGCCGTCGAAGGCGGCGCGGTAGCTGTCGCGCTTGTTCAGGATGGTCTCCCACGACAGCCCGGCCTGCGCCCCTTCGAGGTTCAGCATCTCGAACAGCGTGGTCTCGTCGTGGCAGGGCACGCCCCACTCATGGTCGTGGTAGGCGATGTAGCGCGGATTGGCCATGTTGGCCCAGGTGCAGCGGGTCTGGTTCATGGCGACAGTATACCCCTGGTCGCCGCGCAGCTGAACGCCTGGGCGCCCGCCTTCGCCTGTCGCGAAATGTCTACAATGAAATAAAAGTTTCCGAAAAAAATGTAGATTTCGACATGGCTAGGCGATAATCTGTAGGATCTCTCCTACTTCAACCCTCCGTCATGGACATCCGCAAGGCCTATCTCCGGCGCAGCATGCGACAGGCGCGCCTGCAAAAGCGCCTGGTCATCGCGGCCGTGCTTGCCGCCACGGCGTGGGCGCTGGTCCTGTTGCAGCCGGAAGAGAAAGAGGTCGACCAGGAGGCGCTTGCCGCCGTGCTGGCCGGGCCGGCGGCGCCGGGGGTCGTGCGCGTGGCCGACCAGCCCATGCCGGCGGGGACGCGGCGCGTCTATCCGTATTCCATCGTTCCCGGCGGCCTCAGGAACCACGCCGAACTCGTGCAGGCCGTCATGGCCGACAAGGTCGTGGCCGCGCATTACGCCGGCTTCGCCGTGCACAAGGCCAGCCTGCGCACCGTCGGCAAGCCGCGCGCGGTCTACGTCTCCTATCGCAAGGGCGGGCAGGTGTACTGGACCTCGAAGAAGGTGATGCTGGCCGAGGGCGAGACCCTGCTGTCCGACGGCCAGCACGAACTCCGCGCGCGCTGCGGCAACCGCATCGCCGAGACGCCGCAGCTGCCGGTCGAGGTCAAGGGGCCCAGCGAGCAGGAACTCGACACCGCGGTCGAGCAGGCCGCCGGCGGCGACGTGCGCGAGGTCGCCTATGCGCCGGAAGACGATCCCGGCGACGCCAGGCCCTTCGAACTGCACGCCTTCCCGAACGGCGCAGGCTTGCTGTCCGCCACCCAGGCCGGGTCCAGCGCCAGCCAGGGCGGCACCCTCAGGGGCAGCCCCGACTGGCGCAGTTTCGGCGGCTTGTCCGCCGGCTCGGCCAGTCCGCTTGCCGTGTCGGGCGGCCACGCGGCCAGCGCCGGCACGGCCGATATCGCCTACGGCAGCGACAGCGGCGGCAGCCGTGGCGGCGGCGATCCGGGGCTCGGCCCTGTCGCCGGCGGCGATACGGGTGGCGAAGTCGTCATCGACGAGGCCATCATCGCCGATGGCAGCAAGCCGCCGATGGAGAGCCTGCGCCCCGACGGTCTGCCGACCGGAAGTGCGCCATCCAGGGAGCAGGCGGTGCCCGAACCCGACAGCCTGTGGCTCATGGGCCTGGCCGCAGCCGGCCTGCTGCTGCGACGGCGCCGGCCACGCTGAGCGGAACCCGGATCGCGCTCAGGCGCAGCCGGCCACCAGCAGCAGCGGCATGCCGCCCCAGGCGATGGCGATCAGGGCCAGGACGGCCATGAAGAGCGCCACGCGGTCAGCCAGTCCCGCCGCGCGGTCTTGTCGTTGACGATTCCCGCGCTGGACGCGGCAGGCACGCCAGGCCAGCAGCGCGCAGATGCCGAAAGCAGCCAGGGTCGACGCGGCCAGCAGCAGCCGGTCCGGGCCGCCGGGCCGCATGCCGACCGGCGTGCACTGCGCCGCCGCCAGTCCGTAGCTGAAGGCGAAGTGGGCGATCCACACCAGCAGCGGCAGCGTGGCCCACAGCACACGCTTCCAGAACCCTTCCCTGTATGCGCCGGTCGCCATCTTCACTCCATCAGCAGCGGCATCAGGCGCACTACCGCCACCGCCGCGATGCCCTGCAGGGTCGTGTAGTGCCAGACCAGGGCGATGTTGTCGAGCGTGGCGCGGCTGCGCCGGTCCAGCAGGCCGCGCCAGGCCCGCAGCGCCAGGTAGGGCGCGAGCACCAGCAGCAGCACGATGTGCAGGCCCTGGTAGCTGGCCAGCGCCGCGATCGCCGCCGCCCAGGCGCTCTCGCTCGGGGCGAGGCCGGCGCGCCAGCCCTGCAGGTCGAGTACGAAGGAGCCCAAGGCGCAGGCCAGCGCCGCCAGCACCAGCCACGGCAGCCAGCGCTTGCCCAGTGCATGTCTGGCCAGCCACACCAGCAGGGAACCCAGCGCCAGCAGGCCGCACGACGCCAGCGCCTGTGCCAGCGGCGGCAGTTCCGCACCCGGCGGCGGACACACCATCAGGCGCATCGACACGTGCACGTAGGCGAAGGCGAAGGACGCGAAGATGCTGGCGTCGACCACCAGCATGATGATGGTGGCCCACCAGGAATGCGAGGCCGTGCCGAGCGCGCCCACCGGCAGGCGTTCGCCCACGGCCGCTTCGACCTGTTCCTCGGGCGGCGGCCGGTCCGAGCCCCACATCCAGGCCAGCACGGCGCCCACGGCCACGACGGCGCCGATGCAGGCCAGGAAGTAGAGCTTGACCGTCAGCAGCAGGAAGAAGGCCGAGGTGCCGAAGGCGCCGACCAGCGGCAGCCAGCTGTCGCCGGGCAGCACCAGCAGGTAGCGCGGCTCGGCCGCGACCGGGCTGGTGGCGATGGTTTCGCGGCGGCCGGTGGCGGTATGCGGCAGGTAGTGCCGGCCCTCCTCCACTTCGCGCGCAAGCTCCGGTTCGTCCCACAGCGGATTGTTCGAGTTGACGCGCACGATGCTGCGGTTGCCGTAATCCTCGGACGGCAGCCATTCCAGCGTCGACGCATTCCACGGATTGCCGACCGCGCGTTCGGGCCGGCGCAGCGCACGGAAGGCATCCGCCGCGAACAGCACCACCCCTGCCGCGAACATGAAGGCGCCCACCGTCGAGAGGAGGTTCAGGCCGTTCCAGCCCATCTCCGGCGCATAGGTGTAGACGCGGCGCGGCATGCCCAGCAGGCCGGTGATGTGCATCGGGAAGAAGGCGATATTAAAACCGGCGAACATCAGCCCGAACACCCAGCGCGCCAGGCGTTCGGACAGGCGATTCCCGTTCACCAGCGGCAGCCAGTAGTACATCGCGGCGAACACCGGGAACACCATCCCGCCGATCAGGACGTAGTGGAAGTGGGCGACGATGAAATAGGTGTCGTGCACCTGCCAGTCGAAAGGAATCACCGCGACCATCA
>Ga0265798_10009639_pt1 | contig 12051 bp, 10 predicted proteins | sample P3T30metagenome_FD_192430 | JGI IMG/M metagenome (GOLD analysis project Ga0265798, IMG submission 192430) | Plant litter microbial communities from East Loma Ridge, Irvine, California - P3 T30 | ecosystem: Environmental > Terrestrial > Plant litter > Unclassified | place: USA: California... | reverse complement strand
ACCACTGGCGCTCGGCGTCGATCAGCGACACCAGCGCGATCGGCAGCGAAAACGCCGCGGTCGCCAATAGCGTGAAGCGGTCGAAACGCGTCTCGGAGGGTGTGTCGAGGATGTTCAGTGCGCACAGCGACGCCAGGCGCCGGTGTTCGTGGGAAGGAGGTGTCATCGTGCAGCCAGGGAAGCGTTAGTCGCGGTCAGGGTGGGCCGTCTTCTCATCAGGCAGACAGTAATTTCCCTAAAGCAATCGGATAAGCGATGTTACCTGCTGGCATTGCGCGGCGCCAGAAAAATTGTCGCTAGCGAACGATTTGTTGCATAAATGCACGTTTTTTGCGTGTCAAAACCGAGCATGAATACAAGGGTGCGGTGAAGATTCGGGAACTGGTTAGCGCAAAGGCAACGGTTGCGGCCGCCTGGGCCGCGTACTGCCTGGATCGATCCGTTTATCCGGAGGTGATTACTCGAGGACGATACGTTCAGCCAGCAGGGCCTTGTCGGCACTCTGCACGGCAGCCGTCATGCACAGCAGGCCGAGCAGTTTTTTGCCAAGCGCTGGCAGGAAAGCATTGGCCGCATCGGGTGCGGTACGGTTGGCAAATTCTGCGGTCGTGTTCATCGTGTTCATGGCGTGCTTCCTGGAAGTGGAGTGGATGATGGGAGTATCCGTGTTGCGGCGCACCAAATCCAATTTTCATTTCGGATGTGCATTATTCACGATCGCTATAAGACATCAGACAACCCATGAGTTTTTCGCGTTCTGGGAGGCGGATGTTGTCAACGCTCGCTCGTGAACCTATACTCATTTTGTTGTACGACGACTGATAACCAAGCATCGAGGAGACACCATGAACCAGATTCACCCATCCAGTTCGCCGACCATTACCGCCATGCGCGTTGTGCCGGTCGCCGGCCGCGACAGCATGCTGCTCAACCTGAGCGGCGCCCACGGACCGTACTTCACCCGCAACATCGTGATCCTGACGGATAGTTCCGGCAACACCGGCGTCGGTGAAGTGCCCGGCGGCGAGCCGATCCGCAAAACGCTGGAAGACGCCAGTCAGCTCGTCATTGGCCAGTCGCTCGGCAACTACCAGCGCGTGATGAACCAGGTCCGCGAAACATTCCGCGACCGTGACGCCGGCGGGCGCGGCTTGCAGACGTTCGACCTGCGCATCACGATTCACGCCGTCACTGCGATCGAATCGGCGCTGCTGGATTTGCTCGGCAAGTTTCTCGGCGTGCCGGTGTGCGCGTTGCTGGGAGAAGGGCAGCAGCGCACGCACGTGGAGATGCTGGGCTACCTGTTCTATGTGGGTGACCGTGCGGCGACTGACCTCGACTATGACAGCGACCTCGAGAATGCCGACGCGTGGTCGCGCCTGCGCCATGAAAAGGCCATGACGCCGGAAGCGGTGGTGCGCCTGGCGGAGGCGGCGTACGCGCGCTACGGTTTCAAGGACTTCAAGCTGAAGGGCGGCGTCCTGCGCGGCGACGAGGAAATCGAGGCGGTCACCGCGCTGGCCGAGCGCTTTCCGGACGCGCGCGTCACGCTCGACCCGAACGGGGCCTGGTCGCTGAAGGAAGCGATACGCCTGTGCCGCGGCCAGGGCCATGTGCTGGCGTATGCGGAAGATCCGTGCGGCGCGGAAAATGGGTATTCGGGCCGCGAAGTGATGGCCGAATTTCGCCGCGCCACCGGCCTGCCGACCGCCACCAACATGATCGCCACCGACTGGCGCGAAATGGGTCATGCGATCCAGCTGCAATCGATCGACATCCCGCTGGCCGACCCGCACTTCTGGACCATGCAGGGTTCGGTGCGCGTGGCGCAGATTTGCCACGAATGGGGCCTCACCTGGGGTTCGCATTCGAACAACCACTTCGATATCTCGCTGGCGATGTTCACGCAGGTGGGCGCCGCGGCGCCAGGCAAGATCACCGCGCTCGACACGCACTGGATCTGGCAGGACGGCCAGCGCCTCACCAAGGCGCCATTGCAGATTGTGGACGGGCAGATCGCCGTGCCGGACCAGCCGGGGCTGGGGGTGGAGATCGACATGGATGCACTGGAAGCGGCGCACCAGCTGTACCTGGCCAAGGGCCTGGGTGTCAGGAACGACGCGATCGCGATGCAGTATTTCTTCCCAGGCTGGAAGTACGACAACAAGCGGCCGAGTTTCGACCGGTGATGTCATTCCCCGCGAAGGCGGGGATCCATGCCAAGCTGGCGTTGTAGCAGCTGAAGCATCAGTCAAATGAAAAAAGCGCCAACCAGATTGCTCCGGTTGGCGCTTTTTTTACGCTGACACCACCTTAGTCCATGCGTGGTGTGGATCCCCGCCTGCGCGGGGATGCGTCATTAGAACATGTGACGGAAACCCAGGTTGTAACCCTTGTCGCCCGTGCCGGACTCGGTGTTGTTCTGGACCGTGTAACCAGCGCCGTTCTTGTTGTTGATCGTCGCGTAAGCGGCATACAGGTTCGAACGCTTCGACAGCGGGTACAGGTACGCTACGCCCCAGCCAGTTGCATCCTGGTTGAAACGGGTCTTGTCGTTCTTGCGCTGGACCGATGCCAGGACGGTGCCGGTGCCCACTGGCGCCGACAGGCCGATCAGCTGCTCGTTGCCGTCCAGCGACGCCGTCGGCGCGGTGCGGTAGCCGAACGTGTTGTTGGTGTTGGCGATCGGAGCGCTGCCGGTGCCTTTGTCGAAGCCCAGGCCCAGGAATGCCTTGATGACGCCGAAATCGTAGTTCGCGGCGACCAGCGTGTTGTGGCCGATCGAGCGGCTGGTACCTGGAACGGCGGCGACGGTACCGAGCGCTGGAATTGCAGCGATGTCGGTGTTCTTGTTGTTGTAAGCAACGCGAACATTCAACGGGCCGTTGGCGTAACCAATCGAACCACCGAACTGGCGGCCGGCATCGTTGTTGCCAGCTTGCTCGCCAGCAGCGTACGACACGTCAGCAGTCACGCCCGAGAAGTTCGGGGTGCTGTACATGATCGTGTTGCTGGTACGAACGTTGGTGCCCGAATCCGGGAACAGGTTCTTCGAACCGCCAGCGTAACCAGTGCCGAACGGGTCGGCGATGGTGGCCAGTGCGCTGTGGTAAGCGGTGTACTGGCGACCCAGGGTCACGGTACCTGCGGTGTTGCTCTTCAGGCCAACGAACGCCTGGCGATTGAACAGCGTGTTCGTTGCGTCCAGGGTGCCGTCATCGATCTTGACGCCGGTTTCCAGTTGGAAAATTGCCGACACGCCGTCGCCCAGGTCTTCCGAACCCTTGAAACCGATACGGGAAGCCGAAGCTGCACCGCTGCTGACTTTGTTCACGCCACCGGCTGCGCCGCCGCGGTCGCCGGTGATCGACGCGTCCACGATGCCGTAGATGGAAACATTGGATTGAGCGCTGGCTGCGCCGACGGTGCCAAGCAGGATGGCGGTAACGATCAGATTTTTCTTCAAGTGCATCTCCGGTGTAAATTGCTTAGTTGCAATAGAGTATTATTGTAGTTGAACGATCAGCTTTGAGCTAATTCACCGTTGCGTACACGCCACAGATTCAGCGGATTCTCATCCTTCAACGCGGTTGGCAGCAGCCATTCAGGGAAGTCCTGGTAGCTCACCGGACGCAGGAAGCGGTCGATGGCGGCAGCGCCCACCGACGTGCTGCGGCTGTCCGACGTGGCCGGGAACGGGCCGCCGTGCACCATGGCATGCGATACCTCGACGCCAGTTGGAAAGCCGTTGACCAGTACCCGGCCGGCCTTGCGTTCCAGCGCCGGCAGCAAAGCTTGCGCCAGTGCCTTGTCAGTGTCCGTCACAAACAGGCTGGCGGTCAATTGACCATCGATGTGTTCAGCCAGTTGATGGAACTGGCTGATGTCGTCGCAGCGCACGATCAGCGCGGCGGCGCCAAAAATTTCATCTTCCAGTTTTGGGTTCGCAATGAAGGTGGCGGCGTCGGTGACGAACAGGGCCGCTTGGCCGGCGTGCACGGTCGTGCCTGCCAAGCCGCGCGCCACTGGCGTCACGCCAGGTTCGGCCGCCAGCTTGGCCACGCCGGCGTTGAACGCGGCGTGGATGCCAGGGGTGAGCATGGTGGCGCCCGCCTTGGCCTGCAGCGCAGTCGACGCGGCAGTGATGAACGTTTCCAGCGCCGGGCCGGAGAGGGCAATCACCAGGCCGGGGTTGGTGCAGAACTGGCCGGCGCCCAATGTGAGCGAGTCGACAAAGCCGGTGCCGATCTTGGCGCCGCCTTGTGCCAGTGCTTCAGGCAGCAGGAACATCGGGTTGACGCTGCTCATTTCAGCGTAGACAGGAATTGGCTCGTCGCGCTGCGCTGCCGAGCGCACCAGCGCCAGGCCACCCTGGCGCGAACCAGTGAAACCGACCGCCTTGATGGCCGGATTGGCCACCAGCGCCTGGCCGATGGTGCGGCCATCGCCGTGCAGCAGCGAGAACACGCCTTCCGGCAAACCGCACGAGGCAACCGCCTTCTGTACGGCGCGGGCGACCAGCTCCGACGTGCCCGGGTGGGCTTCGTGCGCCTTGACCACGACCGGGCAGCCTGCTGCCAGTGCCGATGCGGTATCGCCGCCAGCGACGGAAAACGCCAGCGGGAAGTTACTGGCGCCAAACACCGCGACCGGGCCCAGCGCGATTTTACGCAGGCGCAGGTCGGGGCGTGGCGGGGTACGTTCCGGCAAGGCCGAATCCAGGGCAGCGCCCAGGAAATGGCCATCGCGAATTACTTTTGCAAACAGGCGCAACTGACCCACGGTACGGCCGCGCTCACCTTCGAGGCGCGGCTGCGGCAGGCCCGACTCCAGCATCGCCCGCTCGATCAGCTCGGGGCCGATGTCGATGATGTTCTGGGCGATGGTCTCGAGGAACGTGGCGCGCGCATCCGGCGCGGTGGCGCGGTAAGTATCGAATGCCTGCTCGGCCAGTGTGCAGGCGCGGGCGACATCGGCCACGGTGGCGCTGGCAAAGCCTGGCTCGACCTGTTCGCCGGTGGCCGGGTTGAAAGCGCGGATCGCGGGACCGGTGCCTGGAATGCTGGTGGCGCCGATCAGCAGGTTGCCGTTGAGGGTAGTTGTCATCTGTTTCCTTTTTATTGCGGGCCGAGCGACTTGATCAGGGCGTCCAGCTGCTCGCATTCTTGTGGGTTGAGGTCGATCAGGGGCGTGCGCACCGGGCCGGCCGTGTGGCCAACCAGCGTGGCGCCCGCTTTCACGATACTGACTGCGTACCCGGCTTTCTTGTTACGGATGTCCAGGTACGGCAGGAAAAAACTGTCGATCAGGCGTTCGGTCGTGGCGAAATCGTCGGTGCGCACGGCCTCGTAGAATTCTATTGCAGTTTTAGGAATAAAGTTGAACACTGCGGACGAATACACCGGCACGCCAAGCGCCTTGTAGGCCGAAGCATACACCTCTGCGGTTGGCAGACCGCCAAGATACGTGAAACGGTCGCCCAGCTTGCGGCGGATGGTGACCATCGTTTCGATTTCGCCGACGCCATCCTTGAAGCCGATCAGGTTCGGGCAGCGGTCCGCCAGCTCCAGCAGCGAGGTGGCATTCAGTTTGCAGACGTTGCGGTTGTAGATGACCACGCCAAACTGCACCGACTTGCAGACCGCGACGATGTGCTCGACCAGGCCATCCTGGCTGGCTTCGGTCAGGTAATGCGGCATCAGGAGGATGCCGTGCGCGCCGAGGCGTTCGGCTTCCTGCGCGTAAGCGATCGCGGTGCGCGTCGGGCCGCCGGCGCCGGCCAGGATCGGCACCTTGCCACGGCAGGTCTCGACTGCCACCTTGACCACTTGCGTGTAGTCTTCCGGCGTCAGGGAAAAGAATTCGCCCGTGCCGCCAGCGACAAACAGCGCGGTGGCGCCGTACGGGGCGAGCCATTCGAGGCGGTCGGCGTAGGTTTTGGCCATGAAGTCGCCCTGCGCGTCGAAGTCGGTAACCGGGAAGGAGAGCAGGCCGGAGGAGAGGATCTGTTTCAGGTCTTGTGGGGTAAACATGTCGTGGGCGCCAATCATGGTTGCGGTGTTGCAGGAAAAGACGGTCGGGAACCGACCGGGCTAGTTATCAGTCATCGTACAACATAAAAAATCAGAGGACAAGCGGCAGTGATCGAAAAAGACCAGCTTACGAGTGGCTATTCGGTCACGCTGCTCTCGATCTGTTCCTGGGCGCGCCGCAAGCGCTCGCGGCTGTTGCTGAGGTGGATGCGCATCGCCGCGCGCGCCGAGTCGGAATCCTGGCGGCGGATGGCGTTGAAGATATCTTCGTGCTCGTGGATCACGCGCTCCATGTAGACGGCTGGATCGTCATGGGCCAGCTTGGCCGAGTTCAGGCGCGCACGGGGAATGATATTGGTGCCGAGATGGTTCAGGATGTCGTGGAAGTAGCGGTTGCCCGACGCCTGCGCGATCAGCAGGTGGAACTGCACGTCGGACGGCACGGTTTCACCGCCCGCGCGCGCGCTCGTCTCGAACGTGTCAAGCGCCACGCGCAGGGCGGCAAGCTCCTCGCTGCTGCGGCGGCTGGCGGCAAGGCCCGCCGCCTCGGTTTCGAGGCTGATGCGCAGTTCCAGGATCGCCAGCACATCGCGCATTGTGACGATGGTGGCCGGGTCGATCCCGAGGGTGACGGTTGCGGCGGGCGGCTCAAGAACAAATGTGCCGATGCCGTGGCGCGTCTCGACCAGGCCGGCGGCCTGCAGGTGCGAGATGGCTTCCCGCACGACCGTGCGTGACACGCCGATGATGCGCATGATTTCCGATTCCGTGGGCAGCTTGTCGCCAGGCGAGAGGGCGCCGGCGCGGATGTTGTCGGAAATATGGGCCACCACGCCCTGGGCCAGGTTGCGGTGTTTCCTTGGCGGGGCAGAGGGCAGGGGCGATGAATTCATGGCGGCGGGGGACAAAGGACAAGTCGTTTGCGTTTTTGGATGGTGCTGATTATACTACGACGTAAGTTGTCTGATGACTGATGACAAATCCCCCTTGTTGCAAATGAGCATCGCGCACCATCGCTCACGATGATGTGTCAGAAGGTGCCCGCAGCATTCCCCGGTAGCAGTTTAGGAGACACCATGCAAAGCCATTCGTCCACCGCCAGCGGCGCCAAACCCACGCGCGTTCGCTGGGGCATCCTCGCGATCCTGTTTCTCATTACCACGATTAATTACGCCGACCGCGCGACCATCTCGATTGCCGGACCCGAGATCAAGAAGCTGCTCGGCCTGTCGCCGGTGGAAATGGGCTTCGTGTTTTCGGCGTTCGCCTGGTCCTACGTCCTGGCGCAGTTGCCGGGCGGCTGGCTGCTGGACCGCTTCGGTTCCAAAATCACTTATTTCTTCAGCATCTTCCTGTGGTCCGTCTTCACCATGCTGATGGGGACAGTGGGCTTTCTCAGCGGCGCCGCCGCGGTCAGCACGCTGTTCATCCTGCGCCTGTTGATTGGCGCGGCCGAAGCGCCTTCGTTCCCGGGCAACAGCCGCATTACATCGGCCTGGTTCCCGACCCATGAGCGAGGCACCGCTGCGGCGATCTTCAATTCGGCGCAGTATTTCGCCACCGTCCTGTTTGCACCGCTGATGGGCTGGCTGGTACACACTTACGGCTGGCAGAGCGTGTTTTACGTGATGGGCGGCCTTGGTGTCGTGATGGCGTTCGTCTGGATGAAAGTCATCTACGGCCCGAAGGACCACCCGCGCATCAACGCGGCCGAGCTGGCGAAGATCGAAGCCGGCGGCGCGCTGGTCGACCTGGAAAGCCGGGCGCAGGACCCGCACGCCAAGAAAATTTCCACCTGGCCCGTCATCAAGCAGCTGCTGAGCAATCGCATGCTGCTGGGCGTCTACATCGGCCAGTACGCCATCACCACGCTGACGTATTTCTTCCTGACCTGGTTCCCGGTCTACCTCGTCACCGAGCGCCACATGACGATCCTGAAAGCCGGTTTCGTGGCAGCCTTGCCGGCGATTGCCGGTTTCCTCGGCGGTATCCTGGGCGGCTTCATCTCGGACCGCATGCTCAAAGCCGGTTACTCGCTGTCGGTGGCGCGCAAGACGCCGATCGTCGGCGGCATGCTGCTGGCCATGAGCATGATCGTGTGTAACTACGTATCGGAGGACTGGATCGTGATTGCCTTCATGTCGCTGGCGTTTTTCGGCAAGGGCGTGGGCGCCCTGGGTTGGGCGGTGGTGTCGGATACGTCGCCGAAGCAGGCTGGCGGCTTGTCGGGCGCGCTGTTCAATACCTTTGGCAATACGGCCGGCATCACGACTCCGATCGTGATCGGTTATATTTTGCAGGCCACCGGTTCGTTTGCCGATGCGCTCGTGTTCATCGGCGCCAATGCCGCGCTGGCCATCTTCTGCTACCTCGTCATCGTCGGCGAAATCAAGCGCGTGGAATTCAAGGACAGCGCTGCGAACAAGGCTCTCGACCCGAACGGCACATTGAAATCAGTGACCAGCAAATAAAGATTTACCCAAGCTTTATCCAGTCATACATTCAGTAAAAGGAAACGCCATGAATGTCATCGCCATCAAGGACATCGGCATGCAGGCCACGGAACTGAACCGGCCGGCCGGCAATATCGGCAAGCCGCTGTACATCCGCATGCACGCCAACGATAACGTGGCCATCGTCGTCAACGACGGCGGCCTGGCTGCCGGGACGGAATTTCCCGGTGAATTCACCCTCGCCACGCGCGTGCCGCAAGGCCACAAGATCGCGCTGGTAAATATTCCCGACGGTGCGCCGATCATCCGCTACGACGTCGTCATCGGCTATGCCATTGGCGACATCGTGCAGGGCAGCTGGATCGAGGAATCAAGGGTGCGCATGGCGCCGGCACGCGAGCTGACCGGCTTGCCAATCTCGACGCGCCTGCCACCGGCCGCGGAACCCCTGACCGGCTACACGTTCCAGGGTTACCGGAATGCCGACGGCAGCGTTGCCACGCGCAATATCCTGGCTATCTCGACGACCGTGCAGTGCGTGTCCGGCGTGGTCGAACATGCGGTAAAACGCATCAAGGCCGAGTTGCTGCCGCAGTACCCGAATGTCGACGATGTGATCGGCCTCGAGCACACGTATGGCTGCGGCGTGGCCATCGACGCACCCAACGCGAACATCCCGCAGCGCACGCTTCGCAATATCGCGCTCAATCCGAACTTCGGCGGCCAGGCGATGGTCGTCAGCCTCGGCTGCGAAAAACTGCAGCCGGCGCGCCTGCTGCCGGAAAACGCGATTCCGGTCCAGAACGGCGCGTACGTGGTCACGCTGCAGGACGACAAGCACGTCGGCTTCGAATCGATGATCGCGTCGATCATGGACATGGCGAAGGTGCGCCTCGAAGCCCTCAACCGCCGCACCCGCGAAACCTGCAGCGCGTCCGACCTGGTCGTCGGCGTGCAGTGCGGCGGCAGCGACGCGTTTTCCGGCGTGACCGCCAACCCGGCGGTCGGCTTTGCCACCGACCTGCTGGTGCGGGCCGGCGCCACCGTCATGTTTTCGGAAACCACCGAAGTACGCGACGGCATCGACCAGCTGACGTCGCGCGCCAGCACGCCGGAAGTGGCCGCGGCCATGATCCGCGAAATGGCGTGGTACGACGATTACCTGCAGAAGGGCGGCGTCGACCGCAGCGCCAATACCACTCCCGGCAACAAGAAGGGTGGCCTGGCGAACATCACCGAAAAGGCGATGGGCTCGATCGTCAAGTCCGGCAGCAGCGCGATCTCCGGCGTGATTTCGCCAGGCGAGAAAGTCCAGCAAAAAGGACTGATCTACGCGGCGACGCCCGCCTCCGATTTCGTCTGTGGCACGTTGCAACTGGCCGCCGGCATGAACCTGCACATCTTCACCACCGGCCGCGGCACGCCGTACGGCTTGGCCGCGGTGCCAGTGATCAAGGTGGCCACGCGTGACGACCTGGCGCGCCGCTGGCACGACCTGATGGACATTAACGCGGGGCGCATCGCCACCGGCGAAGCCACCATTGCCGACGTTGGCTGGGAAATGTTCCAGATGATGCTCGACGTGGCCAGCGGCAAGAAGACGTGGGCCGAGCATCACAAGCTGCACAATGCGCTGACGCTGTTCAATCCGGCGCCGATTACGTAATCCTTGTTTTTGCGCCGAACCGGCACGCAATCTGCTACTGTCGTTCCTTCACGTTCCGGCAGGAGTGGCGATGGATTCCAAAGATGCGTTCGTGCACGGTGCGTGCCTGTGCGGTGGCGTGGCGTTCCATGCTGCCTTGCCGGAGCAGGGCGCCAATCACTGTTACTGCACGATGTGCCAGAAATTTCACGGCGCCGCGGCGGGCTCGTATCTCACCGTGGGGGCTGGCGGCTACGTCGTCGAGCGCGGCGCCGGCCTGATTACCGAATACGCGTCATCGAGCCAGGGTCGGCGCGGCTTCTGCCGGGTGTGCGGCGCGTCGCTGTACTGGCGCAGCACCGGTCAACCCGACAGCATCGACCTGTCGCTTGGCACGTTCGATCCGCCCTGGCCCGGGGTCGTCGAGCGCGAACTGTACACCGAACACAAGCCTTCCTGGCTGCCGCACCGGTAGCCAGGGATGATCAACGACTCCCTGACGGAGGTGACCGGCGGCTGCCTGTGCGGCGCCGTCGCCTATCGCGCGCGCGGGCCGTTGTTCGCCACCAGCCATTGTTATTGCTCCCAGTGCCGGCGCCAGCACGGCATGGCCGGTTCGTACGGTAATGTCGATGCGGCCAGTTTTGTCGTCGAGCGAGGCAGCGAACTGGTCACCGAGTTCGTCAAACCCAGCGGTGGCCGATGCGCTTTCTGCAGCGTGTGCGGGTCCAGCTTGTACTGGCGCGGCATCGACACGCCGGAGCGGGTCGCGCTGGCGCTTGGTACATTGACGCCGCCGTGGACCGGGACAGTTGAACGCGAATGGTTCCCGGAACAGAAGCCGGCCTGGCTGCCGCGTCCTTAGCCGGCGCCTGCACGCGCGCGGCGTTTGCTGTACGCTGAGCCTACCGTATCTTCGAGGCCACAAGCAATGCAATCGTTTGAAAAAATCAGCAGTCACCACGTCGCCGCGCTGCAGGCGACCATTGAACAATACGTCGACCCGCAATCGGGCGCGCGCCATATCCACATGGCCAACGACGCGGCCGAAATCGCGTTCCTGGTCGCATTTCCCACCGTGCCCGACGCCAGCGACGGCCGCGCCCACATTCTCGAACACCTGGCGTTGTCGGGATCCGAACGCTTCCCCGTGCGCGCGCCGTTCTTTTCGATGCTGCGCCGCTCCACGGCCACGTTCATGAATGCGATGACCTACGCCGACCGCACGGCGTACCCGTTTGCCACCACCGACCGCCAGGATTTTTTCAACCTGCTGGACGTCTACCTGGACGCGAGTTTCTTCCCGCAGCTGAACTACCTCGACTTTTTGCAGGAAGGCTGGCGCCACGTGTTCGACGGCGGCAAGCTGGCATACCAGGGCGTCGTTTTCAATGAAATGAAGGGCGCCATTGCCGATCCGATGTACGCCTTGCACCACGGGATCATTGCACCACTGTTTGCAGGCACGACGTACGAAGTGGCGTCGGGCGGCGATCCGCTGGCCATTCCGGAGCTCAGCCACGCCATGCTGCGCGACTTCCACGCCAGCCACTACCACCCATCGCAGGCGGTGTTCATGAGCGCCGGCCGCATCGACGCGGCCAGCATCCAGGAACGCATTGCCGAACAGGTGCTGGCCCGCCGTGGCGATCGCGCGCCGCGCCGTACGCCGGCGCTGGCAAGCGCCTGGACCGCGCCGCGCGAACAAACGCTGCGCATCCCGTCGCAACAGGCGCGCGATGACGAATATGGCCTGCAGCTGGCCTGGCTGCTGGGCGAAATGGCCGACCCGCAAGCGTATTACAGCGTGCACCTGCTGTCGGCGGGCCTGCTGGGCGATGCGGGATCACCAGTGCGCGCGGCCATGGAGTCGGCCGGGTTCGGGCGGCCATCGCGGATGAACGGCCAGGATGCCGGCATG
>Ga0265798_10009636_pt1 | contig 12051 bp, 11 predicted proteins | sample P3T30metagenome_FD_192430 | JGI IMG/M metagenome (GOLD analysis project Ga0265798, IMG submission 192430) | Plant litter microbial communities from East Loma Ridge, Irvine, California - P3 T30 | ecosystem: Environmental > Terrestrial > Plant litter > Unclassified | place: USA: California... | reverse complement strand
CTCGGGCAGGGGAAGGGCCTCCACTCCGCCCACGGATCGAGCGGCCTCCACCAGGGCGACGCCGATGTTGCCGGGCTGGGCGCCCTCGGGGCGAGACGTCACGGGCTCGTCGGCCCTTCTGCTGATGCCGGTCTCCATCGCGCACCTCCCGCGGTCGTGTCGTCGGCCACAGCAGGGTGCCACGAGCATGCAGGAGTCGCGGGCTCGGAAGCCAGGACCTCGCCCTGCCATGCTGTCGCTGTGCTGACGGACGACGAGCTCCTGGCCGCCACCGTGCGCGCCGCGGTGAGGACCCGCTCGACGGGGTCGCTGAGCTACGGCGTGAGCGACGTGCGCATCGCGCCCGGCCGCCTCGACCTGCGGCTGACGCAGCATGACGGTCGTTCGGCCCGGCTGGCCCTCGCGCTCCCGTCGAGCGGTGACCCGCAGTACTGGATCTACGCGCCGCCGGACGACGCCGACGACTGGGTCCAACAGCTGTTCGTCTGGATCGACGAGGAGGTCTTCACGGCCGGGCTAGGCTCCTCGCGCGCCCGCAGCGAGCACGAGGGCGACAGCTACGTGCAGGTCACGCCCTACGGCTGGCGCGTGAGCGACCCCGACGAGCACGCACGCCTGTCGGCCTCGGCCGGGCCCACGGGCTGGCACGGTTGAGGGCGGACCCCTCGGCAGCCCTCCCGTCGCGACGCGGTCCGCATCGAGCCGGACTCCTACAGGACCGAGAACACCGCCGTGAACGCGAGGGCGCCCGCGGCGGCCACCGCGACCGCGACCACGCGCTCCGTCGTGCGGTCGAGCCGTCGGACGACCACCCACGCCAGGATCCCCGCTCCGATCGCGATGCTGATCGTCCACCACAGCCACCCCGTCGTCTCCACGACCCTGAGCAGGCCCCACACGCCGTCGCCGATCATGACCGCCGCGACCACCCCGGCGCCCACGGCGCGGAACAGCCCGGACGGGGACCGCCACGCGAACCCGGCGAGCCCGATGACGGGGCCGGCGAGCGTCGCGATGACGAAGTAGAAGTCGCCGGGTCCGTACGAGTCGGGGAACCCGCGCAGCGTCGACACGATCGCGTACCCCTGCAGCAGCGCATGGAACACCACGAGCCCCAACCCGGCGGCGATCCACCACCGTCGCGCGCTCCCCCACCGCGTGCAGACGACGATGACGACGACCGTCAGCAGCGTCCAGCCGCCGTTCGAGTTCGCCAGCGACCGCAGTCCGTCGGGCAGGTACTGCTGCGCGAACGACGTGGCACCGCCCAGCAGGAGTCCGGCACCGGCCCCGACCAGCCACCACGCGATCGCCTGACCCACGGAACGTCCCATGTCCTCACCCTCGCAGCGGCGCGCGCCTCCGGCGTCGCCCTCGAGGACCATCCCGGTGGCCCGTCCCTCAGCCCCGAGTGTGACCGCGGCCGAGCCGCCGGCTCGCGTCGCGCGGTCGTCGACCGGCCGTCAGGAGTCGCGCCCGGCCACCCCAGGACCGGTCGCGTACGGACGGAAGTGCAGCCGAGTCGGCCGGAGGCGGTGGGTCCCGTCCCGGTACGGCCCGCCGACCACCGCGCCGCTCGGGTCGAGCAGCTCGCAGGTGCGCCAGGTGCTGCGCACGCTCCCGCCGTGGACGACGAACTGCGTCACCACGGCGAGGGCGTCGGTCAGCCCGTCGTCGCCGATCTCGCCGCCGAGGTCCCACCACCCGAAGCGGTCTCCCGTCACGACGACCGAGGCGTCGCGGATGACCAGCACCTCGAAGGGCAGGGCGCCCGACCGGTGCGGGACCACCGTCACGACCCGGTCGAACTCGGGCTGGACGGTCGCGACCGCGACGTCGCCGGTCGCCCCGACCAGCGCGACGACCCTCGCCACGAAGGCGTCGAGTCGACCGGGCCCCAGGCGCTCGGTCGCGAGGTGGTCGACGAGCAGGCCCCAGGCCTCCTCGAACCCGGCCTCGTCGAGGTCGAGCTCCCACCTCCGGTGCGGCATGCCGTGGGCCGCTGCGACCTCGACGACGAGCACGTCCACCGCGAGGACGGAGAACCCGCCGACCGTCAGCATCGGCAGCCGGTACGACTCGGACTCGGTCGTGGTGTCGCGCACGACGGCCCCGTACTGCTGACGCGCCCGCGCCGCGAACGCCGCGAACCGTCTCTCGACATCGCCGGGCACGGGGCTCATGCCCTGATCCTGGGGCATGCCAGCTCGGGCCGTGCCGCAACGCCGTTCACGACAGGTCGTCGTCCCGCCACGCTTCGCCTTCTTCAGGGGCTCCCGCCCTCGAGGCAAGTCCTGGGCAGCGCGCTTCCCCGTCGCGCGCCGGCAGGAGTCCCGTCGTCTGTCAGGATCGCGGCGTGGACGCACTCGATCCGGGGGAACGTACCGCGGCGAGGGCTGCGCGGGGCCGACTGCGCCAGCGGCTGCACCGCGAGCCGGGTGACCTCGCCGCTCGGGAGGAGCTCGCACGCCTGCACCGGGCCGCGGGGCAGCCCGACCAGGCAGGGCGGTGGGGCCTCCTCGTCCCTGGCCTGGCCACCGCGGCGGAGAAACAGGCCTTCGCCGTCTGGACGGCACGGACGGCGGAACCCGGAGGGTCCGACCACGACCGGCTGCTCAGGCTGCTCTTCGTCCCCCGCACGTTCACCGCGGCCGAGGTCGATCCCGCCGGTGCGCTCCCGGAGTTCGAGGTCCTGCTCCGGCGCGAGACCCGACGGCACACGCGAGCGGCGACGACGAGCGTCGGCGGGTGGCTAGCCGACACCGCCGCGGGAGCCGTCGGCGCGACCCTCCTCGGCGTGCTCGTGGGCGGCGCTGCGTCCGCGACGTACGCGATCGGCGAGGCGACGGACTCGCCCCTGGTCCGCACGAGCTCCTGGCCCAGCTGGACGGAGCTCTGGGTCGCGGTGGCCGTCCTGACCCTGGGCCTCGTCGTGACGGTCGTCGTCGGCTCGATGATCACGCTGGCCGTCCGGCTCCCGGACGTGCTCCGGCACCGTGAGCGCCGAGCGCGGCGTCGCAGGGCGCGGGGCGCGAGCCGCGAACGCGCAGAACGACGTGTTGATGCCACCCCGGGGAACGCTGCCGGACCACGGGAGGACCACTCGCGCGCAGGCCGCGTCAACGCCGCGCTGATCATCGCGTCAGGACTGCTCGTCTGGCTCTGCGTCATCGTCCTGAACGTCGCGCTCGCGGAGGAGCCCGCCGATTGTGAGGTCTGGTGCTCGTCGCACGTCTACCGGGACACCGCTGCCTTCCTCGGGCTGGGCGTCTTCTCGCTGCTGAGCTTCATCCTCGTCCTCGTCCGATCCTGCCTCAACGGCATCCGGTCGCGACTGGCCTGGCTCGCCGTCCTGACGGGGTGCGCCCAAGTGCTGGTCTTCGTCGGCTTCCCCTTCTCTCCGGGGTGGACGCAGTGAGGCAGTGACAGACCTGGGCGACATCGGCCGCGGACACGTCGTCAGCCTGGGCGCGACCATCTCGCCGGCTGCAGGACTTCGGCCCAGCGTCGGTCGAACTAGGCTCGACCCGTGCCGCACCGGATCATGTTCGTCCACCTCAAATCGGGCTACAACACGGACGAGGGTCCCTCGTGGATCACGAGGTTGCAGTTCACGAAGTCCTGGCGCACCGCCTACTTTCACGGCCGCACCCTCACCCGAGTCGCGGGGACGCCGTTCGCCAATGCGGATGCCAACTTCTACGATGTCGAATCCGGCGACCAGTACTGGATCTCAGGCCCGAAGCGCGATCGCACCGACGCGCGGTACGGCCACGGAAAACCGATCGTCGAGGACGACGTCCAGGCCGAGTACGACGCCTTCCTGCGGGGTGCCCCCTTGCCCGGGCGCGAACGGGGCTGAGCCAGCCGAGAGCGGTTCCCTGCCGGGCATCAGTCGCGTTCCAGGGCGACCTCGGCCGATTCCTCGTAGGCCTCATGCGCCAAGGCGCGGAGATAGGACGTCACCCGGAAGAGCAGAGCACCGGTGATCGCACCCCTGCCTACCGCGAGCCACCGGAACCACATGCCGGTCCAGAATGCAGCGAAGGCGAGCTCGGGGCACCGATCTGCCGATGACGAACGCCTCCGGGCACCGCTGGCCGAGGGCCAAGGCATCAGGAGCGCCAGGACCGCGATCAGCGCTTGTCTGGTCTGAAGAAGATCCTTGGGTGGACGGCCACTGCTCGCTCTCGGGTTTGAGCGGTCGGAGGCACGAACATCTCATCAGGAACGGCGTTCCGGCACTTCTGTCGACCCTCCGGAAGCTGCTCATGGTCCTCCTCGAACTGGCACTCCCCGCAGACCACCGGCTCCTCGTCCGCCAAGCCCGCGTGCTCCTCCCAGGGGTGCTCACAACCCGGGCACATCGTCTCCCGCAGACGCCGACGCGTTGCACGACCTGACCGGGCGAGGGGAGGGCTCACGAGGCAAGTATCCAACCTCGCTCCAGCGTCCGAAAGACGGATCCCCAAACGGGACGGTCTCGCCGAGATCGCATCAGTATCATCGGCGAACTCGAGACAGGCGGTCTAACGGCCAGGGAACGAACTAATCCGCGAGTGGGATGATCCGCGTGCTGTTGGTAGTTTGCGGTTCAATGATGTTGACGAAGCCGTCAACCTGGAGGAGTTCGTCCATGAAGCTGTCTCGTGTAGACGTGCGGTTCTTCCGCTCTTTCAATTTCGACTTCGAACACAGGGCGCGGGAGAGCAGCAAACCTGCTGCGTGGGAAGACGCTCAGCCCTGGTATCCGTTCGTTCGTGTTCGGCTCGAGCCCGACATCACCGCGGTCGTCGGTGCGAACGAGGCTGGCAAGAGTCAGCTCCTCCGAGCGGTGCAGGCAGGTCTGACTGGCTCACCAATCCGACGTGAAGACTTTTGCCGATACAGCGAGGAGTATTCGGTGCAGGCTGGACAAATCCGACTGCCCGAGTTCGGGGTCACGATTACCCTCGAGGAGGGAGAGCAGATCGCTGGGGTGCCTGCGATCGGTGACGCACGTACGTTCTCGCTCTACCGCCCAGGGTCCAACGACCCGTTCCTCGTCATCGACGACGCAAAAGTGAAGCTGCCCTCCGCGCAGCTTAAGAAGCTTGAAGACGCACTGCCGGAGACATTCGAGCTGAAAACAGGCGTCGCGATCCCGGACAGCGTCTCGATCGCGGAGCTCACAGGCGATAAGCGGACCCGTTTGCACGAGAGACGACAGCGCACCGGTATCTTCCAGCGCCTCTTTGCGCTGTCAGATCCCACAGCGGCGGCCGTGGGAGAGGTCGTCGCCCCCGCGCTTGCCGCCCCGGCCGACGAGGCGTCTGAGTCGGTCGAACGACAACGGCGGGACGAGTTCGAACTGGCTCGCATGCTGCTCGTTGACGCGGCGAAGATCGATCCTCGAGCATTCGCGGAACTGAGAGAGGCGCTGGCCTCTGGCCGCGAGGGGCAGGTCGAAGCCGTCGTAGGAGCGATGAACACTGCGGTGCGCGAAAACCTAAACGTGCAGCGATGGTGGACCCAAGACCGCGAATTCGATCTCGTACTAGAGGCACGAGAGCACGAACTCGCTTTCACCATCCGCGATCGGACCGGTGCAACCTATTCCTTCGGAGAGCGTAGCCAGGGCTTGCGCTACTTTCTCAGTTACTTCGTGCAGCTCGCCGCGCACCGGCTCACGCAGACCCGACCTGACGTTCTCCTGCTGGATGAACCGGACGCATTCCTATCCAGCATCGGCCAGCAAGATCTTCTGCGAGTCTTACGCGACTACGCCCTGCCCGAGGATGGCACCCCGGGTAGTCAAGTCATCTACGTCACCCACTCGCCCTTCCTTATCGACAAGAATGCACCTGAACGCATCCGAGTGCTCGACAAGGGGTCGGAGGACGAAGGCACCCGCGTCGTACACGACGCGGCGAACAATCGGTACGAACCACTGCGCTCATCGCTTGGTGCTCACGTGGCCGAAACGGCCTTCATCGGCGGCCAAAACCTTTTCGTCGAAGGGCTGGCAGACCAGCTTTTGATTGCCGGCGTCTCCGCGCACCTATCCCGCCGCCTCGGGACCAAAGCCGATAACCTCAACCTGAACGACGTGACGATCGTCGCAGCCGGCGGCGCGGACGGCATCCCCTACCTGGTCTATCTCGCACGAGGCCGGGACACGATCAAACCTCCATGCGTGGCGCTGCTCGATGGCGACAAGTCAGGTAGAGACGCCGCCAAAGTGTTAAAGCGCGGCGAAGCGCGGAAAAAGCGAGTGCTCAAGGACGAGTACGTCGTCATGCTCGATCAGTGGGCGGCCTCCTCAGGCGTGGCCTTCGACCGTGGCGTCACTGTAGAGGAGATCGAAGACCTGCTACCGGTCTCATTGGCCCACCGTGCCGCCCTAGCTCACCTAACGCGCTTCATGAACCTGGCTGACATTGACGCATCGAAGTTCTCGCTCCCGGCACTTGAGGATGCCGTAGCAGCGAAATCTCACGTCTGGGAGCCACTCTGCGAGGCCTACGAGGAGGCGTTCCCCGGCGAACACATCGAGAAAGTTGGTCTTGCTCGAGAGCTGGTCTCGCTCCTTGAGAGCACCCCCGACGCTCCAGGAGCTGCCGAGGTACGAGAGCGGTTCGAGCACCTATTGACGCACCTCGCGGCTGTGCTCGACGCCGCGAAAGTCGAGGAAGACCACGATCGCAGCGACGACAAAGTTAAGCGCACCGTAAGAACGTTCCTTCGCGCCCACAACAAGGGCATCGCCAAGCGCGATGCCAAGCGACTACTCCGTGAGCTGACCGACGGATTCAGCCAAAGCGACTGGCTCGACGAAGCGACCATGCGGATCGGTCACATCCGTCAGGAGCACGAGCTCGAAGATTTGGCCCGACCAACCGTGCAAGATTTTGACGCGTTTCGGAGCGCGATCCGTAGCCTAGGTGAAAAGGAGCGTCAGGCGTATCAGGACGACGCAACTCAGGATCCGGCGGCCCCACTTTTGACCCCCACATTGATGTCGAGCGTTGCCGACCGAGAAGGATCTGCGGCTGTAACTTCCTTGTCCGACGACGACGGTGCCGACCCAATTGGCCAGAAGGCGTAGGGAGCCGACCTCTCAGCGGATCTGGCGCGAACACGGAAGCATCCAGCCCGGGTCGCCCTAACTCATTGAGGGAGAGACAGTCTCGGGTCTCAGCGCCCTGCGTTTAAGAGACCTACGCCCGCTCGGCTTCCACGGAAAACCCGGTTAGCCTCGAATCATTCAATGACGAATGGGGGCGGGATGGATTTTGAAAAGCTGTTGCGTGAAAGCGCGGAGGCATTACCCACGGCACCGAGGGAGGTCTACGAGCAGCTCCCGCGGAAGAAAAAGGGCTACGGGTATCTCCGGGACGTCCAAGCCCAAATTCTGACCAATTGGCATGAAAAACGCGAACAACGAGACATCGTTGTAAAGGTAAACACCGGCGGCGGGAAGACTATAGATGGTCTTGTAATGCTTCAGAGCTACCTCAACGGCGGGGTCTCACCGGCTCTCTTCGTTGCTCCAGACAAGTACCTGGTGGATCAGGTAATTGCCGAGGCGGGCAATCTCGGGATACCCGTCGTGAAGGACCCCGAAAGCGGCGCATATTTGGCTGGTGAAGCTATCGGTGTGGTGACCGCGGCCAAGCTCTTTAATGGCCGGACCATCTTTTCCGACAATCGGCCCACGGCACCTCGGGTCCCAATTGGAGCCGTCGTCATTGATGACGCTCACGCAGTCATGACGACGCTGCGTGCCCAGTTCTCCGTCGACATAGCTCGTGGGAATTTCACATTCGATGCCCTCCTGGAACTGTTCGAGGTCGACCTTAAAGATCAAGCACCCGACGTTCTCTTAGACATTCGCGAAAAAACGGGAGGTGGATTCGCCCGAGTCCCCTTCTGGTCAATCCACGCCAAGATCGATCAACTCCGCACCGTGCTTCGGGCGTACAAGCCGGACAATTCGCAAGACGCGGGCTTCGAGAGCATCCGCGAAATCCTGCCTCTTTGCCGCATTGTTTTCACCAGACTCGGGGTCACGATCGTCCCGCCAAATCCTGCCGTGAACCGGGTGCACAGCTTTGTGGATGCCAAGCATCGCGTTTTCCTGACGGCGACACTCGCGAACGACAGTTCGCTGGTGACCGACTTCGACGCGGACGCAGATCTCGTCAAATCGCCCATTCAGCCCCTTACTGCCGGCGACATAGGCGAGCGCATGATTTTAGCGCCTGAGGAGATCAACCCATCAATCAGCAGCGATGACGTGCGAAATGAGGTGGCGAAGCTTGCCCAGAAGTACAACACCCTGGTGATTGTCCCCAGCAAGCCCGCTATTGCGCGCTGGGAGGCTTTCAACCCCACGGTTGCCGATAAGGACAACCTCAAGGACGTCGTCGCGCAGATGAGGATGAATCCACGATTGGGCTTGGTGGTGACCGCGAACAAGTACGACGGTATCGATCTCCCCGACGAGGCCTGCCGCGTGGTTGTAATCGATGGTTTGCCTGAAGCATTCAGCGGCGACGAGCGATTGAGTTCCCTGATGCAGAGGAATGTAAGCGGTGTCGATGACCGTCAAGTTCAGCGGCTTGAACAGGGAATGGGGCGCGCTGTCCGAAGCAACGAAGATCACTGCGTCGTCTTCCTGATTGGTCGCAGGCTCGCGCAGCTGACCGTTGATCCTCGAACCCTCGAGCGGTTCAGCCCCGCCACTCGGGCACAGCTAGCCCGATCCCGGACAGTGGCCCGCGAAATGGAAAATGTTCCGCTATCGAAAATTATGAGTACGGCCAACCAGGCGCTTATGCGAGAAACCGCGTGGGTGACCTACGCGAAGCAAGCACTGAGAGCGCTCGAGCCGACTGCCGCACGCATAGATGACTCAGCTACCGAGTCTAGAAAAGCCTTCGCCTCCGCTTTGAGTGGAGATCTATCGGGAGCGTGCCAACGCCTCGTCGATGCCGCGAGCAGCTGTGAGGACGAACGTCAAGCTGGCCAGCTCCTTGAGCAGGCGGCGGTGTACGCCCAGCACTATGACCCCGTTCGGGCACAGGAACTGCTGGCAATCAGTCGGACGAAAAATCTCTACGTCCTGCGACCCCTAACAGGCGTCGTTTTTAAACCAGTCGCCTTCGAGGGGTCACAGGCAGAGAAAGTCGCTACACGAACTACCTCCATGTACGGGACAGCTGCATCCCTACGCGTAGGTGTGGAAGCAGTTCTGGAACGGCTCCAGTTTGATCCTCTGACAACTGAAGAGTTCGAAGAAGGAATTTTGGAACTTGGTTTGTTCCTTGGCCTTGGGTCCCAGCGGCCCGAACGACAGTTGGGGTATGGACCGGATAACGTTTGGGCAATCGAGCCAGGCCGTTTTTGGGTCATCGAAGCCAAGAGTGGGGCCACCAGCGATTTCATCAGCAAGCGAGATGCCGGACAGCTCGGTGAGGCACTGCAGTGGTTTGGTAAGCGCTACCCTGCCGACATTGCGGCAATTCCAGTGATGATTCATCAGGAAAAGAAGCTCCACGGGTCAGCCACGGGGCCCGCTGGAATGAGGGTTATAAATGCCCGGGGGCTGGCCGAACTAATAGTCGATGTCCGAGCATTCGCCGAAGGGCTGGCAGCATCAGGTTGGACGGATCTCGCTGTAGTGAACCGTCTGATTGTGGGTCACAAACTAGACGCAGACGGGCTCGCGTCCCGACTCGTTGCCCCAACGGGAGGCACGGCAGCCTGACGAGTTTCACGTCAAGGCATGTGGCCCGAGACTCTTTAGATCGAGCCACCCGAGCGCTGCACTGCTCGATAGACCGTTGACCGCGCCACTCCAAACAATTGCGCGATCTCGCTCGTCGTGTGGGCGCCTGTCCGGTGCAACCGCACAAGGTGCTTCTCCTGTGCAACGGTGAGCTTGGGCTTGCGGCCGCGGAGCTTGCCTGCAGCCTTGGCGATCGCCGTGCCCTCCCGGGTGCGGGCACGGGTGAGGTCGGCTTCGAACTCGGCCACCATGCCGAGGACGTTGAACAGGAGCCGGCCGACAGGATCGGTGGGGTCATAGACTGCTCCCCCAGGTTCAGCGAGACGCCTTTCTTCGTCAGCTCGTCCGCGATGTCCGTCGCGTTCCGGAGTGACCGGGCGAGGCGATCGAGCTTCGTGACGACGAGCACGTCGCCGGCGCGGCACGCTGCCAGTGCCTCGCGGAGGCCTGGCCGGGCTCGAGTCGTCCCCGACAGCCCGTGGTTAACATGCACGTGTTGATCGTCAACACCGAGCGCTGCAAGACCATCACGCTGTGCTGCGAGCTCCTGCCCCGAGGTCGAGACCCGGGCGCATCACATGAGCATTTGCAGACTGTAGCGTCCAAGCCCCCGTCACCGGGCATTTTTGCGGGACAGGCATACGCGAATCCGCAGGCCAGGCGCCACGTGACCCCAGACGGCCGAGACGGGCCCGAGCAGGTCTCCAGATGAACGACCGGTCACTGAGACACATGTCGGCAGGAACTTCTGATACAGCTGCCATGCCGTCAGTGCTTGACGACCGGTGAAATCCCCCGCCCGCCCTACCCCCTCAGCCGGAACCAGTCGAGCAGCAGCTGCGCCCGGGACGGGTCCTCCCACCCCTCCCGGCGCCAGGGAGGGGTCTCGAAGAACGCGTCGTACCCGGGCGCTCGGCGCAGGTCGTCGTCGGCGACGTCGGGGACGCCCATCGACCACTGCCCGAACCTGCGCTGGTCGATCGACTCGTCGAGCAGGGTCCTCACGCCTGTGTGGCGCGGGTCGGCGGAGATGACGGCGTACCTCTCGCGGACCTCCTCGGACGAGCCCTCGAGGACCTGCATGAAGCGGCCCTCCTTGTAGAGGAGCATCCCGGTGAGGCCGTGCCGGTCGTTGTTCTCGCGGCTCTGCAGCAGCAGGGCTGCCATCTGCTCGGTGTCGAAGGGCGTGGCGGCCGTGCTGATGTAGGTCAAGGACAGCATCACGGCTGTGTCGCTCTCTTCTCGGGGGCGGCGGACGACCGCCATCGTGACGTCGTCCCCCTCCGACGCTACGCGAGCGAGCATCAGCCAGGAACCCCACGTGCGGGTGTCCCGCCCGTCGCTCTGGACCACGAAGAAGGCCCCGTCGCGATGACGGGGCCTTCTCGATCTCGCATGTCCGCGGGGGGAGGCCGAAGCCCGCAAGTCCCGCGACTCGTAGATGTAATTGTACATTCGTGAGATGCCCAGTGCCACCCCGCCCGACGATGCCGAGATCCGTTCAGTGCTCAGCGCGCCGCGGGCGGGAACGTACATCGCAGCGACCGGTGGCGACACGGTACGAGCGATGGAGCTCTACGGCTGGAACGCTCGGGTCTCCGCGGCGTTCATGCTTCCCGCGCACTTTGCCGAGGTCTCGACCCGGAACGCCGCGGCGGAGGTCCTCGAACGCGTCTACGGCCCCCAGTGGCCGTGGAACCCCACCTTCGCGGCCAGCTTGCCGAACAGCGGCCGGTACAACCCCCGACGCGACCTGCTGAGCACCCGACAGGCGAACCTCACGACGGGCAAGGTCATCGCCGAGCTGAAGTTCGTCTTCTGGCAGAAGCTCTTCACCGGCCGCAACGACGTCCGTCTCTGGCGACCCCACATGGCGTCAGCGTTCCCCTGCGCCCCGGCCGTGCCGGTGTCACAGCTGCGCAGCCGCATCCACCAGGATCTCGACGTCCTGCGGCAGCTCCGGAACCGCCTCGCTCACCACGAGCCCGTGTTCACGCGCGACCTCGTGGACGACCTCAGGCTGACCATCGACCTCATCGAGCTGCGCAGCAGGAGCACCTCTCACTGGGTCCGGGCCATGGAGGACGTCACCTCGATCGTGGCCGAACGCCCGTAGATCGCAGCGGTCCGTTCTCCCCGAGAGTCTCCCCCGTCACTCCCCCTGCACCGAGGCCAGCAGCTCCACGACGGCCGCGCGCACCGACTCCGGCAGGTCGACGGCGGCGAGCTCCGCGAGGCGCTCGACGGTGCTGCGGCCGCTGGTGACGACCTCCCACGCC
>Ga0265798_10009635_pt1 | contig 12053 bp, 10 predicted proteins | sample P3T30metagenome_FD_192430 | JGI IMG/M metagenome (GOLD analysis project Ga0265798, IMG submission 192430) | Plant litter microbial communities from East Loma Ridge, Irvine, California - P3 T30 | ecosystem: Environmental > Terrestrial > Plant litter > Unclassified | place: USA: California... | reverse complement strand
GCTGCGCATCATTTCCATATCGGCCTGTATGGTACGGCGGCTCACGCCCGTATCAATACCCTGGTACTCGTATAAGGCATCACTACAAGCATCAATCAAATCGTCCAGCGTCCATTTCTTAAAACGGTTTTGCAGGCATTGGTCAATAGTGCGGTAGCGGATAAGGGCATTGCGGTTGATTGGCATAGCATTAGCGGATTATTGTTGTCTGAACCGGAATTTTAAGAATTTCAAAGATTACGAGAATTTATGTACTATTCAATTTTGTAAATTCAATAACTTCTTTGAATTCCGGTTCAGACATTTTTTTTGATGAATTTATAAATTATTTTTTTCTGCGCAAATACGCTGCGCAGTTGTTGTTTCTCTTTGTAGAGTCGAAAGGCTGAACGCGTTCACGAACGCCCCCTCTCTCTGTTTGGAGAGAGGGGTTTTGGCCCGGAGAGACATCTAAATTGTTAAATTACAAATTCAGCTATTATGAGAAAGCAAGATACACCTCAAACACTTCCTGCGCCGGGCGCTGGGGCACAAAAGGAAAAAGTAGGCAACAACGAGTTGAAGGCTTTAGGCATTAACGATGTAAAAATACTGGCCAACTTTAGCCGGGTAGCTAACGGACTGCTTAAAAACCAGGTGATGGATAAAACCCAGATACTGGCTAACCTGGAAAGCCTGATAGACGACCCCATGCCTTATGCCATGCAAAAAGGTGGCAAGTTTAAAAACCTGGCCGATGAGGTAATTGCCCTGCGCAGGCAAGGTAAGTTCATGAAACAAGAGCGCAGCAATTTTAAGCTGAAAGAAGAGATAGCCGATTTCCCGGTGTGGGGGTTGGAACATATTGATGTGGGTGCCCTGAGCCAAATGCGTACCGCCATACAACTGCCCATAGCCGTAGCCGGCGCCTTAATGCCTGATGCCCACCAGGGTTACGGCTTGCCCATTGGCGGCGTGCTGGCCACCACGGCCAATACCATTATCCCCTTTGCGGTGGGTGTGGATATTGCCTGCCGTATGTGCCTGAGCATTTTTGATTTACCTGCCGAAGCGGTAGATACCGAAACCGACAAGCTGAAGACTATATTGGTAGATAACACCAACTTTGGCATTGGTGGCACTACCAAATCGCATTTCGATACCTCGTTGTTTGATAGCAAAACCTGGGGCGAAACCAAGGTGATCCGCTCGTTGAAAGATAAGGCTTACGCGCAGTTGGGTACCAGTGGCACCGGCAACCACTTTGTAGAATGGGGCGAACTCACTATTGCCGAAGGTGCGTTGGCCGATGTTCCTGCCGGTAAATACCTGGCCTTGCTGTCGCACTCCGGCTCACGTGGCTTTGGGGGTAGTGTGGCCGATTATTACAGCAAAATAGCCATGACCAAAACCAAACTCCCGCCCGAAGCCAAGCATTTGGCCTGGTTAGATTTGGATAAAGACGAGGGACAAGAATACTGGATTGCCATGAACCTGGCCGGCGAATATGCCAGCGCCAACCACCACGAAATTCACAACAAAATTGCCCGTGCCTTAGGTGTGAAACCTATCAGCATGATAGAGAACCACCACAACTTTGCCTGGAAAGAGCAACTGCCCGATGGTACCGAAGTAATGGTACACCGTAAAGGTGCTACCCCGGCGGGCGAAGGTGTGTTAGGCATTATCCCCGGCAGCATGAGCACGCCCGGTTTTGTGGTACGCGGTAAGGGTAATGTGGAAAGTATTAACTCGGCCAGCCATGGTGCGGGCCGGTTAATGAGCCGAAGCGCCGCCTTTAAAACGCTGGACAAAGCCCTGATAGCCGCCAACCTGATAGACAAGCGCATTACCCTCATGGGCAGCGATATGGACGAAGCCCCCATGGCCTACAAAGACATCCACGCCGTAATGGCCGCACAGGAAAACCTGGTAGAGGTACTGGCTAAATTTGAACCGCGGATTGTGAGGATGGCGGATGCAAGGGAAAGGCCGGAGGATTGAATAGACTAATATTCTTATCATAATGATAGACCATTCCGCGATATGTTCTTGAAAAAACATATATTTATCTATCAATTTTAACCTATATTCATGGCAGATCAAAAGTATTACCCAACAATTCCAACAAGTCACTGGCAGAACCTAAGAGTTCAGTTCAAAAAAAGCATTCCTGGATCAATTACAACAAATTATCTGGCGTCAATCATGAACATGAGCGAAGCTTCTGCAGGAGCAAATGTTCTTCCAGGACTTAGAAACATAGGATTAATAGATGCGGAAGGTAAGATTAATCCGGAAATGGCGAAAAAATTTAGAGATGATAACGCTTATCCAGAATTCTGCCAAGAAATTATTATGAGATGCTATCCACAAGAATTGATAGATGCATTTCCTGATAAGGATTCTAACAAGGAAAAGGTAAAAACTTGGTTTATGAATCATACTGGCTCTGGTGAATCTGCTGCATCAAAACTGTCAAGTTTTTACATTACTTTACTTGACGCAGACCCTTCTGTTAGTATTAAAAATGGAAGTGTATCAAAAAAAGAAAGCAACAATAAATCCAAGAAAGAAAAGCCTGTTGTTAAAAAGGTTGAGAAAGATAGTAATGTACCCGATCAAAGCAAGCCGGAGACAAACCCACAAGGGAGTTTACAAGACGATAGAAAAAGCACCCCAGATTTGAATATAAATATCCAAATACATATTTCATCTGACGCTTCCCCTGATCAAATTAAAAGCATATTTGAAAACATGGCAAAGTATCTCTATAACAAATAGGAATGCGAGTAAATCTAGAGAAATTCATCAATTTAGTTGTTGATATTGACAGCCTTGCACCACAACAGTGGCTTCCTCCCGCTGAAGGAACTGAAGCACAAAGTCAAAGTATTATTTTTAATCCATTAGTAAAAGGGACAAGGAGTTACATTGAAAAAGTCTCGAATCAAATTAACGGATGCTATGAACATGGTTGGTTTGATGCATGCGCTGTAATGATAAGGCGGCTTCTAGAGACGCTGATTATTGAAGTTTTTGAACATCATAAGATCCAAGATAAGATTCAAAAAAATGGTGACTATATGTATTTGAGGGACTTGATTAGTGCAACGTTGACAGAATCAACTTGGTCGTTAGGAAGAAATACCAAAAACGCTTTACCTAAATTGAAAGACATTGGTGACAAATCAGCACATAGTAGACGTTATAATGCAATTAGGCATGATATCGATGATATTAAAATAGATTTACGAGTTGTTCTTCAAGAGTTGTTAGTATTAGCTCATTTAAAATAATCATGTCAAACATTCAGAAGTACTTCTCGAATTTTTTACCAAAGCAAGAGTTAAGTTTGGCAAAGACAATATTAGGAAACATTGAACAAGAGGACAATTATTTAGAATTGATTATATCAATAGATGATTCAAATATTAATGTAAAAGAACTATCAAATTATCTTGATTTGATTTACAGACTCGATGGTTTAATGAATCAAGATGGTTATAACCAATATACTCACAATTATGATGCTCAAATAAGAATAAATGAAATAAGAATCGGTTCAAGGCAGTTCGTATTTCAAGCCATACTTGAATCTATTGATGCTGATCGCCTAGTTTTGACTTGGCTTGTATTAAAGTATTTAGGAACAATCTTTATATCTGGAGCAAGTTCAGTGTTGCTTTATTATAAAGCACTTAATCAACGAGAAGATTATTTAGAAAAAAAGGATCGAAGATTACTAAGGAAGAATATAAGAGATTTAATTGCAGAAGAAGTTGAATTATCTAAGTTGCCAAAAAAACATAAAGCCAAATTAGTTGATACAATTGATGGGCTTTATTTTAAAAATCGAAAACTATTACCTTCTGCGTCAAGATTTGTAAAAAATTCTGTAAAGGCAATAATACTCAAGCCCAAAAAGAAGTGATCTCCCGCTGTCCGTAGTCTCTTGACTACGGACTAATATGCCCGCAGACTTCAGTCTGCCTTAATCATCATATAGACAATACCTTTGCTCCCGCAAGCGTCCCGCTTGTGGGTAATCGCTTCCAAGATATTGTCGAATTTCATTACCTATCCACTTCACCACAAGCGAGGACGCTTGCAGTAGCTATGTTATTATTACAAAATATCTTGGGGTTCATCTGCTGGAAAACCCATATAATTAATGTAATGGTTTGAAAATGGATAGGTTTCGTTGATAAGCTGTTCAACAAGTTCGATTGTTTTTTTCAAGCTCTCTGTTTTTATTGGAACAGACCATGTATACCTTTCATAGGTAACAAGCTTTTGTTGTTCCCAAGCGTTTAGTGTCGGTACACTCAATTCTTGCCCTTTTGCAGCTATGAGCTGTTTAGCTTTGCTACAAATATTTAAAAACGCATTTTTATCGTCTTCAGTTATGACTGAATCATCAAATAAAATATTTACAACACCATATGACTTTTCACCGTTTCTATTGGAATCACAATCACTATATACATCAAGCAACTTTTCGTTAAATGTTGCTAACCCTAAATTTTCAAAAGCCTGGCATAGATATTCACTCACAATTTCTACGAACTTACTTCGTATCCAAAACCCTTTACCTTTATATTCTAAAAACGTTTCCCTCATATCTAATTAGAAATTTAATTAAAGCCAAATTTTTACTAACCACACACCACCTTTTAACAGTTAAGCAGCCCACGAAAAGTATAAGGTTTGATTCCCCGCTGTCCGTAGTCTCCGACTACGGACTACTATGCCCACAGACTTCAGTCTGCCGCAATAGAGTGCTGTAATCATGCAAATCTACAGCATGCCTTGAACGAGATTCGAACTCGCGCTGTACCGGGTCTGCAACATGGCGGTTGGACACGCCAATAAAACATAGTGGTGAATGGCAGGTGCTAAATAGCAGCTGTAACCCTAAAATATTCGATTACCGTTTTAGTTTCTTTCTTTAACTCCCCTTTTTTATCGGCTTTGTGGCTGTTATTTGTCACACTGATATAGCTGACAGGATCGCCCGCAGACTCATAGATACGCAAAGTTGCATAATCGGTTGATAGATCATCAGCAGGCAAAAAGTCTTTCAGGGATTTTAAATTACCGGTATTTAAATCTTTGATCATTTGATCAGGATCTGTTACAGTTTTCAGCTTTCCTTCCACCTCCCGGTCTTCCATCCACTTATCATTCTGTTCAGAAAACGGCGTTGTAGATCTTCCTGAAAGGGAAAACAGTATGGGCGCTCCAATAATAATCAACGCTTCAATTACCCAAACCACCCATAAAAGAGCGCCAGAAACCGTACTGTGTTTCAGGGTAAAAGTACCAACATCATTTAAGCTCAGCATGGCCCGGAAAAGAAGCTCGGGATGTGTTAAAATAGTCCAGAAACCGGTGAGGTTAAAAGAAGAACGTACCCACATGCCGCCTCCCATACTGCCTTCGGCTTCAACCATTAGGGATACAAATAATGCCCATTGGCAATACCAGCCTAAAAGGCCACATAGCACGGCCAGCACACGCTCATAGGTGGTATTTCGGATCTTCCCCGCCCCGATGGCGATAAATACCCCGCCGCCAATTCCAAATCCCAGTCCGGCCGCAATAAAAAAGTTAAGGTAAATAAAAGGGATAAACCATTGCAGGGCGATATAAATAATACTAAGGACGACCGTGATAACGAATGCTGCGATCAGGGAAATAAAGATGCCTTTTACGGGTGTTTTTCCTGATGGCTTATAGTATAAATGTTCCATAGCGTGTTGTTCAGCTATAAAGCTAAGTTTATTTTGAATTTTCAACTATGGTTTGTTGTTAATGCGCAAAAAAAGCCTGCATAGGCACAGGCCTCGCTATCGGTAGTCTACGAATCATAAGTGTATATAATAAATAAAACAAGTGTCATACCGAATTTATTTCGGCACCCCACCATACAAGTGAGCGCATGCTAGGTAAAGTATATTCATAGATTTAGCGAGTGAGGTGCTGAAACAAGTTCAGCATGACAGTTTTTATTGTTTTTAAACTTATAGTCCGCGGACTACCAGACGAACAATACAGAAATATCTGCATTTTGCACACTTTCCCTTACCCGCATATAGCAGCGATTCCACAGGGTCTATTCTTCATTAAAACAAGTTTTCCTACATGGATTCGAACCACGATCTTCTGAACCAAAATCAGACGTGCTACCGTTGCACCATAGGAAAATACGAGCAGCCGGCATAGAACCCGAATCCATGACCATCACCCCCAACAGGGAAGTCTCCATGACCAAGCCGGGGCAACCAACCACCATCGTAGAACGTATAGGACTTGAACCTATAACCCACAGCGTATAAGGCTATTGCTCTAACCAATTGAGCTAACGTTCCGTTAAAAAATGTAGGGTAACCCGGACTCGAACAGGGAACCTCCTGCTCCCAAAGCAGGTAATCTAACCAATTGATATACTACCCTAAAAATTGCCTCTAAAACAAAAAATCCCCTTAGAGCTATCTAAGAGGATCGTGGCATATTGTTATATTTCACTCAATACATACCCATTCACCTCCGATAGATCGGTTGCGGCAATTGTATCTGTATTGTTGTTGTTTTCATGCTGCATGAAAACAACTAAATATAGAAATCAAGAAATTTTCTGTAAATTATTTTTTACTGGTTCATATTTAAATAATACGGAGGTATAGCTGCATCAAACCCGTACTCCCGGAAAACGTTCCCTGTATATTTAATTAATAAAGGTGATTATGGCGTCGCCGTTTGCCGCCGCATCACGGTATAATTGCTGAACGCTGGTAAAGTATCCGGCCAAATAGTCGAATGCTTCATCATCATCTTCCCATACTTCGGGGTAAACGCCCGATTCCGTCATTTTTGCTGCGTCGTACTTTTGTTTAAGATCGTCTATAGTGATGGTGGCAATCTGGCTATTTATATCGGCCACCTGGTTAGGGCGCAAGTAATGTGCAGGTCCGTAGCCTAAATCCTGCTCGTCGTTAACCAACTGGCCGCTAAACAGCACGGCCACCAACGGGTGGTCTGCCTCGGCCAAACACTGGCCCGTTAATAAAAATATAATGCCATCCCAAGCCTTATCAATGTCCAGCAAATGCGAATCGTCCGCCTCGTCACTGTAAATCCGGTTCTCTAACAACGAACTATTTTTTAAATAATCTTCCAGTTCGGTATTGGTTACCCTAAGCAAATTGCCAATCATACTCATAGCACAAACAGTTTAGTTAAATAATAGCCTGCCATCAAAAGAATCAGGCAAAGCAAGATAATGAATATATTGCTTTTATAACCCCACTCTAACAATTCGGCATTCATGGCTTAAACATTTGCATACCCGCCCCTCGTCGGTAAGCGATTCACGGTAGATGCTTCCTGCTGCAATCTACGGCAGGCTGTTTACCGTTCACCAAAGTGTTCATAACCCGTTCAAAAAGTGTTCACGCGTGAACACTTTTGGGCTGTTTTTTGTCTTTAAATTTGTTTTCGCCGTCAATAAAAACCTACTTATATGAAGAAAAATGAAGTTTTTTGAAGTTTAGTGAAGAATAACGGATACTTTCAGCGTGAACACTTTTGGGGGTTAGGCTCCTGGTTTACGCTCTTGTAAGATGTCGCAAAAATTATTAATTTAAAAAAAATAAATAATTTTTACCTACGCAAATACACTGCGCAGTGCCTCTATTTCTTTGTATCAACATAAAGAAAAAGGAGGTTCACCATGAAATTCAACCTGTTAAGCAAATTCAAAAACCAGACTGTTAACCACGCAGGTGCCAAAGCGTTTACGCTATCGCCAGAAATGGAACTCTACACCGCCGTGGTTACCTGGAGCTTAAACGATTCCTTTTATGAAAAAGACGAGGCGCGTTTAGTGCGCTTGCGCCAACTGATATACGAGTGCCAGCCCGAATTTGTGGGTAAGTTGGCGGTTTATGCCCGCACTAAAATGCATATGCGTTCGGTACCGTTAGTACTGGTTACCGAGTTGGCTAATCTGCACTCGGGCAACAATTTGGTTGCCCGGGTTACCGCCGGCGTAATTAACCGTGCCGACGAGATCACCGAGCTGCTGGCCTGCTACGAAACGCTGAACAAGCGTACTGGCACTAAAAAGCTGAACCGCCTGAGCAAGCAATTGCAAAAAGGTTTGAGCACCGCGTTCAACAGGTTCGACGAGTACCAGTTTGGCAAATACAACCGCGACAGCGCCATTAAACTGCGCGATGCCTTGTTCCTGGTTCACCCAAAGGCAAAGGACGAATTACAACAAGTACTGTTCAACAAAATAGTGAACGGCGACCTGCAAACGCCTTACACCTGGGAAACCGAACTATCGGCATTAGGTCAGCTAAATTTTGACAGTGACGAGGCCAAAGCGATAGCATTCTGCGCTAAGTGGGAGGAGATGATAGACAGCGGCAGACTTGGCTACATGGCCCTGCTGCGTAACCTGCGCAACATACAGGAAGCCGGTGTAAGCTACGCGCACTTTGAAAAAGTGTGCGCACGTTTAGCCGATGCCAATGAAGTGGCTAAGGCTAAGCAGTTTCCATTCCGTTATTTGGCCGCTTACCGCGAGTTGATAACTCAGGATACAGCATCGCCGGTAAAAGGCCTTACTAAAAAGCTAAGCGCCTTGTTGCTGGGTAATAAAGGTTACACTGGCGAGTTGCTGGATGCCTTGGAAAAAGCTGTACAAGCCAGTGCTGCCAATATAAAAGGCTTCGGTCATGAAACCCGTGTGCTGTTAGCCTGCGACGTTTCAGGATCTATGCAAACGCCCGTATCGGCAAAGAGTAAGATTCTGTTGTATGATGTGGGCCTGATGCTGGCTATGCTGCTGCAAAGCCGTTGCAAAAACGTAGAGATAGGTATGTTTGGTGATAGCTGGAAAACCATCACAGTGCCACGCAATAACATCTTAGGTAATGTACAGGAGTTTTATCGCCGCGAGGGCGAGGTGGGTTACAGCACCAATGGCTACCTGGTTATTAAAGATCTGTTACAGCGCAAGGCACCTATGGACAAGGTATTTATGTTTACCGATGCCCAGTTATGGAACAGCAATAACACAGCCGATCATATCCAAACCTTATGGTTGCGCTACAAGGCAGAGGTATCGCCAAATGCTAAGCTCTACCTGTTCGACCTGAAGGGGTACGGACAAGCACCATTGCAAATATTACGCAACGATGTGTACCTGATAGCGGGCTGGAGCGATAAAGTTTTCGAGGTGTTAGCTGCTTTAGAAAATGGCGGCTCTGCATTGGACGCTATTAACAACATAGAACTATAAACCAAGTATGGGGAAGCTAAAGCCCCATACTTTAAAAGATATTAAAACATAAGGATGCCGTAGAAACGGGTTACTTCGCTACCACTGGAGGGGGAGGGCAGCGTAGCGCAAGCTATGCTGTGGGTTCGAGTCCCAATAAGCGGTCCCCCATCCCGCGTTCGCCTGTTGCTCCTTATTACAAAGAAGGTGTCGTAAATTAAGTGTTACTTCGTTTCGGACGCCCAGGTCGCCGGTTCGAGTCCGTCCCCGCAAGGGTAGCTCAACTGGATAGAGCACAGCGCAGATTGGCTTATTGCTTTTTACCCTTCTTTATAAAAAATTAAAACAAATAAAAGGTGTCGTGAATGAGTGTTACTTCGCATCCACCGTCCAGGACGCCGGTTCAAGTCCGGCCATTGGCTTAGGCTAATGTAGCTCAGTTGGTTAGAGCAGGAACACCGCAAGGTGTATTTCACTCATTGCCTGTTACCCTTTTTAAGAAATTAAAAATATTAAGGTGCCGTAAATATGCGCTACTTCGTGTCGCCGGTTCGATCCCGGCCTGTAGGAAAAGTCCTGCAGTAGCTCAGTTGGTAGAGCAGTGCAAGCGCATATTGACCATCGCCCTTAAGAATTAAAGAAGATGCCGTAGACCAGCGTTACTTCGCCTGTCAAGCTTTACATAAACGCTGGTTGAATATTGCTCTTCTTTAAAAAGCTAAAAGGTGCCGTAAACTGGTGATACTTCAGTATGGCGTTTCCTTAGGGAAAAGGTGCAGATTCAAATTCTGCCTGCAAGCAATTGCAGTAGTCTAATCATAAATACCTCACCGGTTGCTTTTTGCCCTTTTTTAAATATAAATGGATGATGCCGTAAACAAGTGATACTTCGTCGGTGAAACCGCGCGAGCGGGCAGGTTCGAATCCTGAAAGACACTTGCTGCTTGTTGCTCTTTCATTTATATTTTGTAACCTCATATCATAAAATCATGAACGAGACTATCCTTCAAAAACTGCTTGAATTGGAGCAATCTGAAAATATAACAATACTGTATGCCTGCGAATCAGGCAGCCGGGCCTGGGGTTTTGCCTCGCCCGACAGCGATTTTGATGTGCGCTTCATATATGCCAGGTGCGTTAATGACTATTTAGGTATAACAGAGCTGCCGGATAACGTTGGGCTACCCGTTAACGAGGTGCTGGATATAGGCGGCTGGGATATCAAAAAGGCATTAAAGCTATTCTTGAAATCAAACAGCACATTGTATGAGTGACTGCAATCGCCAATCGTGTACTAGGGAGACCTTGCCTTTGCAGATGATCTGCGTAAGCTTATGCCGGCATACTTTTCGTTACGCTCCGGCGCTAACCATTATTTGTCAATGGCGCATAATACGCTTCGTGATAATCTGCAAAGTGAGCAGGTGAAGATGAAACGCTATTTTTACGCTCTTCGGCCGGCATTGGCTTGCTTATGGATAATTGAGAAACAGTCGGTACCGCCTATGGAGTTTGCACATTTAAGGGTTATAATCACCAATAACGAGGTTCAAAGCACCATAGACGAACTACTGAAAAGCAAAGCAATTGCCGTAGAAAAAGCAATGATCGCACCTGTTGCGGTACTTAATCAGTGGCTAAGTGATACACTTGACTGGTGTAAAGAACGCATCCCTGCGCTTCTATCTGAAAAGAAGTACCCGGATGAATTGAATACTATCTTTAGAAAATATATCCAGCCATGACCTATGATCAGCTAAAGAAGCAAAAAGAACTGATACTATTAGATTGTATCAGCGGCAGCACAGCTTATAACCTGAATATTGCCGGCTCTGACGTGGACAAAAAAGGGATCTTCATCATGCGGCAAGAGCATTTATATGGATTTGAGCGACAAGATCAGATTTCTAACGCAACCAACGATGAAGTTTACTTTGAGATAGGCCGTTTCCTCGAATTGCTAATTAAGAACAATCCTAACATCCTTGAACTGCTGAGTACGCCTCAAGAACATGTCCTATTTCGTCACCCGTTAATGGACCTGATCAAACCGGAAGATTTTCTGTCTAAACTTTGCCTGGATACTTTTGCCGGTTATGCGCAGACACAGATCAAAAAGGCACGGGGGCTGAATAAGAAAATTAATAAGCCATTAGATTCCGAACGTAAATCGGTATTGGATTTCTGCTTTGTAATATGTAACAGTGGAAGTATCCCGCTCAAGGAATGGCTAACAGGACATAGCTTCACACAAGAGGAATGTGGTTTGGTTAATCTTGATCATTTCAGGAATGTATATTTATTGTACCATCAAAAGCAATTAACCGAAGGACGATTTAAAGGAATTATATCAGGTGCTGATGCAGATGATGTACAGTTAAGCTCTGTACCTAAAGGAAGCGAAAACATTGCTGTAATGAACTTCAATAAGGATAGTTACTCTATTTATTGCCGGGAATATAAAGAGTACCAGGAATGGGCGGAAAAACGCAACGAGCAACGTTACCTAAGCACACTGTTGCATGGCAAAAGCTATGATGCTAAAAACATGATGCACACTTTCCGGCTTTTGAACATGGCCGAAGAAATTGCGCTATACCAAAAAGTTATAGTTAAACGTGATGACCGTGATTTTCTACTCAAGATCCGCAACGGTGAATTTGCGTTTGACGACCTGATGCGGCTGGTTGAAGAAAAAATGGAACAAATCAAAGTGGCTTATGATAATTCGACACTATCAGATAGGCCGAACATTCAAATGGCCGAAGATCTTTTAATTCAG
>Ga0265798_10009634_pt1 | contig 12053 bp, 11 predicted proteins | sample P3T30metagenome_FD_192430 | JGI IMG/M metagenome (GOLD analysis project Ga0265798, IMG submission 192430) | Plant litter microbial communities from East Loma Ridge, Irvine, California - P3 T30 | ecosystem: Environmental > Terrestrial > Plant litter > Unclassified | place: USA: California... | reverse complement strand
GTCGGCGAACTTCTGATCCAGCAAGGTCGCGCCTTCGGGAATCCTCGCGTCATCCCGGACTTGTTACAGGATCCACCCTGCCGCGCACCCATCGGATTAGGAGCGCAACGCAATATGGGTCGCGCGGCAACTCCGGGGTGACGGGCGAGGAGCTCAGCGCTTGAAACGCGCGCGCACCGCCACCATTTCTCGCCTGGAAAAGCAAACGCCCGGGCCGCTCATCGCGACCCGGGCGCCTGCGTGACGATCGCTCGTCAGCCCCCTATCCCGCCATCTGCCCGCGCGCTTCGGTGTGAAGCGGAGCTCGACGGCATTCCCCGAACCACGGCCGTTGCCTGTGTGCCAGTGAGGGAAGGTATGCTGGTGCGGCGTTCGGCTGTCGACCGAAATGAACGCCGGCAAAACCGATTGCGGCAGCTCTGTGTCGAATCCGCCACACGCCCCGTTGCGCCGCCGCCCGCGCCATCCTAGAGGCGGCGGCATGTTGCTGTCGCGCTACGAGAGCATGATCGCGCGGCGGTATCTGCTGCCCGGTCGCGGTGAGCGGTTCATCGTCCTGGTCGCGGGCTTCTCGCTCGGCGCGGTGATGCTCGGCGTCGCCGCTCTGGTCATCGTGATGAGCGTGATGAACGGCTTCCGCGCCGAGCTGTTCGACAAGATCGTCGGGCTCAACGGTCACGCCGTGATCCAGGGCTATAACGGCCGGCTGCCCGACTGGCGCCGTGCGCTCGCCGAGGCAAAGGCGACCCCCGGCGTCACCAGCGCGATCCCGATGATCGAGCAGCCGCTGTTCGTCACCTACAACGGGCGCGCCGAGGGGATCATCCTGCGCGGCATGCGACCCGAGGACATCCGCGCCAACCGGACGATCAACTCCAAGGTGATCGTCGGCAGCCTCGCGAGCGTGACGCCGGGCAGCAACAATGTCGCGATCGGCGCGCGGTTGGCGGAGCAGCTCGGCGCTACGATCGGGTCGGAGATCACGCTGATCAACCCGCTCGGTCCCTCGACACCCTTCGGCACGATGCCGCGCTACGTCAACTACACCGTCGGCGCGATCTTCGAGGTCGGCGTCTACGACTATGACAAAGCGTACGTCGTGATGCCGCTCGCCGACGCGCAGACGCTGCTGCTGAGCGGCGACAGTGTCGGCATCATCGAGCTGCAGACCAGCGACGCTGACCGTGTCGGCGAGATCCTCGCCCCGCTCACGCGCAAGGTGCAGGGCTATGCCGCGGTGGCCGACTGGCGCCGCCTCAACGCCGAGCTGTTCGACGCGCTCGCGGTCGAGCGCGTCGCGATGTTCACCGTGCTGTGCATCATCATCCTGGTTGCCGCCTTCAACATCGCCTCGTCGCTGATCATGCTGGTGCGCTCCAAGACGCGCGACATCGCGATCCTGCGCACCATGGGCGCGAGCCGCGGCGCGATGCTGCGGATCTTCATCACGGTGGGTACGACGATCGGGGTGCTGGGCACGGTGGCGGGGCTGCTGCTCGGCTTCGGCTTCCTGTTCATCCGCCAGTCGGTGGTGAACGCGGTGCAGGCGATCACCGGGCAGAATCTGTGGGACCCATCGATCCGCTATCTCACCGAGCTGCCGTCCAAGCCCAACCCGGTCGAGATCGTCGCGATCGTGCTGATCACGCTGCTCATGACCTTCCTGGCGACGGTCTATCCCGCGCTCAAGGCGGCGGGCACCGACCCCGTCGAGGTGCTGCGCTATGAGTGAGGCGATGCCGCGCACCGGTGGGAGTGATGCCGTTCTTCAGACCCGCGGCCTGGCGCGCAGCTTCACCCAGGGCGGGGCGACGATCCACGTGCTGCGCGGGGTCGACCTCGCCATCGCGCCGGGCGAGATCGTCGCGCTGCTGGGTCCGTCGGGCTCGGGCAAGTCGACCTTGCTCCAGGCGGTCGGGCTGCTCGAGGGCGGGTTCGCCGGCTCGATCCGCATCGGCGGCGTGGAGGCGGCGCAGCTCGACGCCGCCGGGCGCACCGCGATGCGGCGTGACCGGCTCGGCTTCGTCTACCAGTTCCACCATCTGCTGCCCGACTTCAACGCGATCGAGAATGTCGTGCTGCCCCAACTCATCCACGGCGCCGAGCGTGCGCGGGCCGAGGAACGTGCCGCCGGGCTGCTCACTGCGCTCGGCGTCGGTCACCGGCTGACCCATCGCCCGGCGCAGCTCTCGGGCGGCGAGCAGCAGCGCGTCGCGGTGGCGCGCGCGCTCGCCAACCGGCCCGCGCTGGTGCTGGCCGACGAGCCGACCGGCAACCTCGACGAGCATACCGCCGACGTCGTGCTCGCCGAGTTCCTGCGGCTGGTGCGCGGCGAGGGCTCGGCGGCGCTGGTGGCGACCCACAACGAGCGGCTCGCCGCCAAGATGGATCGCGTCGTGCGGCTGCACGAGGGTACGATCGCGTGAGCCGCTGGCACGAGACGCCGCGGCTGGTGGGGCAGCACGTGGTGCTCCGCCCGCTCACCTCGGAGGACGCACCCGCGCTCGCCGCGGCGGCGGCGGATGGCGACCTTACCGAGCTGTTCTTCGCCAACGTATCGGGCCTGACCGACCCCGACGCCTTCGTCGCCGCCGCGCTGCGCGAGCGCGACTTCGGGCGCGCGCTGCCGTTCGCGGTGGAGACGCCCGACGGCCAGGTGGTCGGTCTCACGCGTTTGATGCGGATGAGCGAGGCGCACCGCCGCGTCGAGATCGGCGGTACCTTCTACGCGCGCTCGGTGCAGCGCACCGGGGTCAACACCGAGGCCAAGCTGCTGCTGCTCGGCCACGCCTTCGACGCGCTCGGCTGCCAGGTGGTGCAGATCCGCACCGACTGGTTCAACAAGCGCTCGCAGGCCGCGATCGAGCGACTTGGCGCCAAGCGCGACGGCGTGCTGCGCTCGCATCAATTGTTCAACGGGCGCGTGCGTGACCTGGTGGTCTATTCGATCGTCGCGGGCGAGTGGCCGGGCGTGCGGACCAACATCGAGTTCCTGCTGCGGAGGCATGGATGAGCGCGATCACCGACCTGAGCGTGCGCACCGCCACTGGCGGCGAGCAGCCGCTGGCGGACTATGCCGGCAAGGTGCTGCTGGTGATCAACACCGCCTCCAAGTGCGGCTTCACGCCGCAATATGCCGGGCTGGAGGAGCTCCACCGTGACTATGCCGCGCGCGGACTGGCGGTGCTGAGCTTTCCCTGCAACCAGTTCGGCTCGCAGGAGCCCGGCGACGCCGCCGAGATCGCGACCTTCTGCTCGACCAGCTACGACGTAACGTTCCCCGTGTTCGCCAAGGTCGAGGTCAACGGCCCGGGCGCGGAGCCTTTGTTCGAGCGGCTTAAGCGTGCCGCGCCCGGACTGCTGGGATCGCGCGCGATCAAATGGAATTTTACCAAGTTCCTCGTGGCCCGCGATGGTGAGACGGTGCGCCGCTATGCGCCGACTACCGCGCCCGAGGCACTGCGAGCGGACATCGAGGCGCTGTTGTGACGACGGGTGGCATCGAGACACCGCCTTCCTCCGCCATCAGCGTCATCCTGAACTCGTTTTAGGATCCACGGTCGCGCGAGCGCCCCGGCCGATCGGCGTGCGGTACGGAGCATCCTGAAACGAGTTCAGGACGACGGGAGGCGAAGAGGCGAGGGGCGACTCCACCGCCGCTGCCCCGCCCACCTCACTGCTGCACCATCTCCTCCGGCACCGCGAAGGCGCTGGCGCCGCTGCGATGGTCGCTCGCCGCGGCGATCGCGGTCACGCCGCCGAAAAGGAAGCTGATCCCCAGCACGTAGCCCGGCAGCGTCAGCGCCGACCATGGCACCGTCATCAGGATGAACAGCGCCAGCAGCAGGTTGATCACGCCGAGCACGATCATCATGACCCGCCGGCGCCGCATCCGCGTCCCCGCGACGATTTCCAGCACGCCACGCACACCGAGCCAGACCGCCACCATCAAGGTCAGCGATACCGCGCCCGTCATCGGCTCAAATACCATGATCGCGCCGACTACCACTGATAAGACGCCGAACAGCAGCGCATAGATGCGGCTCTCGCTGCCATGGCCGAACACGCCCGCCGCGATCGAGAACACGCCCGAGATGAAGAACAAGGTGCCGATCACCACTGTCGCGGCGTAAGTCGCCACATAGGGCCAGATGATTGCCGCCACGCCGACCAGCACCGACACCACGCCATACGCCATGATCCAGCCCCAGCCTGCGCCCATCGCGCGCGGCACGCCTCTAACTTCGCTCATGTCCGTCCTCCTGCTGCGCCGGCGAACGGGCCGGCGCGGGGCGGGTTCCGGCGGTCGCGCGGCGGCTGGTCGAATCGGGTCACGGCGCCTAGCTAGAAGTGATGCCACATTCGGGTTTCGTGCCGCTCCGCATCTTCTCCAGCTACACCATGCTCGACGGCGCGATCGAGCCGAAGGCGATCGCGAAGCGCGCCGCCAAGCTCGGCTTCCCCGCGGCGGCGCTGACCGACCGCAACGGCCTGTACGCGGCGATGGCCTTCTCGGACGCCGCGAAGGGCGCGGGCGTCCAGCCGGTGATCGGCACGATGTTGGGTGTGGCCCGGCCCGACATGCCCGAGGGCGCCGCGACGCTGGTCGACTGGCTCGCGCTCTACGCGCAGGACGAGGCCGGCTACGACAACCTCTGCGCGCTGGTGAGCCACGCGCACCTCGACCGTCCGCTCGAGCTGGCGCCGCATGTCGGCTTCGACCTGATCGAGCGCCACGCCGCCGGGCTGATCGCGCTTACCGCGGGCGGCGAGGGCGGGGTGGCCCGGCTGTTCGCCGAGGACCAGCCCGCGCGCGCGATCACCTATGCCGAGCGGCTTCACGCCACCTTCGGTGACCGCCTCTACGTCGAGCTGTGCCGCCGCGGCGACGCGATCGAGGAGCGCGCCGAGGCGCCGCTGCTCGACCTCGCCTATGAGCGCGGCTGGCCGATCGTCGCGACGAACCCGAGCTGTTTCGAAGAGGCGGATTTCGGCCCTGCGCACGACGCCATGCTGTGCATCGCGAGCTCCAGCTACCTGGAGAGCGACGATCGCCCGAAGAGCTGCGGCCACGCCTGGATGAAGCCGGCCGAGGCGATGCGCGAGCTGTTCGCCGATCTGCCGGAGGCGATCGCCAACACCCTGGTGGTGGCGCAACGCTGTGCGGTCGCCGCGCCCAAGCGCAAGCCGATCCTCCCCAGCCTCGCGGGTGACCGCGAGGGCGAGGCGACGATGCTGCGCGACCGTGCGCGCGCGGGGCTGGCGGCCCGCATCGAGCGGATCGTCGCGCTCGGTCAGGCACCCGCCGACCCCGACTGGCAGGAGACATACAAGCAGCGGCTCGAGTTCGAGCTCGACGTCATCATCCAGATGGGCTTCCCCGGCTATTTCCTGATCGTCGCCGACTTCATTCAATGGGCCAAGGCGCACGACATACCCGTTGGGCCGGGGCGCGGCTCGGGCGCGGGCTCGGCGGTCGCCTGGGCTTTGACGATCACCGATCTTGATCCGATCAAGCTGGGGCTGCTGTTCGAACGCTTCCTCAACCCCGAGCGCGTGTCGATGCCCGACTTCGACATCGATTTCTGCGAGACCAGGCGCGGCGAGGTGATCCGCTACGTCCAGGAGAAATACGGCCGGGATCAGGTCGCGCAGATCATCACCTTCGGTAAGCTCAAGGCGCGCGCGGTGCTCAAGGACACGGGGCGCGTGCTGCAGATGAGCTATGGCCAGGTCGACCGTCTCGCCAAGCTCGTCCCCAATCACCCGACCGACCCGTGGACGCTCGACCGCGCGCTCAACGGCGTGTCCGAGCTGGCGCGAGAGTACGCCAACGACAATGAGGTGCGCCGCCTGCTCGATCTGGCGATGAAGCTGGAGGGCCTGCCGCGCCACTCCTCGACCCACGCGGCCGGCGTGGTGATCGGCGACCGCCCGCTGGCGCAGCTCGTCCCGCTCTACCGCGATCCGCGCTCGGACATGCCGGTTACCCAGTTCGACATGAAATATGTCGAGGGCGCGGGGCTGGTGAAGTTCGATTTCCTCGGCCTCAAGACACTGTCGGTGCTCAAGAAGGCGGTGCAGCTGCTGGCCAAGCGCGGGATCGCGGTCGATCTCGACGCTCTGCTGTGGGACGACGAGGAGGTCTACAAGCTCCTCCAGCGCGGCGACACGGTCGGCGTGTTCCAGCTCGAATCGGAGGGCATGCGACGCACGCTGTCGGCGGTGCGGCCGACCAACTTCGGCGACATCGTCGCGCTCGTCTCGCTCTACCGCCCCGGTCCGATGGACAACATCCCGTCGTTCGGCCGGCGCAAACAGGGCACCGAGGAGATCACCTACCCGCATCCGCTGCTCGAGCCGATCCTGAAGGAGACCTACGGGATCTTCGTCTACCAGGAGCAGGTGATGCAGGCGGCGCAGATCCTCGCCGGCTATTCGCTCGGCGGCGCCGACCTGCTGCGCCGCGCGATGGGCAAGAAGATCAAGGCCGAGATGGACGCGCAGCGCGCCACCTTCGTCGCCGGCTGCGCCGAGCATAACGGGATCAAGAAGGATTATGCCAACCAGCTGTTCGACTTTATCGACAAGTTCGCGGGCTATGGCTTCAACAAGAGCCACGCCGCGGCCTATGCGCTGCTCGCCTATCAGACCGCCTGGCTCAAGGCGCATCATCCGGCCGAGTTCTTCGCCGCCTCGATGTGCTACGACCTGCACCTCACCGACAAGCTGGCGATCTTCGTCGACGACATGCGCCGGCTCGGAGTCGGGCTGCTGCCGCCCTGCATCAACGCCAGCGCGGCCGAGTTCGACGTCGAGGTCGACGCCGAGGGCGTGCCGTCGGTGCGCTACGCGCTCGCCGCACTCAAGTCGGTCGGCGAGGGCGCGATGGAGCGGCTGTGCGAAGAGCGTGCCGGCGCGGGTGCGTTCCGCAGCCTCGATGATCTCGCCACCCGGGTCGACCCGCGCCTCCTCAACAAGCGCCAGCTCGAGACGCTCGCGGCGGGCGGCGCGTTCGATTCGCTCGAAGCCAATCGCGCCGGGATCCATGCCGTGGCCGAGACGATGCTCGCGATCGCGGCACGCACGCACGAAGGGCGGGCGAGCGGGCAGGGCGGGCTGTTCGGCGACGACGCGGGCGCGGGCGACACGATCAAGCTGCCCGACGCGCGCTGGTCCCTCGCCGAGCGGATGGAGCAGGAGAAAGAGGCCTTCGGCTTCTATTTCTCGGCGCACCCGGTCGACCGCTATCGCCATCTCGCCAAGACGCATGGCGCGCGCAGCTATGTCGCGCTGGGCGAGCTGCCGATTGCGGAGGGCGCGCGCGTGATGGCGACGATGGCGGTGCTGGTCGAGGACGCGCGCTGGCGCACCTCCGCCCGCGGCAAGCGTTACATGATGGCGACGCTGTCCGATGCGACCGGCCAGTTCATCGCCACCTGCTTCGACGATGGTCCCGCCGCGGATCTGGAAGAGGCGGCGCGCAACGGCGGCTGCGGGCTCGCGACGGTGGAGCTTGACCGCCGGCCCGGCGAGGAGACGCCACGCGTGACGGTGAAGGCGATCCGCCCGTTCGAGGGACTGGCGTCGTCGACCCGCTTCGCGCTCGAGGTGCATGTCACTGACGCCGCCGCAATACCTGGGCTGGTCGCGCTGATCGGCGGCTCGCGCGGTGCGCGTGGCAAGGTGACGCTCAAGGTGCCGCTCGACGGCGACGCGCAGGCGACGGTGATTCTCGGCCGCGACTTCGCGCTCGATGCCGAGCTGGCCGAGCAGATCGAGCATCTCCCGGGGGTCGCCAAGGTCGAGTTCGACATCGAGGAGACGCGGCTCAAGTCCGTGGGCTGATCCCGGCGACGTAGAGCGCGAGCACCGCGCGCAGCTGCGTCGGCGGGGTCTCGACGCGCGCGTCGAGCGCGAGCGTGGCGAGGCCGTGGACGATCGCCCAGCAGCCCAGCGTGGCGTCGGCGGCGTCGCTGCCCGCCAGCGCGGCGACGCGGTCGGCGAGGATGGCGAAGGCGGGGGCGTTCTCGCGCGTCTTGTCGGCGCTAGGCGCGCACTTGGTCGGCCGTGCGAACATCAGTCTGAACAGAGCAGGATGCGCGCGCGCGAAAGCGACATAGGCGAGCCCCTGCGCGATCAGCCGCTCGGCGTCGCTTCCCGCGGCATCGGCCCCGGCGAGCCGAGCGGCGAGCGTCGCGAAACCGCGCTCCGTGACGGCGGCGAGCAGCGCGGCTTTGTCGGCGAAGTGCCGATAGGGTGCCATCGCCGACACGCCCGCCGCGCGCGCCAGCGCGCGGATGCCGGGCTCGCTCTCGCCGGCCTCCAGCATCGCCTCGGCATGGTCGAGCAGCTGATCACGTAAGCTAGACGGGACGCTCATCTGTTTACACCGTACACGTGGCGCGCTATGCTTACACCGTAAGCTATGGAGGCGATGATGCAAGCCAAGGTGGCGCGGCGCGTGACGGTGGATGTGTCGGCCTGGCCCGACATGGTGGTCGTGCTGCTCGGTTTCCGTGTCGGCGCGCTGCGCGGGTTACCCTCGTTCCTGTCGATCGGGCGTGGGCTCGCCGCGATCCGGCGCTCGCCGCCCGACGGTCTGCTTCACAGCGACGGCGCGCTCTACGCCTGGAACCATGTCGGCATACGGCAATATTGGCGTGATCTGGAGAGCTTGGAGGCCTTCACCCGCTCCGATCCGCACAGCCGCTGGTGGCGCACCTTCCTGGCCGACCGCCACGGGAACGGCTTTTGGCACGAGGCCTTCTCGGCGCGTGGCGGGATGGAGGCGATCTACGTCGACATGCCCGAGCCGCCGGGCCTTGGCACTTTCGCTCCGGCGGTGCCGGCGCAGGGGCCACTGCTATCGAGCCGCGCGCGGTTGAGGCGGTAGGGATTGCAAAATCGCGGTCGCCCAACCTCCACCGTCATCCCGGACGTAGCCCGGGGTTCACCGCGCCGCTCACTCGGCATGGATCGTTCTCGCGAGACGATGGACCTCGGATCACGTCCGGAGCACGAGTGTGTGACAGCAACGCGCACGCGCTATACCGTCGCTCGCCTCCGCGGCCCGGTCTGCTCGGTCACGCCCGGCATGACGACGTGACCTTTAGAATAGCTCGCCCTGCGCATGCGGCGGGGCTCGGAACAGGTCGCACCGCAGGTCGAGCCGTCGCCGCTCGTCGCTGAAGCCGGCGCGCGCGCGCGCGATGCGGAAGCGCGTCCGAAGCAGCTCGGCCCAGGGACCCTGGCCGCGCATCCGCTCGCCGAAGCGCGGGTCATTGTCCTTGCCACCGCGCAGGCTCTGGATGATCGCCATCACCTTGGCGGCGCGCTCGGGATAGTGCTCGTCCAGCCAGGCGCGGAACAACGGCGCCACCTCCCAGGGCAGACGCACCGGTATGTACGAGACCCCCGATGCGCCGGCCGCGGCGCTGGCGGCGACCACGGCTTCCACCTCCTCGTCGGTGATCGCGGGGATCACCGGCGCCATGTTGACATAGGTCGGCACGCCCGCCTCGCTGAGCCGCCGTACCGCGGCGAGCCGCCGCGCCGCCGCGGGCGCGCGCGGCTCGACCGTCATCGCCACACGCGGGTCGAGCGAGGTGACCGAGATCGCCACCGCGACGAGGCCCTTGGCTGCCATGGGGGCGAGCAGGTCGAGATCGCGCACCACCCGGTCCGACTTGGTGGTGATCACGAGCGGGTGGTCGCAGGCGGCGAGCACCTCGATCACCTCGCGCGTGACGCGCCACTCACGCTCGATCGGCTGGTAGGGATCGGTGTTGGTACCCATCGCGATCGGCGCGCAGCGATAGTCGCGTTTGCCGAGCTCGGCGCGGAGCAGTGCGGCGGCGTCGGGCTTGGCGAAGAGCTTGGTCTCGAAGTCTAGTCCGGGCGAGAGATCGTGGAAGGCGTGGCTTGGTCGCGCGAAGCAGTAGATGCAGCCGTGCTCGCAGCCGCGATACGGATTGATCGAGCGGTCGAACGGCACGTCGGGCGACTGGTTGCGCGTGATGATCGTGCGCGCGCGCTCGACCGTGACGGTAGTGCGCGCTGGGGCAGCAATACCGTCGATCGTCGCGCGCGAGTCGAGCCAGTCGCCGTCTTCCTCCGCTTGCGGCAGGTTGAAGCGCGTGCTCGCCGCGTTCAGCGTGGCGCCGCGTGACGCTCGGAACTTGCGATCGGCCATTGCGCCAATCTACGGGATCATATAGAACATAGCAAGAACATTGAGGAGGCCGAAGATGGCGCGGCTCAACTATCTCGAACTACCAGTGGCGGACACCGCCCGCGCCAAGGCGTTCTACGGCGCGGCATTCGGCCAGTCCTTTGCCGATTACGGCCAGTCCTATGCGGCGACCACCAGCGGCGACACCGACGTCGGCTTCCAGGCCGATCCGGCGGAAGCGCCATTGGCGCCGCTGCCCGTCATCGCTGTCGACGATTTGGACGCGGCGCTCGCGGTCGTGGCGACGGCGGGCGGGCAGATCACCCGGCCAATCTTCGCCTTCCCCGGCGGCCGCCGCTTCCACTTCACCGATCCCGACGGTCACGAGCTCGCCGCGGTGACCGCAGGCTGACCCTCCGTGGCCGGGGCGCCGCTCAGCGCTCGGTCAGTCGCGGCATCAGCTCGACGAAGTTGCAGGGGCGGTGGCGGATGTCGAGCTGGCTGGCGAGGATGCCGTCCCACGCGTCCTTCACCGCGCCGGTCGAGCCGGGCAGCGCGAAGACATAGGTGCCGCGCGCGACACAGGCACAGGCGCGGCTCTGCACCGTCGAGGTACCGATCGTCTGGTAGCTCAGCCACCGGAACAGCTCGCCGAAGCCGGGGATCATCTTGTCGGCGACCCGCTCGATCGCCTCGGGCGTGACGTCACGCCCGGTCACGCCGGTGCCTCCGGTCGTGATGACGCAGTCCACCCCCGCGTCGTCGATCCAGCGACCGAGCTGCGCTACGATCGTATCGACGTCGTCGCGTAAGATGGCGCGCTCGGCGAGAACATGCCCCGCCTCGCTCAGCCGCGCCACCAGCGCGTCGCCCGACCGGTCCTCCGCCAGGCCGCGCGTGTCGGAGACGGTGAGCACCGCGATGCGCACCGGGGCGAAGGCGCGCGTGAGGTCGAGGCTCATCGCTCGGCGTGAGTCGTCGACTGCGTCGCGACGGTGCCGTTGATCGCGATCGCGGTGACGGGCGACTGCGACGTCATCCGCACCGCGCTGTCACCGGGCAGGCCGGGGAAGCGCGGCCACATGCCCTGTGCCAGCGCGACGCGGCTGGGGCTCTTGGCCTTGCCGCCGAGCGACTCATACATCCAATAGTTGCGCAACACCGTCACGACATAGCCGCGCGTCTCCCAATAGGGGATGCTCTCGATATAGAGCAACGGGTCGCCGCCGTCGCGCACCAGCGCGTTCCACTCGCCCACCGGCTTGGGGCCGGCATTGTAGGCGGCGATCACCTTGGGCAGCAGCCCGCCGGTAAGCCCCATGTCGCGCAGCTTCTCGATGTGGCGCTGGCCAATGTCGATATTGGTCGAGGGGCGCGCCAACGCGTCCTGGTCGATCGCGACGCCGCGCTCACGCATATAGTCGGTCGCCGCGGCGGGCATGATCTGCATCAGCCCGAACGCGCCCGCGGGGCTGCGCACCTTGTTGCGAAAGCCCGATTCCTGCAGCGTGTGCGCGTAGACCAACGCCTTGTCGATGCGCCAACCGGTGTCGGGCGTCCAATTGGGCATCGGGTAGCGCGTATCGGCGGTGGCGACCACGCCCTGCGGCATGTTGTGCGCGAGCCACACGGTCGTGGCCGGCAGGTCGAGCGTCTCGCTGATGTGGACGAGGCTGCCGAACTCGGACGGCTCGCCAATCCGCGCTTGCTGACGCACCACCGCGTCCGCGCGGTCGCCCTCGCCGAGCTCGGCGAGGGCGGCGGCGACGCGGACGTTAGGACGGCGCTCCAGCCGCGCCCATTCCTCGCTCACCATCTCGGGGCGGACCCGCTCCACCGGCAGCCCGAGCGCCTGGCGCGCCAGTAGCCCGTAAAAGGT
>Ga0265798_10009632_pt1 | contig 12055 bp, 7 predicted proteins | sample P3T30metagenome_FD_192430 | JGI IMG/M metagenome (GOLD analysis project Ga0265798, IMG submission 192430) | Plant litter microbial communities from East Loma Ridge, Irvine, California - P3 T30 | ecosystem: Environmental > Terrestrial > Plant litter > Unclassified | place: USA: California... | reverse complement strand
CGAGACGATCTGGTCGGGTATCAGCACCGCGGTCAAGGACGCCGGCGGCACCGCGACGCTGTCGGCGGACGGCAGCTTCGCCAAGAAGCCCGACGCGGCGATCGTCGTGTTCGGCGAACAGCCCTATGCCGAGTTCAAGGGCGACCGCCCCAACCTCGAATTCAACCCCGAGGACAAGTCCGACCTCGACCTCCTACGCAAGCTGAAGGCCGCGGGCGTGCCGGTCGTCGCGGTGTTCCTGTCAGGTCGCCCGCTCTGGGTGAATGCCGAACTTAACGCCTCCGATGCATTCGTCGCGGCGTTCCTGCCGGGCAGCGAAGGCGGCGGCGTCGCCGACGTACTGTTGCGCAAGAAGGACGGCAGCGTCGCCAACGACTTCCGCGGCAAATTGAGTTTCTCCTGGCCCAAACGCCCCGACCAGTATGTCCTGAACCGTTCCGACCCCGGCTACGACCCGCTGTTCGCGTTCGGCTACGGGCTCAGCTATGCCAAGCCGGGCAGCGTGCCGAAGCTCGACGAAACCCGCCCCGCCGGCATGGCCGCATCGTCGAACGGCACGATCTTCGGCAAGGGCCGGGTCCCCGAGGGTTGGTCGCTCGCGCTGGTCGAGCAGGGCCAGTCGAAGGTCCGCCTGCTCGGCGTCAACGCGACGACCGCGACCAAGCGCCTCACCGCCTCCGCAGTCGACCGCCGCCGTCAGGAAGATGCGCGCGCGCTCGTCTGGACCGGCGGCCCCGCCGAAACGCGGGTCGAGGCGTCCGGCCCGCTTGATCTCACGCGCGAGAGCAACGGCGAACTCAGCCTCGTCGTCGACGTCCGCGTCGATCGCGCAGGCAGCGCACCGATCGGTCTCGGCATGGTCAGCAACGACGGCAAGGCGGTCACCGTCCCGATCACCAAGACGCTCGCAGCCGGCAAGGCGGGCGACTGGCAGCAGGTGATCGTTCCAGTGCAATGCTTTGCCAAGCGCGGCATCGACATGGCGCACGTCACCGCACCATTCCTGATCGCCACCGACGGCAAGCTTGGCCTCTCGATCTCCGACGTCAAGATCGACTCCGCGCCCGTCCCGATGACGAAGTGCGGCGATTGATGGAAGCCGAGCGGGCCTTCGCACCGGCCGCTCGGTTCCCGGCGAATGTCAGCAAAGGTCTGATTTGCCAAATCAATTGGCTTTCCCGGCCCGTCATGCTCTGATGGACCGATAGCGCAGCCCGGCCACAGATCCGGCTGCCGATATGGGGGATGACTGATGACCGACCGTTCTGCCACCGTGCTTGGCGTTTCCCTGTTCGCCCTGATGCTCGCATCGACCGCGTCGGCGCAGACGCCGGGGGGAAACGCCGCGCTGCCCGCGGGCTATGCCGATCGCGGAACGGTCAAGTCCGAATGGCCGGTCCAAGTGCGCCAGATGGCCGGACAGGTCACCCCCCAGGATCCCGCAACCATCCCGCGCACGCGCGCACCGTTGCCCAAGCCGGTCGCCAAGCCCATCCCACGCGGTCCCGCACTCGCCAGGCGCACGCCTGGTCTGTGGACCGTCGCCGGCTGGCGGCTCGCCGAAGCGCCCAAGGTGCAGGCCGATGGCGCCGCCCTATCGCGCGTGGGCTATGACGCCAAATCCTGGTACGTCGCCACCGTCCCCGGCACCGTCCTGACGACGCTGGTCGATCGCGGCGTCTATGCCGATCCCGCGTTCGGGCTGAACAACCTGACGATCCCCGAGAGCTTGGCGCGACAGGACTACTGGTATCGCACCGAGATCGATGTTCCCGCCGAAACGACCGGCAAGCATCTCGAACTGAACTTCAAGGGTGTGAACTACGCTGCCGAGATCTGGCTGAACGGCGCGCGTCTCGGCACGATGAAGGGCGCGTTCATCCGCGGCCGGTTCGACGTCACCGGCAAGCTCGCTGCGGGCCGCAACGTCATCGCGGTCAAGGTGTCGCCGCCTCCCCATCCCGGCGTCGCGCACGAGGAGTCGATGACCGCGGGCGTCGGCGAGAATGGCGGGATGCAGATGCTCGACGGCCCGACCTTCGTCGCGAGCGAGGGCTGGGACTGGATCCCGTCGATCCGCGACCGCAACACCGGGCTCTGGCAGGGCGTCGACTTGATCGCGACCGGTGATACCGCGCTGGGCGATGCGCACGTGGTGACGACCTTGCCGAACGCCGACAACAGCGTCGCTAACGTCGAGATCACCGTCCCGGTCCGCAACCTGACCGACCAGCCGACCACCGCCACGGTCACCGCGAAGTTCGACGCCGTCACGGTCAGCAAGTCGGTGCCGCTCGCGCCCCATGCGAGCGCCGACGTGACGATGACGCCCGCCGAGTTTCCCGCGCTTGCGGTCCGCAATCCGAAGCTCTGGTGGCCGAACGGCTACGGCGCGCCCGCGCTGCACGACCTGACGCTGACGACTGCCGCCAACAACGCCGTCTCCGACACCAAGACCCTGCGCTTCGGCATGCGGCAGGTGACGTACGAGATCTCGCTGATGGACAAGACCGATACGCTGCGCCGTGTCGGCATCGACCTGTCCAAGGCGCGCGCGCTCCACACGCAGATCGTCGACGGCACGCACCAGGGTATCCGCAAGACCGACAATGGCTGGGCCGCCTCGCTGGTCCCCGGCGCCGAAACCTCGCCCGCGGTGACGCCGATCGCCGGCGACGCCGGGCTCGCGCCATATCTGCTGATCAGGGTCAACGGCGTGCGGATCGCCGCGCGCGGCGGCAACATCGGCATGGACGACTTCATGAAGCGGACCGAGCGCGAGCGCCTGCTGCCGTTCTTCCGGCTGCATCAGGATGCGAACCTCAACATCATCCGCAACTGGGTCGGTCAGAATACCGAGGAGAATTTCTACGATCTCGCCGACGAACACGGGCTGATGATCCTCAACGACTTCTGGGAATCGACTCAGGATTACAACATCGAGGCGCAGGACGTGCCGCTGTTCGCCGCCAACGCCGAGGACGTGGTCAAGAGGTTCCGCAACCATCCCTCGATCGTCGTCTGGTTCGGCCGCAACGAAGGTGTGCCGCAGCCGATCCTCAACGAGGCGCTGCATGGGATCATCAACCGCGACGACGGCACGCGCCTCTACATGGGCTCGTCGAACCGCGTGAACCTGCAGAACAGCGGCCCGTACAACTGGCGCCCGGAATCGACCTATTTCACCGAACACGCCAAGGGCTTTTCGGTCGAGCTCGGCACGCCCAGTTTCCCGACGCTGGAGGCGTGGACGCGCGCGCTGCCCAAGGCCGATCTATGGCCGATCGGCGATGCCTGGGCGTATCACGACTGGCACCAGACCGGGAACGGCGCGGTCAAAACGTACATGGATGCGCTCGCGACGCGCTATGGTGCCGGGACCAGCCTGCCCGACTTCGAACGCAAGGCGCAGATGATGGAGTACGACTCCTATCGCGCGATCTTCGAAGGGTTCAACGCCGGGCTTTGGACCACGAACTCCGCACGGATGCTGTGGATGACGCAGCCCGCCTGGCCGTCCTCGGCGTGGCAGATCTTCTCGTCCGACTATGACACGCACGCCGCGTTCTACGGCACCAAGAAGGCGTCGGAGCCGGTCCACGTCCAGATGAACCTCCCCGATCACAAGATCGTGCTGGTCAACAACGGCCCGGCGCTGGCGGGTGCGGTCGTCCATGCCAAGGTAACGTCGCTCGACAACCGCGTGCTCGCCGAACAGCGCGCGACGGTCAGCGCAGGCGCCGGGCTGGTCGCCGACGCCTTCACGCTCGATCTCGCGCCGTTGCTCGCGCAGGGCATGGTGCTGGTGTCGCTCGACGTTACCGACGCCGCGGGGAAAATCGTCTCGCAGAATGTTTATTGGCAGGGCGCCGACGACGCCGCCTATCGCGGCATGACGCAGATGGCGAAGGTCCGCCTGACCTCGACCGCGACCAGCCGCCGCGACGGCGACGAGATCGCGACCACGCTCGACCTGTCCAATCCCGGCAGCGTCGCCGCGCTGGCGACCAAGCTGACGGTGATGAACGGCGACGGCACGCAGGTCCTGCCCGCCTATTTCACCGACAATTACGTCTCGCTGCTGCCCGGTGCCAAGCGTCGGATCGAGATCCGCTACCCCGCCGCCTCGACCAAGGGCAGGACGACGGTCGCGCTGCGCGGCTGGAACGTAACGCCGACAGCCGTCAAGGTCCGCTGAACCGATGAAGATGCTGGCCGCCCTCGCCTTGTTTGCAGCGCTGGCATTGGCGGCGCAGGACCACCCGATGCCGCTCCGGTGACCGCCGACCCGATAGGATGACCCGATGAAACCGACCCATCTGTTGCTCGCCGCGCTCGCCGTCGCCGTGGCGTTCCCCGTCTTCGCCGCCGACCCGACGCCCGAGCAGAAATCAGCGAAGGAAGCCGAGGACCGGCTGCACACCGACTGGGCGTGGATCGGCCGCTACCGCGACGCGAACGCCGCGCTTCCGGCCCCCGCCGCCGGGCAACCCCGCATCGTCCTGATCGGCGATTCGATCACGCAGGGCTGGTTCGATCACGTCCCGACGTTCTTCACGCCCGGCCGGATCGGCCGCGGGATCGGCGGCCAGACCACGCCGCAGATGCTGGTCCGCTTCCCCGCCGACGTCATCGCGCTCAAGCCCGCCGTCGTCCAGATCATGGCCGGGACCAACGACATCGCGTTCAATACCGGACCGATGACGCCCGACGAGAGCAAGGCCAACATCCGCGCGATGACCGAACTCGCGCAGGCCAACGGCATCCGCGTGATCCTCGCCTCGATCCCGCCCGCCGACCGCTATCCGTGGCGACCGGGCCTTGATACCGGCAGCAAGATCGTCGCGATGAACGCGTGGCTCAAATCCTACGCCGCCGCGACCGGCTCGACCTATGCCGATTACTGGTCCGCGCTGGTCGCGCCCGGCACGCTGGGGATGCGCGAGGGTCTGTCCTCGGACCACGTCCACCCGACACCGGCCGGGTATGCGGTGATGGCGACGGTCGCCGAGCGCGCGTTCAAGGCGGCGCTGGCGCACCCTGCCCTGACGCGCGCGGTGATCGCCCGCTGATGCTGCTCGCCGCGCTGGCCCTGTCGACCGCCATCGTCTCCACCGACCACGGCGCGGTGCACGGCGAAGTGACCGCGGATGGTCGCCAGCTCTACCGCGGCATACCCTACGCCGCCCCACCGACGGGCCCGCTCCGCTGGAAGCCACCGCAGCCAGTCCGCGCCTGGAAAACCACCCGCGACGCCACCGTATCGGCGCCGTCCTGCCCGCAGGTCGATCGCGGCTGGAACACCAAGGCGGCCAGTTTCGCGAGCGAGGACTGCCTCTATCTCGAGGTCGCGACGCCCGATCCCAAACCTGCCAGGCCGCTGCCGGTGATGGTCTGGATCCATGGCGGCTCGAACTATGCGGGCGGCGGCGCGGGCACGATCCAGTCGGGCATGGTCCGCAAGGGCGTCGTGCTCGTCAGTATCCAGTACCGGCTCGGCGCGCTCGGCTTCCTGTCGCATCCCGCGCTCACCCGCGAAGGCGGCGGCGCCTCGGGCAATTACGGGCTGATGGACCAGCAGGCAGCACTGCGCTGGATCCGCGCCAACATCGCGGCGTTCGGTGGCGATCCCGCCAACGTCACGCTGTTCGGGGAAAGCGCCGGCGCGATGGACGTCGGGCTGCATCTGCTCAGCCCCGGCTCGCGCGGGCTGTTCGCCAAGGCGATCGAGGAAAGCGGCACGCCCGGCTTCGGCACGCCCCCGCGCAGCCTCGCCGAGAACGAGCGCCTCGGCACGATGATCACGGCAAAGGCCGGCGTCGCGCAGACCGCCGCGGCACTCCGCGCGCTGCCAGTCGCCAAGTTGATCGCCGCGACCGAGGCGGTCGATGTGCCGGGTCTCGCCGACAAGAGCTTCATCTGGCTCCAGGCGATCGTCGACGGCCGTGTCCTCAAGGAAACGCCTGCCCAGACCTTGGCGAAAGGCGGCAACCCCGCCCCACTGATCGTCGGCAGCAACGCGCGCGAACTGACCCTCCACGGCGGCGTTTCGCGCGCGGGCCAGGCAATCGCGGACGCCTTCGGCAGCAACGCCGCCCTCGCGCGGAAAGCATATGGCCTCGACGCGATCCCCGTCGCCGACCCGCGGATGGGCGATCTCGACCTGATCCTGTCGAACGACATCACCTTTCGCTGCCCGGTGACGACCGTCGCCGCCGCGCGAACCCGCGCCGGCCAGCCCGTCTGGCAGTACCAGTTCGACTATACCGCCCCCGACGCCAAGCCGGTGACGCACGGCAGCGAGATCCGCTACGTGATGGCGGGCGGCGACGAACTCGAACCGGGCGCGCCGCCGATGCAGGCCTATTGGCTCGCCTTCGCGCGCACTGGCACCCCGAACGCAGCCGGACTGCCGACGTGGAAACGCTACGATCTGGCGAGCAAGACCTATCTCGGCTTCGTCAACGGCGGCCCACAGCCCGGCACCGACCTGCGCGGCGCCGTCTGTGAACTGCGCGCCGCGCCCTGATCGTCGACCGGCGTCAGGCTGGCCAGAGCCGCGCGGCGCCGCGGACCCCGCTGCTGTCGCCCCACACCGCCTGGACGATCTTCGCGTCCCAGCCATCCGAGAACGTGTGGCTGCGAACCACCGCGGGAAGCCGGTCGTAGATCTCCACGACGTTCGACATGCCGCCGCCCAGCACGAAGCAATCCGGATCGACCAGGTTCGCGATCAGCGCGAGCGCGCGACCCAGGCGATCGATGTAGCGATCAAGCGTCGCGCTCGCGTCGGCGTCGCCGGCACGCGCCGCAGCCATGATCGCCGCGCCGTCGAGCGCCTGCCCGGTGACGCTCTCGTGATCGCGACGGAACCCCGTCCCCGACACCCAGCTTTCCAGGCAGCCATGCAGGCCGCACCAGCACGCCGGCCCTGGCACCTCGACGCCCGTCGGCCACGGCAGCGGGACATGGCCCCATTCGCCGGCAATCCCGTTCGCGCCCTCGACGATCCGCCCGTCGATCACCAGCCCGCCGCCGCAGCCGGTCCCGACGATGATCGCGAACGCCGATCGCGCCCCCGCTGCGGCACCGTCGACCGCCTCGGACAGCGCAAGGCAGTTGGCGTCGTTCGCCATCCGCACCGGCCGCTCCATTGCGGTCTCCAGGTCTTCGCGGAACGTGCGGCCGTTGAGATAGAGCGAATTGGCGTTGCGCATCAGGCCGGTCCGCGGCGAAATCGATCCGGGCGTGCCGATCCCGATCGTGCCTAACGCGCCCGCTTCCGCCTCGACCGCGAGAACGAGGTCGCGGACGTCGCGCACCGCGCGATCGTAATCGCCCGGGTTGGGCACGCGAAGACGGCTGAGGAACTGGCCGTCCTCGTCGAGCGCCGCGGCCTCGATCTTCGTTCCGCCAAAATCAATACCAATCTGAACCATCGATCGCCTCTCCCATCGAACGCCGTCGGCGACGTCGAAACCGGAGGGGGGAGTGCAGCGTCTCTCGGTAAAGAGGCACAGGGGCGGTACTGCGATCAGAACCGCCGACGCCAATCGCTCCCACCGTCGCCCAGTCGCAGCGGCACGTGTGAGACCAATCTAGCCAAGCCCCATCGAATTAAAAAGTTAAATTGCGTTAATCGTTCAGCCGGAGCGGCCCGCCTGCATCAAGATGGAGTCCGACGGAAGGATATGGTGAAGGAAAGGCAGGATCGCCGCGCCGATCGCGGGCGCATCATCCGACATCGCCGCGCGCATGACCCGCGCCGCCGATGGCAACGCCGATTTTGCCAGCATCGCGTTGAGCCGCTCGACAAGCGCGTCTACCAGAGGCCCGGGCAACCGTCCCCCGATCAGGACCGCACCGGGATCGACCAGGCAGCTCACCGCGATCAGCGGCGCGATCAGCGATTGCGCCGCATCCTCGACCCAGTCGGCGACGATTGCCGTCACCGCCGGATCGACGCCGGTGAGCGCGCCGACCCCGGCAACATCGCAGCCCCCCGCCTCCAGCCGATCGTAGAGCGCGGACAGCGACACCGTTTCCTGCACCGTCCGGCCTTGGGCGCGCGGGGTCATGTCGGGCATGAAACCGATCTCGCCGCTGCGCGCGCCGGCGCCGCGAAAGTAATTCCCGTCGATCACCAATCCGCCGCCGAGACCTGCGCTCACCAGGACGTAGAAGAAGCTCGGCAGCACCATCCCGGATCCGAACTGCGCTTCGCCGATCGCCGCCGCCGCGGCATCGTTGTCGACATAGACCGGCCAAGGCACGATCGCCCCGACGAGCGCGACGACGTCGACGTCGTTCCAGCCTTCATACGCAGCAGGGCGATGCGGAAACGGCACCCGCCCCAGGTCGTCGGGCATCGCCACGCCTACTCCCAGCAGGCGCGCCTCGTCGATCAGGTCGGAGGATCGGATCGCGGCGATCTCGTCGCGCAGCCAAGCCGAGACCGCGTCGGGCATCGCGAACGCGATTTCACGCGTCGCGCGCGTCAGGACGGTGCCCGCGAGGTCGAGCGACACGATCGTGATATGGTCGCGGTCGATATTGATCCCGACCGAAAAGCCGCCTGCCGGATTGATCACCAGTTGCGCCGCCGGCTGCCCGCGCGCGCCCTGCCGCCGCCCTGCGGCGCTGATCAGCCCCTCCTCGAGCAGGCGCCGCGTGATGTTGGCGATCGTCGGCGCGGTCAGCCCGGTGATCGTCGCGAGATCGGTCCGGCTCGCCTCGCCGCTCACGCGGATCGCCTGCAGCACGGTCCGCTGGTTGTAGTCGCCCGCGCGTTCGAGGTTGGTTCCCGAAAGACTGATGCCGAGCCTCGCACCGCGATCGCCAAGCCGCGCGCCGCGATCGACCGCCGCCGACTTTCCCGGCGTGCCCGAACCCAGTTCCTTGTTCTTCGTCACATGCTTCGCCCGTTCCGGTCGGTTGCGCAGAGAATCGATCCCCGGACCATACCGATCGCAGCCTGACGCCCAAATCGCAGCGGGTCAAAGCCGGCTATCGTCGGTTTCGCCGTCGATCGGGACTGGCGTTTCGCTGCCGTCGACTCAATCGGTTGAGGCGTCACAGTTTTCTCGCACGACCCGTCCTATCTGCTGTCCTGCACCCGGTATTTTGTGCCACATCGGGCGAATGCAGGATCGTTTTTCCGCGCCGTGCCGCAGCGCGCGCCTATCACCACCTACGTCGAGGCTCTCCCACCATGAATAGCGACGTCCTGATCGTCGGCTCGGGCGCCGCCGGGCTCACCGCGGCGCTCAACCTGGCGGAGCGCTTCAAGGTCACCGTGCTCGCCAAGGGTGCGCTCAACGAAGGCTCGACTGCCTGGGCGCAGGGCGGGATCGCCGCGGTTCTCGAACCCGGCGACACGTTCGAGAACCATGTCGAGGACACCATGGTCGCCGGCGCCGGGCTCAACGACCGCGCGATCGTCGAGATGGTCGTCGAAGGCGCACCCGCCGCGATCGAACGCCTGACGCATCTCGGCGTGCCGTTCGAGACCGAGGGCAACGCGCTCCACCTGACTCGCGAAGGTGGCCACTCGCACCGCCGCATCGTCCACGTCGCGGACGCGACCGGCTGGGCCGTGCAGGAAGCGTTGCAGAAGGCCGCCGAGGCACATCCGAACATCACGCTAGTCCCCGACCAGATCGCGATCGACCTCGCCACCGGCCGTCACGAGGAACGCTATTCGGGATCCGGCAACGTCTGGGGCGTCTACGCGGTCGATCGCAAGACCGAACGCGTCGCCCTCTACACCGCGCGCGCGACGATCCTCGCGACCGGCGGCGCAGGCAGGACGTACCTGTTCTCGACCGCCCCCCGCGGCGCGACCGGCGACGGCATCGCGATGGCATGGCGCGCGGGCGCGCGCGTCTCGAACATGGAGATGATGCAGTTCCACCCGACCTGCCTCTACAATTTGGAGGTCAAGAATTTCCTGATCACGGAAGCGGTTCGCGGCGAAGGCGGGCGGTTGATCAACCCGTCGACCGGCAAGCGCTTCATGACCTATTACGACCCCGCGCGGATGGAGCTCGCCCCCCGCGATATCGTCGCGCGCGCGATCGACGCCGAGATCAAGCGCTACGGGCTCGACTACGTTCATCTCGACATCAGCCACATGCCGCCCGAATTCATCCGCCACCACTTCCCGAACATCCACGAGAAGCTGCTCACGGTCGGCATCGACATGACCACGCAGCCGATCCCGGTCGTCCCTGCGCAGCATTATACGTGCGGCGGCATCGTCATCGACGAACATGGCAAGACCGATCTTCCCGGGCTGTATGCGGCCGGAGAATGCACCGAGTCCGGCCTGCACGGCGCCAACCGGCTCGCGTCCAACTCACTGCTCGAATGCTTCGTGTTCGGCGAAGCGGCGGCGGACAGCATCGCAGCCGCGTGGGACTCGCTGCCCCCGCCCCCGCCGATCCGCCCGTGGGACGAAAGCCGCGTCACGGATTCCGATGAAGAGGTCGTGATCAAGCAGACCTGGACCGAAATCCGCCGCTTCATGTGGAATTACGTCGGCATCGTTCGCACCACCAAGCGGCTCGAACGCGCCAAGCACCGCATCGAACTGCTCAACGACGAGGTCGCGGAATATTACCAGCATTTCCGCGTCACGCCCGACCTGATCGAGCTGCGCAACCTGCTCCAGACCGCCGAACTGATCGTGCGATCCGCGCTGCACCGGCACGAGAGCCGCGGGCTGCATTTCACGCTCGATTATCCCGAGACGCTGCCGGAGGCGGTCGATACGGTTCTCGTTCCCTGATGCCGACGCGACTGGGCGTGTCGTCGGCGCGCTTCGTCGCAGCGGCACGTGCGTCCTGTTTCGCGTGGCGGATCAACGGATAAGGGTCGGTACTTCAGTGCAGGGCGTTCCATCATGACATCGGCGAGTGCGTTCAAGCGTCTTCTGGTAACCTCGCTGTTCGGCGCGGCGCTCGCCGGTTGCGGATCGGCCTCGCGGCCAAGCCCTCCCGCAGTCGGACCGATGCACCAGTCCGAAGGGTTCGTCTCGATCCCGGTCCCGCCACCGCTGCCCCGCGCACTGCGCCCCGCCCCGCTCAGCCTCGTCAACGCGATCTCCGAGCTGCACAGCGGTTTCCAGGGCAAGGCGGGGATCGCCATCCGCGCGGTCGACGATGGCTGGACGGTCGAGGCCGGCGGGCGCCAGCTGCTGCCGCAGCAATCGGTCAGCAAGCTCTGGGTGGCGATGACGGTGATGGACCTGCGCGATCAGGGCAGGATCCGACTCGACGAACCGATCGTCGTGCGGCCCCAGGACCTCACCCTGTTCCATCAGCCGATCGCGATGCTCGTCAAGGGCGACGGTTATCGCACCACTGTCGGCGACCTTCTCACCCGGGCGCTGACGCATAGCGACAATACCGCGAACGACCGGCTGCTGACGCGGGTCGGCGGGCCGTCCGCGGTACGGTCGATGATCGCGCGGAAACAGCTTGGCGCGATCCGCTTCGGTCCGGGCGAACGGCTGTTGCAGAGTGGTACGGCGGGGCTGGTCTGGCAGCCGTCCTACGCTGTCAATGGCGGTTTCATGACCGCGCGCAACCGGTTGTCTCCCGCGGTGCGCGAGGCCGCGCTGAACGCGTACGTCCGTAATCCGCCCGACGGCGCCGCGCCGATCGCGATCGCCGACGCGATCGCGCGGCTGGCGAAGGGGGATATCCTGTCCGAGACATCGACCAAGATCCTGCTCGATACGATGGGGCGTTCGGTCACCGGTCGCGCCCGTCTGCGCGCGGCGCTCCCCGGCGGCTGGGAGATCGCGCACAAGACCGGCACCGGCCAGGACCTCGGCCGTCGCAACGCCGGCTTCAACGACGTCGGCCTGCTGACCGCGCCGGACGGGCGCCGCTATGCGATCGCGGTAATGATCGGGGATACCATTCGGCCGATGCCCGAACGCCAGCGCCTGATCCAACAGGCCGCAGCGGCAGTCGCCCACTACGCCGGAACCACCCGCCCGCTGCACTGAAGCTCCCGTCCCGCCCCCCCCCCCCCGGGGGGGGGGGGG
>Ga0265798_10009628_pt1 | contig 12059 bp, 11 predicted proteins | sample P3T30metagenome_FD_192430 | JGI IMG/M metagenome (GOLD analysis project Ga0265798, IMG submission 192430) | Plant litter microbial communities from East Loma Ridge, Irvine, California - P3 T30 | ecosystem: Environmental > Terrestrial > Plant litter > Unclassified | place: USA: California... | reverse complement strand
ATATGGAACTCTTTTGACCCAAATGATATTACTGTTCGCGAAGGGGAGTTTATTACGGAAGATCAGGCAGATGATTATTTGCACTATATGGTTCGCTTTCAAAATACAGGAAACTACCAGGCAACTAATATAAAAGTTGAAGGCCTGCTTGATGCTAATCTTGACTGGAGCACTTTTGAGCCTGTTGGAGCCAGCCACAACTACCAGGCATATAGAGATGGTAACAACATTAAGTTTATGTTTAACAGTATCAACCTGCCCGACAGTACATCTAACGAAGCCGGCAGCCATGGTTATATAATGTATAAAATTAAACCCAAAGCTACAGCCGCTATTGGCGATACTATGAGTGCACAGGTGGGTATATATTTTGATTTTAATACTGCCGTATTAACCAACACTGCCACCACAACCATTCAGGTACTTGCAGCGCAGGTTTTTGATAAAGACACCTTTACCATCTACCCTAACCCTGCAAACGGCCGCGTAAGCTTGATAGTACAAGATATAGCACAAGCCAACGTTACCGTTACCGATGTACTTGGTAAAACTGTACTTACATCAGTGATAAATGGTACCGAAGCCAGCCTGGATATCGCCCACCTTACAACAGGTATGTATTTTATAACCCTTACTGCAGATGGTAAGCAAATGACAAAAAAGTTAGTAGTTAAATAGATTTCGATGAGTTTTTAAAATGAAAATGCCGCTTAACAGCGGCATTTTTTATTTTTTATTTACTTCTTTAGAAGCTTCCTGCTTTTTATAAAAAGGAATAAAATAAGATAGCGTGTAGTTAAAACCTACTCCAAAGCTACCGTCATAAGTACGGTTAAAGCCCGGTATATAAAGATTCGCAAAACCATCCGGTTCCGTTTCTGCAAGTTTAATATTAAGGCGTACACTAAAACCCATGTAAATATTATTGAGTAACTCAACCTTAACCCCACCAACAATTTCGGCCCAATGAGCGGTTAAACTGCTATATTCCCTGTTGGGATAAATAGTAACTTCATTAAAATAGTTATAAACCCCGCTTATGTTATCATTAGGAAGTATATCTGAATTTTGGTATATTTTATAAGAATTAAGAGTTTGCTTAAACGTAGAAAAACCATAGCGTACCCCTACATATATCATGTTTTCCATGTCAAGCCAGTTTTGATAGGTGTTATAATCAAAACCAAGCTTAATGTAGTTACCATTTGCAGTAAAGTTTAGCTGTGCCTCATCTACCGTTATTTTTGTATTTCCAAGTTCAGCGGCAGCGTATATTTTTTTTGTAAGCCTGTAATCGGCAACCAGCTCAATACCTTTAAAATCATCATCATAAAACGATCGGCTTATGCGGTGCAAATCTGCACCTACCCTAATGCCATAGCGCTCAACTTTAGGTTTTGGTGCTATAGTATCGGTATTTTTTTGTTGTGCAAACGCAGATGCTGAAGCCAGTGCCAGCAGGCTAAAAATATATTTTGATATGTACATCATTTTCGTCTTCTTCAGCGTTTTCAAACTCGTCAACTATATTTGTTGTCATTACCTCAATGTCATCAATCCACTGGTTTAAAGTCCCCCCGCTGGGTAGTGGATTTGGATTTGCATTAGTGTCAGGATCAAGAGTAAACGTTGCCCTGTAGCCACACGCCCTCGATACATATTCCTGATTTACAATATATTTAAAATCAAGGTAATCTAAATTTGGCCTTACGCCCGAAGTTAAAACTTCATTATAAATAAACCCCCATTTTGTAGAAAGCATATCTGTCTTTAAAGGTACCCTTATTTTGCTTACCGTACCCGGCATAAGCGTGTCAATGCGTCCTTCGGCAAAATACTTAATGTTAGTAACATTTTTAGGCTGGGTGCGGTTGCTGCTGTCATAAAATTCTATAACCAGGCTTGGGGTTGTCAGGGTACCATCGGCACACAAATCATCCTTCTCGCAGCTGCTTAGATAAAAAGCAACGGCAATAAGCGCAACAATACAGGCAGATAATCTTTTCATAGCAGGTGCTTATCTTTTTTCTAAAAGTACAACATTTTCCACGTGGTGTGTTTGCGGAAACATATCTACCGGCCTCACACGGGTAACTTTATATACCTCGTCCATAAGGGCAAGGTCACGTGCCTGTGTAGCCGAGTTACAGCTTACATATACCACTTTTTGCGGGGCAATGCGCAGTATTTGTTCTACAACATCCTTATGCATACCATCGCGCGGCGGGTCGGTAATAATAACATCCGGATGGCCGTGGGCATCTATGAATTCGGCATTAAATACCTCCTTCATATCCCCTACAAAAAACTCACAATTAGTAATATTATTGCGGCGTGCATTTTCTTTGGCGTCAGCAATAGCTTCTGGTACAGACTCTACTCCTATTACTTTTTTAGCCTTGCGCGATACAAACTGGGCAATGGTACCTGTACCGGTATAAAGGTCATAAACCAGCTCATTGCCGGTAAGGCCTGCAAAATCTCGGGTTATGCTATATAGCTCATACGCCTGGTCGCTGTTGGTTTGGTAAAAAGATTTAGCATTAATGCTGAAGGTAAGCCCTTCCATCTCTTCCAGTATATAGTCGCGGCCTTTATATAATATGATATCTTGGTCATATAGTGTATCGTTAGCCTTTTGGTTAACCACATATTGTAATGATGTTATTGAAGGAAAATTATCCGCCAGAAAGTCAAGCAGCATTTCGCGCTCCTGCTTATTATCATCAAAAAACTGCAGCAGCACCATAATTTCTCCCTTGCTTGCCGTGCGAAGCATTAATGTGCGCAATAATCCGCTGTGTTCCCGCGGGTTAAAAAATGCAAGGTTATGCTTAATTGCAAAATCCCTCACGGCGTTGCGTATGGCATTACTTGGGTCTTCCTGCAGGTGGCAGTGTGTAATGTCTAATATTTTATCCCACATGCGTGGTATGTGGAAGCCCAGTGCGTTACGGTTATCAATCTCCTCCCCGCTCCTTGATTCCTCTTCGGTAATCCAGCGCGCATTAGAGAAGGAGAATTCCATTTTATTACGGTAGTAAAATTGCTTATCGCTGCCTTTAATAGGCTCAAATTCGGGCAATTCTACCTTACCTATACGTTTAAGATGGTTGTATACCTCACGGTTTTTATAAAATAACTGCTTTTCATACAGCATGTTTTGCCATTTACAGCCACCGCAAGCCCCAAAATGCTGGCACGGCGGTATAACCCTGTCGGCACTGTACTCATGAAAATGAACGGCCTTGCCTTCATAATAGGCTTTACGTTTTTTAAACGTTTGTACATCAACTACATCGCCCGGTACAACATTAGGTATAAAAATAACCTTGCCGTCCGGAGCTTTAGCTACAGATACGCCTTTAGCACCGGCATCAAGCACATCTACATTAGTAAAAACAATTTTGTCTGTCGTTTTTCTTTTTCCCATGGCGCAAAAATAAGTTTTTAGTAGCAATAATTAGAAATATTTTTAGTTCAAACCCTCCAGCTACATCAAACAAAAAAAACTAATTTAGTATATTAGCCCTACACAAATCAATCACCATGCGCAAAATTATTTTTTCCTCATTATTTTTCCTTACCTTTTTCAATACTGTAACTGCCCAAAAAGATATTCTTATTCCCGACAAACAATATTTTAGATGTGAAAACAAATGGGTAGCGATACCACCCAAAGAAGGTGATACAGATTATATTTACGGTTTCGTCTACCTTGATAGACAGGCAGGATTTACTTTTGATTTAGATGGGCACTTTAATATAGCAGAAAATGGTAAGTTTAATATAACCCCACATGAAAGGGAAAGCAATATAAAATATCGTCTTGAGCCAAATACAAGGTTATTTGCCATTATTCAGCCTGAACAGCTAAAAGAAATGAATTTACCTGCTGAGCCGGAGTGGTTATCCATATATCGTAAGGATGAGGATGAAACTGATCAACAGGTAAGGCGTGGATTTATATACAATGATGTAGGCGCCAGCGATCTTGCCGTACCTATTTTATTAGAAGCATATAAAAAAGAACCTCATTTTGAAAGCTTGGAATTTGAACTCGCCTTTGCTTATAATGCTCTGGAACAGCCCGAAAAAGCAATTCAGATTTTAGAGTCTGCCTTAAAAAATGATCCGGAAAACTCACTGTTTTACAGGGAGCTTGGCTATTCATATAAACATTTGAAAAATACTGATAAAGCTGAAAGCACATATATTAAAGGAATAAGTATTTCTAAAGATGCTGTTGAAAAGGCAGAAATGGCCTTTAATATGGCAGGGCTATATTATGAAAGCAAAAACAAAAAGAAATTTGATGAATGGGCCGCTATTGTAAAGAAATATGCAGAAAAAGACTCTGTATATTTGCAGGAATTAAATAAGTTGGAAACATTACTAAAATAATAACATGCCAAAATACCTTGCCCTTTTTCGCGCTGTAAATGTAAGCGGTCACAACATCATTAAAATGGAACATCTTCGTAAGCTTATGGAGGCAGAGGGCTATAAAAACGTAGCTACCTATATACAGAGTGGTAACGTGGTTTTTGATACTCCTGAAACGGATAAAGCAAAGATAAAACGCGATATGGAAGTGCTTTTGTACCGCGAATATGGGCACGATGTGTTTAACTTTATACTTGATGAAGCTGAATTGCAAAAGGCAATTGATAACAACCCGTATACAGCACCTGAGCCTGAGCCATCAGGTATGAAAAAGTATTTTGTGGTTTTTCTTTCTGCAGATGCCACGCCTCAGGGCAACGACCAGATAAAAAAGTTTAACCGTAGTGATGACGAGTTTAAAACCATTGGCAATATCTTATACCTAAAACTTTCGCAAAGCGCTGCCGACTCTAAGTTCAACAGTTCTTTTATAGAAGGTAAACTGGGCGTAAAGTCTACCACGCGCAATTGGAACACCACACTAAAACTGCTTGAAATGCTTAAAGGTGATTAAGAACCGCGTTGCGGGTTTGTTTTATATATTTACCAAATTATCTTTCTCTATGAAAAAATTGCTTTACATATTGGTGTTAGCCCCTGCCCTGCTTGCCGCCCAGGAAATAGCCGTACTCAAATACAGCGGTGGTGGCGACTGGTATGGCAACCCCACCTCCTTGCCCAACCTTGCTAAATTTTGCAACCAAAATATTAATACTAAGCTTAATACTAAAACGGCTACAGTAGAGGCCGGCAGTGCTGATTTGTTTTCTTACGCTTTTGTGCACATGACGGGCCACGGCAATGTGGTGTTTAGTGATAACGATATTACCAACCTGCGCAACTACCTTACCTCGGGTGGTTTTTTGCATATAGATGATAATTACGGTATGGATCAATACATTCGCCGCGAAATAAAAAAGATTTTCCCGGATAAAGAGCTGGCTTTGGTACCGGTAAGCCATGAAATATTTAAAGGCCCATTTTCATTTCCGCAGGGTATGCCTAAAATACACGAGCACGATAATAAAGCACCGCAGGCATGGGGCATTTTTGTTGAAGGCCGGCTGGTATTACTCTATACCCTTGAAACCGATCTTGGTGATGGCTGGGAAGATGCCGAAGTACATAACGATCCGTTGGAAGTGCGTACAAAAGCCCTTAAAATGGGAGCTAATATATTAAATTACGCTTTTAAAAATTAAGGTTAAAATCTTAACTATCAAATCTTTTTAGCCATTTCAATAACTTCAAGATTTTGAATTTTATCACCATCTATCTCAAAACGAAGCATGGTGCGTACCTGATGAAAACCATGTATACCGGCAGCTCCCGGATTCATGTGCAATAACCCCAGTTTAGCATCAGGCATTACTTTTAAAATATGGCTATGTCCACAAATAAATAACTTGGGTGGGTTTAGCATTAACTCCTGCGTAATAGCAAGGCTATATTTTCCGGGATAGCCACCTATATGTGTAATCAGTACATCTACCCCTTCACAACTAAAGCGGTTGTTTAACGGGAACTCCATACGGGCCTTATTATCATCTATATTGCCATAAACAGCACGTAGTGGTTTAAGCTTTTTAATGGTATCAGCAACAAGTAAATCGCCTATATCTCCTGCATGCCACACCTCGTCGGCCAATTGTACATACTTAAGTATTTTATCGTCAATATAACTGTGGGTATCGCTAAGCAGCAGGATTTTTTTCATAAGTAAGAAGCAAAGTTGCAAAGGTACAAAGTTTATTATCTTGATATTTACAAGGCCTTTGCTTCTTTGCTACTTTGCCACTTTCTCCTACCTTTGCACCACCATGAGATACTTCATTGAATTTGCTTATAACGGAAAAAATTACTGCGGATGGCAATACCAGCCCCACAGCCCATCGGTACAGGAAACACTCAATAAGGCGCTTTCTGTGCTGTTGCGCAAAGAGATAGACGTTGTGGGCGCAGGCCGTACCGACACCGGCGTCCATGCCCGCCAAATGTTTGCACACTTTGATTATGAAGGTATTATAGATAACCCGGAGCTTACAAAACGTTTAAATTCCTTTTTGCCAAAGGATATTGTTGTATACCGTTTTATACCGTTGCATAACGATGCCCATGCACGTTTTGATGCTACGAGCCGCACCTATGAGTACCATATCCATACGTTTAAAGACGCCTTTGACAGCGAAGGCAGTTGGTACAACTTTCATTTACTGGATGTGGATAAAATGAATGAAGCGTCTAAAATATTATTTGAATACATTGATTTTAAATGTTTTAGCAAAACACACACGGATGTTAAAACCTTTAACTGCAAGATAACCGAAGCCCACTGGCAACAAACCGGAACCCATCTTACGTTTACAATAACAGCCGACCGTTTTTTACGCAACATGGTGCGCGCCATTGTTGGTACGCTGGTAAATGTGGGTCTGGGTAAAATGAACCTGTTGGATTTCAGGCAGGTAATAGACAGCCGGGACCGCAGTGCCGCCGGATTTTCTGTTCCGGCGCACGGGCTCTATCTTACTAAGGTAAAATATCCGTATCTTTGAAGCATATTATGAAAGCCATCAAGAATCCTAAAAATAAAAATGTATCATCATTAAAAAAGGTGATGCAATTCTCTAAACCCTACCGTTCACGCTTAATCTGGGTTATAATCTTTGCAGTGGGTATAGCTGTTTTTGCAGCTGCCAGGCCGTTTTTACTGGCCGACACCGTTAATACTTACCTTAAGAATAAAGATAGCGAAGGCCTGCTGTTTTATGTATGCCTTATGGCCGGTATGCTTGTATTTGAGGTAGCCAGCCAGTTTTATTTTGTGTATTGGGCCAACTGGTTAGGTCAGGATATTGTAAAAGATATTCGCGAAAAGCTTTACGCCCACATCAATAGTTTCAGGATGAAATTCTTTGATAATGAACCTGTTGGCAGGCTTGTAACCCGTACGGTTTCTGATATCGAAAATATAGGCAAAATATTTAGCCAGGGCCTGTTCATGATCATATCAGACCTGCTTAAAATGCTGGTAATCTTAGGGATAATGTTCTACATGAACTGGAAACTTACATTAGTTGTAATGATGGCCATGCCCTTCATAGTGGTGGCTACACGCATCTTCCAGAAGAAAATGAAAGGTGCTTTTGAAGAGGTGCGCGCGCAGGTGGCTAACCTTAGTACCTTTGTTCAGGAACGCCTTACCGGAATGAAAATTGTACAGCTTTTTAATCGTGAAGATATTGAATATCAAAAGTTTAAAGAAATAAACAAAAAGCATAACGATGCCTGGAAAAAGAACATTTTATACAACTCCATCTTCTTCCCTATTGCCGATATCATCTCGTCGCTAACGCTAGGTATGGTAATATGGTATGGCGGTATAGACATAGTAGGACACGGCAACATAACTACCCAGGGCGATTTATTTGCTTACATTGTGTTCATCCCTATGCTATTCAACCCATTACGCCAAATTGCAGATAAGTTTAACGAGATGCAGATGGGTATTGTAGCCAGCGATCGTGTTTTTGAACTAATTGACTTGCAGCATTTTAAACAAACTAACGGCACCCTGCCTGCATGGCATTTTAAAGGCGACCTGCATTTTGAGGATGTACGCTTTAGTTATATTGATAATGAGGAAGTTATAAAAGGAATAACACTCAAAGTAGATGCCGGGCAAACCATTGCCATTGTGGGCGCTACCGGTGCCGGAAAGAGCACCATCATTAACCTTCTGAACCGTTTTTATGAGATTGACAGTGGTAAAATATCTATAGACAACACTGATATCGAGCAATTTACACTCGAAACCCTGCGCCGTCAGATTGCAGTGGTGCTTCAGGATGTGTTTTTGTTTGCCGATACCATTGTTAACAATATTACCCTAAACAATCCTGTCATAACCCGAGATCAGGTTATAGCTGCTGCGCAAGCCATTGGAGTTCACGACTTTATAATGAACTTACCGGGCGGATACGACTACAATGTTAAAGAGCGTGGTGTAATGCTATCCAGCGGCCAGCGTCAGCTCATAGCCTTCCTAAGGGCTTATGTAAGCAATCCGGCAATACTAATTTTAGACGAAGCAACTTCTTCAATCGATACTTACAGTGAAGAACTTATACGCACTGCAACAGAGGCTGTTACACAAGGCAGGACATCTATAGTTATTGCCCATAGGCTGGCTACGGTGGTTAATGCCGACAAAATTATTGTAATGGATAAAGGAAAGATTGTAGAAGAAGGAACGCACTACGAATTGATCAACCGGGCAGAGGGTTACTACAAAAACCTGTACTATTCCCAGTTTGCTGTTGAAGCTGAAGAGTAGTTTTAAAGTAAGAAATCACCTGTATTTCATCTTCCAAAAGTGGTTAATATTTCACTTTTGGAGTTTGACATTCGTATTTTAGATTGTTAGATTTTTAGAGTATTGCAAGTTTTAAATTATTTGAATTACCTGCTCAAAAATGGTTAATATTTCACTTTTGGAGTTAGAGATTGATATTTTATATTATCATGGTTATTTTTGAAGGTTGAATCAAAATAATGTAAACTTTCATTTTCATTCTCCCATAAACATTTCCACGTTCGCAAATATTTCCCTATTTTCGTATCGCGAAATTTTAACGAGAAATTCACATACAAATGAAATACGATATTATTGTTCTGGGTAGCGGACCAGGTGGTTATGTAACCGCCATAAGGGCGTCGCAATTAGGCTTTAAAGTGGCCATTGTAGAAAAAGAAAACCTTGGCGGCATCTGTCTTAACTGGGGTTGTATCCCTACCAAGGCGCTGCTTAAAAGCGCGCAGGTTTTTGATTACCTGAAACATGCATCAGATTACGGCCTTACCGTAACCGATTTTGATAAGGATTTTAGCGCCGTGGTGCAACGCAGCCGCAACGTAGCCGGAGACATGAGTAAAGGCGTACAGTTCCTTATGAAAAAGAACAAGATTGAAGTAATTTTTGGTACGGGTAAAGTTAAGCCCGGCAAAAAAATAGACGTTACTGATAAAGATGGTGCCGTTACAGAACTAAGCGCAGAACACATCATTATTGCTACCGGCGCACGCAGCCGCGAACTGCCTAACCTGCCGCAGGATGGTAAAAAAGTAATAGGCTACCGCCAGGCTATGGTACTGCCTGAGCAGCCTAAAAGCATGATTGTAGTAGGCTCTGGCGCCATAGGCGTTGAGTTTGCACACTTTTATAATTCCATGGGCACACAGGTAACTATTGTAGAGTTTATGCCAAACGTGGTTCCGGTGGAAGACGAAGATGTATCAAAACAATTTGAGCGTTCGCTTAAAAAAGCAGGCATCACGGTAATGACTAATTCTTCGGTTGAAAAAGTTGACACTACCGGAAACGGTGTAAAAGCTACCGTTAAAACGGCTAAAGGCGAAGAGATTCTTGAAGCTGACATCCTTTTATCTGCAGTAGGTATCAAATCTAATATTGAGAACATAGGTCTTGAAGAAGTAGGTATTGCTACCGACCGCGACAAGGTACTGGTTAATAAATTTTACCAAACCAACATACCGGGTTACTACGCCATTGGCGATATCGTTCCGGGCCAGGCACTTGCCCACGTGGCTTCTGCCGAAGGTATACTTTGTGTAGAGAAAATTGCAGGCCTGCACGTAGAGCCGCTTGATTATGGCAACATACCGGGCTGTACATATGCTACGCCGGAAATTGCTTCTGTAGGTCTTACCGAAAAAGCAGCCAAAGAAAAAGGTTACGAAATTAAGGTAGGTAAATTCCCATTCACGGCATCGGGCAAAGCAAAAGCTGCCGGTACTCCCGAAGGTTTTGTAAAAGTAATTTTTGATGCCAAATATGGCGAATGGCTGGGCTGCCACATGATTGGCGCAGGCGTTACCGATATGATTGCCGAGGCTGTTGTGGCCCGCAGGCTGGAGACTACTGGCCATGACATCATCAAGACCGTTCACCCCCACCCTACCATGAGCGAAGCCATTATGGAGGCCGCCGCTGCTGCGTATGACGAGGTGATTCATATTTAATTTCCAGATTTAGACTTCTTATTAAGCTGCACGTTGTCTTGTTTCATTTCGAATGTAGCACAGCGTAGTGGAGAAATCTCTAAAGAGCTACAAGTTTGAAAATTCTAATAATCTGATATATTAAAATTCCGATAAAAAAATCCGCCCCATACAAGGGCGGATTTTTTATATTTACAACCCAATCGTCTCCTCATGAAATTATATCTCACAAAATGGTATGTTCAAATCTTCTTGGTTTTAGTAATTTGCTTTTTATGCCTTATAATCCTTGTCACATGGGGTGTTCCCTATGGTACTGCTTTCTATATTAGTATGGTGCTACCTGCTTTTACGGTTATATTGTCAGGCATTCTGGGCATCATACGATTGTTTAAAAAGCAATATGTAATAGGTACACTACAGATCCTGTTATCTGCGGGCATAGGGCTTTCAGGCATGATGTTTCTCAGCTTCCACGTTTTGTTTTATCCTTACGATCATTTTGCCGATGACCTTAAAATACCCCAAAACATTACGCTTAACATCCCTAAAGACAGCATAAAAGATATATCCCGCACCAATTTTGACTTTGAGTTGTATAATGGCATTCAGCCCGGCATGTATTTATGGGATGTACCGGTGGGCGGACTTGAAAACGGCACCATATACCTCAAGGCATTTGAAGTAACACTAGGCACGCCACTTTCGGCAGAAGGCCTAAAACACGACACCTCAATGCACGTTCACATCAGTAAACAATTCAGGACGTATCAGCTGGCGCATGGTTTTACAATTTATGAAGGCGACTGGGAACACCCTTACGCAGCACGCTTTGAACTGTGGTACGCCCCGGCCAATGGCGCTAAAGAAAAAAAACTTGCCGAAAAAATATATAAGATTGTAGGATGGCAGCGTTAATATACATTTACCTTTATACTATGAAGATATCGCAAGTCTAAATACAAGGTAATTTTGTATTATTATCGAACCAGTCTCCAACAACAAAATGAAAAAAATACTCCTTTTATTACTGCTCGGCAACGCCGCATTTGCACAGCTCACATCTCCGCAAATAGACAGTTTGGCTAACGATGCCCTTAAGCGCTTTAACGTAGCAGGCTGCGCCATAGCCGTAGTAAAAGATGGCAAAGTAATACACAGCCGGGGCTACGGCATACAATCCATAAATACAAAACAGCCGGTAACAGAGCATACTAATTTTGCCATAGCCAGTAACAGTAAGGCATTTAACTGTGTTGCCCTTGCCATTTTAGTTGATGAAGGTAAACTGAACTGGACTGATAAAGTGGTGCAGTACATTCCGGAATTTAAAATGTATAATGAGTACGTTAGCCAAAATTTTACTATCGAAGACCTCCTTACCCACCGCAGCGGCCTGGGCCTTGGTGCAGGCGATTTAATGTTTTTTCCGGACGGGACAGATTTTACTATGACCGATTTGCTCTCATCTTTCCAGCATTTTAAACCTACTTCTGCTTTCCGTACCCAATTTGATTATGATAACCTGCTGTACATGGTTTCCGGCGAGGTTGTAAAACGGGTAACCGGTACTACATGGGAGCAATTTGTAC
>Ga0265798_10009627_pt1 | contig 12060 bp, 6 predicted proteins | sample P3T30metagenome_FD_192430 | JGI IMG/M metagenome (GOLD analysis project Ga0265798, IMG submission 192430) | Plant litter microbial communities from East Loma Ridge, Irvine, California - P3 T30 | ecosystem: Environmental > Terrestrial > Plant litter > Unclassified | place: USA: California... | reverse complement strand
ACCAGCACATCGGCGCAGCCCAGACCGGCCGGGCCGGCGCCGATGATGGCGACACGCTTGCCGGTCGGCTTGACCTTGGACATGTCCGGACGCCAACCCATGGCGAACGCGGTGTCGGTGATGTACTTCTCCACCGAACCGATGGTCACTGCGCCAAAACCGTCGTTGAGGGTGCAGGCACCCTCGCACAGACGATCCTGCGGGCACACCCGGCCGCACACTTCGGGCAGGGTGTTGGTCTGGTGCGACAGCTCGGCTGCGGCGAGAATGTTGCCCTCGGCGACCAGCTTCAACCAGTTGGGAATGAAGTTGTGCACCGGGCACTTCCACTCGCAGTACGGGTTGCCACAGCCCAGGCAGCGGTGGGCCTGGTCGGCCGACTGCGCGGGTTTGAAGGGCTCGTAGATCTCCACGAACTCTTTCTTGCGTTGACGCAACAGTTTCTTCTTCGGATCTTTGCGCCCGACCTCGATGAACTGGAAGTCATTACTCAGACGTTCAGCCATTGTTAAAACCTCATCAAACTGTTCAGGCGCATATCACTGCGGGTTGGCACGGGTGCTGGACAGCAGCGATTTCAGGTTGGCGGCCTTGGGCTTGACCAACCAGAAGCGACGCAGATAGTCGTCCAGGTTTTCCCAAAGGTTGCGGCCCCATTCGCTGTCGGTTTCGGCGACGTATTCGGCCAGCACGCGCTCCAGGTGAGTACGGTAGGCCTCCATGGCTTCGCCACTGATGCGCTGGATTTCCACCAGCTCGTGGTTGACCCGGTCGACGAAGCTGTTGTCCTGGTCGAGCACGTAGGCGAAACCGCCGGTCATGCCCGAGCCGAAGTTGTAGCCGGTCTTGCCGAGCACGCAGACGAAACCGCCGGTCATGTATTCGCAGCAGTGATCGCCCGTGCCTTCCACGACCGTGTGGGCACCGGAGTTGCGCACCGCGAAACGCTCGCCTGCGGTACCGGCGGCGAACAGCTTGCCGCCGGTGGCGCCGTACAGACAGGTATTGCCGATGATGGCACTGTCCTGGGTCTTGAACGGGCTGCCCTTGGGCGGCACGATCACCAGCTTGCCAGCGGTCATGCCCTTGCCGACGTAGTCGTTGGCATCGCCCTCCAGGTACATGTTCAAGCCACCGGCATTCCAGACGCCAAAGCTCTGGCCCGCAGTGCCCTTGAAACGGAAGGTCAGCGGATTGGCGTTCATGCCCTGGTTGCCATGCAGCTTGGCGATTTCCCCGGAGATGCGCGCGCCGATGGAGCGATCGCAGTTGCAGATGTCCATCGCGTATTCGCCACCGGTCTTGCCCTGAATCGCCGGCAAGGCCATTTCCACCATCTTCTCGGCCAGCAGGCCCTTGTCGAACGGCGGGTTGCGCTCCACCTGGCAGAACTGCGGCTTGTCGGCTGGAATATGGTCGCTGCCCAACAAAGGGGTCAGGTCCAGGTGCTGCTGCTTGGCGGTTTCACCCGGCAGCATTTCCAGCAGATCGGTGCGCCCGATCAGCTCGCCCAGGCTGCGCACGCCCAGCTTGGCCAGCCACTCGCGGGTTTCCTCGGCCACGTAGGTGAAGAAGTTGATCACCATGTCGACCGTGCCGATGTAGTGATCCTTGCGCAGCTTCTCGTTCTGCGTGGCCACGCCGGTGGCGCAGTTGTTCAGGTGGCAGATGCGCAGGTATTTGCAGCCCAGGGCAATCATTGGCGCGGTGCCGAAGCCGAAGCTCTCGGCACCCAGGATCGCCGCCTTGATCACGTCCAGGCCGGTCTTCAGGCCGCCGTCGGTCTGTACCCGCACCTTGCCGCGCAGGTCGTTGCCGCGCAGGGTCTGGTGGGTTTCGGCCAGGCCCAGCTCCCACGGTGCACCGGCATACTTGATCGAGCTCAGCGGCGATGCACCGGTGCCGCCGTCGTAGCCGGAAATGGTGATCAGGTCGGCATAGGCCTTGGCCACGCCGGCGGCGATGGTGCCCACGCCTGCCTCGGCCACCAGTTTGACCGACACCAGCGCGGCCGGGTTGACCTGCTTGAGGTCGAAGATCAGCTGCGACAAGTCCTCGATGGAGTAGATGTCGTGGTGCGGGGGCGGCGAGATCAGCGTCACGCCAGGCACGGCATAGCGCAGCTTGGCGATCAGGCCGTTGACCTTGCCGCCGGGCAGCTGGCCGCCCTCGCCGGGCTTGGCGCCCTGGGCCACCTTGATCTGCAGCACTTCGGCATTGACCAGGTACTCGGGGGTGACCCCGAAGCGGCCGGTCGCGATCTGCTTGATCTTCGAACTGCGCACGGTGCCGTAGCGCGAAGGGTCTTCGCCGCCTTCACCGGAGTTGGAACGCGCACCCAGGCGGTTCATTGCCTCGGCCAGCGCTTCGTGGGCTTCGGGCGACAACGCACCCAGGGAAATGCCCGCCGAGTCGAACCGCTTGAGAATCGCTTCCAGCGGTTCGATCTGGTCCATGCCCAGCGGCTCGTCGAGCGTCTTGACCTTGAGCAGGTCGCGGATCATCGACACCGGACGGTTGTCGACGATCGCGGTGTATTCCTTGAACTTGCTGTAGTCGCCCTGCTGCACGGCGGCCTGCAGGGTGTTGACCACGTCCGGGTTGTAGGCGTGGTACTCGCCGCCGTACACGAACTTCAGCAGACCGCCTTGCTGGATCGGCTTGCGCGGGCTCCAGGCCTCGGCGGCAAGGGCTTTCTGCTCGGCTTCCAGGTCGACGAAGCGCGCGCCCTTGATGCGGCTCGGCACACCGCGGAAGCTCAGCTCGCAGACTTCCTCGGACAGACCGATGGCCTCGAACAGCTGGGCGCCGCGGTACGACGCCACGGTGGAGATGCCCATCTTCGAGAGAATCTTGAGCAAACCCTTGGTGATGCCCTTGCGGTAGTTCTTGAACACCTCGTAGAGGTCGCCCAACACTTCACCGGTGCGGATCAGGTCGCCCAGCACTTCATAGGCCAGGAACGGATAGACCGCCGAAGCGCCAAAGCCGATCAGCACGGCGAAGTGATGCGGATCGCGGGCGGTAGCGGTTTCCACAAGGATGTTGCTGTCGCAGCGCAGGCCTTTCTCGGTCAGGCGATGGTGCACCGCACCGGTGGCCAGCGACGCATGCACCGGCAGCTTGCCCGCAGCGATGTTGCGGTCACTGAGCACCAGCAAGGTACGTCCGGCGCGCACCGCCTCTTCGGCCTGATCGGCGATGTTGCGCACGGCGGCTTCAAGGCCCATGGCTTCATCGTAGTTCAGCTCGATGACCTGCCGATCGAACCCCGGCCGATCCAGGTTCATCAGCGAGCGCCACTTGGCGGGCGAGATGACCGGCGAGCTGAGGATCACCCGCGAAGCATGCTCCGGGGATTCCTGGAAGATGTTGCGCTCGGCACCCAGGCAGATTTCCAGGGACATCACGATCGCTTCGCGCAGCGGGTCGATCGGCGGGTTGGTCACCTGCGCGAACTGCTGGCGGAAATAGTCGTAAGGCGTGCGCACGCGACGCGACAGCACGGCCATCGGCGTGTCGTCGCCCATCGAACCCACGGCTTCCTGGCCTTGTTCACCCAGTGGGCGCAACACCTGGTCGCGCTCCTCGAAGGTCACCTGGTACATCTTCATGTACTGCTTGAGCTGGTCGCTGCTGTAGAAGGCCGAACCGTGGTCGTTGTCTTCCATGGTCGACTGGATACGCAGCGCACTCTTGCGCAGCCACTGCTTGTAAGGGTGGCGCGACTTCAGGCGGTTGTCGATGTCATCGGTGTGCAGCACCTGGCCGGTTTCGGTGTCGACCGCCAGGATCTGGCCCGGACCCACACGCCCCTTGGCGATGACGTCCTCGGGCTGGTAGTTCCACACGCCGATTTCCGAGGCCAGGGTGATGTAGCCATTCTTGGTGGTGACCCAGCGCGCCGGACGCAGGCCGTTGCGGTCGAGCAGGCACACGGCATGGCGGCCGTCGGTCATGACCACGCCGGCCGGCCCATCCCAGGGCTCCATGTGCATCGAGTTGTATTCGTAGAACGCCCGCAGGTCCGGGTCCATGGTCTCGACGTTCTGCCAGGCCGGCGGAATCAGCATGCGCACGCCACGGAACAGATCGATACCACCGGTGACCATCAGTTCGAGCATGTTGTCCATGCTCGAAGAGTCGGAACCCACGCGGTTGACCAGCGGGCCGAGCTCTTCCAAATCCGGGATCAGATCGTTGGCGAACTTGGCGCGACGGGCCAGCGCCCAGTTGCGGTTGCCGGTGATGGTGTTGATCTCGCCGTTGTGGGCGAGAAAGCGGAATGGCTGGGCCAGCGGCCATTTCGGCAGGGTATTGGTGGAGAAGCGCTGGTGGAACACGCAGATGGCGGTCTGCAGACGCTCGTCGGACAGGTCTGGATAGAAGGCCGTGAGATCGGCCGGCATCATCAGGCCTTTGTAGATGATGGTCTTGTGCGAAAAACTGCAGATGTAGTGATCGGTGTCGGCGGCATTGGCCACGGAGGACCGGCGGCGGGCACTGAACAACTTGATCGCGAACTGCTGATCGCTCAGGCCTTCGCCCCCGACGAACACTTGCTGGATTTTTGGCAGGCGCTCAAGGGCCAGGCGGCCCAGCACGCTGGTGTCGATGGGCACGTCGCGCCAGCCGACCAACTGCAGGCCGGCAGCCTCGATTTCGCGGTTCATGTTTTCGCGGGCCGCTTGGGCGCGTACCGGGTCTTGATTGAAGAAGACCATGCCCACGGCATATTGCTTGGGCAGTTCGTTGCCGAAGTGCTGTTGGGCGATGGCACGCAGAAACAGGTCGGGCTTCTGGATCAGCAAGCCGCACCCGTCGCCGGTCTTGCCATCGGCGTTGATCCCACCGCGGTGGGTCATGCAGGTCAGGGCCTCGATGGCCGTTTGCAACAGGTTATGGCTGGGCTCACCCGACATATGGGCAATCAGGCCAAAACCGCAGTTATCCTTGAATTCATCCGGACGATACAGACCTGTTTTCATAGACACATTCTCACCAGGCTGCCTCTTGTTCGAGGCAATTTCTTTTCGATTCAACTAGTTACCACACGCGCCGAACGTTCGCCGGCTTTGCGGGGGCAAAAGGGAGGTCATTGTACACAGCGCTACGGGTGGTCACAAATTCAGCGACGAAATCAATAACTCATTTGTCGCAAATGTGAACGTTTCCAGCAGGCTATTGTGATAGCGACTTGAGCTGGATTCTGAATCCCGCAGCCTGACAGTGCAAGCCCGCATGCCTGCAGGGCCCGTGCTTGAGCCTTTCAGAGCAAACCAGGGAACAGGGACGGCGAAGCCTGCCTCGCAGTGTGGGGCAGGCTCGGGATTCAGATAACGCCGGAGGGTGGGGCGGCGGGGATAGGGTGCCGCCCGACAATCAGCGAGCTGTCGCGAGGTCCTGTTGGACGCTGGCGACAGTGCGTGGCCAAGGTTTACCAGCCTGGACCTTGGCTGGCAAGTTCTTGATGGCGGCAACGGCGGCATCACGGCTGGCGAAGCTGCCATAGGTGATCACGTAGAGCGGTTTGCCTTGCAGGGTTTTCTTGAAGTAGCGGAACTCGCCACCCTGTTCCTTGACGTAGGCCTGCGCAGCGCCTTCGTTGCTGGTCCCCAGAATCTGCACCACATAATTGCTTGGCGACTGCCCGGCATACCAGCTGCCGCCGGCGGCAGCTTTGCCGGCCGCTGCAGGGGCCGCCGGAGCTGGCTTGGCCGCCACGGTGGGCGCAGGCGCAGGCTTGACGGCAGTGGTCGGCGCAGGTTTGGTGGTTGCTGGCGGAGCTGTCTGACGCGCAGGCGCCGGGCTCGGCGCGACCGCTGCAGGCGAACCTGTCGGCACACCGGCTGGCGGTGCGATGGTGGTCACGGTAGGCGGCTGCGGCGACGTATTCACCGCGTCGCCCGTCTCTTCTCCGTCGCCCATGCCGGTGGACTCGGCCAGCGGGCCACGCATGACCGGCTGCTGTCCATTCATCGGCAACGACTGCGAACTGCCATTGAATTCGACCGATGGATTGCCGTTGTTGGACTGAGCTGCACTTGGCTGCCCCTGCCCCATTGGCAACTGGGCCTGTTCTGTCGTGCTCGGTGCCTTGCCGTCGCGGCTGGGGATCAGCCAGGCGGCAGCCACAGCGACGACGACAACGGCGGAAATCGCCAATACGTGTTTCTTAGGCATCTTAAACCCCATAGCAGGACGCTTCACCGACGAGCGGCTAGCGATCATGGCCTCGATCAGCGCGTCACGAGCAACCTGGTTGATGGCTCCTGGCCAACCATCCGAGTTCTCGTGAATGTCGGCGATCTGATCATTGGTGAGCAACTGGATTCCCTTACCGGCACCCTCCAGACGCAGCGCCAGGTATTCGCGGGTTTCCTCGAGGCTGTACGGTTGCAGCTCGATCACGTGGAACAATTCCTGCCCGGCGCTGAACTGCTCCAGGCCCGCGATCAATGAAGGCTCGCCGAACAGGAACACATGTGGGCGCCCGTCCGCGGTGCCCGCCGCCAACGCCAGCAGGGCTTCGAGTGCGGATTCGTCGAGTTGTTCCGCGTCGTCCACCAGCAGGTAGACTTCCTGCCCGGTCAGCCCCAGCTGGACGATCTGCGCCAGCAGGGCCGGCACTTCCAGAGTATTGAGGTTGAGCGATTGGGCGACCTGGGTCAGCACGCTGGCGGCATCGCCGGCCCCGCGCGCCGACACCACGATGCTTTGCACCGACTGCTTGTTGGTACTGGCGACCAAAGCCTGGCGCAGCAGGGTCTTGCCACTGCCATGCGGGCCGGTAACCACCAGCAACAGCTGGCTATAGCGCGCCAGATGGTGCAATTGGCCCAGTACCGGCTTGCGCTGGGCCGGGAAGAATTTGAAGCCAGGCACCCTTGCGGCGAAGGGGTCATGATCCAATTGGTAGTGGCCGAGAAAGGCCTCATCGGCATGCAGACTTGTCATCGAACTCTCGTAGAACAAAGGTGGATCGTTGATGGGTTGCTGGAAACACGTCCTGCTGGAACAGGCTCCACTAGGCTTCCAGCCCGGCGACGATGGCGCGGTAATCCGCTTCCAGGGTCGCCTGAAGCACATCGTGCGGGTAGTCGGCGGTGATCACTGCTTCGCCGATGCTGCGCAGCAGCACCAGGCGCAGACTGCCATCCAGCACTTTCTTGTCGATTGCCATGTGCTCGAGGAAATCGGTCGGCGTCATTTCCGCCGGCGGCACCACCGGCAGGCCGGCGCGCTGCAGCAGACGAATGCCGCGATCCCGCTCGGCCTGGGTGATCCAGCCAAGGCGCATGGACATCTCCAGCGCCATCACCGTACCGGCCCCCACGGCCTCACCGTGAAGCCACACACCATACCCCATATGGGTCTCGATGGCGTGGCCGAAAGTATGCCCCAGGTTCAGCGTGGCGCGCACACCGGACTCGCGTTCGTCCGCACCCACAACTCGTGCCTTGGCCTCGCAGGAACGGGCAATGGCCAGCGTGAGGGCCGCCTGATCGAGCGCCCGGAGGGCATCGACGTTCTCTTCGAGCCAGCCCAGGAACGGTTCGTCGCAGATGAATCCGTACTTGATCACCTCCGCCAGCCCCGCCGACAGCTCGCGCGGCGGCAAGGTGGCCAGGGTGGTGGTATCGATCACCACCGCCTGCGGCTGATAGAACGCGCCGACCATATTCTTGCCCAGCGGATGGTTGATGCCGGTCTTGCCGCCCACCGACGAGTCGACCTGGGACAGCAGCGTGGTCGGCACCTGGATGAAATCGACACCGCGCTGGTAGCAGGCAGCAGCGAACCCGGCCATGTCACCAATGACACCGCCGCCCAAGGCAATGACCGTAACGCGCCGATCCAGCCGTGCCGTGAGCATGGCATCGAAAATGGTCTGCAGGGTCTCCCAGTTCTTGAACGCTTCGCCATCAGGAAGCACCACGGGCACCACTGAATAAGCGCCCAGGGTCTGAGTCAGGCGATCCAGGTAGAGCGGCGCCACCGTGGCGTTGGAGATGACCGCCACCTTTCGCCCGGCAATGTGCGGGGCCAGCAGCCCAGCCTGATCTAGCAGCCCTTCGCCAATGTAGATCGGATAGCTGCGTTCGCCGAGGTCAACCTTGAGTGTCTGCATGTGTCCCCACTATTGTTCTGTGAATCGAATGCCGTCAAACGGCGCCCTGCGCCGGTAGCGGATGGCCGCGCTTACGGCCGCCTTCAGCGCGGCGGCAGGCGTTGCAGGCGTTCGAGGATATCGAGGACCACCATGCGCGGTGGGCGCTCGTCGGTCTGCACCACCAGGTCGGCGATCTCGCGGTACAGCGGATCGCGGATTGCCAGCAGGGCCCGCAGCGTGGCCTCCGGGTTGGCGGTGCGCAATAGAGGCCGATTGCGATCGCGTGCCGTGCGACCGACTTGCTGTTCGACCGAGGCGTGCAGGTAGACCACGCGCCCGCCGGCGTGCAATGCCTGGCGGTTTTCATCACGCATGACCGCGCCACCGCCGGTAGCCAGCACCAGGCCGTCGAACTCGCACAGCTCGGCCAGCATGGCCTGCTCGCGGTCGCGAAAGCCGGCCTCGCCTTCCTGATCGAAGATCCACGGGATATTCGCTCCGGTACGGGTCTCGATTTCCTTGTCGGAATCCTTGAACGGCAACCGAAGCTCTTTGGCCAGCAAACGGCCAATGGTGCTCTTGCCTGCACCCATTGGCCCAACAAGTATCAAATTTCGCACAGAATCAACGACTCACAGCAATCGCCTGGTTATTCATGATACGCGGTGTCAAGAATACCAGCAGCTCGGATTTGGCTTCCGACACGACATCCCGACGGAAAAGGCGCCCAACATACGGCACGTCGCCCAAAAAGGGCACCTTGTCCACGGTTTTACTTTGCGTGTTGGAGAAAACCCCACCGATGACGATGGTCTCGCCGTCGTTGACCAGCACCTTGGCGTTGACCTCGTTCTTGCTGATCGGCGGTACACCCAGCACCGCGTTCAGGTAGTCGGGCTCATCCTTGGTGACCTTCACTTCCATGATGATGCGGCTGTCCGGGGTGATCTGCGGCGTCACCTCGAGTGACAGCGAAGCCTCCTTGAACGACACCGTGGTGGCGCCGCTGGAGCTGGCCTCCTGGTACGGCACCTCGGTACCCTTGAGGATCTTCGCGGTTTCCTTGTCCGAGGTCACCACCTTGGGCTGGGAGACGATCTCGCCATTGCCGGTGCTTTCCATGGCACTGAGTTCGAGGTCCAGCAGAACGTTGTTGGTCACGAAACCCAGGCCGATGCCGGAGGTTGCATCGGCAGCTCCCAGGTCGATGAAGGGCGTGTTGCTGCCGACGTCGGCGCCGGTGTTGCCGGCTTCGTCGCCATTGTTGTCCAGGCCGTAGGCCGTCCAGTTGTTCTTGCCCCTTAGGTTGGTCGAACCGCCCCAACGCACGCCCAGCGCCTTGTTGTAGCCGACGTTGGCTTCGACGATGCGCGCCTCGATCATCACCTGACGCACCGGAATATCCAGTTGGGTAACGATACGACGCAGTTCGTCGAGGCGATCCTGGGTCTGGTAGGCAATGATGTTGTTGGTGCGTTCGTCGACGGTGATCGAGCCACGCTCGGTCTCGACGTTCTCGCCACGGGTCACCGACTGGAACAGCTTGGCGATGTCGGCAGCCTTGGCATAGTTGACCTGCATCAACTCGCGGCGCAGCGGCGCCAGCTCCTGGATCTGCCGCTGCGACTCCAGCTCCTGGCGCTCGCGGGCGGCAATCTCGTCGGCCGGGGCCACCAGCAGCACGTTGCCGACCTTGCGTTTGTCCAGGCCCTTGGTCTTGAGCACCAGGTCCAGCGCCTGGTCCCAGGGAACGTTCTGCAGGCGCAGGGTGATGCCACCCTGCACCGTGTCACTGGCCACCAGGTTGAGGTTGGTGAAATCGGCGATCAGCTGCAGCACCGAACGCACGTCGATGTCCTGGAAATTCAACGAGAGCTTCTCACCGGTATAGACATTGCGCTCGACATTGCGCCGCGCCACGTCCTCGTTGGTCAGCGGCCGCACACTGATGGTCAGGCGGTTTTCGGTCTGGTACGAAGAGTAGTCGAAGCTGCCGCTGGGCTCGATGGTCACGGTCGCGCCAGTGGCGCCGACCGAGGAGTTGACGAACTGCACCGGGGTCGCGAAATCCTTCACGTCCAAACGCACGCGCAACGGATCGGGCAGCTGGGTCTTGGCGAAATTGAGCAGAATCTTGCCGCCCTGCTCTTGAATATCGGGGCTGATGGTCGGGTCGCTCAGGTCAATGATCACATTGCCTTCGCCCAGCTCGCCGCGCTGAAAATCGACGTTGCGAATGGCCCGGCCGGCGGGCACCGCCGCCCGCGCAGGAGCAGGCACGGCTGCGGGTCGCGGGGCGGGCCGGGCTGCCGTCGGAGCCGGTATCGCCGTGCCCTGCAGGGCCGCGGCACCCTCGCCCACCAACACGAACAGGTCGTTGCCCTGCACGCGAGTGCTGTAGGGCGCGAGCTTTGTCAGGTTGACGATGATCCGTGTGCGGTCGGTGGCCTCGACCACCACCACACTGCGGGCATTGCCCACGCCCAGGTCGCGACTGCGGGCGCCCAGTTGACTGGTCACACCCGGCAGGTCGAGGGCGATCCGGGCCGGTTGCTCGGTGGTATAGCCGCGTGGCGCCGTGACCGGGCCGTCGAACGAAAGCTTGAGCTCGACGCGATCACCGGGCAGGGAGGCAACGTCGAGCGTCTTCAAGTTCGCGGCCATGACGATCGGTGAAAGCATCGCTATCCCTAGCGAAATACCGAAGGCTGAGAGAATCCTGTTCATTTTCGAGTTCCACTAGACATGCTTGACCCAAGCCCTTTACGAGCGCTCTTTGAGCGGGATGGTGCGAGGCCGCTCCAACCAACCACCATCCCCATCGGGAACGATTTCAACGACATCGACCTGGGCATCGCTGATGGCGATGATCCGCCCGTCGTTGCGACCCAGGTAATCGCCTACCTTCAGGCGGTGCACGCCACCGGCGCCGCGCATCAGGGCAAAGCGCCCACCGGCATTGCCCAGGGTGCCGACCATTTCGAAATCCTCGATGTTGAAACCCTCCAGGAATTGCTTGACCCGCGTCGTGTCGGGCTTGATGAGCCGGGAGCCCTTCTGCCTGTTCACCAGTTCGATCTTGATCGGTGGCTGGAACGGACTGCGCAACGACGCAGCCTCGTAACTGAACGCCTGATAGGGCGCAAAGCGCGGTATCGGTTCGATCTTGCCCTTGGGCCTGGCCTTGACCTCGGCCATGAATGCGTCGAGGTCGGCGAAATCGCCGTTGCCACCGCAACCTGCCAGTACCAGCGTGCACACGGCCAGGCCTGCAACGAATACTGCTTTCATTTCGCTTGCCCCTGTGTCGCTACTGCGTCCGCGCCAGGCAGGCCTTGATCATTGTAGCGGTAGGTCTTGGCCAGGATACTCATGCGCAGCTGGCTGTTGCTGGCCTTCGGGTCCACGGGTTTCACTTCGAAGTCGTGCAGGGTGACGATCCGCGGCAGGCTGGCCACGCCACTGACGAAGGTGGCCAGGTCGTGGTAGGTACCGGTCACGCTGATCTGTATCGGCAGCTCGATATAGAACTGCTGGGTCACCTCAGGCAACAATTTTATTTCTTCGAACTCCAACCCCGAACCCAGACCGGTGCGCGTGATGTCCTCGAGCAGGCCCGGCACTTCGGTGTCGCTGGGCAACTGTCGCAACATGGCGCCGAACGAGGTTTCCATTTCCTGCATCTGTTCGGTGTAGGTCTCCAGGTTCGCCGCCTGGAAGGCTTTGGTGGAGAACTGCTCCTTGAGCGTAGCTTCCTGATCGGCCTGCTGCTGCAACTGCGCCTCGAGGTCCGAGATATGGAAGTTGTAACCAAGGCCCAGGATGAGCGCCATCAGCAACATGCCGGCAATCACCTTGACCGCAGTGGGCCACGAACCGATGTTGTTGAGGTCCAGCTCGCTGAGTTCGACCTTGCGCAGGCTGTCCATCCAGCTCGAAGGGTTCAT
>Ga0265798_10009625_pt1 | contig 12061 bp, 9 predicted proteins | sample P3T30metagenome_FD_192430 | JGI IMG/M metagenome (GOLD analysis project Ga0265798, IMG submission 192430) | Plant litter microbial communities from East Loma Ridge, Irvine, California - P3 T30 | ecosystem: Environmental > Terrestrial > Plant litter > Unclassified | place: USA: California... | reverse complement strand
GGGGAGCGGGTCGTGGCCCGGGTGACCGAGGACCGGAAGAAGTCGTTCTGGCGCGCCGACACCGTCGAGGTCCTCGAGCCGAGCGAGCACCGCGTGGACCACGTCTGGCCCGAGGCCGGCCTCGACCGCGACCCCGCCGTCCGACCGGGCGGTGCCGAGTTCGGGCACATCGCACTCGCTCACCAGCGCACCCTGAAGCGGGACGTCCTCGTCGACTCCTTCTCCCGGTTCGGGCACCTCGACCTCGACGCCGTCCTCGGCGCCCCCGTGGTCGTCGAGTCCGCACCCGGCGACGACGAGGCGAACGGACTCGGCTGGCGCACCCGTGTCCGGCTGCACGTGGACGCCGACGGCACCCCGGGCCCGTTCGCCGCACGCTCCCACACGGTCGTCCCGGTGACCGCGCTGCCGCTCGCCACCGCCGCCGTGCAGGGGTCCGCGCCGCTCACGCGCGGTGCCATGCCCGGTGCCGAGGTGGTCGACGTCCTCAGCCCGAGCGGTTCCGCCGCCGCACGCCTCGTGATCGACGACCAGCGTCCGACCGTCGTGCACGAGGTCGTCGGCGAACGGACCTTCGCCGTCGACGACACCGGCTTCTGGCAGGTGCACCGGCAGGCCCCCGCCGTGCTCACCGCCGCCGTGCAGGACCTGCTCGACCGCGACCGGCTCGACCCGGAGGGCCAGCACCTCGACCTCTACGGGGGCGTCGGGCTCCTCGCGGCGGCCCTCGCCGACGTCGTGGGACCCCGTGCCCGGGTGACGAGCGTCGAGAGCGCGGCCCGTGCCACCGAGCACGCGCTCGAGAACCTCGCCGAGTGGATCGGTGCCCGCGCCGAGACCGGCCGTGTCGACCGGTGGCTCGCCCGTGCGGTCGAGACCGCCTCACGCCCGGAGCGGGAGCGCTTCCGCGCCGGCACGGTCGTCCTCGACCCGCCCCGGTCCGGCGCCGGTCGCGACGTGGTCGTGTCGGTCGCGGCGCTGCAGCCGGCACAGGTCGTCTACGTCGCGTGCGACCCGGTCGCGTTGGCCCGCGACGTCGCGACGTTCGCCGACCTCGGGTACCGCCTGGAGGCCCTCCGCGCCTTCGACCTGTTCCCCCACACCCACCACCTGGAGGCCGTGGCACGCCTCGTCCCGTCCGCCTGACGCACTGCGGGCCGTACCACGCCACGTGTTGCCCGTCGAGGGGTACGGGCAAGGGCATGCGCTCGGTATCCTTGGTGCGGACGGCAACCGGGATCAGGGCCCGGCGCGTCGTCGGAACGAGAGGGCACCGTGGCAGACACGAGCACCACACCAGCAGCCACCACTTCAGGGACGACCGGGCACGAGGGCCGTCCGGTCAGGGTGGCCGTCGTCGACGACCACGAGTCGGTGCGTCTGGGCATCCAGGCCGCCTGCCAGAACGAGGGGTTCGAGGTGGTGCTCACCGCCGCGAGCGTCCCGGAGTACGTCGAGCAGCTCGCGGGACGTGAGGTCGACGTGGTCGTCCTCGACCTGTCGCTCGGTGACGGCTCGACGGTCACCGAGAACGTCAAGGGCGTGCAGGGAACCGGTTCCGCGGTCCTCGTGCACAGCATCGCCGACCGGGTCGCGAACGTCCGTGAGGCGCTCGCCGCCGGGGCCGCGGGCGTGATCCCGAAGTCGTCGGCCACGAAGACCGTCATGGCCGCCGTGGCGACCGTCGCTCGCGGCGACGTCCTCAACAACCTCGAGTGGGCGAGCGCGATCGACGCGGACCGCGACTTCGCGAAGGCGCAGCTCGGTCGCCGGGAGCGCGAGATCCTGCACCTGTACGCATCGGGTCTGCCGCTGAAGCTCGCGGCGCAGCAGCTCGGCATCGGGTACTCGACCGCACGGGAGTACCTCGACCGCATCCGCGTGAAGTACGTCGAGGTCGGTCGCCCGGCACCGACGAAGGTGGACCTGCTCCGCCGCGCCGTCGAGGACGGCATCCTGCCGGGGCTCGACTCGGGCATCGAGCCCGACGCCGATGGCCGCTGACCACCCCGGGTGGGGTGGTCGACGTGAGCACTGAGCCCGTCCCCACACCGTTCGGACCCGATCCGTCCCGGAGCGTCCGGGCGTCGATCACCCAGGGGTCGATGGAGCGTGCCTTCACGATCCTGCTCGCGGCGGCGGCCGTCGGGTTCGCCGTCGTGGACGCCCCGTCCGTCCTCGGGCAGCTGCGGTACCTGGACCCGATCTGGGCGCCGGTCCTCACCGGGGTGCTCGCACTGGCGATCCTCGCCACCGCCGCGGCCGCGTTCGTCCAGCGGCTCGCACAGCCGACGCACATCGTCGTCGCACTCGTCGTCCTCGTCGCCCTCGTGACCTGGCCGGTGACCGTGCACACGCCGATCCCGCCCGACGACAAGCCGTGGCCGTGGTGGTTCAACAACGTCGGCACGATCGCGGCCTCACTCGGGTTCGCGACGTGGCGCGCGACGGTCTACAACGCCCTCGTCCCGGCGCTGTACCTGGTGGTCCGTCTGACGCCGGCTGCCGGCGGAGCCAGCGTCAGCGAGACGGTGCTCGACAGCGTCTACACGGCGATCCTCGGTGTCGCGGCCCTCGTGCTCATCGTGGCGCTCCGTCGGGCCGCCGCGGCTGTGGACACCGCGCAGACCACCGCGGTGCGACGCTACGCGGACGCGATCCGCGAACACGCGATCGAGGTCGAACGGGTGCGGGTCGACGCCATCGTGCACGACAGCGTCCTGACGACGCTGCTCTCGGCCGCCCGCGCCGACACCCCGGCCGCCCAGACCCTGGCAGCCCGCATGGCGCGGAACGCGATCGACCACCTGGCCGCCGCCGCGGACGCGCCCGACGACGACCGCGCGATGCCGTTCGCGGTCCTCCACCGGCAGATCGACGATTCCGTCTCGGCACTCGACACCCCGGTCGAGGTGCGGTGCACCGTGGCCGACGGGCCGACCCTCCCCGCGGCAGCGGCGGACGCGATCGCCTCGGCGACCCTGCAGGCCGTGGTGAACAGCGTGCAGCACGCCGGGGACGGGACGGTGACCCGCTCGGTCCGCCTCAGCACCGACGCCGACGGCCGGGTCAGTGTCGAGGTCCTCGACGACGGTGTCGGGTTCGACCGGTCGGCGGTGCCGACCGAACGCCTCGGCGTCCGACGCTCGATCATCGAGCGGATGGCCGCCGTCGACGGGGCGGCCGAGGTGTTCTCCGCGCCGGGCAACGGCACCCGGGTGATGCTCGTCTGGCCGGCGCTGGTCAGTCGATCCACCCCTCGTCGCGACGACGTGGTCGAGGCGGGACCGGCCGAGCTGGCCGCGGACGGCGGCGCGCGGTGAGGGTGTCGGTCCGGGCCTGGATCGCCGTCGGGCTCGCCGCACTGTTCTCCGTGTACCACCTCGTGCTCGCCGCGACGACGCTTCCCCGTACCCACGCAGCCGGCGCGGTCGTGGCCACGATGGTGCTCTACGCCGCGGCGACCGCCGTCGCGCTGTTCGTCCGCGGCGCCGTGCTGCCGGTCTGGGCGGCCTGCTTCGCCCTCGCGACCGCGGTGATGATCCCGCTCGTGTCGGCGTCCGTCGTCGGCATCCCGAACCCGCCCGGCCACACGACCTGGTGGGTCGCCGGGGTCGGGACGCTCATGGTGATCCTCGTCGTCCGGCAGCGCGGCGCGTTCGCCTGGGCCGGCACCGCCTTCCTGACGGTGCACGGCCTCGTCGTCGCCGGCTTCGGGTCGCTCGGTGAGCTCGGCGTGCTCGGCAGCGTCGTCTGGGTCACCGTCGCCACGGGGTTCGCAGTCGCCATGGCACGGGCCACCCGCATCACGCGCGAGTTCATCCGTGCCGAGCAGGAGACCGCCGACTGGCAGGCCGCCCAGGACGCGCACGTGCACGAGCGGCAGTTCCGCCTCGGCCAGACCACCCGCATGGCCCTCCCGATGCTCCAGCGCGTGATCGACACCTGCGGTGTGCTCGACGCGGAGGAGCGCGAGGAGAGCCTGCACCTGGAACAGGCCATCCGCGACGAGATCCGCGGTCGGTCGCTGCTGTCCGACGACGTGCGTGCCGAGGTGATGGCGCTCCGGAGACGTGGCGCCACGGTGCAGCTGCACGACGACGGCGGCCTCGACGAGCTCGACGCGGTGGAGCTCGAGCGTGTGCACGCCGAGCTCGCGGACGCCCTGCGTCGCGCCGCCGATGCGGACAACGTGATCGTGCGGACGGTGCCGGAAGGGGCCGACATGGCCGTCTCGGTCGTCGGGCTGCGGCTCGACCCCGCTGCGAGCGAGTCCGCTGCGCTCGGTGCGGGTCTCGACGACGACGACGAGGACGGCGACGCGGGGGACTCGGTCGCGCTCTGGCTCGAGATCCCACGGCACGCCGGCGTCTGACGGGCCACGGGCGGGTCCGGGCCACAAGGGGACGACCCCAGGCCCACGGGCGGGACGACCGCAGAACGAGAACCGGGGAACGGGAACCGGGAGGACGACGCCGGAAACCGGGAACGGGCCGGCCGGAGATCCGACCGGCCCGTTCGCGACCCGAGTGAGAGCGACAACCCGAATATCGCCCTGACTCGTTGCAGCGGTGGCTTCGTACCCTAGTCGGCCACCAGCTGGTGATGCTCTCCGGGGAGAACACCGAACACCACAATCATGCCCAGACTCCGACGAGGTGTCAGTCGTCATTTCGGGGGACAATTCCGGCACCCTCGCCCCGCGAGCGCGATCCGTGCCCCCCGTGCGAGGGGCGACCGGTCGGTCCCGTCCCGCTGGACGGTCCTGACCCCCACCGCGGGCGCAGGGGTACAGACGCCGGCGCGGTGGCAGAGCGGTCAGCGGAGCGAGCGGGCCCAGCCGCCGCGTGCCGCGGACAGGTCGTCGCGGATACCACGTGCCGATGCGGTCCACCCGGCTCGCGGGGAGACCGCGGTGGTGGCCCGGCCGGCCGCGGCGACCTCGTCGGCCTGCCGCTGCAGGACGGCGACCACGGCGGCGAGCTCCTCGGGGGACGGGTCCCCGGAGACGACCCGGACGTCCGCGACCGGGGCCGGTTCGTCGGCCGGGACCGCTGCGGCGTGCTTCGGGCTCACAGCGGGATGTTCCCGTGCTTCTTCGGCGGGAGGGTGGCCCGCTTGCCGCGGAGCGCCCGGAGCGCCTTGATCACCGCGACGCGGGTGGCGTGCGGCTGGATGATGCCGTCGAGCTCGCCGCGCTCGGCCGCGAGGTACGGCGACGCGACGTTGTACGTGTACTCGTTCGCGAGCTTCGTCCGGACGGCGGCGACGTCCTCACCGGCCTCCTCGGCGCGCTTGATCTCGCTCCGGTAGAGGATGTTGACCGCCCCCTGACCACCCATGACGGCGATCTCGGCGGTCGGCCAGGCGAGGTTGATGTCGGCGCCGAGCTGCTTCGAGCCCATCACGATGTACGCACCGCCGTAGGCCTTGCGGGTGATGACGGTGACGAGCGGCACGGTGGCCTCGGCGTACGCGTAGAGGAGCTTCGCGCCGCGGCGGATCACGCCGGTCCACTCCTGGTCGGTGCCGGGCAGGTAGCCGGGCACGTCGACGAGGGTCAGGATCGGGATGCCGAACGCGTCGCAGAACCGGACGAAGCGCGCGGCCTTCTCACCGGCGTCGATGTTCAGCGTGCCGGCCATCGCCTGCGGCTGGTTCGCGATGATGCCGACCGTGCGGCCCTCGACCCGGCCGAAGCCGATCAGGATGTTGGGCGCGAACAGCGGCTGGACCTCGAGGAACTCGCCGTCGTCGACGACGTGCTCGATGATCGTCGTCACGTCGTACGGCTGGTTCGTGGAGTCCGGGATGACGACGTCGAGCTCGCGGTCGGCGTCGGTCGTCTCCATCTCCGGGCCCACGTCGTACGACGGTGGGTCGGAGAGGTTGTTGTCCGGCAGGAACCCGATGAGCGACCGCGCGTAGTCGAGCGCGTCGGACTCGTCCTCGGCGAGGTAGTGCGCGACACCCGAGACGGCGTTGTGCGTCTGCGCACCGCCGAGCTCCTCGAAGCCGACGTCCTCGCCGGTGACCGTCTTGATGACGTCCGGGCCGGTGACGAACATGTGGCTCGTCTTGTCGACCATGATCACGAAGTCGGTGAGGGCGGGGGAGTAGACCGCGCCGCCGGCGGCCGGGCCCATCACGATGGAGATCTGCGGGATGACCCCCGAGGCCGCCGTGTTGAGCCGGAAGATCTCGCCGTACTTGCCGAGGGCGACGACGCCCTCCTGGATGCGCGCCCCGCCGGAGTCGAGGATGCCGATGATCGGCACGCCGGTCTTCAGCGCGTGCTCCATCACCTTGATGATCTTCTCGCCGGCGACCTCGCCGAGGGAGCCGCCGAAGACGGTGAAGTCCTGCGCGTAGACCGCGACCTGCCGCCCGTGGATCGTGCCGTGGCCGGTGACGACCGCGTCACCGTAGGGCCGCTTCGACTCCATGCCGAACGCGTGGGTGCGGTGCCGGACGAACTCGTCGAGCTCGACGAAGGAGTTGTCGTCGAGCAGCTGCTCGATGCGCTCCCGGGCGGTCATCTTGCCCTTGGCGTGCTGCTTGGCGATGGCGGCCTCGCCCGCGGCGGTCACGGCTTCGTGGTACCGCTCGCGGAGGTCGGCCAGACGGCCGGCGGTCGTCGAGAGATCGGGGGTGTCTCCTGGGGTCACCCGCTCACCCTACCGGCGTGCCCGGCGGCACCGGTTGGAGGACGTCCACGGTTCCGGCCCGTAGGTTTGCGTCCATGTCCACACCCGTCCCGACCCCGTTCCCGCGGTCCGCCGCGTTGCTGACCGCCGCCGGAGCGTCGCTGGACGTCCGTCCGAGCACCGGGTCGACGAACGCGGACCTGCTCGCCGGAGCGGCCGACACGGGTCCGTTCGGTGCGGTCGTGACGCTCGACCAGACCGCCGGCCGCGGGCGGCTCGACCGCGTGTGGACCGCCCCGCCCGGGCAGACCCTCGCGGCGAGCGTGCTCGTCCGCGCCGACCTCGCCGACCGGGAGCGCGGATGGCTGCCGCTCGTCGCCGGGGCGGCGGTGCGCGACGCGGTCGCCGCGGTCCTGACCGACGCGGTGGAGCCGGGCCGGGCCTCCGGTCCGACCACCGACGCAGATGCGACCGACGCCGACACGACCGCCGCCGCCGACCGCGTCACCGTCAAGTGGCCGAACGACGTCCTCGTCGACGGCCGGAAGGTGTCCGGCGTCCTCTGCCAGGTGGCGACGGACGGCTCCGTCGTCGTCGGTGCCGGCGTCAACCTCACGATCCCCACCGATGGCCTGCCCACCCCGGCCGCGACCTCACTGCGCGTCGCCGGCGCGCGCGGGTCGGCCGAGGAACTCGCCGACGCTGTCCTCGCGGCCACCTGGTCGGCCCTCCGGGAGGCCGTGGTCGCCCTCGCCACGGGCGGTCCGGCCGCGCAGGCGGTCCGGGAGCACGTCCGTGCGGTGTGCGGGACGGTGGGCCGCCGGATCCGCGTGGAGCTGCCCGACGGGGAGGTCCTGGAGGCCGACGCCCTCGGCATCGACGACGACGGGCGCATCACGATCCGGGATCGGGACGGTCGCACCAGGGGGGTCGCGGTGGGGGACGTCACCCACCTGCGACATGCTTGACGCATGACCGACGAGCCGCTGCCCGAGCGCGTCGTCGCACGTCTGCGGCCGCACGCCCGGACGCTCGTGCGGCCGGCGGTGTTCGTCGTGCTCGTGGCGTCGGCGGGCGGGTTCGGCTTCGGCGTGTTCCGGGCGCAGCTCGCCTGGCTCAACGTCGTCGTCGTGGCGCTCATGGCCCTGCTCCTGGTGGTCGGCGGTCTGGTGCCGCTGCTGCGCTGGCTGTCCCGCCGCTACGTCGTGACCACGAGGCGCCTGGTCGTCGTGCACGGGCTCGGGACGCGGACCCGGCAGGAGCTGCTGCACTCCCGCGGGTACGACGTGACGGTGCGCCGTCGCGGCCTGCAGGGGCTCTTCCGCTCCGGGGACGTCCTCGTCTTCCCCGGGGACGACCCGGCGCTCGTGCTCGTCGACGTGCCGCACGCCGACCTCGTCGTCGCGGTGCTGCACGACCTCGTCGAGACGTACGAGGCGCGTCGTCGCCACCGTGAGCCCGACTGGGACGACATCGTCGGCGGTCGCTGACCGATCCCGCTCCTCGGGGTGGCCGGTGTGGGGGTTCCGGGGCGGACCCGGTACCGTCGTCCCGTGCGTATCTCTGTCATCGGCTGCGGCTACCTCGGTGCCGTGCACGCCGCCTCCATGGCCAAGCTCGGACACGACGTCGTCGCGGTCGACGTCGACCCCGCCAAGATCGAGCAGCTCGCCGCCGGCGAAGCACCGTTCTTCGAACCCGGTCTGCCCGAGGTGCTCGGCGAGGCCCTCGCCTCCGGCCGCATCCGGTTCACGACCGAGATGGCGGACGTCGCCGGGTCCCAGGTGCACTTCCTCGCGGTCGGGACGCCGCAGGGGCCGACCGGGGCCGCCGACCTCCGTTACGTCGACGCCGCGATGGCCGCGCTCACGCCGTACGTGTCGGCGGGCGAGTTCGTCGTCGGCAAGTCCACCGTCCCGGTCGGCACCGCCGCCCGGCTCGGCGCCGACCTCTCCGCCGCCGTGCCCGGTGCGACGCTCGTCTGGAACCCGGAGTTCCTCCGCGAGGGCTTCGCCGTGCAGGACACGATCTCGCCCGACCGCTTCGTCTACGGCGTGCCCGAGGGTGCGGACGGCGAACGGGCCGTCGCGACGCTCGACGAGGTGTACGCCACCGCCCTGGCCGACGGCACCCCGCGCCTGGTCATGGACCTGCCGACCGCCGAGCTCGTGAAGATCAGCGCGAACGCCTTCCTCGCGACGAAGATCTCCTTCATCAACGCGATGGCCGAGATCGCCGAGGTCGTCGGCGCCGACGTCACGGCACTCGCCGACGCGATCGGCCACGACGCCCGCATCGGCCGCAAGTTCCTCAACGCCGGGCTCGGCTTCGGCGGCGGGTGCCTGCCGAAGGACATCCGCGCGTTCCAGGCCCGGGCCGACGAGCTCGGGGTCGGGGAGTCGCTCGCGTTCCTCGCCGACGTGGACGCAACGAACCTCCGCCGCCGTGCGCACGTCGTCGAGTTGGCCGAGGAGCTGCTCGGTGGCGTCCTCGCCGGCAAGCGGGTCGCCGTGCTCGGCCTCGCCTTCAAGCCGAACTCGGACGACGTGCGTGACTCGCCCGCGCTCGACATCGCAGCGCGGCTCCACGAACTCGGCGCGACCGTCGCCGCGTACGACCCGGAGGCCGTGGTCACCGCGCGCCGCCTGCACCCGGAGCTCGAGTACGCCGAGACCGCCGAGGAGGCCCTGACCGGCGCCGACCTCGTGCTCGTGCTCACCGAGTGGGACGAGTTCCGCCGACTCGACCCGGGCGCGGTGGCGTCCCTCGTGGCGTCGCCGGTCGTGGTCGACGGCCGGAACTGCCTGGACCGCGACGCCTGGCGTGCGGCCGGCTTCACGCACCGCGGCATGGGGCGCTGACCCATGGCGCTGCGTGTCGGGGTGATCGGTGGCGGCCAGCTGGCCCGGATGATGGTGCCTGCGGCCGTCGAGCTCGGCCTGGACATCCGCGTCCTCGCCGAGGGGCCGGGGATGAGTGCGGCGATCGCGGCGACGGCCGAGGGCGACTACCACGACGCCGCGACGGTCCTCACGTTCGCGCGGGACGTCGACGTCGTGACGTTCGACCACGAGCATGTGCCGCAGGACGTCCTCGCGGCTCTGCGCGACGCCGGGGTCGCGGTGCGTCCCGGGCCGGAGCCGCTCGCGGTCGCCCAGGACAAGATCGTGATGCGCCGCCGGCTGAGCGAGCTCGGGCTCCCGGTGCCGGACTGGGCCGCCGTCCGCGACGCCGACGAGCTGCGGGCGTTCCTCGCCGAGCACGGCGGCCGTGCGGTCGTGAAGACCCCGCGCGGAGGCTACGACGGCAAGGGCGTCCGGGTCGTCACCGACCCCGCCGACGTCGCGGACTGGTTCGCCGCGGCAGCGGAGGCCGACGGGGACGGTGCGCTCCTCGCCGAGGAACTCGTCGCCTTCACCCGCGAGCTCGCGCAGTCGGTCGCCCGTCGGCCCTCCGGCGAGGTCGTGGCGTGGCCGCTCGTCGAGACCGTGCAGCGCGACGGCGTCTGCGCCGAGGTGATCGCGCCGGCGCCGGCCAGCGCCGGCCGGATCGCCGACGTCGCGGAGTCGATCGCGGTGACGGTGGCCGAGGCGCTCGGCGTCACCGGCGTGCTCGCGGTCGAGCTCTTCCAGACCGACGACGAGCGGATCCTGATCAACGAGCTGGCGATGCGCCCGCACAACACCGGGCACTGGACGATCGACGGCGCCACGACGAGCCAGTTCGAGCAGCACCTCCGGGCCGTCCTCGACCTGCCGCTCGGGGCGACCGGGGCCACGGCGCCCGTCGCGGTGATGATCAACGTCCTCGGCGGCCCCGCGGACGGCGACCTCGCCGCGCGGTACCCGGCTGCGCTCGCGGCCGTCCCGGAGGCCAAGTACCACTTCTACGGCAAGGCCCCGCGTCCCGGTCGGAAGATCGGGCACGTGACGGTCACCGGGGACGACGTCGACGACGTCGTGTACCGGGCACGGGCGGCTGCGGCGCACTTCGACGACTGACGCCGCCGTCGGCGCGGTACCCGGCCGTGCCGGAGCGGTGCTTGGCGATGCCGGGGCGGTGCCACCCCGTCGGGTGCCACCCGGACTGGCGGGTGGTCCGAGGCCGGGCCCCGTGGTGCCATGGGACGGTCCTGTCCACCGACCCGGGGGCCTCCCATGCGCACGTCCACGTCACCGTCACGCCGGACGACCGGTGCGGTGGTCCGCCGTGCCGCGACGGCCCTGACCGCCGGCGTCGTCCTCGCCGTCGTGACCGTCGGCCTCGTCGCGCCGGCCGCACAGTCGGCTCCGGCGACGCCGGCCGGGACGGCCCGCGCGGCCGCGACCAGTCGCGTGGCACCGACGCCCGACGTGCGGTCGCAGACCGCCGCGCAGCTCTACGGCTCCGGCCAGTACACCTCGCCCACGAGCGAGGCGGCGCAGGCGGCAGCGGCCCTCCGGACGAGCGACCCCGCCGGCGCCGCGGCCGCCGCGACCATCGCGCGGTACCCCGTGGCGACGTGGCTCGGCGAGTGGACGCAGGGCAGCACCCTGACCCGCACCGTGCGCGACGCCACCGCGGGGGCGGCGGCGAACGGCACCACGGCGGTCTTCGTCACCTACGCCATCCCGGACCGCGACTGCGGCGGGTACTCGGCCGGCGGGTTCGACGAGCCGGCGTACGACGCCTGGATCGACCAGGTCGTGGCGCTCGTGGCCGGCACGCGGTCCGCGGTCGTCGTCGAGCCGGACTCGCTCGCCATGCTCAGCAACGCGGCCTGCACGGGCGACCTCGACCAGCAGCGCTACCGGGTGCTCTCCCGTGAGGTCGCGGCCTTCACCGCCGCCGGCGTGCCCGCCTACCTCGACGCCGGGAACTCGAACTGGGTGGCACCGGCGACGATGGCCCAGCGGCTCACGGCAGCCGGGGTGCAGGACGCCCGCGGGTTCTCCACGAACGTCGCGAACTACTACCCGGTCGCCCAGGAACAGGCCTACGCGCAGCGGGTGTCGGCGCTGACCGGCGGCGCGCACTACGTCATCGACACCTCCCGGAACGGCACCGGCTGGCACGGCACCTGGTGCAACGCCCCCGGCGCCGGCCTCGGCACCACGCCCCGCGTCGCAACGGACGGCACCGCGCTCGACGCCCTGCTCTGGGTGAAGACCCCCGGCGCGAGCGACGGGACCTGCAACGGCGGCCCCGAGGCCGGCACGTGGTACCCGGACTACGCCCGGGCCCTCGTCCAGAACGCGGCGCTCGGAAACCCGCCGGCCGCCCCGACGGCACCGCGCGTGACCCTCGAGACCGCGACGACCGCCCCTGCCGGCATCGCGGTCACCGGCTGGGCCGTCGACGCGGACGAGCCGGGCACGGCACTGACCGTCAGCATCACGGTCGACGGCGCCTCCGTGCGCACGACGACCGCCGAC
>Ga0265798_10009624_pt1 | contig 12061 bp, 8 predicted proteins | sample P3T30metagenome_FD_192430 | JGI IMG/M metagenome (GOLD analysis project Ga0265798, IMG submission 192430) | Plant litter microbial communities from East Loma Ridge, Irvine, California - P3 T30 | ecosystem: Environmental > Terrestrial > Plant litter > Unclassified | place: USA: California... | reverse complement strand
CTAACCCTAACCCTAACCCTAACCCTAACCCTACGGCTACCCTTACCCTATTTACGGGGCCCTACGGGGTCTTGTGGGTCTAATCGGGCCCCATGTGGGTTATGGGTTCTACGGGTTCTACGCATTCTACATACTCTATTAGTGTATTCTACTTATACCTACTAATACTTGTATAATTATAGGTATACTTAGTATTATATCTCTTATTCTTTATTTATTACCTATTATTACCTAGTACTCTGTACAATAGATAGAGTTTACTTTATACTATACTTAAAGAGTAATATACATGACATTATATAATTATAAAAGTATTAAAATAATACTAGAATATACTCTCTTTGTTATATAAATAGTACAGACTAGAGTTAGTATATATACGTAACTACACTAGCTTAATATAAACTAGCGTATCTACTCGCTACTTATTCTTCTATTATAATGTCTGTCTTCTTTCTTCTCTTCTCTTTCTTTTTAGAAGAATATTACCTTTTTTTCCCTCTATTATAGACTAAGTCTTTACTTCTCTTTAAATTGCAAGAACTATATTAGCTATGTGTTCCGACAATACACATATTCTTTTCTTGTGCCCGTCGGTTGCTCTAAACCTTCGTATATTGCTTTAGCAATATTCAATCGCTTGTCCACACGAACCGTACTGTCGAGAACACGTCGAACGAGACATCGAACACGAAACTGCAGAAGAAAGTAGTTTTTTGCACGATGCAGAGCGACAACAACTTGTACAGAAGCAAGACTACGCTATATTAGACGACGAGGAAGTTTGGCGACACTACCATGACAATGCCACTTGCGATAGGGGGAAGAATGGCAACCCCAAGGCATCTACATACAGAGGGGTTAAGCGCACGTATTCATACATGGATGAAAGCGAGTCGACTGTAGTAGACTAGTACGAAACACGTCTTAAACAGCAAGATGCAGACCTGCAAACAGCTGGAGAACTCGACATTCAAGACGACAACGAGCGCCAGCAACTTCTCGATTATGGTTACGGTGAACAAGGAGGTCCTACACCACAAGACGATGACGCATGGCAATACTACCACGATTTAATCTATCGGTTCCTGGTGGGATACTATTACCTAATAACAGCATCCATGTACGATGATCGGAGGCACGCATTAGAGGCGGAAAAGGCAGAGGCGCTGTATACATGGGGTATGAGTCCCGAAGAAAGACGTTAGAGAACGGAGAGAGCAAAGACATTGCACGAGTGGGGTACAAAGTAATACAGCTATTGGGTTCCTAGAGAAATCCAACCGTATGCTAGCCTACGCGCTATTGTACGCAAGTTCCAAATTGCTATACAAGCTAACGGGTAAGGGTTAGCGTTAATAGCGTAGAGTTATATAAGAGACGTTATAGGTAGCTGCAGCGCGTTATAATAAGAGAGTCGCGTTTTGTTTAATAGCCTAAAGCGCAGTCTATATTCTAGCTTTCTTTAGTAGTCCTATCTAGTATAGTTAATTGTGCATTATAGAGTAGAGGTAGTTTTAGTAGGGTCTTAGCACAAGTAGACCGCGAAGCATACTAGACCGCGAAGTATGTATCTACGTTATATTGCTATTAGAATGCCTAAGAGTTCTGCTCTAGCTATAGAATGTTTTTCGCGAGAAATACAAGATATTAGTGACATAGCTGCATGTTATGTAGGTTTGGAAGGACTATAGCGATTGCTGCTGATACCGGGGGGTCCGGCGTAGTGCTCGGCGCTTGCCGCTCCGCCAGCCGCATCGCCGGACGCGCCACGCCGAGAACTTGTACCTGCGCGCCCCGATCGCTAACCTCTAGGGCTGGCTCCCGAATAGCTATTGGATCTGGCAGAGAGGTCGGCGTGCTGGCGCGAGAAGATGGAATTGTCGATGAAGGCGTTGTAAGGTGCCCCAAGAGCTCTTGCCGGTTGCTTGGAGCCGGTCGCACTCAAACGCCGCACCCAGACGCCACACTCAGTCGCCACATTATCTCCACGGTGGACACTTTGTCGATTGCAGTGCGCGGGTCATCTTACACGTAACTGCGCAGGGAGACGACTACCTTATCAACATCTGTGATCGCCTTACCCCAGTCACCAAGCTTTAGGTCGGCCAGTACAAGCTGGCTCTAGCGAAGAAAGAAAGCGAACGAACCGAGGACGACCCGGATCCTGCAGCGAACAAACTCGTCGTCTCACAGGACGCAGATGCTCCTCACACATCCCTCGTCGCTGGTATTCATGACGGGCTCGTTATCGTAAATCCACGCATGTTCCCTGGATGTGAGCGGGGAGATTGACGAGGGGAAGCCAGATCCCAGGGTGGCGGAAGTAGCACAGCGTGATGTCGACAAGCCCTTCCTCTTCGGCTTGTTAAGCCTCTGCAAGACCGCCTGTTCCAGCTACTGAATTGTATACAATGCAAATACAGACGACTTTAGCCTCAGCATCGAAGTAGGGGTTCACGAGACCGGCAATCGCGTGGATTCGGGAGATGGGATTGCCGAAGACAGGGTCGGTCCAAGCAGAGATCCGTGCGACTCTACCACGCCACCTGACGACATGCTCCAGGCTCTGCAATATGCAATGTGGGTAGCTTAGCTGCAGGACGGTCTGCCTCGCTCAGGTCACCCGTTCGCCGTACAGGAATCAACATATCTCAATGGGGAAGGAAATGTATCCGTTAGCAGGCACGAAGTTCGTTGATATAGCAATGACGTCATGCGTCTTCGGAGCCCGTCGCTTGGGGAGCAACGACGCAACGGCGCAACAGCGCGAATGCATGGTTCCAGCTATGCCGGCACGCCAAAGGCCTACATAAAGCTGAATAGACTATGCAACGGGACATGCGCCGTCGTTACTGCCCGTCGAAGCTATCACCTCGGCATCGGATGAGGACTGAAAGACGAGCTAACCTCTTTCTCATCCCTTCCATTATCCAATGGGCGGATGAGACGAGCTGGACCGCGTCGCAAGAGAATTAGTACGAACAACTAGGACTGCGGGCGCTGGTCGAGGAGTCCACAAGCCTCCGGTGCGACATCAGTCCACATCCACAAGCGCGATCAGAGAGACGCGTTTGAAGACACCGCCAACGGTCTGAAAATGTGGTTAATGGGACGCTCTCCGATTCTCGTCGTCGTGCTGGCCGAAGTAGATCTCTCAGCTTGGCGGGTGTAGGGTCTTCTTCGAATTTCTCTTCCAGAGGAATAGGAGGATGGTCTTTACTCTCGCGCCGCCTTTGCTGAAGTTGGACAGCAACTGAGCGACGACGCGGCTTCGAAGCGGAACGGCCAGTCGACATGGAAGTTTGGCAGTCCGTCGAGAAGGCATCGAGCCTGCGAAAGTCCTGCTCATTCACTCCTGCAGATGATCCCGTCCATTCTTTGAAGACTATAACATCATCGGTCCCGTTGCGAGCTTATCCGTAGCGGATGCTGTCTGAAGGTGGTCTGAGACGAGACCGCGTAATTGCACCTGGCGCACTTGCCTCCAGCAAGTGTGACAGCGACAGTCTTATCCACGGTCGATATACAGGACATTCTGTTTGACATGTACAGTGACTCAGACTCCTTGCATGAAGCAGTCACAGCTGTTGACTGGATCCGTGGCATTCATACGCCCTGCTGTTCGGGATACATAGATACAAAGTCGGAATAGATGGTACGTCGGCGACCTGCTACTGAAACGCACTTACAGACGAGTTCTCAACCTGCAGTTCTGGCGAGCTGGGTCTGAAATGAGGAGAGCGCATGAAGCTGGATGAGCATAACGACAGCTCTAGCTAATAGCTGATCTTGGACAACGAACATTGTGCTTCGCCCACAATGCCCAAATCTGCGCTATCCTGTCCTATGCGCAACTCGGCGCAGTGTATGAACCTAAACAATACACTCACTCTAATACCGAGCGCCTAGACATCCAGGCTGGGCACCAGGACATTTGGCTCTGGCCAAGCCTACGGTGGCTACTAGTGACATTGCCGCTACGGCCAGCCAACTGCCCATATCGCTTCAAGAGCGTTTCCACCTTCCCACCAGTGGAACGACAGCATTGAATTGGAGGCGGTTTCAGGAGAGCATGATACAGGAGTAGTCTACGGTCTATTGCTCGTGTCTTCATTTCTCTCCGCGGCAGAGCCTAGTAGATTCGGTCAATGTGAGCCTGAGATCCAACTCCGTCAAATGGGCTTGCAGTGAGCGAGGCTTCATATGCCTAACCATCCACTCGGGCGCTTCGAAGTCGCACATCATCTTCATCTTTGTGGGCTTGGTGTACGCGTACATATACAAAGCATCTCGATACGGACGCGAATCGTATCCATGTGAAGAAGGTCATACGCCGATAACAAAGGCAGAAAGCTCCGCATTTGTGACATCCACCTCCCCGAGACCCTGAATAGACTCTCTCATTGTCGCTTGCGAGCGGTTGCGACGACCAAATAATCAACAATGCTGAACAGGAAGCTCACATGTGCGTCCATGCCAAACACACGTACGGAAAGGCTGCAGAAGACCGAAGCGAAGCTCCGACTGGGCGCAGCTGCGGGCGGCATTGCTTGAACTTGAAGGCGTCTGCTAGACTTGTCTGAAGTATTGATAGCATCTGCGTAGTCTTCATGGACTCGCCGTTGCAAGCGGTATGGGGCCAGGGTCGCGAACGGTTAAGAGGAGCCCTTTGTTGGTGGGTCAGTTTTGTATCTGCATTGCGCCTGCCCGAATACAGAGCACCGTTTGGATGATGAGAAGGATATTGCATTAGCGACGCGCTTGACGAAGTATCTGGGGTCAATCAGCGAGGCTCGCATCATCCGCTTGTTCCATTGCTCGTACGTCGAAATGCTATACGCCGTGTCAATGAGACTATTGACTGTAATAGACTACGACAATATAACGGATGGCCTCGCACCAACATGGATTGAGTGCATAGGACTGCGACAGGATGGTGAAAGTCACCTGGCTCTTCGTTGAGCAAGCACGTGCTTGTTTCGTTCATTCCATCTGGTATACTGCGTCCATGATCCATGATCCATCGCGTGGAGATTGCGCGTGCATCTTTCACTTATCTAGAATACTTCCTTTCCATGGTGCCAGTGACTTGAAGGCTCCGACACACCCATGCTGTTGGTGACACCGGACGGAAGTTCCTTGGCCGCGGGCTGGGATGCACATACTTCACTCCGAAGTAGATTGACAACGCCGTTGTCACGGAGGAATGAAGCTGTAATTTCCTTAGGTACATACTATCGTACCGCGATGATCTCGTCGACCTCGCGTAGTTCCTGGTCGCTGTGGTTAGGGCAGAGGCAGGGCGTGACGATGTCGTCGTTCCACCCATGTATAGCCAGCCCGGTAGCGAATGTCGGAGCGCGAGCTGTTTACGTCCATCAAAAGCTCGATGAGAGGCTCTCGTATTGGTGATGCGAAAATTCCTCCCGCGGCCGTTCATGTGACCTGCGTCTCGGGCAGCTCAATATTTGGCCCAAAACCTGTTAGCCCAGCTCATTGCGTAAGGTCATTCTTCAGGTCGAAACAGAAAAGATCATCCACAGCAGTCGGCATGTGAGAACGAGCTGGCCGTCATGGCCCTATGATCACTGTTGGTTCTAGTTACTCATCAGGTGGAAATAGGAATCATGGTCTTGAGTGCAGGGTAAAAGACATCTTCACATGACACCAAATTCGGAGAAAAGAGCGGTAGATCTCTGACACAGTGGTCGTATCAGAGTGCCAGTGTTGGGTTTGATGGGCCGGCTGATGGGAGTGGCTTTGCCGATTGATGACCCATCGCGACGAGCGACTTACAACATCCGAAATCCATATGTACTCATGCAATCAGGCTACCTCGAAACAAAGAGAAGTATCGTCAAATCAAGAGCTTGTGACTTTGCCGACGCATCTACCGACGCGCTGTCACCGACCTCAATTTGATGTCTTACAACAACATCGTCCTAATAGACGGACGGCGCGTCCAGCACTTTTCAGAAACGAACAGGACACATTGGATGGCACAGATAGTGTCGCGGTCTGAAGCATGAAGACATGTAATAAATTCGGCGCGTACGAGTTCGACGAGGGTGTTGGTGTCGCATGGCTCGAAACGGATGGCGAAATGACGACCCACGACTCCGGGCCAGTGTTGGATCTTTCTACAAGAAGATCCTCTCCAGTGAGGATTGTGGGCGAATCATGCGGTAGGGATATTCAGTGGAGTGAATGAAGATTACACAGCTTGATCTTTGATCTTCTCAAGCGTTAAAGGATACTCGGGCTTGCGTTTGGGGCCACGTTGACAGCCCACAACAAGTCACCATCGGTGGCCCAGCGTCCGTTGTGGCTTGTCAGCAATGCTAGTAGCTTACCGAAGTATAACAAGAGGCATCTGGCCCGCAGCATCAACCTTGTCCAGCTGGCTGCCTGTAATACGTTGTGTGACCGACGCTGATCTTCTGCTGTTAGAAACACGTCTTGCGCTACGCTGATCCGCTAAAGCCCATACAGCGGGTGTCGTGTTGCTATTAGTCGCTGGTGAGTTGTTCGGGATAGTAGCGGCGTATCCGGATGTTTCTTTGAGGGGAACCCGATATGAGGACGTGTATCAGCGAAAGATACGGTTTGGTGATCTGCAACCTTGCTGCTATAGCGATGCAGTGTGGTGAATAAGGCATGCTGCAATTGTACCCATTGAAGCGCCGTTCGGTAGCTCTTTGCGGCGTATTGTACTTGGGTGTGCATGTGAAAACCCACTCTGATTTCCGCGATACTTTGAAGACGGCGACCCTCATTGCACTTACTGACCTATGATGGTGGAAGTAGCGCTGGGATGTTGACTATATCTGCAATATTGAAAGCTTTGTGAGAAGAGCAGGAACTTTCGGTATCGAGATGGGGAACATCTACGATACCCATGTTGTCCAGTCACCCAGGCCAGCCGGGGTCGATCTGGTATCTCGAGCGGCGCATTACAACACGTCGACATAACCAAGAAGTTGAGCGCCTGTTACGTTCTTGTCGGGTAGTTCTGCTCTCGTCGACCAATCGAAAAAGGACTCTTCGCTGCTCACATCCATGACACAAATTGCGAATAGTGCTCAGCGATCAGTTGACGTCGCAGCTTCACTTTCAGTCCCAGTCAAGCATATGCTTGCCCATCTTTTAATTGAGAAGCGTGAGAATAAAGAGGCAATCTTGACCCGATTTCCGTGATTACAACGTCGTATACAGGGCATCTTTGCTGGTATTAGCGAGATGGCGCAAGGCGTTCTGCGACTTCTAGTCTAGGTAAGGAAAGCAATGGGCAACTCTGGGTAGAGGGATGCAAGACCCCCTTTCGGACCAGATTTTCGCTGCGACTGCTCATATGAAAGCGTAGGTGCGTAGTGTGAGTTCAACTCCGAAGAACATGCGAACGTATCAAGAGATCCTGATCTGCTCTTGATGCAATTAATGGAACCGGTGCGCGAGGTGTCGATGATGAAGGATGATGTTGCCCAGATGGGCGAAGAGGACTCAGCTCGGGAGTGCGGCGGCAACCAATCAGCAACTGGGAAAGTCCGCAGCACCAAGTCACGTGCGCTTTGGCGGCAAGCCCTAGTGCCCGAGTTACGCGGACGCACCTCAACCACCCCACCGTCGCCAACCATATACCGTCCTTCATTCATTTCAATACGGCAGCAATGTATCCGGCTGTTACGTACGCGCATTTCTCGGCGTCTCTCACGGCGCAGCTTGAGTTGGGCCCGGAGCCGCGATTACGCCAAGACTTACCCGCCATGAGGATAGCTGGGAGCGCCGCCAGCCCAGTCAGTCATTCGCGTCGCATCGCTCGCAACATCCCAATTCCACCATCCCTATACACCAAGCTCATCCGCAACACGCCCAATAACGATCGAGGTGGTCAGCGCGACACCCGAGGCCCATGGTCTTTGCGCACCGCCGATCTCTTTGCTGAGTGACCTTGGTCGCCAAGATGTTCACGGCAGTCTCGATCGGTGGTCAGTCACTTCTACGACACTCCTTCTCACCTCTCTAGTGTCATCTTTGACAGTCCCAGACACGCGCAATAAGTCTACATGCTCGCCCCAAGATTCGACTCTCCACCAACAACACCCACGATCGCGCCGCTCCTCCTACGCACGCACTCCCCTACCACCTCAAAACGATCTGCCCCACCTGCTCGTCGCAACGCAACAAAGATGTGCTGCAGCCGCTACGCCATATGACGTCTTCCAGATGGAACACGTGTCACCTTACCATGGAGTCTGGAGGGGAGGCCAGTCACCCACGTCTGCGACCACTGCCGCCACCACACAAAAGCGATCGTTCCTCCACGAGAAGCGGATCGTACCCGAAACCGATGCGACGGAATGAGCCAGAGCCGTTTAGCATCCCATGCGACAAACACATGGGGGTCATCGGCGGTCGGATCGAGGAGATGAGCATCTTCGAGATGTTGGCCCATGAAGGATTACATGCGCGCGCCATGGCTGCTGGTGTCGGTGTAGACGCCTGAGCAGAAAGGAACCAGTCATCGAGCGCGGTCAAACAAGAGGAGCTACTCCTTGTCTCCCGCGTCGCGATCAGTGCAATGCGCACCGGTCCATCGGATAGCCCGGGTGGCCAGGCCAATATCCCCGTCCATCCGCCCGCTACAATATCAAACTCTAGAACTCAAGAAGGCGATCACCAAGTGGGCGACTGCCCCAGCAGGTGGCGACTCTTCGACGATAGAAGGCGGTATCTTGGCTCTCCCCATCTCTGGCGAGGCGGCAACGCCAGAGAGATTTGGGCTGTGCTTCATGCTGAGACCCTGGCTGACCCCATTGTAGATTTCGACACATTTGCCGGTGGCCCCGCGACCCAGCGATCAGAACGACTACGCAATGACAAGCCTGCGACTCCTCGCTCCCCAACCATGACTTCATCGACCGGAGAGCAATGGCCTTTCTATCTCGATCGCAGCTGATGCCCAGAGTCGCCGTCAGCAACACACAGCACGCGGAGACGATGCGAGGGCATGCGAGGCGACTGCGGCTCGGTGTGTCAATTGCCTGCAGCTGCCACCGGTCCAACGCAGTCTAGCCATACGCAATCACAGACGAGGAGGACAAGGTACACAGAGTTCTCAGTCCACGGTTTGAGGAGGTCTGACGCGAAGTCAGACGGCCGGAGGTAGTCTCGTGCAACCAACGTGTCAACAACATGGCTCAGTTCATTTGTTGCTACAAGATTGGTCGCGCCACAGGGACCACAATATTGACATCCAGTAGCACGATAGCACGATACGTATGCGACCGCCTTCTCCATCGCCCCCATGGTATTGACAGACCAGCGTTCCCGTACGCTCGATCTCGCATACGATTGCGACACTAAGCTTCCCTGTCGAGCTCCTCCGCCTGAGCCACCGCGAATACCTCTCCAAGCTGGTCGACACTAGATGTACAAGGGTGAGAGACATAACGGGTGGCTAGAATGGACCCTTGTGGTGATCCGGACAGTCAGGGACTCCAGTCTCGTCACGATGCGAAAATGGCAGGGGAGCCTTCCGATCGCGAGTAGCACTTGTGCGGCACTGGAGTCTGGACTTCGTTCAACCGCACCACCAGGGAGGGGGTTGGAAGAAGTTCTTGCTTCCGCTGCTGCTGTAGGGTGATGACATGTTCTGCGGGTGTAGTGGCGGGTGGGTATGCTGCAGCTATGGTGGACGTAGAGTATGCGCGCGTCTGGCAGACTGGATATACGTCCCATAGCGTAGACTAATTCGAAGCCACTGCTGCTCGTCATATTTCTTTCTGATGCCCGCTCTGCTTTCGTCCATTGCGTCCAAAGCTTTGGCCCTGTCATTTGCGAGCGTTCATAGCCACGCTGCCGTACCACATCAACGTCTTTCTTCCTGCTGGCATCAATCCTGACTGAGGAGCATGCTATCAGACCTGCTCTCCATCTTCGCATCTCGTCCTCGAACCGTCCACATCACTCTGGCCATGCCTCGGTCTCTGTGTCCAGGGCGCGACATCACCATGTTCATTGCGAGCACGTCAAGTCCCGATCGCAGACGTGTCATGTACTCCGCGCTTAGCCAGGCATATCTCCCGCAAAAGGCTTCCACCTGACCAGAAAGATTCAAATCTCAAGGGTTACTCGGGCGCATGCGAAGAGCGTGGTTGCGGGTGAAGCGCAATATCATGGGCGCTTCATCTCGACTTCATTTTGGATGCCAAGCTTGGCTTTCGGGTTCGCAGTAATGCAGTGGTTCTCCGGAAGAGCACACTGAGGTGCTTTGTGGTACTTCGTACATGCTCCATAGCATTTCGTAAGGGATCTAAGCAGTCGGAAAAGAATGCGTTATCAAATTCGAACAAACTTCTAGGGCTGCACATGAAAGGCTCAGAGCTCAGGTTCATGTTGTAGCAACAACAATCAAAGACGTTTTTATTCATTCTGCCTGGTTGAATTGTCTCATGGTCTTAGAGTATGTGGTTTTCGCTGCTATGGCGTTGAGAGGCAAGCCGGAGCACAATACGGCCTGTGAAAACTTCTAAATGCGATCAATACCACAGTCACTCGAGAACCTCATATCGAACGTTAATGCCCTGTCAAACTGTATTAGCATATCTTCTGCCCCGTTAAAAGGAATATATGTTAAGTTGTAAAGGATATATCCTCTAAGCCCTGGTAGAGAGACCGGCGAAATGCGAACAACGCCGACATAAGATGATTCCAGAAGGTATGCGCAACCGGCCCGATGACTATGCGATGCGATATACTACAGTAGTGCGTAGGAATTGTCTTCCTCTCGTTTATCATCCCCGCGATTGTGGTTGCATCCCCAGCTTTACGCCAAAGGGCTGAGCGGGACTTAACACCGCTCTGCCGCCTCTACAAGATTCTAAAGTGAACATCACATCTGCTCCCGCGGCTTCCAATGCACATCTGCATTCGTCTCTTCTCGGTGTTAGATGTTTGAATGCATGATCCACAACTAGAGTGGTCTTACGTGCCCGGCATCAGCCCGGTTAGATTGGAGGCACTGCGTTGCGTGGAGCCTTCTGGTCGCTCCGCGAGACTAAGATCAATATGCGCGGCGGTACGATTCTGATCGTTGGGTTTGACAGGCTGTACGAAGACAAGTGAGCGGTTTGAGTATTGTCATGAACACCGATCTGGAGTTGGCGGGCGCAGGCTCGTGATCGCCGCCACACACAGTGCTGTAGATCGAGGCCGCCTGCATACTTCATGCGGTGATATCTGTACATATTCAGACTGACGACCGCAGTAGCTGGATGCGTTTCTCATCTGAAATCTTGCGCCCCCCTCTTAGATATCAAGTCCATCTTCGTCCTGCATATTTGATGTATCTGGTTCTAGTATACGTGCTGAGGGCCTGCTAAGTAATTGGTGTTTGTGGGAGAGTAGAGGGTGGACCGACTGAGAGTAGGTCTGTTTGGTGAAGAGTGTAAACTTCACGATTGACGTATGCACATCAAGTTCGCAATCCTCCAGTTCTCCAAGTACCGTTGATTAATCAGGGGATGGACAAGGAAGTGATTGAGATATGAGTTAGCCCGAGGAGCAGTTGGCAGAAATCAAGGATAGCATCAACATTTGTGAAGTTTCAATATGTCAAGAGTGATTGTCGTTCATTCATTTTCCTCTAGCTCAACGGCGACGACGTCGCTTTCCAACACCCTTCGCCAGATCCTCACCCACCCTCTTCACCCGAGTCTCAGCAGCGCCATCATGACCAACCCACTTCCTCAAGTCCAGCGTGGCTAAACCCCTGTCGACGTTGCTGCGCGTCGCTTTGGTGACATCCGCAGCATCCTGCTTTGCTTTCCACAGCACAACCTTCTCTGCGGCCGTCTTGCGCTTCTTCGGCTTGCGCTTCTTGGGTGATGGTGATGATGGTGATGATGGGGATAATGGTGGTGGTGGTGGTGATGGCGATGACATTGAGAGTGGTGGAGACGAGAGACCTGATGAGGTTTCATCCTCATCATCGGGTGGTAGTGGTGTATCGGAGGGTGGGAGGGGAAGCTCTTCATCCTCATCCTCATCCTCGTCCTCA
>Ga0265798_10009623_pt1 | contig 12062 bp, 13 predicted proteins | sample P3T30metagenome_FD_192430 | JGI IMG/M metagenome (GOLD analysis project Ga0265798, IMG submission 192430) | Plant litter microbial communities from East Loma Ridge, Irvine, California - P3 T30 | ecosystem: Environmental > Terrestrial > Plant litter > Unclassified | place: USA: California... | reverse complement strand
AGCAGGACTCCAAGACGCACATAACAAGGGGTCGAGGATAGCCATTATAGGTGCGGGAATCAGCGGTGCTAGCACAGCGTACCACCTGCGCAAAAACATCCCCCCAGACTTTCCACTCTCGATCACGATCTTCGAATCTAGCGAACGCATCGGCGGACGAGTCGCTTCATTCGTAGTACCGGATACTCAAAACAAGACAATCCTTGAAACAGGTATTACCAGCTTCTTTTCCCGACGATAAATGCATGGAACAAAGTGCCAAGGAGCTAGGGCTGGCTCTCAACGACGGGTCTGGTTACTGGCCTCTAGGACAGCATCGAGAGCCCACAACAGCAGGTGTCTGGGATGGAACTACAATCACCGGTAAACCATTGCTTATCCAGCGGCTAAGGGAATGGCTGAACAAGTGCGGTCTTCTTTGGCTGATGGAACCGGTTGTTTGGTCCCATCACATGTCCATATGGGATACGTTACGACTGCTTCACTGGAGTAATTGGTGTCTAGATCCTGGAGTGCAGGCTTCGTGCGAACTCGCATCACCGTCACTTTGGAGGCAGATGCAATTGCGATTTGAGTACGGCAAATCACCCGAGCTCTTCCGAGAAGCCCTGTATACCGCCGAAAAGAGACTGCAGTATTTTGGAAATAAGGGCGGTTATCGCAATGTCGCTGTCGAGCACGAAAGGGTCGGCCTGAAGGACGACATCACGAAAACATCAGCTGCACAGTATTTTACAGATATTGGTGTTAGTAAGCCGTTCCAATCCGAGGTCGTCGAGCCCTGCGTACGTGCGCGTTTCTCTCTTGACCTGACGCAGGTTCGAGCGATAGATGCATTCATGGCTTGCAAAGAGTCAAAGGAATTGTTTTTAGAAGGTGGCCACCTCCAGCTTGTAGAAGCAATGGTCAATACTTCGCAAGCGGACGTGCAGCTGCGAAGCGAGGTAATTAGCATCGAACATGGCCAAGATCGACGTTACAAGCTCTCTATCGCGGATGCACCCGGTTCCGCGTCACATCATTACCAAGAATTCGATGTAGTCGTCTTGACAGGGCCAGTACATAGCAGTCCTATGCTATACAGCCTTGCAAAGCTGGGCTCGCTGCCGAAGAACCTCCTGTCGCGTCCAAATCACATCGCAACACACGTCACCTACTTCGCTACTGAGCACGGCTTTAAACCACAGTATCTTAACTTATCCGCTGATATCGAGATCCCCGACCGCCTGCTGACGACATCTGCCGAGCTCAATCTTATGTCTATCTCCAAGTGGGATTGGATGGGTTATTATTGGGCAGACCGACTGCGGCGTACGGAGCCATGGGTTTCAAGACCCCAAGCAGATGAGAGGGATTATGGCTGCGCGAATGGCAGACTTAACTACGAAAAGCTGTATCGTGTCGCGACTCGCCGACACGTCTCCGATCGCGAGCTTGCAGCCATGGTTGGGAAGAGCTGGGAGGATGGTCAGAATGCTACAGATGTCGGGATTAACTGGGTGCATCGACAAGTATGGGGTAAAGCAGTACCGAACTTTGGAGTTTACGAGAACGTATCAGGAGATATCGAAAGAATGGAAGGTATTTTCTGGTTAGACGATGTGGACGAGGTCATGTCGTCGCTGGAGATGAGCTGCAAGATGGGGAGAAGTGTGGCCTCGGACATTGCATACACGCAAGACCAAGAGGCGTCTAGGCGCGCACATGGCGAGTCGTAGTTGTACTAGGTCGAAACATGTGCTGATATTGCGGATACAACAGATAGTAGGTGCTACAAATGCGCACTTAGGATATGCTTTACCGGCTACATGGATCTTTCAAACACCTTTGGCTGATCCCGAAAGGCGCTGTAGTGCTCAAAAGTACGTCAAATATGCGAGTACAGACAATTACAACGCCTCTTCTGCCCCGCTCTTAGGGTAGTGCAGTGATAACGCGAAGTGAAAGAGTGGGCAAGGGCCCAAGAGGGAAGCAACGCACGGCCTATGCCCTCAGTGTATGTATTCAACTCCTTCTCTACTTTCCTTGATCCTCGACACTCCTCACACCCAGAGACGCTAGTCGCAACATATCCCGACAGTTGCCCGTGAGAATGACCCCTAACCAGACCCTAGTACTCTTCCTCTCCTGCCTCCTGACCTCTCTTGTTCAGCCATGCAGGGGTCAGAATGTGGGTGTCGAGACCACACCAATCTTCAAGGGTTCAAGCTGCGATGCTAGTCAGGAGCGTATTATCCGTCAAGCGTGGTTAGACGGTGTACTCCTTGCCAATGCAGCCTTTGACAGCAGTGGTGAACGGCTTTCGATCACTCGCGGTAACAACAAAATTATAAACTTCGACACGCAAGCAGCAATCGAATACTGGGGCCCACCGAGCAAGAACCTTGGATACCGACAGCATGTGAGTATCACCGCATATATTTACCACTTCCATGTTCGATTAACAAAGTCAAGGTGATGATACTGAGCAGATGATTGCCGACAAAGACCCAGTCAAGACGTACAAGTCCGGCCGCACCAAACTTCTGGCCGCGAGGGACGTCCAGGCCGCGGCCAAAACTAACGAGAACGACGTCTATTTCGCCGTCGCACGATACATGCAAAAGACGTTCGGCGCCTACCCCCCGTATCCACGTATGTGGAGTGTCACGAAGACGCAAGCAGAGAACGAGGCGCTCGAGGACTTTGAACCGGGCGCCCCAAGTCGTCACAATACAGCGTTGGAGTTGGAGGATGCCGACCCCAGCCGCGGCACCGGTGAAGCAGTTTCAGACAGGCCTTACGATATGACGATCTACCCAGAGTGGTACCAGCCTATTGTCCGGCAAGCCATCGTCGAGCCTGACTTTGGGAGACTCGCCTTCTCCCACCCCAATATAGACGACGTTATTTGCCAGACCACGAGTGAGTCTGCGCAGTACGATGATTGCGTAGCCGCGTTTGCGACGCTGGAGGGTCTCGATCGGAACAAGGCTGGAAAACGTTCCAGACTGTAAGTTGACAGCCATGGGGTTCAATGTACTAGCCGGAAACATCAATTAGGACTCAAGCATAAGCTCTCACACCCCTCTCTCAACGTCAACGCTTCGGCATTGATTACAGTCATGTACAGTGGTCTTGAGAGCTAATAACATGATACTCAGATAAATACCCACGAGACGTTCTTCTGCCATATTCTGAGTGGGAAGACTTCTTACCAACTGCCTAACGCCGCTGAAAGCAGTCTCAAGCCTTCGAACCTAGATGTGCGTGATCTGCCGTTCCAATACGACGTTGTGTCATATATGGTAAGTGCCTTCTTTCCGTCACCGACATCGTCATTGCACTTAAGCTAACTTCCTCGTCACCTTCGTAGCCTACCGGAGTTGAAGAAACTGTACCCATCTTCGTTGTATGCGCCGACGAGGTCTCACCCGGTGAGCTCCTCGTCACGAGAACCTTATACACTGTCCTGCGAAAAAGTCGGGATTTTGATTACGAGAAACATATATGGGTGGATGCCCTTTGTCTTGATCGAAACAACAAGGAGGAAACAAATCAGCACATTCATCGAATGCGAGACCTCTATGATCAATCATGCAGGACAACGATTTGGTTAGGGGAAGGAGATATCAGGGCCGAACGTGCTATGGATGAACTCAGTGATCCTGGACAACAACTCTTGCTCGAAGCCGAGACTGGATTGTTGTCGAGCGCGCCGGATTCGACAGCCAACGGATGGCACGATCCCGAGGTCGAACTGCCGTACTCGCGAAAAACATGGCGCGATATCGAGTTTCTTCTAACGCGTCGATGGTTCCACAACATCTCGGTGGTGCAGGATTATCCTGCTCAGACCTTCGTTGAGTATGGGGAGAGGACCATGCCCCTGCATCTCTTGATTAACGCCATCTACTGCTTACATTCAAAGAAACGAGACCCGTTCTATCTACAAGAGCAGCTAGAGCAAGCTGTGGGAGCAGTAGTTCGTCTACCGGTGCTGTCCTATCCCAGGCTACTTCACCGCGCATCTACGTTCAAGCGGTGTACGGACCCTAGGGACAAGATCTATGGCACACTTAACGTTGCCCCTCAGAAGCTCGCAACTAGCATCAGCTTAGATTATGACGACTCGAATACGGAAGGCAATGTATATGCCAGTGCAATGCTCGCGCATGCTAAGATCACCCAGCGTTTCGAACTCTTCCACAATTGCTTCTTTGCGGAAGACATCATGTCAGATGATCCGTCGTGGGTTCCAAACTTCTAGTCCGAGATGCCTGGCGAAACGTACATCCTTGCTCAATTTGCAGCCCTTAGCTCGCGGGCTCATTTCACGGTGATCAATAAAGAGAAGACCCCGCCGAACAATAACACGAAATCGGATATCCTTCGAGTACTTGGAGTGCGGTTTGCGGAAGTAAGCCGAATAAGCAATCCTTTGGAGCGCGATCCAACGCCTCAGGGAGTGGCAGCCAGATGATCTGGACAAGGTCTATACTCCTACGAACGAGCCGATGAGAAAGGCGTATGCCCTCACGCTCAACTGCAACATCACAGAAGAGCGTGAACCGGACTGGATGCTCAGCTCGACGACTGCTTGGGTTGATCAGGATTTCGGAAAGCATCAAGCACTCTTTGGTCGCAGCTCAGCAAAGTCGTCGAGATCCGAGATCAGGAGCGATGTCTCGGACGCAGTTCAATGCTGTGGTGATCGTCTTTTCTTCCGTACCAACGAAGGTTACATCGGTCTTGGACCATCCAATACCCAAGCCGGCGATATCATCGCAGTATTCCTCGGTTGCTCTACACCCCTAGCTTTGCGACCGAGCTCCGGGGGTCCTGATCACTACACTGTTATTGGCGAATGCTTCGTACACGGAATATAAGATGGCAATTTACTTCTCGGCCCATTACCCCAGCCATGGACGGGCATGGCAGCCTGGGCTGCAGGCGATCGTCGCATCCTGAGGTTCTTGAACACTGAGACTCAAGAAGTCAGCGCCGAAGACCCGAGATTATGGGATGATGATCTTGACGGGTGAGAGAGAACAACCAAGTTGTTGGATGGCGATGATCCGATAAACTATGACCTCTTCCGACACAAGGATACGGGCGAGGAGATCAACTACGATCCGAGACTTGAACCGGAGAAGCTGGAGAAGAGGGGTGTAAAGCTGGACTGGTTTTCATTGGTATGAGTTCAAGGCTGGGGGCATTGCCCCGGCCAGCGCGACGGTCAATCGATATCAATACCTTCACAACCCTCTATGTTATGAAGCCGCTAATGAAGTCAAGCTGAACGATGAGAATCATACCTTCAAATTGTTACGATCCAACTACATGCGCTTTTGCTGATAGTCATGGTATTTCCAGGCGTTGTACAGCACACTCTCGCTTCTATATTGACCCATAGGAATTGATTTGAGTACCTAGAGTGCTTGCCATTGCATATCGCACGGCCACTTGAAGCTGTTGCAGATACCCCCACAAAGTTAAGGTACGGGCATAATAGACGGTGCAACCATGACAACTCTGACGCTGTCCAGTAAGCTCACGAATCTAAGGTCTACATCTCACTGATTTGCCTTTTCTCCGCGAGGTATCTTAGCGGGCGGACGCAAAAGTGATGGTGAAGGCGGATTGTTGTGGCAGCCACTAGTGGGGACGCTAGGACGTGTATAAAGATCTACTCCAACACTGACTTCCTCTTCGTTCCCATCTGCAGACCGTCGTCCGCACTTGCGCGAGAACATGGCTTCAGATATCGACTACCGGCGCGATCATGCCTTCAGCTACGCACTCTACGGCGTTCGATCACCACCCAAGGACGATCACGTCTTGCTCCGAGTACACCATTGGAGCTCATCAGCAGACCGGACAGAACGCAAAGTCGGCACTGCCGCGAATACATTACACGAAGAAGAAGACGCTACTTCTGCTAACCAAGAAGAAGATCTAGGTCTCTGGGTCGGGCTCCGACCAGCCAGAGGTGGTGTCCTACGCTCACACAATCCTGAGCCTGTCGGCGATGACACTGAGACACAGTCAGCCCTTGCCGAGATCAAGGACAGGATCAAGAAGACTAAGACTTTAAGACGCAAATCAGTCCATTCCCTTTCAGAGTTGAGCGTGCTTCCAATCTGGCCGCTAGAGGCTGGCATGACGAGGGTGGTTGTCAAATACAACAAGCGTGTCGAAAAGATAACGTACTTCGAGCTCGTCAATCGCGATCCGGTAACAAAGGTAAGTCACAACACACTAATGCACCGTCTATTCACTAACGCTCCTAGCTATGCGTAGCACGAACCGTAAATGCTGCTGATTGCTTCTTCTTCCATGCGTACCGAGATGACTCTGTGTCTACCTACGGTGGTCGAGCGAAAGGCTGGGGACACGTCATCAGAGACTACATCACTAAGGGCACCAACATTCCGTTAGATGTCACCGCCATGATCAACCGCTTTGCCGTCGCGGCAGAGGAGTGGATGCTTGATGAGGTCGCACGTGCTATCACAGAGACAGACGGAGAGACAGGAAGTGCGCCCGTATCGCAGGTCATCGCCATCTATCGTCTTTTGGATATCAACGCTACATTCAAAGAAACCGACGCCCAAGAGGCTCACCTCTGGATGACGGTACGTTTTGGAAGTTCTGCACGGTGTAATGGTTGCTAACATTCGCAGGATGAGTTCCCAAACTTGATGAAGACCGCCACTCTCACACCAGACAACTTGCTAAAGTACTCCATATACTCGCGCAAGAAACGGGCCCACAAAGTCTACAGCACTATGAGGATGGATCTGGGCACATATCTGCTCAACGATGCGCTTCATTCAGGGAATCTACCTACTGCCGAGGACGACGACTCACGAGCAGAGCGGATGAGCAACGCGCGCCTGTTCCACAGCGAAGATACCCAGCCATCGCCCCCAGATTTCGAGGAAGCGCCTACAGACCTATGCTCATGGCTGAGGAACCATCTTGGGTTGGTAGACTTCATGGTCGATGCGCACAGCGACTCTTGGAATCATGTGGCACTCATGCGACGTTATGGCGCTGCCGCATATAACTACGTGGGCCAGCTCTGTGGAGAGTCAGAACAGCCAGCTCGCGAAGAGGCTGCGAGACAGCTCGTTATGCAAGCGGTTGGGTATGCAGTAGGAGAAATTAGCTCGAAGTGCAACGGGGTCATCGCGAAGATGGAGCCGTACATGGAGGAGCTCAAGTCGGCCATCAAGAGTCTTGTGGAGGAGCAGACGGACGATGAGAACATTATGGAAGAGGACTAGGTCAGCATTGCACGGTGCATCCAAGCAGGCCCTGATGGGACACGGTGTCGGTAAAACACCAACATTGCACTGTGTAACCACCTCGTCACCATGGGCTGCGCAAGAAAAGTGGTTTTGGCGTCAAATGCTTGCGCGGAGTCATGGCGACATCGGCATGTCAATGGAGGATGAAGGAGCCGTCGTGGTACATTGCTGCATACGCGGTATCAAGTCCTTGAACCAAGGACAGTACATAAAGCAATGTATCCTTCAAATCTGAACATCGGAAGTGACTTTGCGTGAGTAGGCGTCGATGTAGATGGCAAGACACACGTTCTGTCATCCTCTGGTCATGTGATGGATACACATGGCCCTCAGACTGCATTCAGTCTGAATAGAATTCGAGGTCAGAACCGGCTGGACTGGACGCAATAGTAGTAGTATGAATAGAATGCGTTGACATGTGAACACAAGTACATTTACAATACACTTCATTCCATACTATACACACCATCTTACACAGTCGCGCTCTTAAAAGCATCCCGCGGTATTGACATGGCAACCCCACTCTTGAGTGCCGGGCTATCAAACGAGCTCTTCAGCACATCCTTCTCCTCCAGATACTCCCCCTCCCTCAGATTCAGCGTATCCATGATCCTTCCAACCTCATTCTGCTTCTCAACCTCGTACTCGTCGGCAGAAAGCATTAACGTCTCGCCACGCGCCTTGTTGATCTCTAGGGGCTCGTGCTCGATGGCTGCAGGCCATTTACCGGCTGCATAGAGGGCGTCTTGAATGTCGGCCCACCGCACGCTCACACCTTCCAATGTGTAGGGCTTGACGGGGGGTGTCTTGAGGGCTTTGGGCAGGACGGAGCGGGCGATGTAGTGGTTGCCCATTTTAGCCTGGGCCTTTGCTTCGAAAGCCTGCTCGAGGGTGGTAATTTCAGCGCGGTGACCCGCGAGGATTTCACGATCAAGCTCAAGGTCTGCCTCGGAGCGGGTAAGGTCGGGGTTGTCGAGCGCCTCCTGCAGGATGCGGGCCTGGTCTTTCAGTTCATACAACTTCGTCTCAGCACCGAGCTCGTTCGCGGGCGCCGCTCGCCTAGTCAGATCTTCCTGTAGGTTCTTGAACTGCTCCGCTTTTCGCAGGGCGTACTGCAGCTTCCCCAGGCGGGTCTCGAGGCTCTCCTTGGCAGCCTTTATGCTCTTCTGATCGGCCTCGTTCTGGTTGTGCTTCATCTTCAGCTTGTGGTCCATGGACCGTATTTGGCCCTGCAGCCACTTGACGTTATCCGTGGGCTTCGCCTTGGCCAGCCCCGCATTCGCCAGGGCGTCAATCTGCCCCCACCGCTTGTCGAGGAAAGTCGATACCTTCTTCTCCTGCTCTGCCTGCTCTTCCGCCGTCTTGGCTCCGTGTGCCTCTTGTATCCGCAGCACCTCGGCCAAGTCGGCGCTGGTGTTGGCGCGCTGGTCCATGATCTTCTTGACCCTCGTCTTCTTGTCCATGCGCTTGAACTCTGGATTCGTCTTGTCCCAGGCGGTCTCGTGCAGTCTGCGGAACTCGCGTAGCTTGCGGAAAGCATTCTGGCCTTGGCTGGGGGTAGGAAAGGTGAGGACACAGTGGGGTACCCATTCGTCTGGTCGTAGGGCGGGTGGCTTCGAGTGCTTGCCAATGAAGGGAAGTTGCTCGAGGTGGTGGTTCTACAAATTAGCATTGGAAGTAGTAAATTGTGGATTCTTCATACATCCAATAGTTCCTGCAGCGAATAGATGATCTGATTCGACTTGGTGTTGCGGAAAATGTAGATGATCTCGCCGTGCTTGGCAGTGCCTTCCGGGTCCACCACGTCACGAAGAGTGTAGGGCTTGACCGGTGAGATTACGTGCTGAGCAGTCGCTTGTCGTCTCGCCTTTTCGTTTACGACGGTCTGCAGGCGGAGGTGCTGCGGATTTGACTGCCTTTCAACATATGCAGCGATCTGCTTTCGCATGTGCACAACATGCTGAGGGGTGACACGGCTGGCGGCGGTGGGACTGGCGAGCGAGATGGGCTGTAGCGGCGGCTTGTACCGCAGCCGGGCAAGAGTTCGAGGCATGGCGGCGGGGTGGTGATGCCAATGGCCGCCGACGATGTTGGTGGATGAAAGTTGCGAGTCGCAAAAAGCACGGGCCAGGCCGCGGAGGTCCGCTTGATCCAATACGACAAGTTGGAACTCCAAACACGCGTTCACCCAGCAAGCTTTACTATGCGCTGCGTCATTGCGATTGCTCGGGCGCTTGATACAACTTATCACAATGACCCAATGAAACTTCACCTGAAGACACCCTGTTCCTGCCCCTGCCTATCAACCAGATCAGCGACGTAATGGCTGGAGAGGCATCCCAGGCAGCCGAGCCCAAGTCTCCACCACGTGAGCGCCCGTGGCTGCTTGCATATGTATGCGCGTCGAGAATACAAGGGTTGTAGTCGCTGATAGTCTGCCAGAACCGCAAGCTCAGACACCTCCAAGGCATCACCATCCGCAACCTCACGCTTAGCTTGTCTCCCCCAAAGTCGCGCGGGCGGACCATCGACGATGAAGCCATACCGAGTACGCTCAAGTCGCCCACCAAGGCGCTGGCTCTGAGAGAGAGCAGGGGCCTGGCGCATTCGCGATCTTCGAGCGACCTCACCTCTCCCGAGGACACGCGGCGCAGCAATGGCGGCTTGCGCGAACCTACCCCGAACACGGCAACCAGACCCGGAAATGGAAGGGGGCTGCGACGGCGCTCGACTATGGAGTGGACCAATGCGACCCCGCTGTTCCGCCAGAAGAAGCTGGAAGACATTACCGCAGGGCGCATGGCGGATACCTTCTTCAGCTTGCATGTGGAGGACCAGGACGATCCGGTATACATCTCCGAGGTCGCGGAGAAGGCGATGAATCCAAACTTCAAGTTTTTCGATCTCGGACCCTGTGGCCCTGGTGTCACGCGACTCGACAAATTGACTGTGAGGGTGTGGGCGAAGAGCGAGACGATGCAGGATTGGCAGTACCTCATGGACTACACAGTACAGTTCAGGTCGCTGCAGTTCATAGGCAGGACGCTTGGAAGCTTCAGACACCCACTCCCGCAGAACTGCATACTCTTCCACATGACGGACGGAATCTACACCAGCTTTACGGATCTGCCGGTAGAGGAGCGAATGCGCCCTGAGCTCCTTGCGCCGCCGAAGAACAATGCAGACGGGAAAGCCCTTACCTCTTCGTCGTACGATGCGCTGATGCGGCTATCGACCCTAGACGACTGCATTCAGGATGCGCTGACTACGCGGGATCGGATCGCCGACGAGATTGAGGGCATACTCGCGGCGAACAAGGAGGATATCTGCACGGTCGAGGCAGTTCCCGAGACAGAGGAAAGTCTGCGGACCGTCCAGGCTGCGGTGACTGCTGAGAAGCGAAGGGTGGTGGCTGCGAGGAGGCGGCGGGACGAGCTTGAAGCCAACATCAAATATCGACGAGAGAAGATGCAGGCCGGACGAGAGCTGCAAACACAAGCCGAGTCTGCGCTGACTGGAGAGAGAGCAAAGTGCACCGAGAGTAAGAAACTCATTGAGAAAGCTGGCGAGGACATTACTGGCCAACGGCGAAGAGTGTGCGAAGATCTTCTCAGAATATTCCCCATCGAGCCTGTTCCGGGCAAAGCGCTTGCCTTCACGATACGAGGCCTTCTCTTACCCAACTCCAGTTTCGACGAGGTAAATCCAGACGTCACCTCCGCAGCATTAGGTTACGTCGCTCAAGTCGTCAATGCGCTGTCGCCCTATCTTTCCGTCATACTACCGTATCCAATATCGCCCCACGGCTCGACATCGACCATTGACGATCCGCTCGCCGTCACGCAGGCCAATCAGAACCCCCAACGCACATACCCTCTTTACATGAAGAACGTCGTCCGATATCGCTTCGAGTACGGCGTCTTCCTCCTCAACAAGAACATCGAAATTCTTTCCAACTCTCTTGGCCTGCGCCCTGTCGACATCCGTCACACATTACCGAATCTGAAGTACCTACTTTACGTCGCTACCGCTGGAAAGGGCGAGCTTCCAGCGCGAAAGGCGGGCGGCATCAAAGGCTTGTTGCGGCAGGATGGTGTACTCTCCAGAAAAGGAAGTATGGACAGCACAGTGACAGCGAGCAGCGTCGGTACACCCACGACTGAACTGAAGAAGAATCTTGAGATTGCGGGGAAGAGATTAGAGATAAAAGCAAATGGTGCGCCTACTCAAGCATATGGTCATGCAGGGAGCAGACTAAGACCTGCAGCATAGCGACATAAGCGGAAATGTATGTTCATCGGTATGACTTGGTTGGTCTAACTGTGTTGGTGGGCAAGTGCAGCCATGTAGATGTAGACACCAATAATTCGCAACACAAGCTTCGAGATTACCGTTGCTTTTGGTCCGGGTAGCTCTCCGACCCATCACCCGTCTTTCGATTGCTTGTTCCATGCACCTGTGACGCACGCTCCTGCTGTTTTTCCGTCAGACTGCGGAAGGGACCCGGGCCGCACCTCCATCAGGGTCCCAAAAGCATTCCGCATCATCACTCACGTCGCATTGGGTTCTCCAGCATTTCTAAACAGTAGCTTTAAGCGAGTACGCCGCTGACATAAGATGTACCCCTGGCATTCGCTCATAGCAGATCGACGCGCTACGGAAAGCCAAGCGCTCCACTCCACCGGTCGGAAATTGCTTGGGACGTCGAGCCAGCGAGACCTGACTTGCGGCGAGCCTCGGGAAAGCCAGAGAAAGGAGAAGCAACGC
>Ga0265798_10009620_pt1 | contig 12063 bp, 10 predicted proteins | sample P3T30metagenome_FD_192430 | JGI IMG/M metagenome (GOLD analysis project Ga0265798, IMG submission 192430) | Plant litter microbial communities from East Loma Ridge, Irvine, California - P3 T30 | ecosystem: Environmental > Terrestrial > Plant litter > Unclassified | place: USA: California... | reverse complement strand
GACGGGCACGATGGCCGGAGCCGGAGCCGGAGCCGGAGCCGGAGCGGGAGCCGATACGACGGCGGCAGACAGCAGCCCGAAGTCGAACGGGGTGCCCGCCTCCGTCTCGTCGACGCGGGTCGCCTCCGTCGTGCTCGCGTCGGGCTCGGGGAGGGTCTTCTCGGGCCACAGGCTCGTGGAAATCCAGTTCGCGATCGCAGGGACGTCGTCCGCGAAGTCCGAGTCGAAGGCGATCCAGGCGTCGGCGACCTGAACGCCGACATCCCCGAGCATCTTGGCGCTTGCGTGAGCGTCCTCGGGCAGCTCCTCGCTGGTGTACATGTACAGGTGCTGCGCCCGGCCGCGGAAGCCATCCTCGTTGATGGTGCCGAGGTACCCGGCTCCAGTCTGAAGGGCCTTCGCCCACTCGTTGTGCGTGACCTCGAACACCTCGGCGTCGTGGCCAGGGGTGAGGACGTCATCGAAGGCCTGCTTGATGGCGGGCAGGTGGCTCCGGATGCCGGTGAATCCGACGAAGACGATGCGAGTCGAGTTGTTCTGGGTCATGCGTGGGCTCCACTCAGGGATCGGATGGCTCCGACGGTGGCGACAGCGTCCATCATCGAGGTGCGGATGCGCGCGGCGGCAGTCGGGCCGGTGGGCGCTACGGGGGGCAGGGCGGGCTCCAGCAGGAACGTGTTGGCCATGTGGCGGAAACCGACCGGGTCCGCCGTCTCCGCGGTGAGGAGCTGCCCCAGCTCGGGGAAGTGGTGTCGGATGAGGTCGCGCTCGTGCTCGGACGTCACGGCCAAAGCCGGAGACGCGTCGCTGATTCCGAGCTGCCGAAGCCGCATCGCAGAAGCTCTGTCGAAGCTTCCCGCCGAGAGGGATCGGGCCTTGACGTCAGCCCACAGGCCGCTCGCGTCGTGTCGCACTCGCGTCTCAGGGTCGGCGGCCAGGCGGAGCAGGGTTGCGTCGTCCTCAGGAGCGAGGATGGCTGATCGGTCGCTGAAGCGGATGGCCAGGTCCCTTCCTGTGACGATGATGGCGACGTCGAGAACGATGTCGACTCCGGCGCCTTCGGGTCGGAAGGCGTCCACCGCCACCCAGGCCAGCTGCATCATTCTGAGTCTCCCGACGTTGTTCGCAACAGCTCTTACTGTAGCATATTGCCTAGTAAGGTTCTCGGTTCCCAGGGAACCATCTGACAGAGGCTTCCCCTCGGCTAGGACGCACGCGTGACACACAACGACTCCCCCACCTCGGTTCGCCTCCTGGATGATCGGGACGCCGCCGACCAGCTCGCCGCCGAGGAGGTCCCCTGGGGGCCCCTGTTCCGATCCGGCCCGGACGTTGGCCTCATGACGCTCGCCACGATCGGGGCCTTGGTCGTGGCCATTTCGACTGGGACCGGGCACGGCCCCCTTGTCCTGGTGAGCTGGATCACGCTCGCCATCGGCGGCGGCGTGCTGGCCGTTGTCGACGCGCGAACCATGCGCTTGCCCTTCATTCTCACGGCTCCGCTCGTCGTCACAGAGGCAGCCATCGCCGTCGTCGCTGCCGTCACATCAGGGGACCCGGTTCGTGATCTCGGCTGGACCGCACTCGGGGCAGGGGTGGCGTTCGCGGCGACCTTCGCCCTCGCGTGGAGCGGCAAGCTCGGACTCGGTGACGTCCCGCTGGCCGTCGCGATCACGCTCTCCCTCGGGATGGTCGGGCCGCACGCTGTGCTCGCTGCCCTCATCGTCTTGCCCGGTCTGGCGGCCGTCGCCCTGGCGCCGGTGTACTTCGCCTACCGAAAACTGCGCGGCGACCTGGTTGCCGTGCCCTTCGGGCCCTTCCTCATCGTCGGCGCCGTCGCGGCAATGGCCTTCCAAGAGCCCATCGCTCGCTACCTGATGCTCTAGTCGACGACGAAGAAGGCCCCCACCATCCGGTGGGGGCCTTCTTCGTGCGACGCGGTAGGGCTAGATGCCCCAGAGCGAGTCGAAGAGACCGCCCCAGCTCGCGGCGACGAGGCCGATCGCCGCGACACCGAGGACGATGAAGCGGGTCTTCTTGTTGTTGCGGGTGCCGGACTTCGTCTTGGCCATGGTTCCTCCATCCCCCAGGGGGGTCGATCCCCTTCCGGGGAGGTGACTGAGATGCCGAGCTGGTCGGCGTGCTTGTTAGTGTAGCAGGTTGGAACTGCTACGCACTCATTAGCTTGGGGAGAAGTGCACCATCGAGTAGATGATGCCTCCTGCCTGATAGAGCGCGAGGGCTCCGAGGAGGATTGCCGCCAGGATCACCCCTCGTGCAGCGAGGCTGCGGCCACGTCGCTTCACGTAGGTCAGCCCGTACAGCAGGGTCAGAAGCGAGATGCCAACGACTCCTCGGATGACCATCGCCGGACCGAATCCGATGGCTTGGCCGAGCTGGTCGAGCCAGGCGTTGCCCTCCGTGGCGCTGCCATAGACCTCGATGACGATGAAGGTGCAGACCGCGTCGATGAGCGTGCAGAAGACCGCCGAGATGTACGCGGTGTTGATGATCCCGCGACTTGGCATGGCCGCCTCGGGACGCCGCCGCCGTGACGCCTTTCCTCGTGCACGTGGGTGCACCCCGGTCGAATCAGTCACTTGCAGCCTTTCGTCGGGGAGTGCGCACTGCATGCCCGGTGGCATACATGGCAGCGGTGGCCGTCATGTTGGCGGCCTGGCCGATCGCCACCCAGCTGTCTTGACCTTCGTGCTGGGCTCGCATGGCCTCGACCTGCTCGCGCTTGGCGATCGCGAGCTGTCGCTCCAGCTCGACCCTGGACGCGGTCGCCGCCCTGGTTCTGTTGCGGCGCAGCTCGACTGCGGCCAGGGCGGGCGAGGGCACCGTGACGGGCTCGGGGTCACCGCTGGTCGGAGGGTCGCCCGGTGGGCGCTCTTCCGATCGTGCGATCTGGTCGGTTTTCATGCGAACCCCCGCTAGGCCGCCTGTCGCGGCTCTTCGTGATACATGTCGGCGATCTTCGAGAAGTGCCCCATGAAGGCCAGCGGGACGGTTCCCGTCGGCCCATTGCGGTGCTTGGAGATGATGAAGTCAACCTCGCCTGCACGCTCCGTCTCGGGATTGTGCATGTCCTCGCGGTGCAGCAGGATCACCGTGTCGGCGTCCTGCTCCAGCTGGCCAGACTCACGCAAGTCGGAGGTCTGGGGGCGCTTGTCGGCCCGCTGCTCGGAGCCTCGGTTGAGCTGGGCGACGGCGATGATGACCAGACCCGTCGCCAGGGCGAGGCGCTTGGTGAGCTTCGACACCTCGGCCATCTCCTCCTGGCGGCCGCCACCACGCTTGGTCACTGCGAGGCAGTTGACGAGCTGGATGTAGTCGATGGCGATGACGCGCACGCCGTGGCGTCGGTGCATCTGCTTCGCCTTGGCGATGATCTCGGCGATGTCGCTGTCGGTCGAGTCGTCCACGAAGAGGTCGGCAGCCATGATCTCCTTGATCTTGTTGATCAGGCGCTCCTTGTCGCCATCCGAGAGGCGGCGGCTGTTCAGCACGTCGAGGGCGATGTTGGCGCGGCTCGCCAGAAGGCGCACGGCCAGCTCGCTCCCGGACATCTCTCGCGAGAAGAAGGCCACGGGGACGCCCCTGTCGATTGCGAGGTGGGACAGGATGTTCAGGGCCGCGACGGACTTGCCGGTAGCGGGGCGCGCTGCGATGACGACCATCTGGCCGCCGCGCATGCCTCCACCCATTTTCTCGTCGATGTCGCGGTAGCCGGTGGGGAACATCTCCGTCTGCTGCGGGTTGGTGATCTCCTGGTAGGCCTTGTTCAGGACGGCGTCGAGGTTGGTGTAGTCCTCGGGGGCAGCATGCGAGTTGAGGTTGTCGAAGTCGCCGCTGAGCTTGGCGAGGAGCTGCTGCATCTCGGTGCCGTCGCCTCCCGCGTATTTGAGCTGCTCGGTCGCCGACTCCAGAAGCGAGGCAGTGGTCCGCGAGACCCAGGTCATGCGGAGGTCCTTCAGGATGCTGGGCAGCTGCGCCACGGGCGCGTTGTCGTTCAGCAGCTCGGACAGGAAACGGACGCCTCCGGCGGTGGCGAGATTGCCGCCCGCCTCCAGCTCGCGCGCCAGGACGGCGCTCTTGATTCCGGACTCTCCCGCTGTCTGCTTGGCGAGGAGGACGTCGAAGATGAGTCGGTGCGCGGGCTCGGTGAGCCACTCGGGGCGGAGGCCCTCCATGACGTCGCGGAAGCCGTCCTCGGAGTAGATCGCAGTCGCGAGTGCGATGCGTTCGTACACCGGGTTGCTGGACGCGCTCATGCGGCCTCACTTTCTATGCCGTAGCAGTGCTTTTAGACTAGCAGGTTGCCATTTGGTCCCGCAGGCCAGTTTGACACAGATAGCAGTAGTCGCAAAACGCTATACTAAGCATAGACGCATCCACCGACATCGAGGAGACCCGTGCCCGCCAAAGCGACCTCCACCAACCCCGGCAGCTTCTCGCTCGTGCACATCAGCACCATGGGGGCCGAGCGGCATTCGAGCGGGCTCACGACCCTGGATGTGAAGGGCCCGGACGGCGAGGTCATCGGGCAGGTCTTCAGCGCCTACCCGCCCGGCCCGCGCCCGATGAGCGGGCGCGACGCGTACGTCATGTGGTGGGGCTCCAGAGACGCTGGAGGAACCGTCCTCCACGAACCGGGGCCAGGGCACATCCAGTACTACCTGGCCGCAGCCTTGGCCAAGCGGCATCAGGCGCTCGCGCGAGGCGTCCGCCCGGCGGACAGCTACGTCGGAGACGTAGCCGCCTAGCTGGCCGCCCGGGCTGGTGCGCGCGAACCGGAAACGGCGACAGGGCGCCCCCGGCCCGCGATGGTCTGCTCGCGCTGAGTCTCTCTGGCCAGCGCGGAGCCCATGCCAGCCCAGTGGTCCGCAGCGTCGTTCAGCGGGTGCTTCCCCCGCGCGTGTCCCTTGACCCACTCCAGCCGCACTGGGGCCAGGCCAGAGTCGGCCCTGATGAGCTGGAGGCGGCGCAGGGCCTTGACCTGGATGAGGTTCTTCACGGGGCTGCCGGACGCCGTCCGCCACCCCTTCTGCTCCCAGCCCCTGACCCACTTCGAGTAGACGTTGATGGCGTACTCGCTGTCGGCCAGGATCGTCAGGTCCTCGACGGTGATGTGCTCGCGCAGGGCTCGCAGGAGTGCTTCCAGCTCCGCGACCTGGTTCGTCCCGGACGGGATCGACCCGTACTGATAGTCGCCGTGCTCGGTGACCCAGGCCCAGCCACTCGGGCCGCCGGGGTTCTTCAGGCAGGAGCCGTCCGTGCCGATCGTCAGTGATGTGCTCATGCTGCCAGGGGTCCTGCCTCGTCGTGGATGATGATGCCCATCTCGGCCCCGAGGGCTTCGAGGGAGGCGGTGTCGTCGCCGTTGATCTTCTTCACGTTCGCCATCCCCGTGATGACGCGTCGAATGACGCGCTCCTCGATCGTGTCGACTGCGAACGGGTAGTAGGCAAGCGCGGCCTCGCCATTGCGCTGCGTCCGCCCCTCGATCTGAAGAGCCGGGGTGGGGGCCCATCGGGGCTCCGCGACAACGAGCGCGCGGGGCGTGGCGGTCCCACCGACGGCACTCTCGTTCGCGTGGAGGGAGAACCCTTCGGGAGGGGTGAAGAGGATGACCTGGTTGGCCCCGCGCTGGAAGGCGAGCCGCTGCTCCTCGCGCTGCGTGTCGCCGCCGAGGTAGAGGGCGGCGTCGATCTTGCGAGCATGGAGGCCGTCGTTGATCGCCTCGACCGTCCCGCGGAACTCGCAGTTAACGGCGACCTGGAGGTCGTTGTCGAGGAGGGTGCTGATGAAGTCGACTGTCTGCGCAGCGCGGAGGAGCCCGGCCTTCTGGCGGTAGCGGACCTGGGCCGCCCGCGCGGCCATTTTGCGGCGTCCGGCGTCGGCGGCAGACTGCGGGCGGCGGCGCTTCCCGGAGCTGGCTCGCGTGAGGCCCAGTTCCGCCATGGCGTTGAGGAACTCTTCCCACGCCTCCTCGTAGGCGTCGCGCTGGAGGCCGTCGAACTCGATCGGCACCCTGTTCCGCTGCTGGACCGGCCAGCCGTCGGGCACGCGGCGCAGAGCCCAGTTCGTGGGCCCAGTGCCGTAGATCATCTTGTGCATGACGTCGAGGTCGCGGGAGTTGCTCGTCCACTTCAGCTTGTCGAACTTGTCGACCTTGACCTTGATCCCGCGGTCTGCGCACCAGGCTGCGTACTCCGCGGCCTCCATCGTCGCCTGCGGGCGCTCGCCCGCACTGTAGGCAAGCCCGCGGTGGAGGTAGGCGAGCTTCGATGGGTCTGCACCGGCGGTGGCGGTGAGTCGCAGGGAGAGGGCCGGTCGAGAGCCCGCCGGGCCCGCGATGACACGCTCGATGGCGGACGTCCTCTGGGCCATCGGATTGCTGAGGAGGTGACTCTCGTCTGTGACGACGATGTCCCACGCCACGCGAGGGAGGCCCCGCCGCGCCCAGTCGCGGTTGAGGGTGGCGGGGCTCGATTGCGTGGGCTTGCCTGTCTTTGGGCTGAGCCGGAGGGGTGGCTTGTGGAGCAGATTCTTGGCCGAGTCGTAGTTGATGAGGGCCCACCGCTTGCCGCCGTCGCCCATGCCCTTCAGGTGGAGGCGCCAGTTGGCCACGACGGATAGTGGGGCGATGACGAGGATGTTCTGAGCGGGCATCGCTTTCAGGGCGGCGATGGCCGTCACCGTCTTGCCGACGCCCGTGTCGCTGCCGATGAGCACCTCGGGAGCGCCTGCCTTGAAGGCGCGCAGCACGGTGTTGCGGTCCTCGATCTGGTCGGGGCGCAGGGTGAAGTCGCCGTTGTCGAGAGTGGCCGCCCGGGAACCGGGCCCTGCGCCAGCGAGGTCGGCCTCGATGTAGGCCTCCCACGAGTAGACGGGAGCCTCGAAGCGCTTCAGGGAAGCGGGGAGGCTTTTGCCGACGTAGACCCAGCCGTAGCCCGTGTGGAAGCGTGCGCCACCCCAGCTGGCGGCTTGCCGCTCCTCGAAGGGCACTTTGAGAACGAAGGCCTGTTCGCCCGCGGCCGCGTTGACGACAGGGTGCTGCGTGCGGGGTGCGGCGGCCGCCTTGGGCTTCGGCTTGGGGCGAGCGGTAGCGGCTGAAGCCTTGGTCGCGGCCGCCTTCGGCGTGACGCCTCGCTTGGCGAGGGGCTTGCCGCCCTTCGGTGTCGTTCTCTTAGCCACGGTTCCTCCAGTCTTTAGAGTAGCTGGTTGTCGGGAGAGGGGCTGTTGAAATGCGGCGGCCTACTGGGCGAATGCAGCGAGCCAGCCAGTGGCGGCTACGTCACCGTTTCCGAGGAACGCGACGGCCACCGGCTCGCCGACCCCCTGGACCTTCACGCTCTGGCCGGGCTTGCTGCGCTGCCACGAGGGCGTCTGACGGGCGGGCTGGTTGAGCACGAAGACCTGCGACTTCTCGGGTGCGTTGATGCGGACGCTGAGGTCGCGACCCGTCGCCTTGTGAGAGACGCGCAGCGTCGGCCCCGGCGTGCCTCGACGCTCCTCGTATCCGGCGCGGACCTTGCCCTCGGGAAGCTTGTTCCCGGCGGCAGCCTCGGCGGCGCGGAGGATGCGCCCCTCGCCCCGCTTCGGCCCGAGTGCGTGCCAGCGCACGCGCTTGCCGAGGTCGGCGGCGACGACGCAGGACCACGTCGGAATGGTCCCGTACGTCCCCTGCGCAGCGATCCAGGCGAGGTACCTCGGGCTGGAGTCGAGCGGGTTGTAGAGGAGGCCCTTCTGGATGCCCGCCACGACTGATCGCCCCCCGACGAAGACGTCGGACTTCACCGCGGCGAGCCAGAGGGCCGCACGGACGACGTCGGCGCCTCCGCAGTCGACGAGGCCGTTCCTGTTGTGCTCGATGGAGCGAGTCTTGCCTGATTCCGTGGGGATGGCACGAAGGATGGCAGCGCGCTGCTCGTTGTTCTGCGGGGCGCTGAGATTGCGGAAGGTGCCGAGGTTGGAGATGGCGTCGATCAAGTGGCGCTCGGCCTGCTCGGCCCGCGTGGGCAAGATCGTGACCGCCTGGATGGCGCGGCGGAGGTCGATGGCGTCGCTGACGTTGATCATCATGCGCGAGGTGAGGGTCCCGAGTCGCGTTGGGACCAGGACGGGAAGGGGCTTGTCCTCGGGTCGCTCCAGCTTGGTGAAGCCGTACTGGTCGAGCCGCTCCATCGCTTCGTTGATCGCCTGATCCGTCCGCGAGCCCTGGTGGTAGGCCAGCGTCTGCCTCCACCAGGCGCGTGCGTCGTCCTCCGACTTGATGCGACCCTGCACGATCTCGCCGAGAAGGTGGTCGTTCAGCGTCGCGAGGATGCGGGACGTGACGGTGTAGCCGTCGGCGAGGCGCTGGCGCCAGACGGCGGTCTCGTCGCTCTGGGTGATGATGTAGGCGAAGCCCTCGGACTCCTTGCCCGCGCGCCCGGCTCGGCCGACCATCTGCTGGATCATCGACACCTCCATCATCGTGGGGCCGATGCTGGTGTCGCGGACGACGACCGCGCGAGCTGGCGTGTTCACTCCAGCGGCCATGGTGCTGGTGGCGACAAGGACGTCGAACTCGCGATTGCGGAACTTCTCCTCGGCGAGGTGGCGGTGGGGCCAGTCGCTGTAGTGGATGCCGACGCGGGCCGCGTGCGCCACCTCCGCGACCCCCTCGATGTCGTTGGGGTCGATGCCGTGGACGTCCTGGCCTCGGTCGCGGGCGATGTCGAGGGCCTGCGCCCGGATGCTGAACTTGGAGCCGCAGAACACCAGCGTGGAGCCGGAGAGGCTGCTGATCTCACGGACGATGTGCGTTGCCGAGGCGGTCCGGTACCGCTGGAGTTCCTCGCGGTCGGCCGTGGGGACCGTGAGGACCTGCTGGCTGAGGCGAGTGGGGCGCCAGGCGATGCGCACGAGCTTGGCGTCGAGCCACTCGGCCACTTCGGCGGCGTTCGCCACGGTGGCCGAGAGCCCGACCAGCTTGACGTTGCTCGTCTGGCGGATGCGGGCGAGGAGGGCTTCCAGGGTGGCGCCACGCCCCTGCTCGCCCAGTAGGTGAATCTCGTCGACGACGACGGTGCCGACGCGGGCGATGACCTCGGCGAGACTCGCGGACCGGCAGAGGGCCTCGAACTTCTCGGTGGTGGCCACGAGCAGGTCGGCTTCAGCGATCGCTGCCTGGTCCGCGGCGAACTCGCCGGACAGGCGCTCGACCTTCAGGCCCTGCTGCCTCCACAGTTCGAGGTCACGGTCGAGTTCTGCGGTGAGGGATCGCTGCGGGACGAGCCAGGCCGCCGCGCCGCCGCGATTCTTGATCTCGTTCAGGGCGGCCGTCATGCCGATGACGGTCTTGCCCGCGCCGGTTGGGGCGACGACCATGACGGAGCCGTCGTCGAGGATGGCGGGCAGGGCCTCCGCCTGAGCCGGGTTGAACGTGGGGTATGGCAGGAGCGGCACCCAGTCGAGCGGGACGAGCTGTTCCGCCGGGGTGTAGATCGGGTTGGTGTCGGGTGGCGTCTGGAGGTTGCTCCAGGAGGCTTCGAATGCGGTGCGCGAGTTGGCGGCAAACGCGGGGTCGAAGAACTGGCCGATCAGGCGGCCGCCCATCTGCGCCACGGGCAGGGTGCACTCGGGCTCGATCGCCTCACGCTTCCGGGACATGAAGACGTGCTCGGTCTCCATCCAGTGCTGCGCGAGGATGACCTCGGCGCCCCGCGCTCGGATCGCGTCGGCCACCCCTTCGGCGCCCCATTTGGCGGCCATGATGACGCGGTCGCCGGGGCCGAAGAGCTGCGCATCCTCGGCGGTGAGCCGGTCCGAGCGGGTCACGCGGGGCAGCTGGGGGGCGGGGGCGAAGAGGTCGAGCGTCACTCCGTTAGTGTAGCAGGTTGTGACTACTGGCTCGCCAGGCTGAGGCCCTGCTGGAGGCCTTGACGGGTGAGGTCGAGCATGACCCGGGTGTCGCCCTCTCGGTCAGCGCGTCCATCCGTGGGGTCGAGGGCCGCCATGCTGATGAGGCGCTTTCGCTCGCGGGTCCAGTAGATGGGCACGTCGATCGACTCAGCGAGGACTGCGTTTCGGATGGTCACGGGCCGATCCTGGCCGATTCGCCAGATGCGCCCCTCCATCTGAATCTCGTCTCCGGGCACCCAGATTTGCTCGGCCAGGATCATCTCAGCGCAGGCAAGGCCCGCGCCGGTAAGGCTCTGCTTGCAGAGCGTGTGGCCCGTCTTGCCTGCCTCGATGCTGACGACGAGGACGGGGTGCGCTTCGACTGGGGATTCGTTGAAGAGGCGCTTGTCGCGCTCGATCTCGGCGCGGCTCATGCCTCCCTGGATGCGGATTCCGGAGAACTGGGAGGCGTAGAGGTCGACGACGTCGCGGTGGTGGGCGGCGATGACGACCTTCTCCCCCGCAGCGACCAGCTCGTGCGTCTTGGCGAGGATCGTCGGGAGCTTCACTCGGGCCGCAGCCTGGCGCAACTCACCGATGCGCTTCAGGTGCTTGGCGCCGTCCTTCCGGAGCGCGTCGACCGCCTTCGCGCTGTCAGGGCTCACCTGGAGGCGTCGCGCGATCTCGCGGGCGGCGTCGGCGAGATGCGCGCGCGTCTCCTGCTCGACGCGGCGGTACTCGTTCATGGCTGCCGTGTTGGGGGTGATCGTCCAGGGCTCCCGCTTGCCCGATTGGTCGTAGTACTCGACCCCGTCGACGAACATCGGCGGGAGCGTCCCGTTCTCGACCATGAACTCTTTGGTCCGTCGGAGGTAGTGGCCACTTGCCCGCAGGCGGGTGTTCAGCTCGATGAGGTTGCTGGCGCCCTCGTAGGTCCGCTGCATGCCGTCGCCCTTGGGGCCCCGGCCACGACCGACGAACGTGTCCGTGGGTCCGCAGTACCGCTCTTTGAACATGACTGGGCCGCCGAAGAGGTGGTCGACCCCCATCATTTCCAGGAGCGCGAGCATCTCGATCGGGGCGTTCACGATGGGCGTGCCGGTGAGGACGATGACGAGGCCGTCCTTCGCCTTGCGACTCGTGACCGACCTCGCCACCACCTGCGCCCCTGTCGCCCGCGCCGTCCCGCCTACGAGCTTGGTCTCAGCCTCTGTTCCGAACGTGTTCTCGCCGGTCTTGACGGTCTTCGTGGTCGTCTTCTTCCGCTGGACGCCCGACTTGCCGTAGTGGCCCTCGTCGATGATGAGGGCTTCCGGCTTCCAGTCCGCCAGAGTCTCCGCCCAGGCGGATACGACGGCCCAGCCGACGATCACGATGTCGACGTTGGGCGAGATGGGCTCCGGTGACGCGCCCTCGGCGATATGCCCGGTGAAGGTGCCGAAGTCGAAGTGCGCGATCGTCTCGGAGAGCCAGTTGGCGGTGAGGGATGAGGGGCAGACCACCACGGTGCGCCCGACCTCTTGCCCGGCGATCCGGAGGGCGGCCAGCGACTCCAGGGTCTTCCCCAGCCCGGGCTCGTCTGCGATGAGCACGGTGCGAAAGCGCTCGACGACCGTAACGGCCACCTCTTGCTGCTTCATCAGGGGTGTCACGAGGCCGGTGATCGAGGGCGGGTCGGCCGTCTCGGTCGAGCGCGACAAGGTGAAGGCATCAAGCTCGGCGACCCATCGTGCGTCCGCGATCTCGCGCACCTCGGCGTCGACTCGGAGGGAGTGTGCATCGGCCCAGTTGGTGACCGCCTGCGCGTCCATGAAGGGGACAGTCCAGTAGTGGCGGCCGTGCTCGACGCGAGCGAAAGCAGTCGGCACCGTCCGCGTGAGGTCGGGAGTGTTGATGTCGCAGGCGACGTGCAGGACGCCCCTGCTGACGCGCACATGTGGTGCTGACACCATCTCGTCGGCGAAGGCTCGAAGCTCGTCCGTCACCTGGGCGCCGTTCGCGAGGTAGTAGGCCACCACGCGCGGGGCGGCCTCGGCGTTGAGGCGCCAGGCCCCCTTCATGTTCATCGCGAACCCGAGGGCGCGCAGCTCCGTGGCGTCGGCCCCTCTGGGCAGTCGCGCCCAGACCTGCTTGTCCTCCAGCCAGGCGCCCACCCCAGTGAGCACCGTG
>Ga0265798_10009619_pt1 | contig 12063 bp, 16 predicted proteins | sample P3T30metagenome_FD_192430 | JGI IMG/M metagenome (GOLD analysis project Ga0265798, IMG submission 192430) | Plant litter microbial communities from East Loma Ridge, Irvine, California - P3 T30 | ecosystem: Environmental > Terrestrial > Plant litter > Unclassified | place: USA: California... | reverse complement strand
GCCATTATTTACCACCTCGCTTCCCAACTTCGAAGCCCTCGTTGTCCGTCCGTTCGAATAATACATGGAGACGTGAGACATGCCGCGCATGTGGGTATTGCGCGTCATATGCGTAGATTGCTGAACGGCTTTGCGTATCGATGCCGTTGCTTGTGTGTTGCAGTGTTGTATTGTCGTATCTGCAATCGAACGTGCGTAATCGTCTAGCAGTGGGCGTCGCTAGCCTTGGAGTTCATGAGCAGGGCAACAATGAGTCCGTAAAGACCTGGCATATGTTAGTGCGAGCTTCTTGTTGAGTTTCGAGCGACGTACCCAAAACTTCGGCGAAAATGAGAATCAAGATCATTCCGACGAACAACCTGGGCTGTTGGGCAGTTCCTCGTACACCAGCATCACCGACAATACCGATGGCGAAACCAGCGGCCATACCGGACAGACCGACGGCGAGACCGGCACCGAGCTGGATGAAGTTGGCGAAGAGCGAAGACTCTTGCGAGAGACCGTTGGAAATCAGGACGGACACGACGAGACCGTAGATACCAATAATACCCGCCATGACAACGGGAATAATGTCTGGAGTGTGTTAGCTGCGTGCTGGGCATTGCGACATCTCGCGAGCGGTTCATCACGTACTCTTGACGATCAGGTCAGGGCGGAGGACACCCATGGCTGACACACCAACACCGGCCTTCGCGGTTCCGTAGGCCGCGCCAAAGCAGGCGAAGACGATAGCTGACGTGCAGCCCATGGCGCCGAAGAAGGGCTAGTTGTTCATTAGCTATGACGATGGACGGGTCGACGCGGTGCTGTCGCGTCGGGAGGCGAAGCGGAGGTTGGTCCGAGGACTTACGGCATAGACGGGGCTGCATCCATCATGTTAGCTATTGTACGTATGAGGTGATAACGGAGAAGCTCCTCCGATGCTCATGCAACAGTCGCATGCCCAGCTTATCTCCAGAGAGGCAAGCTGGAGCTATCTGCATGCTCAACAAGGGAGCTCCGTGTTCACTCACCAAAGTTCGGAGACCATCTTTGCGGTGATGTATGTATTCGACGAGACGTCTAGAAGGGTGTCGAGATCTTTATTGAGATGGACGGGAGTCGTGGATGCGGCGACGGGGGCGGATGTGATGTCGAGGAGTGGTGACGATGGTTGGCGAAGAGCTGGACGTCGCTCGGTTTTGCCCTATACCTAGTTCGTCATTAGCGCCACACGTGAGGTGTGCCAAGTGATAATCCTAGCTACGAACTTTTTGATTTTCTCTATCCAAACTACCACAACCTTCACCACAAATTCAACCCGGGCGAGCAAGCAGTGTAAGTCGTTCCCCCACAAACAGCGTCGATCGTTCACACGAGCTTCGGTCACACATCTTTGCGTCGCATAGCTAACACCTTATAGGAATCCTCATTCGGACGAGCTTTAGCAGTGAACCCTTCCACCCACCACACCTCAACCTCCAACAAGATGGCCGAAGACAACAGCGCCGCCTGGCCCCAAGCCGACCAGGCTCTCTCCCAGGAGATCCTCGACCTCGTTCAACAGGCTACCCACTACCGTAAGAGACATACGAACCGCATGTGAGACAAAGACTAACTTCATGAATCTAGGCCAACTCAAGAAGGGAGCCAACGAGGCCACCAAGACCCTCAACCGTGGTATCAGCGAGTTAATCATCCTCGCGGCCGACACCTCCCCGCTCGCCATCCTCCTCCACTTGCCTCTCCTCTGCGAGGACAAGAACGTTCCCTACGTCTACGTCCCCTCTAAGATGGCCCTCGGCCGCGCTTGCGGTGTCGCCAGGCCCGTCATCGCTGCTAGCATCACGACCAACGAGGCTTCCGACCTCATGGGCCAGATCCGCACCCTCAAGGACAAGGTCGAGCGCCTCCAGATCTAGAATGATCTATACGGTCTTTATGCGCAAGAGAGAATGCAAGAGTTGGAAACTAGTTCCGCAATACTGGAAGGTTTACGTAGCGACAAGATGGCAGAGGCCTGGGATGGAATACGCCCATGGTCTCTGTACGTAGACCGAGAATGAAATGCCGAGCGCAAGTCGGCATCGACTCTGCCAAATCTGAAACACTCATCTATATATTCCTTCGTGCTATCGGAATGCCCGATCTTTTGATTGATACTACGTCTAGGTACTCCTTCAAGCCACACTCATAGAGCGGACTTGATATACTGTCGTAGATGGTCTTCACAACAGAACGAAGCCGGACCGTTGTGTTCGCGCGCGCGATGCAAGCCCAGAAATTGCGCTTTTCCCAAGCCTTTATACGTCGCCTCACAGCCGTCAACCCCACACTCAATGATACTCAGCGCCGGTGAACTCGTTGATGAGTCTGTGAGCGACCCTCGACTGCCACCTGCCTCTCCTCCTTCATCACTATTCTCCGGATCTTCGTTATCCTCTTGGTCTTCGCTGACGTGTGCAGGTACTGCAAACAGCGATAGTTCTTCCAGGTGTTTGCCCACGTGACGCCGCAACATCGTCAACGAAGAGACTTCAGCCAGACACAGCACACAGGTTGCCTTCGCAGTCATACTACGGTGCCTCTCACAGCTACGAACGAGTTGTCCAACACGATCTCCAATTGCAAGCGACGGATGCTCATGCGCGATGTGTTCCCGGAGACTAGAAGAAGACTGGAACGGCTTATCGCAACCATCGACGCACTGCCACCATTTTCGATGCATCTGAGTCTCATGACGGAACCACTCGTGTCTTGATTCGTATGTCCTGTCGGGCATTTCACAATCTTCCACGGTGCATAACTGCTGGCTGTTAGTCGGTCACACTGGAACGTCATGAGCAACTCACGTATGGCTGCAGGTCTCGGTAGACATGCTTCTGCCATGCTTTGACATGTCGAACTGCAGTGTAGCGGAAGCATAGTTTGCATACGAAAGGCTCGCCGTCACGGCCTTCCATCGGCAAGGGCGGTGGACGTAACTTCTCCGGATCATGACCGGAGGATGCATAAGAAGTGACAGACTGTGTTTCATCGTACTCGTCTTCCTCTTCAAGATCGGCAATATTGACGCTAGCCTTCACAGCTGGTGGCAAGGAAGATGCTACTGTACTCTCCACTTCACGATGCGCTCCCATGTCTGGAAGCGTGCCTCTTCTTGTTAGGCCTTGCTTGTACTTCTTCGAGTGATCATCGCGGTAACGTAGGTATTGTCGGCGACGCGAGATGGCTTTGCCCAGCCGGGCCGTGAGATATTCTGGCGCCTTGGGAAATTTTCCACGGACATGAGCGATGTCGAACGGTTCGTAATAAGCCGTATCTATGTGCGCGGATTCTTTGAATTGATCATGCGGAGCTGGATTTCGAATGGCGACTGACAGCCGCATGAGGCAGGCATTCGTCTCTTTCAGTTCAGCTGCAAGTTGGGCAAGCTCCGTTGTATCCGGCTTTTGAAGGCCATTGGCACTATCTTCCTCCGTATCTGACTCCGAATCAGACATAACTTCCCAGGATGGTCGCTGGCCCGTCACTATCTCCGACACCTCGTTCAAGACAGCCTTCATACCCTGGACAAGCTGAACAACTTGGTCACGTATGTGAGATGCTTCACGAAGCTTGTAGCCGAGAGAACCTCTTCCCGTACGATGCGCACCTACATTCGACGACCATAGCCTGAATCCACCAAATATATCTTTCAGGGTAGCTAGCGGGAGCTTGGTCTTTATGCTTGATTGGGCGCTTGAAAGCTTGTTGCACACTGCTTGGAAGTCTTTTAGGCAGTGGTGGACATTGAGTGCTACCAAAGAAAGATCGTCGGATTCCGTGACTTCCTCACGGGAAGATGCCGCTGCGACGAGCACTTCAGCTGCTTGGGTCGCCATGGTCGATGCTTCGTCTTGATGCGATACTCCACGTATGTTCGATTGTCAAAGATAAGTCGAGGGCTATTCCAGGAAACAGCACCGGATAATCGTTCGGAAGTGTATGGAGTTGCTACCAGCCAACTCTGATCGTCTAAAAACTCTGTGGGACGCGGTTCCTGCGGGTGACTTTCCGCGCATGTTTCGCGGTACTCAAAAGATCAAAACTCAGGCATCAGAGCAGTTCTGAATAGATTCGAGATAACGCAAGGAGTAAGATAATGAGGGGGTTGATAGTTCCCGTTGAGAAGCGTCCAGCCTGGGTGCTTCCGGGTAATACTGTTGCACGACAAACGTGGAAGTGGGGGCCACGTTTGCGGGCACCCATGCGCAGCGCAGCCTTGGAACGGCACAGCTGACCTCCACTGTCAATGACAACATCGATCTGGAACAGCAAGAAACAGTTGAGCAGCTTCACAAACCTTTTCGCTTCTGTTAAACTTACCGCGCGAGTCGCTTGCTCACCACAATGTCGGGCCTTGAGGTCGCTGGCATTGTGCTTGGAGCGTTGCCGCTTATTATCTCAGCCTTGGAGCACTATGCGCAGGGTGTCAGCACAGCCAAACGATTCTGGCACTTCAAATCCGAGTTGAGATTCTTGTTACTTCGAATCAACACGGAGAAGGTCACATTTGTCAACACCCTTGAGCATCTCCTTACAGGAATCGTCAGAATTGATAGAATGGCAGAGATGTTGGCGAATGTAGGCGGTCAGGATTGGCAGGACGAGACTATCGAACAGTGTTTGAAAGATAGGTTACGCGGCGCGTATGAGGTGTACTTGGCCAATGTGCAGGGAATGGCAGGAGCGCTACAAAAGATCATGGACAAACTAGCGCTGGGCCCTGACGGCAAGGTAAGTCATCATCCCTATTTTCTCATACCTAGTGCGGCGCGTATGGCATTGTGTTCTTGTCGACGCATGGGCTACAAAGCAAATGCCTCCGAACCCACTTTATGTACTTTTTCGCCGTTTGTTTATTGGCCCAGCCGTCGGTTCGCTTCAGTAATATCTTTTTCAGTGGGATGCCATGAACTGACTTGGGTTAGCCTCCTTTCTCAGACCTCAAGCTGTTCAAGAAAGAGTTCCAAAGACTGAAGTTTGGGCTTAGCAAATCGGAATACACGGAACAACTGAACGATCTGAAAACGCACAACCAGTATTTGTCCAACCTCACCAAGCAGTCCCTCGAACTGGAACCGTCGCGCAAAAAATCTAAATCAAGCCAGTGTCCCAACTTTCGTGTTCTACAAGAGTATGCACGCTCCTTGTACGAAACTCTGAAATCAGGATTGCGATGCGGTTGTAGTGGTCACGCAGTCAAGTTACGACTGGAAAGTCGGTGCCAGACTTCGCAGCAAGCAGAGGATTCACAAGATCATACGCCGTTTCGTGTCATATTCACAGACGAAAGTGTGGGAACATCGTCGCCGCGACCAATATCATGCAACTATTGGAAATGGACTGAAGCGGACATCCGGTACATCGCCGATAAGCCTGACAAGAAGCCGCCATACATGGACAGAGCTCTCACTTCGCCCAAGCCTCTAAAAACGGTCCGGTTCTTGCAGACTGAGACTCGATCGAGCAGCAGTAGCACTATCACGCTCGTCGAAAGCCCAGGTACATCTAACATGAGTCTTACGCCACCACACATAGAAGACCTGTGCAAAGCAGTCACAGCGTTTGGCGATACGAAACGCGAACTATGTATCGGCTACTTGGTCGACGACGTCAATCGAAAACACGGCATCTACCCACTGGATGTATCAAGCGGCTCTGATCAGCAACAATGGATAGCTTGTTCATTGCGGCAAGTGCTTACAAGGCATGCAAACGTCGCCAGGCCATTGCGACATCACGATAAACTTCGAATCGCGGTCAATCTGGCTTCAAGTGTGCTCCAACTCTACAGGACGCCTTGGCTGGACGAGCACTGGAGCGATAACGACGTCTACTTCATTCATCGCCCAGGAGTTCCGTTGTCTGCGCTCTACGATCATCCATTCGTATACCGCAAATTATCAACACCATGCACGACCCAGTCCGTAGGTCCCCAAAGAGCGGCTGGGAAAGTCATACGCAACCAGACTCTCTTCACGCTTGGGATATTGCTTATCGAACTTCTATACGACAAGCCAATCGAAGAACTTCGAATACCGCGAGACCAAGATTATGAAGGCACACCAGGGGTTGTTTGGTGTACGGTTGACCGGCTCGTCAAAGAAGAAATTGAACATGAAGCTTATCCACCTTACGTGGCCGCGGTCCGACGATGTATCTGGTGTGATTTCAATCGGAAAGAATCTAGCCTTGACGATGAGGCTTTCCAACAGGCAGTTTTTGAAGGGGTGGTGACGCCGCTAGAGCAGTTGCTCCAACAGTTTCTGCGTGGCGATTGATGAGATCTGCCTAGCTTTTCTTTCTCAGCTTATTCGCTCCTGCGAGTCGAGGGTAGCGCATCGAAAATCTCAAATACGCGAAAAAAGGCTGATGTGAACGATACAACGTCGATTGGCAGTCGTTTGAAATATGGAGTATGAGCGCATCACAGAATCCATGACCACCAGCAGAGTACCAGCTCTTATGAGGCAGTTCTTGCTGATGGTAATGTGACGACTGAAGCAGTGCCAAAGAAGCGATCTCGTGTTGGCCACGAGAGGGGTTCAAGAACATGCACACCCAGCGCGAGCAGGAGCCCGACCACTGAAACATGTCGTGTGATGTTCCTACTATCAACCCTAGAGAAAACAACGAGAGCGGACAAAAGGAGAAAAATGAGGCCGGGTGGTTCTGGTCAGGCTAGATGCCTGAAATGATGCACAAGACTGCGGAGAGGTATAGGCATGACATGGCATTTCTCGCATTTCTCCGGAGTAGCTTTTGAATAGGCGTTCAGGTCAGGCTAGATTGCTCGAATGATGCAAAGAACTGCGGAGTATTATGGGCATGGTATGATTTTGAACACGTTAGTTCTTGGAAAGGCGTTCTGGTCAAACATCTCAGTACCACATACCCCGCTCAACACCACCGTCTCCATCTTTTCCCAGGGGTAGCGTATTCCCCGTGGGGATCTTCCCCAGATTCCATGTCAAATCCTTCGACTTTCGTGGTCACGATTTCACATGTCTTTGCCCGTGCTGTCAACCGATTGGTGGCGGCCATAAGCTCTGGCTAGTAGCTTGGTATTTCCGAAGTTCTCGCCGGAATTCATGGATATTTCCAAGGCTCGAACAGGCCAGACCCACTCATGGTCTTCTTTCCAGAGAGGAACGCAGTCGAGAGTGGAGCTTTCGTGGTTCCTGACAATCAAAATAAGCTTTCGCATTCGTCTATAGGACCCGACGCAGCGGGCGCTAAATTCGACACCGAGGCTCCGAGCTTGCGTATGAATGGCCGTACCTGTCCGATGGTAGAACTTGGCCGTCACGACCAATCGGCATGCCTTTAGTCGGGCTCGTAAATAGAAGGCAACCAATCGGCCAGTCGTTAGTCGACCATGCTCGTGTAGCTTTCGAGATGCTCATGTGACGACATGAACGGAATTTGACACCTAAGGCCAGAGGTTGTTGTTTAGGTGTTTGAACAGGAAGGGGAGAGATGGACATATAAGGCGAATGTTCTTGCGCACATTAAGACATCGCTATCATCACATTCTCGCACGCATCGCATCCCATTCACTCCAACATGAGGGCTTCTGCCATCAAGGTCGCGCTTTTTGCGCTGGTCGGACTCACTGCTGCCGCTCCCAGACCTGGTCTACTTGGTTCACTCCTTGGAGCTGGAGGCAGCGCCCCCATCCCTCCCTCTGATGATCCATTCTACACACCACCTGCTGGCTTCGAGTCTGCAAAACCTGGTGCTATCTTGAGAAGCCGACCAGTACCCAGCGCCCTCTCGCTGTTTCAAACCATTCCTCTCAACTTGAAGGGTGCCTGGCAACTGCTCTACAGGACCACTGACTCGCTCGGAAACCCGGTGGCCACAGTCACCACGGTGATGGTGCCAAAGAACGCGGATTCAAAGAAACTGCTCTCTTACCAGGTCGCTGAAGACAGCGGTGGTGAGATCAACTGCGCACCATCTTACACGCTCCAAACAAAGTCCAACACCACATATGCCGGAACAGGAGGTATTGAAGCCGCCCTCATTGCTGCCTCGCTCAACCAGGGCTGGATCGTCAACTCGCCGGATTGGGAGGGACCCAAGTCCACTTTCGTCGCTGGATTCCAAGCAGGCTACGCAACCCTCGATGGCATTCGTGCGGCGCTCGCTTCCGGCGCCACCACCGGCGTCGACTCTTCTGCAAAGGTCCAGATGTGGGGATATAGTGGAGGCGCTTTGGCTTCCGAATGGGCCGCCGAACTCCAAGCCAACTACGCCCCAGAGATCCCCTTTGTTGGCATGGCCATCGGCGGTGTGACTCCCAACGTCGAAAATGTTTTCAACACCATCAACAAGGGACTCTTCGCTGGTCTCAGTGCTGCCGGCTTCTTGGGCTTGGGAAACGCGTATCCTGATTTCGGAAAGTATGTCCAAGACAGCCTCAAGCCAGAGAAGGCTGATGCTTTCAACCAAGCTGGTCGCCAGTGCTTCTACGCTGATGTGAAGACGTACGCGGGACAGGATATCTTCACGTACTTCAAGCAAGGACAGGCGGTCTTCGATGGTATGTACCCCTTGTGAGAAATGTTAATTCTGACGATGACACTGACTTACAAATCTTCACAGACCCTATCGCGGAAAACACCATCAGGACCGGAGCGACCATGGGTCTTCACGGCACTCCATCCATGCCGATCTTCGTATACAAGGCCGTCAAGGACGAGATCTCGCCCATCGCCGACACTGATGCGCTCGTGGACCAGTTCTGCAAGGCGGGTGTTTCCATCACATACGTCCGAGACTCTTTCGGCGAGCACTTCACCCAGGCGGCGACCAGCACCGGTGATGTTCTCAACTACCTCACCGACAGGTTCAACGGTGTTCCCATCTCGGGCTGCAGCATCCGCAACGAGTTCTTGGATCTTCTGGATGCTGGCTCGCCTGGAAAGCTTGGTATTTCGCTTGTCATGGTCCTTTTGAACGCTTTGGGCGTTCCGCTTGGTCCTAACCACTTCTAGTGGTAGACTACGAGCTGTACGAGGATGAAAGTGGGTATTGATAATTGTGGTATCTTCTGTAGCTAGCGGTAAGACTCATTTGTAGGATTGCTCGCTAGTTTCTCGCAGCTTAGTAGCTGTAGAGCCTTTTATCAATGTTAAGAGAGCGATTTACTAGCAACACCTGGTTCCGTTCCACATCATTTCAGTGCACTGTTCGCTCGATTATGCTGAGCGTTGAGAGAATTGACGGTCTCTCGTTAACGTTCAACTGTTCATTGAGAACAGTGCGCTACCGACTAGATGTTGGCTTCCAGTGATGAGAGTCTGCATGCCACCAGCTTCCGTCCCTATCTCTCTAGCAGCATCCAAAGCCTTCTCTACGCTTAGTTCGTAAACTATGCGGCTATCCTGGTGGTATCTCGACCATATCTCGCCGAACGCCTGCTGCAAGGCATCTTCCGACCCATCAACCACAGCTGTGTCGCAGTTAGTGGGCGAACTTTATAAGGACAAGGAGAACTTTACCTGCTAGAGAGTCCAAGTCCTGCTGTGGATCGTAAAGAGTGAAGATGACATGATCGATATGAATAGGGCTGAGGGTAGTGGCCAGTCGTTCGAGGACTAGTCTCGCATCTCTCTGTTTCGATACTTGGCTGAAGACCAAGATGCGTACGGGTAATAAACTACTAGCATCAAATTAGCGGGGATATGTGACCTGGCTGGTCACGCACTTCTCTCCCTGGGAGCTCTCGATGAACCATTCCGCTGCCTTGATAACGCTCATCTCGTTGTGCGCACCGTCCAGAAACCAGCTTAATACCCCATCGACAATGATTTGAAAGCGCCCAGGCCATGTAAATTGGCTTATAGCCTGCGAAATATCCACATCCGATAATAACGGAGTATTTTTGGGAGCTCTATCTCTGAGGAGACAGCGTGCAGCAGCAAGCGCAACCGAACAATTCGTACGCTGAACATCTGGCTTCAGCTGCGGCACATGTACTGGAAGCTCCGGATCATTTCCGATAAACTGGATGTTGATGCCTTTCTCCGATGCGCGATTCCGGAGAATATCAGCAGCGGACGGTTCCTGGGGGGACGAGAAAGCATAGGCTCCGCGCTTGAAGATTCCTGATTTATGCCAGGCGATGTCTTTGATAGTGGGTCCTAATTGCTGGATGTGATCCATGCCAAGGGTGGTTATCACGGTTGCGACTGGATGCTCTATGACGTTAGTAGCATCATATTCCCCTCCGTGGTGAGTCTCGAATACCGCTGCCTCTACGCCTTCTTTGATGAACGCGTGAAACGAAACTAGAGTAAAGAGCTGGAGATAACGAGGCAACTTGTCCGAGTCTCTCGATAAGATATCCCACACTTCAAAGAAGTACCTGGCGAAGAGCTCCCTGGTCAAGGGCTGGAAATTGATTCGTATCCTTTCTCCAGGGTAAATGAGATGCGGCGAAGTGTATAGACCTGTTTTCCGTGGCCATCCGGTCCTTTCCCCGTAAGCTCGAAGAATTGACTCGATAAAGGCACATGTACTGCCTTTGCCCTTAGTGCCGGCGACGTGAATGATGTTGAGGTCGTCGATTTCGGCAGTCTTTGTTTGTCAGTACAGCTCCAGAGACTGCTCACGAGGCATACCGAGTGACCGATCTGCTGTAGCCATTGCTTCATTCCGACTATACTCGGTGTACCCTTCAGTTCAGATTTCCCTTTCCCACCAGTGACACGGTCAGTATTTGGTGGTTCGCTTGCAGCACTGACAGTCTGTCTCGCTGGGCGTCGTCGGCTGTGAAGGATGGCGATTGCGTGCTGAACTGCATTAGCACGTCGGGCGATAGTTATGCCACTGAATCCCACCTTGTAACTTCTGTCAACAGAACACGAAAGCATCACTTCGCTCATTGTCGGACTTCTTTAGGGGTACGATAACCTTTTGCGATGAGGATGATCGTGATAGGCTTTATAGTGTCGTGTTCGCAACGGTGAGCGAGTTGACTCCACGTTCGCCTCCTGATTTCCTCCTTTGAAGCGACAGTTTGGCATCGTTTGTGTCGTTGAATTGAGGAAGTCACCGGTGACTCCTCATCGTTTGGGCAGTCCTACGGGCCATCATCACAAATTGCTCCCTCAGCGATCTGAGCGCATCTCCGTACAACCACAACACGGCCCACAACAGCTTCTTCAACTTCCAGCTGCCTACTGGCGAAGGATTCAACATCGTCATCAATCTATAAAAGCCTGAGGCTCATACGATCGGAAATGACTGCAGCATCTCTTTTGTATGCACATGCGGCAATCCAGACAACGTGCAGTCTTTCTCATCTGTCATCACGGGTGCGTTGACTAAGGCCGTGGAGCGATTCAAGACAACCAAGACGGGACCCTATCATGGAGGCAACTGAGGTCAAATGGATGAAGGTTGGGTTCTACAAGATTACGAGTTCGAGTATCTTGTCTACGCTTATCCCCGGACGGGCAAGATATTGCTGACGGTCGAACCGGAAGGACACCCCGAGCTCGCTGCTGTTCAAAGCATGCTTTCGTGGAGTACGCAGTGTGACTCGAAGTGTGGTGCGTTTTGTGGGTCGGCTAGCGGCATGGTTGCGGACTACATGGTGGGAATTGTTGGGCTTCCGCCTGTGGCAGCTATCGTCTGTTCATTCTGTTAGACACCTCATCTCCTAGATATCACAGTGTAAATTCGGATAGGGGACCGCCTCGGTTAAGAGCATCAGTTTGTCTCATCAGGACCCAGGTAGCGAGTCAGTGTGTGTTTATGGCTCCTGTTTTCTTCGGGAGTCCACTGTCGTTACAGAGAGGTTTTTCCATATGCAAGGAAAAGGTTAAAGTACGGCCAGAGAGACAGATTATCGATAGTATCGAAATCGCGCATTCATTATCGATAATCAAAACCCCTGCGCAGCATAGACAATGGTGGTGAAGTTAATGCAAGCAATACACGGGCGTGGGCGAGAGATTATGTGGGGAAGAGGCATAAATAACCACGCCGTCGTGGATTAAAGCCTGAGGCATCCACATTTAGCAG
>Ga0265798_10009617_pt1 | contig 12065 bp, 6 predicted proteins | sample P3T30metagenome_FD_192430 | JGI IMG/M metagenome (GOLD analysis project Ga0265798, IMG submission 192430) | Plant litter microbial communities from East Loma Ridge, Irvine, California - P3 T30 | ecosystem: Environmental > Terrestrial > Plant litter > Unclassified | place: USA: California... | reverse complement strand
GTGACTATTCGTACAGCCTGTACCTCTCGCACCTGCTGCTGCTGACGCTGGTGATGGCGCTGACCGGCACCGCGAGCCGCGGTGCGGCGGCGCTGGTCGCCTACCCGCTCGCCTTCGTCTACGCCGCGGCGATGTACCGCTGGGTCGACCAGCCGCTGGCGCGGGTGCGGCGTGCGCTCCACCGCGGCGGCTACCGGCTGCGGCCGATGGCGGCGCGCACCGTGGTGGTGTGAGGGGCGAACAATGATTGGCTCGCCTGAGACGCTCTTAGCGTCATCCTGAACTCGTTTCAGGATCCACCGTCCCGCTGCCACTGCAGCCGCTGCGTCACCCAGCACCGTGGATCCTGAACGAAGTTCAGGAGGACGCGGGAGGCGGGGAGGCGAGTGCTGCGCGAGCCACGCCGTGCTGCCTCCCGTCTCCCTCACTTCGCCTTCTTCGCCCCGCCCGCGGGCACCACCAGCTTGACCACGTCGTCGGGTGCGTCGTGCAGCTTGAGGTAGAGCGCGCCGCCGACCGGGTGCGGCACCGCCAGCTCGCCGCCGACGAAGCCGAGCGGCACCGTCTGCGGTTTCTGGAAGCCGGCCTCGTCCGCCACCTGTGCGATCAGGAACAGCTCCTGGCCGTGCAGCGTGCAGGTCGCGCCTTCGCAGCGCACGTCGGTCAGCTCGGGCAGCCGCACCACGCGCGCCAGCGGCTGCCAGTCGCCGACCATCTCGCCCTGCACCAGCCGCATCTTGAGCGGCCCCGTCGCCGCCGCGCCGAGCGCTTCGCGCGGGGTGAGGCTGGCGACCGCGACGTCGCTGCCGATCAGCTGGAGCTTGCCGCTCGCCACGCTGAGCTTGGCGCTGGCGCTGTCGTCGGCGGTGGCCACCTCGATCAGGTCGCCCGCGCTCAGCCGCGTGTTGACCGCGCGCGCCGAGAAGGTGAGCGTCGCCTCGGGCGCGAGCGCGAAGTCGGGCAGATCGAGCGCGAGCCGGTCGGACGCCGCGGGCGCGGCGACGCTGCGGCTGACCAGCTCGAGCCGCGGCCGCGGCGGCGTGATCGTCGCGCGCACCGTGGTGATGCGCCCGTCCTTGAGCGTCACCTTGGCGTCGCTCGTCCCGGTCGGCACCGTCTCGGTATTGGCCTCGGTGGTGAGCGCGAGCCGGTCGCCACCGCCCATGTCGCGCGACAGCGCGCCCGCGGTGAAGGTCAGCCCCGCCACCTCGAGCGCCGCGACCTGGTCGAGCCGCGCGCCGACCAGCCGCCCCTCCTTGTCGCCGGTGTAGAGCGTGAAGCCCTCCAGCCGGCTCGCCTCGCTTTGGCCCTTGAGCGTCAGCTGTGCCGGTGCGGTGGCGCCATAATGCGACACCAGCATGGTGAGATCGCCGGGGCGCGCGCGCTGGAGCGGCAGCGTCGCGCTGATCTCGTCGGGCGCGCTGGCCTTCCACTCGACCGGCTTGATCGTGCCCGTGCGGTCGCGCAGCGCGACCTGCTCGACACAAGCGGCGGCACCGCCGCGCAGCGTCAGCGGCGCGTCGCGGCCGACCACCACCGTGTCGTCGGGACGCGGCTGCCACGCCGCCGGCGCGCCGTTCTGGAGCGGGAAGCGCGGGCCGGTGAAGGTGTCAAAGCCCCAGCTGCCGGTGAGCGTCGCCTCGCCGATCGTGCTCGCGCCCAGTTTCTGCGCGTCGGGGCCGACGACGAGGCCGCCGCGCTCGGCGTCGGCGGTCACCGGCAGCTCCACCGTCCTGCCGTCCGCCAACGCGAGCCGCAGCGTCAGCCCGCGCGCGTAATCGGTCGCGAACACCAGCGGCGCATCCTCCAGCGGCAGCACGAGGCCGGGCTTGGCGAGGCACACCGCGTCCTTGAGCGCCGCGCGCAGCGGTGGCGGGGCGGCGGCGCCGATCGGGGGCAGCGGCGCGACCAGCACCGACTTGGGGTTCTGAAACGATGGCGGCGTGTTGAGCTGGAGCCGCAGCCGCTCGTTCTGCCCCACCGCCAGCGCCGGGGCATATTGATAGTCGGCGCTGCGGAACACGCCGAACAGCCGCGCGAAGTCGCGCGCGAGCGAGATATAGGGGCTGAACTCGCCCGCGCCGCCCTCCTTGGTGGCGGCGAGGCTGTAGGCGAACTGGGTGGTGGTGCCGCCGATCACGTCGATCATCGAGGCCGCGCCGCCGCCGGTCTGGAGCACCATGCCGTCGCGGTTCTGCGTCAGGCACGAGGCCTGGAGCGCGCGGCTGCGCGCGAGGCAGTCGGCGTTGAGCTTGATCCCGAGCGAGCCGGCGAGCGCGGTGGAGACGGGGACGAGCCGCTCGGGCGCGCTCTCCTCCACCCGCGCGACGCCGTTGACAAAGGTCTCGAGCCGGGCGCGATCGAGCGAGGCCTGATAGAGGTCCTGCGCGGCGCGGACGAACACGCCGGGGCGGCCGCGCACTGCCTTGACCAAAGCGTTGTAGCCGCCGCCGGTCTCGGGCGCCATCAGCGCGATCGCCTGCTGCGCGCCCTCGGGCACCTTGACGTGGAGCGTCGCCTTCTTCGGGTTCCACGTCTCGGCCTCGTAGAACCAATTCTTGGGCGGCGGGTTGGTCGCGCCGCGCAGGAAGACGAGGACGAGCAGGTAGCGCGCCGCCTGGTCGGCGGGGAGGTCGGCCTTGAGCTCGAGCTGGTCGCCGACGCGCAAGGAGGGCACCTGGCCGATCGGCAGCGTCACCTTGTCGCGCGTCACCGCCATGGTCAGCGCCGGGCCGGCGAGATCGAAGCTGTTGCCCTGCGCGCTCGCGGGGAGGGGCGAGAGCACGAGCGAGGAGAGCGCCAGCAGCGCCAGCAAGCGTTGGAGAAGAAGCCGCATCACCCCTCGCTATAGCCCAGCCGCGCGCACCCGCGCCACCGCTGCCGTGGGTGGCGCGCGATCTGGGCGAGGATGCGGCGGCGCGGTGGGGATGGTGGGGCGGGGAAGCGCGGGCGGGCGCGAATGTTGAGTGATGTTGGAGCGAATGTTGCGAATGTTGAGTCGCTGGCGCGGTCGCGCATAAAGGCGCAGCTTGGGTGGGACAGGGGCGAGGTGATGGCAGACACGGCCCGTTTGTCGCAGGCTCGTCGCGTGTAGGACAGCCGGGATGCACGGGGGCGCCAGCCGGTTCGGCGTTATCAACCCTGGCGCCCGCTTCATGGTCGCTGCTAAGCCGAACGTTCAATCGGGCTGGAAGACGATGTAATAGATCGTGTGATCGTCCTGCTGGACCATCGCCGTTACGACGCCGCCATAGTAATGCGGGCCCGGGAGAGTGGCGATATCGACGATAGGAAGTTCGGACGTAAAAACCGTTGTGACCGACTTGGGTGTCGCTAACACGATGGATTTGCTATCTGACGTCGCTGCAATGACGGATAGGCCAGCTGGCACATGGAAGTCGTTGCAGAACCTGTAAGTTTCCACGCCTACGCCAGCAAAGCAAGAGGGCTTCGGCCCTGTAAAAGTAGAAATGCCTTTATTGTAAAAGCTGCTGTCATTTAACTCAAATAATGTACCATCATTTAGCGTAAATCCATAGGTGCTGACTGATAGACGATTAAGGTTGCAGCTTAGCCTTATTTTAAGGATCTTGGGCTTGCCATATACCTTTCCGAAGCGGAATAGGTGCTTGATATCATTGTCTTCTGTTCTTGATAGGTCGTCGACCGTCGGGTGCTGGGTCGAGCACGCGCTACGCTTGTCGTCGTGAAAAGAATTTGAATTATCCGGTAAGACTGTCGTAGTGAATAGCGCTAGCGCTATGGCCGATATAAACATTGATTGTACCTCTGTTTTTGCGTCTTGTAAGTCACATTCTAGTATGTTGTGAGGAAAAATTTTTTATTTGGAAATTTTATCGCTTAACCAATCTAAGTTGATGGATCAGCGAAATGTGTTGAACGTTCGTCATAATCATAATTAACGGTGGCCAACGGGTCCAAGCCGATCTCGATCTCAATCGCTTTTGCGATTGAGTTTGCGATCTTTCATTGTTTGGGTAGGGTCCGTACTGATCTTTAGTCCCGTTTTTCGACTGCCAAAGATTCTCTGCTGTACCAGCTTCGGTATTGTGGCTAATATCGTGAAGAATAACGTACGCCATCGCTTTGTCGGTGTAAGACTGTTCTGTCCCAGCCGGCGCATACGATTGAAGTAGGTCGACGGCGAAGTGCGTCACGCCGTTCTCGTCCTTGCTGGCACCGCGACTCGTGCCATTCGGGTAAGGCGTTCCAGCGGGGTCAATCTGAAATTTGGCGTTTGACCAAAGTTTCTTCACCTCAGCGCCCGTGACGTCCTTCGTTGACCCGTCCGAAAGGTGCACCGAGAGGACCTTCTTGTCAGCCAGCTTTGACATTCGGCTACCAACGTTATTGATCTGGCCCTTAAAGGCGTTGATAATCCGCTGCTCGTCCTGCGTCGGGTTGTTGATCGCGACGGTCACGATGCGTCGGCGAGCTACGGCGCTGGCGCTGGCGCTGGCGACGTCTTCTCGGGCGCGGATCGTTGCCCTTGCACGACGACGTCGGGCGGTAAAGAGGAGCCTGAACTGGGGGGAGGGGTAGGGGTGGACGTGTCAGGAGCGGAGCGCGGACCCTCGACGACGATGTCGGGTGGAGTCGAGTTGCCACCGCCGCCGCCGCCGCCGCCGCCGCCCGTGCCGGTCAGCGACGGCGCCTCGTCCTTGAGTTTGGATGTCTTCCACGGGCCGCCTGTTCGGAGATGGTCGGGATACAGGCTCGGTCCGCTCGTACCGCCGAGACGTAGAATATTGGTGTCGGAGGTCGCTTGTTCGAGCCAGCTAAATGCGACCTTTGATCGTTGGCCGTCGACTTCGGCGGCAGATTCCGCGACGATGCCGGGTAAGACTGAGATCGCGATATCGTGTTCATCGACCGTCTCCTGAAAGGAAATGTAAAGAGATCACGTGATCTAGATTTCATCGTAGAGGCCGGTCGGCTTAGAGCAGTGTCGGCTTGTCGCGTCGTTGAGGCAGATCATCGATGCCAGGACGCGCGCTGCGATCGTGGCCAGCAACGTCGCCCCATCTGCGACCCACGCCGATCGCCGGCACGCCCTATCGTTAACCACCCCTAAACCAAATTCCGTCATCCCCTCGCCATCACGGGTCACAGGATCGGGCGAGGGTGATGACGGCGATCGGCGCGACTTCTGCGGCACAAGCGGGCAAGACGGTGGACGTCGCCATCATCGGCGCCGGCCCGGCGGGGCTCACCGCCGCCTATCTGCTCACCCAGGCGGGCTACAGCGTCGCGGTGCTGGAGAAGGACCAGCGCTACGTCGGCGGGATCAGCCGCACCGTCGAACACCAGGGCTTCCGCTTCGACATCGGCGGGCACCGCTTCTTTTCCAAGTCGAAGGACGTGGTCGATCTCTGGAACGAGATCCTGCCGCACGACTTCATCGAGCGCCCGCGGATGAGCCGCATCTATTACGAGGGTAAGTTCTACAGCTATCCTTTGCGCGCGTTCGAGGCGCTCGGGCATCTCGGCATCGTGCGCTCGACGCTCTGCATGGCCAGCTTCGCCAAGGCGCGATTGCTGCCGCGCCGACGCGTGCGCAGCTTCGAGGACTGGACCGTCAACGCCTTCGGCCACAAGCTCTACTCGATCTTCTTCAAGACCTATACCGAGAAGGTATGGGGCATGCCGTGCGACGAGATGAGCGCCGACTGGGCGGCGCAGCGGATCAAGGGCCTGTCGCTCGGCAAGGCGGTGATCGACGGGGTCAAGCGCTCGCTCGGGCTCAACAAGCGCCCCAACGACGGGATGCAGGCCAAGACGCTGCTCGAGAACTTCCGCTACCCGCGGCTCGGGCCGGGGATGATGTGGGAGGCGGCGCGCGACCGCGTCGTCGAGCGCGGCGGCACGGTGATGATGGGCCACGCGCTGCGCCAGCTCCACCACCATGCCGCGAGCGGGCGCTGGACCGTGTCCGCCGACACCGCCGCCGGCATCACCACGCTCGATGCTGCGCACGTGATCTCCTCGGCGCCGATGCGCGAACTCGCCAGCCGGCTCCACCCGTTGCCCGCCGCGCTGCCCGAGGCGGCGAACCTGAAGTATCGGGACTTCCTCACCGTCGCGCTGATGATCCGCTCGCCCGAGTTGTTCCCGGACAACTGGATCTACATCCACGATCCGAAGGTGAAGGTCGGCCGCATCCAGAACTTCCGCTCCTGGTCGCCCGAGATGGTGCCCGATCCCGCGATCGCCTGCGTCGGCCTGGAATATTTCTGCTTCGAGGGCGACGGGCTGTGGACCTCGAGCGACGAGCAATTGGTCGCGCTGGCGACGCGCGAGATGGCGGCGCTGGGGCTGTGCGACCCGTCGCACGTCGTCGGCGGCACGGTGGTGCGGCAGGAGAAGGCCTATCCGGTCTACGACGAGGAGTATGCGCAGAACGTCGACATGCTGCGGCGCGAGCTGGAGGGGCGCTACCCGACGCTCCACTGCGTCGGTCGCAACGGCATGCACCGCTACAACAACCAGGACCATGCGATGATGACCGCGATGCTGACGGTCCGCAACATCCAGGCCGGCGCGCGCGTGTACGACACCTGGGCGGTCAACGAGGACGCCGAATATCACGAGAGCGGGCGCGAGGGCGAGGCCGCGGCGCTGTCCAGCCTGCGCCAGGTGCCCGGGCGGATCGGCGCGGACGTGCGCCGCGCGGCGTGACGCAATGAATGTGCGGCGGCACCCCGCCGCGTCGGTGCTCGCCGGCTGGCTGCTGACCTCGCTGCTACTGGTGGCGGCGAGCTGGGACGCGATCCGCGTGCGGCTGTTCCTCGACGCCGACGATGCGATGCGGCTGCTCGAGGTGCGCGACTGGCTCGCCGGGCAGGGCTGGTTCGACGTCGCGCAGCACCGGCTCAACCGCGGCGACTTCCCGATGCACTGGTCGCGCCTGGTCGACCTGCCGCTGGCGGGCGCGATGCTGGCGCTGCGGCCGCTGCTGGGCACGGGCGGCGCCGAGCGCGTGGCGCTGATGCTGGTGCCGCTGCTGACGCTGCTGGCGGTGACCGCACTGGCCGCGCTGCTGACGCGTCGGCTCGCCGGGCGGGCGCGCGTGCCTTATGCGGTGCTGCTGGTGGCGCTCGCCTCGCCGCTGCTCGCGCAGCTCCGCCCGTTGCGGATCGACCATCACGGCTGGCAGGTGGCCGCCGCGCTCGCCGCCGCCGCCGCGCTGTTCGCGCCGCCGACGCGGCGCAGCGGCGCGCTCGCGGGCACCGCGCTGGCGGTGCTGCTGACGATCTCGCTCGAAGGGCTGCCGATCGCCGCCGCCACCGCCGCGATCGCCGCGCTCGGCTGGGCGTGGCGGCCGGCGCGCGGGGCCATGGTGGTGGCGCTCGGCTGGACGCTGGCGGGCGTAGCGAGCGCGCTCCACCTCGCCACGCGCGGGCCGCTATGGGCGCAGCCCGCGTGCGACGCGATCGCGCCGGCGTGGCTGGCGGTGCTGTGGGTCGCCGCGGTGGGGCTGACGGTAGCGGTGGGGGCGGGGCGGTTGGTGGGGGGTGGTACGCTCGCCTTTCCCCCTCCGTCATCCCGGACCTGGTACGAAACCCACAAGGCCGCGCCTTCGTCGGCCGTGGGTCACGCGGAGAGCTTGGCCTCGGAACGCGTCGGGGGTGACGGAGAGGATGGCGCGACGGCTCTTCCCGCCCGTATTCCTGCGCGGGCAGGAGCCCGGAGCCACCGCGCGCGCCGCTCGCCGCCCTGGATCCCCGGCTCCGCGGGGACGCCCATCCAGCTCGCGCTCCGCCTCCTGCTGCTCGCGCTCGCCGGCGCTGCCGCGGCGGCGACGCTGCTCGCGCTCGCCCCGGGCTGTCTCGCCGGACCGTTCGCGACGCTACCGCCGCTCGTTTATCGCTGGTGGTATCTCAGCGTTATCGAGGGCCGGCCGCTGTGGGACCAACCGCCCGCGCTCGCCGCCGCCGCGATCGGCCTGCCGCTCGCCGGTCTCGCCGGCACCGCACTGGCGCTGCGCCGCCTCCCGCCGCGCGCGCTGACCGGCCCCGCGCGCGCGCGCTGGTGGCTTTACCTGCTGCTGCTGCTCGCCGCGACCGCGATCGCGGTCTGGGTGAGCCGCGCCGCTGCCACCGCCAACGCGCTCGCGGTGCCCGGCGCCGCGGCGCTGCTCGCGACCTTGCTGACGCGCGCGCGCCGCGTCACGGCGCCGCTGCCGCGCACGCTCGCCACGCTCGGCGCGCTGCTGCTCGCCTCGCCCGGCCAGGTCGCGGCTTTACTGCTGCTGCTCGTGCCGCAGGGGCCCGTCCCGACGGTTACTGCGGGGCAGCGCAGCGACGTGCGCGCGCTCGCCGCGCTGCCGCCGGCAATCGTCTTCGCGCCGCTCGACGTCACTCCCGAACTGCTCGTGAGCACGCCGCACCGCGCGGTGGCGGGCGGCTATCATCGCGCCGCGCGCGCGATGGAGCAGGTGATGATCGGCTTTACCGCACCCCCGGCGCGTGCCCGCGCGGCGATCTTGGCGAGCGGCGCGGAATATCTCGCCGCGGTGCCCGGTCTGCCCGAGCTGGAGCTGTACCGCGCGCTTGCGCCTGACGGCCTGTGGGCTCGGCTCGCGCGGGGCGAGCGGGTCGCTTGGCTGCGCCCGATCCGGCTGAAGGGGCGTGCGCTGGTGTGGCAGGTCCGACGCGATCCGCCGAGCACCCCCTTGCCCGCAGGGCCCGCGCGCCCTTAAGGCGCTCGCGATGCAGGCAGACCGGCTCCATTGGTGGCAGACGCGGTGGTTCGTGCTCGCCGCCATGGTGGCAGCGTGTATCCCGTTGTTGTGGCCCGACATTCCTCCGATCGTCGACCTGCCCGGTCATATGGGGCGCTATCGCGTCCAGCTCGACCGCGGCGCCCACCCCTGGCTGACCGACTGGTACCAGTTCCGCTGGTCGCTGATCGGCAATCTGGGCGTGGATCTGCTGATCGAGCCGCTCGCGCCGCTGATCGGGCTTGAGCCGGCGGTCAAGCTGATCATCCTCACCATCCCCGCGCTCACCGTGGGCGGGCTGCTGTGGATCGCGCGCGAGGTGCACGGACGCATCCCGCCGACCGCCCTGTTCGCGCTGCCGCTGGCCTATGGCTACCCGTTCCACTTCGGCTTCGTGAATTTCGCGCTGTCGATGGCCTGGGCCTTGTGTCTGTTCGCGCTGTGGCTGCGGCTGGCGCGGCAGGGCCGCTTCACCTTGCGCGCGCTGCTGTTTGTGCCGCTCTCGTGCATCCTGTGGGTGTGCCACACCTTCGGCTGGGGCGTGCTCGGCGTGCTCGCTTTCTCCAGCGAGCTGATCCGCCAGCACGACCTGCGCAAGGATCGGGTAGGGGGGCATTGGCTGGAGAGCTGGGTGCGCGCCGGGCTGGGCTGCGTGCCCTTGGCGCTGCCGATGGTGCTGATGGTGGCGTGGCGCTCGGGTGCCGACGTCACCGGGCAGACCGCCGACTTCTTCTACTGGCGCACCAAGATTGCCTGGATCGTGATGGCGCTGCGCGATCGCTGGATGTGGTTCGACGTGGCCAGCGTGGCTGTCATCTACCTCGTGCTGTTCAAGGCGGTGCGCGATCCGCGGATGGGCTATTCGCGCCACCTCGGCCTCTCGGCGCTGTTCATGCTGCTGGTGTACATCCTGCTGCCGCGCATCGTGTTCGGCTCGGCCTATGCCGATATGCGGATGGCGCCCTTCATGGTCGCGGTGGCGGTTGTCGCGATCCGGCCCAAGCCCGGCGCCGACCTGCGCCACGCCGCGCTGCTCGCCGCGGCGGGGCTGAGCTTCTATGCGGTGCGGCTCGGCGCGACGACGATCAGCTTCGCGCGCTTCGACGCCGACTATGACGGCGAGCTCGCCGCGCTGCCGCACGTGCCGATCGGGGCGCGGCTGATCAGCTTCGTCGGGCACAATTGCGTCAACGCCTGGCGCATGTCGCGGCTGGAGCATCTGCCCGCGATCGCGCTGGAGCGGCGGCTGGCCTATACCGACGACCAATGGTCGATGGCGGGGGCACAGCTGCTGACGGTGCGCTACGGCGAGGCAGGGCCCTATGCGCACGATCCGACGCAGATCGTCACGTCGGTCAAATGCCCGTACGAATGGTGGCGGCCGGCCAATTACGCGCTGGCGCGCTTCCCGCGCGACGCCTTCGACTATGTCTGGCTGATCCGCCCGCCGGCGTACAACCCGCGCTTCACCGCCGGGCTGATCCCGGTGTGGCGCTCGTCGTTGAGCAACTCGGTGCTGTTCCGCGTCGACCATGACGCGCCCGCGATCGAGGCCAGCGACGAGGAGCTGGGCGTGCCCAAGTGGCTGATCGAGCGAATGCAGCGCCGCCGCGAGCGGCTCGAGCGGCTGCGCGAGCGCCAGGAGCGCGATCAGGAGCGGCTCGAGCGGCTGCGGGTCGAGCAGGAGCGATAGGGGTCGGGACGCTCCGAGTGGAGTGGTCGCCATTCTCGCCGCTTGGCGGGGAGGATCGGCGGCCTCACCCCCGGCGAAACGGGGTCATCTCTCCCAGGAACTCCTGCTCCTGCGCCACCGCGGCGCGCTCGCGCACGAGGAAGTCCGCCACCGCGCGGCGGAACGACGCGTCCGGGATGTAGTGCGCCGACCATGTCGGAACCGGGACATAGCCGCGCGCCAGTTTGTGCTCGCCCTGCGCGCCCGCCTCGACCGTCTTCAGCCCGCGCGCGATCGCGGCGTCGATCGCCTGGTAATAGCAGAGCTCGAAGTGAAGAAACGGCACCTCCTCGGTGCAGCCCCAATAGCGACCGTACAAAGCGTCCTCGCCGATCAGGTTGAGCGCGCCCGCGATCGGCACGCCGTCGCGCTCGGCGAGGATCAGCAGCACGCGCTCGCCCAGCGCCGCACCCAGCAGCGGGAAGAAGGCGCGGGTCAGATAGGGGCGGCCCCATTTGCGGCTGCCGGTGTCCTGGTAGAAGCGCCAGAACGCGTCCCACTCGCGCTCACCGATCGCGGCGCCGCTGAGATGGCGGATCGTCAGCCCCTCGACCGCGGCGGCGCGCTCCTTGCGGATCGCCTTGCGCTTGCGGCTGGCGAGCGCGCCAAGGAAATCGTCGAAACTGGCATAGCCCTGGTTCTGCCAATGATATTGCGTGCCCTCGCGGATCAGCCAGCCGGCGCGCTCGAAGCGCGCGATCTGGTCGGGGGCGACGAAGGTGGCGTGCGCGGAGGAGAGGTCGTGCCGGTCGGTTACCGCTTCCAGCGCGGCGATCAGCGCGGGCGCGGCATCGGAGTCGCGCAGCAGCAGCCGCGCCCCCGGCACGGGAGTGAAGGGCACCGCGACCTGGAGCTTGGGGTAATAGGCGCCCCCGGCGCGCTCCCACGCGTCGGCCCAGCCGTGGTCGAAGACATATTCGCCCTGGCTATGGCTCTTGGCATAGGCCGGCGCGATCGCGGCGGGCGCGCCGTCGGCGCCGTCGACCACCACCGGGATCGGCTGCCAGCCGCTGCGCCCGCCGACGCTGCCCGATTCCTCCAGCGCGGTGAGGAAGGCGTGGGTGAGGAAGGGGTTGGCGGTGCCGGCGCAGGCGTCCCACTGGTCGGCGGGCAGGGCGCCGACCCCCTCGGCGATTCGCGCGGTGAGCGAGGTCATCACCGCCTAATTAGGACAGCGCGCGCGGGGGTTAAAGGACGGAGGTGCGCCGCGCCTGGGTTCCTCCGGCAGCCTGGTGTCAGCGCCGATCCCGTCCGCGACCGTCATGCCGGGCTTGACCCGCGATCGATGGTGCCGCGCGCGGCTCGGCCGTCGCTCCGGTGGCGACACGCATCCCGGCTCAAGCCTGTCCTGAGCGACGCCGCAGGGGCCGGGACGACGGCGGTCCGGAGGTCGTCGCAACGGCCTCGACCGAGCCCGGGATGAGGGACGTGGTGACAGAAGCGATCTGGGCCATCCCGCGTCAGAGCGAGGCCGCGACCTCGACGATCGCGTCGACCTCGACCGCGGCGCCGAGCGGCAGCGCCGCCACGCCCACCGCCGAGCGTGCGTGGCGCCCCGCGTCGCCGAACAGCTTGACCCTCAGTTCGCTG
>Ga0265798_10009616_pt1 | contig 12066 bp, 4 predicted proteins | sample P3T30metagenome_FD_192430 | JGI IMG/M metagenome (GOLD analysis project Ga0265798, IMG submission 192430) | Plant litter microbial communities from East Loma Ridge, Irvine, California - P3 T30 | ecosystem: Environmental > Terrestrial > Plant litter > Unclassified | place: USA: California... | reverse complement strand
CGCGGCGGCTTATTCCAGAATCGGCGCAATCATCTTGCAGGGACCGCACCATTCGGCCCAGTAGTCCACCAGCACAGGTTGATCCGACTGGAGTACATCCGTGTCGAAGCTCGTGTCGCTGACGTGCTTGATCGCGTCGCTCATGGTGTTCCTTCGTGTCGCGCCACAGCGCGAAAAAGTGATGGATACAGAAAATTCGTTGGCTTGCCCGACTGCGGCGCAACACCTGCAGTACGAGGCTCCTTCCGCAATCGACATGCCCATCGGTCCTGTCGGCAGGGCGGCGGCTCGCGCACGACAACGCGCGTTAGGGGGCAAGCACAGACAGGGGGGAGGGCAAGAGGGGCGCTGGAAAAAACAGCAGAAGGCCCGAGATAGCGTCAATGGTAACTGTAAAAAGCCCGGCGCTCAACGTGCTCCGCTTTTTGCGACTTTCCGGCACTACGACGGACCAGGCTGCCAGCGTTCAGAACCGGCTCTGCCGCTGCCGGTCACGGCCCCTACAATGCCTGTTGTGCCGGGAGATTGCCACCGCCAGCCCGGCCAGTCGGCTCATTATTGTCCCATGGTGCGTGCGCACCACTGGCATCATCCGATCGCCAACAATCGCCAGTAAATCGCCATTACCGTCCGGAATCCACCCCACATGCCGCAGGCCGCCCCGCTTCAGCCGGGATTCATGATCGTCCAGAGCAACCGCCTGGAAGACCTTCGCCAGCTGGCGGTCGGCTGGATGCGTCGTTATCCGCTGCAGCCGCTGGAAAACGAGATCATCCTGGTGCAGAGCAACGGGATTGCCCAGTGGCTGAAGCTGGCGCTGGCTGCCGATCCTGACGCGGCAGACGGCGGCGGCTGTGGCATTGCGGCAGCAATCGACGTGCAGCTGCCCGCCCGCTTCCTGTGGCAGGCGTACCGCGGCGTGCTGGAACGCGGCACCATTCCCGCCACGTCCCTGCTGGATCGCGCGCCGCTCACCTGGCGGCTGATGCGCTTGTTGCCCAGCCTGCTTGCGCAGCCGTCCTTCGAGCCGCTGCGCCGTTTCCTGCATGGCGATGACGACCTGCGCAAGTGTCATCAATTGTCCGAGCGGCTGGCCGACCTGTTCGACCAGTACCAGGTCTATCGCGCGGACTGGCTGACAGACTGGGCGGCAGGGCGCGACGTGTTGCGCACGATCGCAGGTGGTACGCGGCCGCTCGACCCGGAGCAATCCTGGCAGCCAGCGCTGTGGCGCGCGTTGCTGGCCGATGTCGGGGCCGACGGCCTGGCGCAGAGCCGCGCCGGGGTGCACCAGCGTTTTCTGGAGCGCCTGTCCGATCTGGAAGAAGCCCCGCGCGGTCTGCCGCGCCGCGTGATGGTGTTCGGCATTTCTTCCATGCCGGCGCAGACACTGGAAGCCCTGGCTGCCATGTCGAAGTTCGTCCAGGTGCTGCTTTGTGTGCACAACCCCTCGCAGCATCACTGGGGCGATATCGTGGCCGACAAGGAGTTGCTGCGCCACGAATACCGTCGCCAGCAGCGCCGGCCTGGCACGCCCGCCCAGCTCGATGCCGACGCCATGCATGCCCATGGCCAGCCCTTGCTGGCGGCCTGGGGTAAACAAGGGCGCGACTACATCTCGCTGCTGGATCGCTACGATGAACCCGCGGACTACAGCGACTTGTTCCAGGATGTCGTCAGCGGCCGCATCGATCTGTTCGATGCGGTAGCGCCGGACACCTTGCTGGCCCAGTTGCAGAACGACGTGCTCGACCTGCGGCCCCTGGCCGAGACCAGACACACCTGGCCGCCGGTCGACCCGCGAACCGACCGGTCGATCCGCTTCGAAGTCAGCCATAGCCCGCAGCGCGAAGTCGAAATCCTGCATGACCAGTTGCTGGCGCGCTTCAATGCCGACCCGACGCTGCGTCCGCGCGACGTCATCGTGATGGTCCCCGACATTGATGCCTACGCGCCGCACATTCGCGCGGTGTTCGGGCAACTGGCGCGCGACGATCTGCGCTACGTGCCTTTCACCATTGCCGACCAGGGCCAGCGCGGACGCGAGCCCTTGCTGATCGCCGTCGAGTTGCTGCTGAAGCTGCCTGATAGCCGCTTTGCCGTCAGCGATGTGCTGGACCTGCTGGATGTGCCTGCGGTCCGGGCTCGCTTCGGCATCGACGAAACCCAGCTGCCGGTGATTCACCGCTGGATCGAGGGTGCGGGCATTCGCTGGGGTGTCGACGGCGACCACCGACAACAATTCGGCATGCCCGCAGCCTTGGACCAGAACAGCTGGCACTTCGGGCTGCGGCGCATGTTGCTGGGCTATGCGGTGGGCAACGGCGCGGCACTGGGCGAGATCGAGCCCTATGACGAGGTGGGCGGGCTGGATGCGGCACTTGCCGGCTTGCTCGCCGAGCTGTTGGCACGCCTGGAGATGGCGCGCGAAGAGCTGTCGCAACTCGCCACGCCGGTGGTCTGGACGGCGCGTCTGCGCGCCTTGCTGTCCATCTTCCTGCTGGTGGAAGACGACCGCGACGCATTGCACGTGGATCGCCTCGTGACGCTGCTGGAAGATTGGGCCTCCTTGTGCCGTGATGCCGGATTGGAAGCCGAGCTTCCCCTGGGCGTGGTGCGCGAAGCCTGGCTGGCCGGGCTCGATCAGGGCGGATTGACGCAGCGTTTTCTCAGCGGGTCTGTCAATTTCTGCACGCTGATGCCGATGCGTGCGATTCCGTTCCGCGTGGTTTGCTTGCTGGGCATGAATGACGGCGACTATCCGCGCATCCAGCGTCCGATGGACTTCGACCTGATGGGCGGCGACTACCGGCCGGGCGATCGTTCGCGCCGCGAGGATGACCGATACCTGCTGCTGGAAGCGCTGCTGTCGGCACGCGACCACCTGTATATCAGCTGGGTGGGGCGCAGCATCCAGGACAACAGCGAGCGTGCGCCGTCGGTGTTGATCGGCCAGCTGCGCGACCACCTGGCGGCGGGCTGGCGACTGGATCGCGGGCAGGGCAGTGCCGCCTTGCCCGACACCTTGTCGCTGGTCGACGCGCTGACCTGCGAACATCCTTTGCAGCCTTTCAGCCGGCGCTACTTCCACGCTGCGGACGATGGCGGTGTGCAAGCCTGGCCGCACTATTTCACCTATGCGCGGGAATGGCGTGACGCCCTGGCCGCCGACGCGCTGCGTGCGCCTGCGCAAGCCTTGCCGCCCTTGGTCATCACCGAGGCCTTGAACCTGGCCACGCTGAGCGACTTCCTGGTGAATCCGGTGGCGGCCTTTCTGCGGCAGCGCTTGAACGTGCGCTTCGACCGCGCCTTGCCCACCAGCGAAGACAACGAGGTGTTCGAGCTGGATGGTTTGCAGACCTGGCAGTTGCAGGACGAACTGAGCGAGCGGCTGCGCGATTGGGCCGAGACCGATGGCGACGAGGCCACGCTCGCACCGCGCATCGATCGGGAGATGCAACGCCTGCAGCGCCAGGGGCGTTTGCCGATGGCGGCTTTCGGCCAGTTCGCCGCGCGCAGGCTGGAAGCCCCGCTGCCGGCCTTGATGGCGCGTTATCGCGATGCGATGCTGGAATGGACGATGCCGGTGCCCGGGCAGATCGCCATCCGCCATGTGTCGCGTCTGGACCCTGAACTGGTCATCGAAGACTGGGCCGAGGGCCTGCGTCGTAACGCGGCAGGGCGGCTGGCGCGGGTGCAGCTGGTCAGCAGCAAGCTGCATCAAGGGACCAGCCTGCGCTGGCATGTGTTGCTGCGCCATTGGGTGCGCCACCTGGCCTTGCAGACCATCGGCGAACCGGTGGCCAGCGTGCTGGTCAGCATGACCGACAACGTGATCTTGAAACCCATGTCTGCCGAGCAGGCCGCACAGACCTTGGATACCTTGCTGGGCGCTTGGCGCGAAGGCATGCAGCGCGCCTTGCCGGTTGCCTGCAAGACCGCGTTTGCGTGGCTGGAAGAGGGCGACTACGCCGCGTCGGTGGCCTACGACGGCGGCTACAACCGGCCCGGCGAGGCCGCACAGTCGGCGGCGCTGGCGCGGGTGTATGCGGACTATGCGGCGCTGAGCGCAGATGGCAGTTTCAGTGAATGGGCGCAGACGTTATATGGCCCCTTGCTCGACAGCCTGGGGCGCAAGAGTGCCGACCACGATGCCGGTGCCGGTGCGGAGCAAGTGCCATGAATGCGGATCAGTTGAACGATCAATGGGATGACGAGGTGGACCAAGATGTGGATCAAGGCCAGGCAACCCGACGGCTGGACCCGCTGCGCTTTCCCCTGCATGGCAGCCGACTGATCGAGGCCAGCGCGGGCACCGGCAAGACCTACACGATCGCCTTGTTATATGTGCGGCTGGTGCTGGGACACGGTGGCGAGCACGCTTTCGAGCGCCCCCTGAACCCGCCCGACATTCTGGTGGTGACCTTCACCGAGGCAGCCACACAGGAATTGCGTGAACGCATCCGCAAGCGCCTGGGCGAGACCGCGCGGTGCTTCCTGGACAGCGACGAGCACCACGACGATGCCGCACTGGAACTGCGCGATGACTACGCCGAGTCGGAGTGGCCCACCTGCGCACGCCGGCTGCAGCTGGCTGCCGAATGGATGGACGAATCGGCGGTGTCGACCATTCACGGCTGGTGTTATCGCATGCTGCGCGAACATGCCTTCGACAGCGGCAGCCTGTTCCTGCAAGAGCTGGCCACAGACCAGCAAGACTTGATTTCTGAAGTGGTGCGCGACTACTGGCGGCGCAATTTCTATGGCCTGGATGCAAATGCGGCGCAGGCCGTGGCGCAGAGCTACGCCGGCCCCGCCCAACTGGCGCAAGCCCTGCGCCCGTTGCTGGCACAGTCTGGTGCAGGTTTTCTTTACGGCGGCGCCATCACCCAGGCGCCTGCATCCTTGACGCCCCTGCTGGAAAGCGCGGGCGCCTGGCTGCAGCAATGCGAAGCGCTGCATGCACAGGCGCGCGCTGCATGGGCAGCCGATTGCGACGGTGCCTGCAAGGTCTTGCGAGACGTGCGGGACAATATGCACCGATCGACCTATGCGGATCGTGACGACGACACAGTCTTCGATGGCTGGCTGTCGGCGCTGGGCGCCTGGAGCCAGGGCGCAGACGCGCCGCCGAAGATCGCCACCTTCGGGCAGAAACGCCTTCGCCTGACCGGCAAGAAAACCGCGCTGGAACACGCGGCCTTGCTGGCCATCGATGCCTGGCAAGACATGCTGGAAGCGCCACCCGAACTGGGAGCCGCCATCTTGCTGCACGCGCTGCGCGAAGTGGGGCACGATCTGGAAGTGCAGAAGCAGCGCCGCGCAGAATTGGGTTTCGACGACTTGCTGATTCGTCTGGATGCTGCTTTGCGCGGGCCTGGCGGCGATCGATTGGCAGCGTTGATTCATCAGCAATTCCCCGTTGCGATGATCGACGAATTCCAGGACACCGACCCGGTGCAATACCGGATCTTCGATGCCATCTATCGGGTCAAGCAATCGCCCGTCGATCGGGGGCTGTTCCTGATCGGCGACCCCAAGCAGGCCATTTATTCGTTCCGGGGCGCGGACATCAATACCTATCTGCGCGCGCGTTTCGACACCGAAGAAAAGCACTACACGCTGGCCACCAACTACCGTTCCACCACGACCATGGTGGACGCCGTGAACCAGGTGTTTGCACTGGCCGAGACCCATCCGCGGGGGGCATTCCGCTTCCGCTCGGAAGGTGACGATTCCGTGCCTTTCGTGTCGGTGAGCGCGCAGGGACGCAGGGACACGCTGGAGATCGACGGCAACGCCGTGTCTGGGCTGACCATCTGGCAACTGCCGCCGGAAGGCGACAGCGACGTGGTCGGCGCAACCCGCTACCGCGAGCGCATGGCTGCCCATGCTGCGTCCAGCGTGCGCGAATGGCTGGCGCTGGCGCAACAAGGCCAGGCCGGGCTGCGTGACGCGGGGGGAAGGCTATCGCCGCTGCGCCCCGCCGACATCGCCATCCTGGTGCGCAGCGGGACCGAGGCCCAGGCCATTCGCGATGCATTGGCCGTGCGCGGGCTGCCCAGCGTGTACCTGTCTGACCGGGACTCGGTCTTCGCCAGTTCGCAAGCCGAAGACGTGCTGGTGTGGCTGCGCGCCTGCGCGGAACCGACCAACGACTTGCTGCTGCGCAGTGCGTTGGCCACCCGCACGCTGGACCAGGATTGGGCCACGCTGGATCGCCTGAGCCACGACGAAATCTTCTGGGAGCAGCAGGTGATGCGCTTCCGCGGCTATCACGAATGCTGGCAGCGCCAGGGCGTGTTGCCGATGCTGCGCAGCATGCTCAGCGACTTCTCCCTGCCGACACGATTGCTGCGCCAGCCCGACGGCGAGCGCAGCCTGACCAACCTGCTGCACCTAGCCGAATGGCTGCAGCGCGAGGCGGCAGAACTCGACGGCGAACACGCACTGATCCGCCATCTGGCGGAACAACTGGCCTCGCCGTCCGGTGAAGAAGTGCTGCGCCTGGAAAGCGATGACGACCTGATCAAGGTGGTCACCATCCACAAATCAAAGGGGCTGGAGTATCCGCTGGTGTTGCTGCCGTTTGCAGCAAGCTGGCGCGAGGTCGGCGGGCGGGGCGCATCGCCGCCAAGTTATTTCGACCCCATCGCCAAGGGACGATTGGTTGAATTGCTGCGCGACACCAAGGTGTCCAAGGATGCCTACATGCAGGCCGACGACGAGCGGCAGGGCGAGGACATGCGCCTGCTGTATGTGGCGCTGACGCGTGCGCGTCACGCCACCTGGCTGGGCTTGGCGCCGCTGGTGTCGGGCAATGCCAAGCGCAATGAGTTGCACAAAGGCGCGCTGGGTTATCTGCTGGGCGGCGGCGAGGCCCTGGAGCCCGCGCAGATCGACACGGCGCTGGCGGCACTTGCCGCGCGCAGTCCGGCGATTGCCATTGCGCCGGCGCCGCCGATCACCGAGCTGCGCCTGGACCCGCCATCGGTCGCCGCACCCGGGCCCGCGCGCATGCCCGTGCGGTCTTGCCGCGAGTCGTGGTGGATCGCCAGTTATTCCGCCTTGCCCTTCGACAACGTGCTGCGAAGCGGAGGCGATGCAGCTGCGTTTTCGTCTGATGAGGCCGGTGCAGGACGAGTGGCAGGATTCGAGTCCCGCCGCGGCATCGAACCGGAAAGCGCCGTGCAGGCCCTGGTGCTGGAAGAGCGTGAACAACCTTCGCAGCCCGAGGCGACCAGCACGCCGCGCGCGCAGGTAGATGACTTGCACCGCTTCCCGCGCGGCCCGGCTGCTGGCACCTTCCTGCACAGCTTGCTGGAATGGGCGGGTGACGAAACCTTCCTGCTTGCAGCCGAGGACGCCGCGGCACGCGAAGACGCGATTGCCCGACGCGCCAACCTGCGCGGCTGGACGCATTGGATTCCCGCGCTGGATGCCTGGCTGGCCGAGTTGCTGGCCTGCCAGCTGCCCCTGCCGGGTGGTGAGCGGGTGGCTTTGGCTTCGCTGCGGACCTATCAGGTGGAACTCGAATTCTGGTTCGCCAGTCATCGTGTGGACGTGCAGCGCATCGATGCCCTGGTTGCTGCGCACACGCTGGAAGGGCGGTCGCGGCCAGCGCTGGCGGCGACCTCGCTCAACGGCATGTTCAAAGGCTTCATCGACTTGACCTTCGAGTATCAGGGCCGGTATTACGTGGCCGACTACAAGTCGAACTGGCTGGGCGAAAGCACGGCTGCCTACACCACCGCCGCCATGCGCGACACGGTGCTGGAAGCGCGCTACGAACTGCAGTATGTGATCTACCTGCTGGCGCTGCATCGGCAGCTGAAGGCGCGATTGCCGGACTATGACTACGACGAGCATGTGGGCGGTGCGCTGTGCATTTTCCTGCGCGGCACCGCTGCGCCCACGCGCGGCGTTCATCTGGAACGGCCACCTGCGGCACTGATCCATGCCCTCGATGCGCTGTTCAGTGGAGGCACGGCATGAGCCCGGCACGCAAGTCGCGCAAGCCCGATGACCGCAGCATGCAGTTCGCCTTGCCGGGCATGGCACCGGAGGAAGGGGGGGCTGATCAGACAGCGCCGAGCGTGGCGCAAGAACTTGATGATGTGCCGTCCTTGGCGGCGAAGTCTGCGGCGAAGTCTGTCCCGGCAGTCACCCAGGCACTGGACAGTGAGCCCGAGTGGTCGATGGCGCCGGACCCGGACATCGCCTGGGAACCCGATCTGGAAGCCGAGCCGGACTTCTCGTCCGAGTCCGAGTCGGGACTGGTCGCCGAGCCTGCGTGGCTGACCGCATTCCTGGATGAGGAAGTTGCTTCCAGAACATCAGGCGAGGCGCCTGGCAGTGCTCAAGCCGCGGTTTCCGCTCCCGTGGCCTTGCCGGCAGATTCCGAACAGTCTGTGTTTGATAGTGCTGCTCACGCCGCAGCAGCAGCGCCTGCCGCCTCTGTTCAGGTTCCCAAGCCTGTGGGGTCTGCATCGCACCGTGACGCACCTGCCAAGCCGAGCGCTCCGTCACCCGCCGGTTTTGCGGCATCTGATGAATCTTCGCGAAACACCGACGCCACCGGCGACCGTCTTCGATCCCTGGCGCAATTCGCCGCCGACCGCAACGATCCGGTGCAACCAGGCGGCTTGCGCCCGCTGGAAGACGCAGGCGATCTGCTGCGCCAGCTCGACCTCTGGGTCGGGCGTGGCTGGCTGCGTGCGCTGGACCGGGCATTTGTCGACCTGCTGCATGGCATTGCCCCGCAGTCCGATTCGCTGGTCCTGCTGGCCGCCGCCTTGACCAGTCACCAGCTTGGCCATGGCCATGTCTGCCTGGACCTCGCCGCCACCTTGGAGGAGCCTGATTTCGCCTTGTCGCTGCCGCCGGAAGGCGACGCCTTGCGCAACACCATGCTGCCCTCGCAATTGCTGTCCGGGCTGACGCCGGACACCTGGCGCACGGCGCTGCAGGCCAATCCGCTAGTGGATCAGGGCGGGGATCTCACCAATGGCGACCGGCCAATGGTGCTCGCGGGCAACCGGCTGTACTTGCGTCGCTACTGGAATTACGAACTGAGCGTGGCCGCGTCCCTGCGCGACCGTTTGGCCGAACCGCTGCCGGTGCCCGCTGACCTGCCCGCGCGCCTGGCCGAGCTGTTCCCCGATGCACCGCCGCAAGTCGATGGCCATTCCGTCAGCGACTGGCAAAAGGTGGCCTGCGCCCTGGCTGCGCGCGGCCGCTTCAGCCTGATCACCGGCGGGCCGGGCACCGGCAAGACAACCACCGTGGTGCGCCTGCTGGGCATGTTGCAGGCCTCGGCACTGGCCGAGGGCCAGCCGCTGCGCATTCGCCTGGCGGCACCTACCGGCAAGGCGGCCGCGCGCCTGGGCGAATCGATTGGCGTGCAGTTGAGTCGCCTGCCGCTCAGTGCTGACGTGAAAGCTGCCGTACCGACCACGGTCAGCACCTTGCACCGCCTGTTGGGTAGCCGCCCGGACAGCCGGCGATTCCGGCACGATCGGCGTCACCCCTTGTCGCTGGACGTGCTGGTGATCGACGAAGCATCGATGATCGACCTGGAAATGATGGCCAGCGTGCTGGACGCCTTGCCCGCGTCGGCCCGCTTGATCCTGCTCGGCGACAAGGACCAGTTGGCCTCGGTGGAAGCAGGTGCGGTGTTGGGTGACCTGTGTCGCGATGCCGAAATCGGTGCCTATCGTGCCGACACCCGCGCGTGGCTGGAAGCCATGACCGGCGCGCCGCTGGTCGATCCGGCGCTGGTGCCTGGCGAGCAGGCCCTGGCGCAGCAGACGGTGATGCTGCGCCATTCGCGCCGCTTCGGCGGTGCAAGCGGCATCGGCCGGCTGGCGCGTGCCGTCAATGCGCAAGACCCGGCACAGGCCCGGCTTGTTCTGGCGCGATCGCCGGAAGACTTGAACACGCTGCGCGTGGAGGGCGAGCGCGATGCAGGCTTGTTGAACCTGATCGTGGGCGCGAAGAAATCAAAGCGTGGGGCTGCTCGGGGGGCGGAACGCGGAACTGGACATGCGTCGGGCCAGCCCACGCCGTCACCGGCATTTGACGGGCAATCTGCTGAAGGACGGCAGGCGGACGGCCCGCAGGGCTACGCGCATTATCTGAACCTCCTGCACAGTGGCCGCCCGGCGGCATCTACCCATCACGAAGACCCCGCCTGGGCCGCATGGGCAGCTACTGTGCTGGCCGCATTCGACGACTTCCGCCTGCTGTGCGCACTGCGCAAAGGCCCCTGGGGCGTCGAAGGGCTGAATCAGCGCGTTGCCGAGGCCTTGCAGGCACAAGGGCTGATCCGCACCGCCGACATCTGGTACGAGGGTCGCCCTGTGCTGTCCACCCGCAACGACTACAGCCTGGGTCTGATGAACGGCGACATCGGCATTGCGATGCAGGTCCCGACTTCTGAGGGCGCGATGGCACTGCGGGTGGCTTTCCCGCGCAATGACGGGCAAGGGGGCGTGCGCTTCGTGCTGCCCAGCCGCATCGGCGCCATCGAAACGGTGTTTGCGATGACGGTGCACAAATCGCAGGGCTCGGAATTCGCCCACACCGCGCTGGTGCTGCCACCCGCCTTGAATCCGGTCTTGACCAAGGAACTGATCTACACCGGCATCACGCGGGCCCGGCAATGGTTCACGCTGGTCGAGAGCGGGGAAGGGGTGTTCGATGCCGCGGTGGCACGTCGGGTCAGGCGTCTGAGCGGCCTGTCGCTGCACCTGGATGCGGCCTGATTACACGTGCTTGAGTCTGGCCAGACAGAGGGCCCGCCGATTTGCTACACTTGCCCCCGGCGGGCCCCTTCGCATGGCGGAGCGGTGAACCTGGTCAGGTCGGGAACGAAGCAGCCACAGTCGTATCCCGTTAGTGCCGAAGTCAGGCTCGCCACCTCATTCATCGCGGTTTCGCCGCGAGCAACATCGCTTGATCCCGTGCCCGGCCACTGCGCCGCAGCGCGCGGCGACCAAGCGGTGCACGACCTCCCCTTGATGCGTTTTTCCCTTTCCGTTTTGCCGGCAACGCCCTTGCTGCGCACAGCTACAATGTCGCTATGAGCTATCTCGTGCTGGCCCGCAAATGGCGGCCTCGTTCGTTCGACACGCTGGTCGGCCAGGAACACGTCGTCCGCGCGCTGACGCATGCCCTGACCACCCAGCGTCTTCATCACGCCTGGCTGTTCACGGGCACGCGCGGCGTGGGCAAGACCACCTTGTCGCGCATTCTCGCCAAATCGCTGAATTGCGAAACCGGCATCACCGCCACGCCCTGCGGCAAGTGTCGCGCCTGTACCGAGATCGATAGCGGCCGTTTCGTCGACTATCTGGAACTCGATGCGGCGTCCAACCGCGGCGTGGACGAAATGACGCAGCTGCTGGAACAGGCCGTGTATTCGCCGACCGTGGGCCGCTTCAAGGTCTACATGATCGACGAAGTGCACATGCTCACGGGGCATGCGTTCAACGCGATGCTGAAGACGCTCGAAGAGCCGCCCGCGCACGTCAAATTCATCCTGGCCACGACCGATCCGCAGAAGATCCCGGTCACCGTGCTCAGCCGCTGCCTGCAGTTCAACCTGAAGCAGATGCCGCCGGAATCCATCGTCGGCCACTTGTCGCACGTGCTCGACGCCGAGCAGATGCCTTACGAGACGCCGGCCCTGCGCTTGATTGGCCAGGCGGCACGCGGCTCGATGCGCGATGCCTTGTCCTTGACCGACCAGGCGATTGCCTTCAGCGCCGGCAACCTGACCGATGACGCGGTGCGCAGCATGCTGGGCACCATCGACCAGCGCCACCTGGTGCGCCTGCTGGATGCCTTGGCAGATGGCGACGGCGCGTCGGTGCTTGCCGTGGCCGACGAGTTGGCCACCCGCAGCCTGTCCTATTCAGGCGCGCTCGGCGACCTGGCCGTGATGCTGTCGCAGATCGCGATTGCCCAACGTGTGGCCACGGCCGCCGTGGCGGAACATCCGCTGGGCGACGACTTGATCCGCCTGGCCACGCGCCTGAATCCGGACGCCGTACAGCTGTTCTA
>Ga0265798_10009615_pt1 | contig 12066 bp, 14 predicted proteins | sample P3T30metagenome_FD_192430 | JGI IMG/M metagenome (GOLD analysis project Ga0265798, IMG submission 192430) | Plant litter microbial communities from East Loma Ridge, Irvine, California - P3 T30 | ecosystem: Environmental > Terrestrial > Plant litter > Unclassified | place: USA: California... | reverse complement strand
GATACGAGAAGGGCGCCGCTGCCGGCGCCCTTCCGTGTTACTTGCGAAGACCCAGCTTCGCGATCAGGTCCAGATAACGCTGGCCGTCCTTGTGCCGGAGATAATCCAGCAGCGACCGGCGCTTGTTGACCATCATCAGCAGCCCGCGGCGCGAATGATTGTCCTTCTTGTGACCCTTGAAATGCTCGGTGAGGTTGCGAATCCGCTCGGTCAGGATCGCGACCTGCACTTCGGGCGAACCGGTGTCGCCGTCGATGCGGGCGTGTTCCTTGATCAGCGCTTCCTTGCGCTCTGCCGTGATCGTCATGATTCTTCCTTCGACATCGTCAGGTTGAAACCCCTGACGACGCGGACCTCGCCTGCGATGACATCGACCAGCGCCACGGGGACGTCGTCGAGCATCGCAAAGGCCGCGCCATCGGTGGCTGCGATCCCGGCCAGTACACGCCCCTGACGGAGCGCCCCTGCCTGGTCGGGGGTGAGGGGGAAAGCCGGGATGTCGTCCAGCCCCGCCCTCAGCGGCAGGAGTATGCCTTCAAGGGCGCGCGACTGCCCCAATTCAGCCAGTTTGTCCAGCGTTATCGCCGGCTCCAGCCCGAACGGCCCCGCCCTGATCCGCCGCAGCATGACGACATGGCCGACCGTGCCGAGCGCCAGCGCGATGTCGCGTGCCAGGCTGCGGATATAGGTGCCCTTCGACACATGGGCGACGAGGGTGAGGTCGTCATCGCCCATGGGATCGTCCGGCGACACCCGCAGATCGTGGATCGTCACCGCGCGGCTCTTCAACTCCACCGTCTCGCCCGCGCGCGCCAGATCATAGGCGCGCTCGCCGTCCACCTTCAGCGCGGAATAGGCGGGGGGAACCTGATCGATCGGGCCGGTGAAGCGCGGCAGCACCGCCGCCACCGCCGCCATGGTCGGCCGCACCGGCGATGTGGCGATCACCTTTCCTTCCCGGTCCAGCGTATCGGTCTGTTCGCCGAAGCGGATCGTGAAGGCATAGACCTTGTCGCCGTCGAGCAGGCGGCCCGCCAGCTTCGTCGCCTCGCCGACCGCGATCGGCAGCACCCCGGTCGCCAGCGGATCGAGCGTGCCGCCATGTCCGACCTTGAACTTGCCGTAGCCGCCGGTGCGCAGCGCGCGCTTGACCGCGGACACGGCCTGGGTCGAGCCGAGGCCAAGGGGTTTGTCGATAATGATCCAGCCGTGCATCGGGGCGCGATAGCGGTTCGGGCGAGGGATGCCAGTGCGAACGGCCGTTGCGAACGGGGAGGGCGATCAGCCCAGCAGCGCCTCGGCGAAATGGCGGCGGCACAGCGCGACATAGCGGTCGTTGCCGCCGATCTCGGTCTGCCGCCCCTCCGCCAGTGCCCGGCCGCTATCGTCGACACGCAGGTTCATCGTAGCCTTGCGCCCGCAGACGCAGACCGACTTGATCTCGACCAGACTGTCCGCCAGCGCCAGCAGCCGCGCCGAACCGGGAAACAACTGCCCCCGGAAATCGGTGCGCAGGCCGTAGGCGAGCACGGGAACGCCAATCCCGTCGCACACCTGCGCCAGTTGATCGACCTGCGCGGGGGTCAGGAACTGCGCCTCGTCCACCAGCACGCACGACAAGGGCTCGCCGACGTGACGATCGGCGATGCAGCGGCCGAGATCGGTCGTCGTATCGAAGGTGGTGGCGGGGGCGGACAGGCCGATGCGCGAGGTGATGGTGCCGGCCGCATAGCGATCGTCGATCGCGGCGGTGAACAGCATCGTCGCCATGCCGCGTTCGCGATAGTTGAAATCGGCCTGCAACAGATTGGTCGACTTGCCCGCGTTCATGCTGGCGTAGTAGAAATAGAGCTTGGCCATCCCTGCTTCAGACCGCAGGATCGACGACATGTCCAGCAACCCGCCTGCCAGATTGCATCCGGTGCTCGTCGCCGAGGATCGTTATCAGGGCGTCTATTCGCGCGGTCGCTGGTGGGCGGTGGCACAGGCCGACGAGCCGTTTGAGGGGATGACGCGGATCGCGTGGCTTATGGATACGGGACCTAGCGGTGACGATGTGACGGCTGCGGTATTCTGGCAACATGCGCCACCGTGGATAGCTTCCGGGGCAAGTCCTGACGCAGCCGTTGCCAGTCTGATCGCACAGCCAGGAGCGGGGGGCGACGACTGGTCACCGCCGCCGATCGAGGTCGATCCACGATGGCGCGAAAAGTTTCGCTGACCGCCATAATCCCATCAGACGTGAGCCGATCGATCGGCGGCTAGGGTTCGCCGCACCATCAGGTCGGGTTGCCGGATGGCCGCCAAACACCACACCGACGAGATTTTTCACCGACATCCCGAACAGTTCGGCAGGCAAGGGAATGGTGCGGCAACCGGTATCCTGAACCACCCCATCGATGGTGACGGTCAACGTTCCGGGTGTTATGGCCCAGATGACCAACCGATCCTCGATCACCTCGATATCCGGCATGATGGCGTGCCCATTATCGGGCTGAGGGGTTAGCGACAGTTCGGATCGCGGGGGCAGTACCAGTTCGTCGCACCACGGTTCGATCCAGACCGTCAATGGCGCCGTCGTGCCGTTGCTGGTCTCGATGGAACTCATCGGGGGGTCAATCCCCGGTCAAATCCTGCGCCACCTTGGGCGCGCGGAGCAGCGCGTCGATGTGGCTGCCTTCGTCGAAACTCTGGTCGGGCAGGAATTTGAGCTTCGCGGCAAATCGGCTCTGCACGCGGGTCGCCACCTCGCGCTGGAGATAGGCGGTGTTGGTGCGCAGCGCCTTCAGCACGACCGCCTCGTCCTTGCCCAGCAACGGCTTCACGAACGCCGTGGCATGACGCAGGTCGGGCGACATCCGCACCTCGGTGACGGATACCATGTGCGTCGCCAGTACCGGGTCGTGAACGTCGCCGCGTTGCAGGATTTCGGACAGGATATGGCGCACCTGTTCGCCGACGCGCAGCGTGCGGACGGATTTGTCGCCTGTATCGGTCGGGCGCGCCATGTATTTGTCCTACCCCGTCTATCGTATCACTATAACAGCCGCCGGCGGCAGCGCGACGGCCAGCAGCACCAGTAGCAGGGAATGCCCGCCAAGGCAGCCGCCACATCCATCAGGCACCTCGGTCACCACGCCAACGGCGTCGCCCGCCAGATCGCCGGCATCCGCCAAACGGCGGCGCCACCAGGGGCGCCGCCGCGGTTTCGACTTCAGAGCGTCCGCTCGCGCATCTCGACCTCGAAGGTTTCGAGATAGTCGCCGGCACGGATGTCGACGAAGTTCTGCGTGAACGTCACGCCGCATTCCAGACCGGCGCGCACTTCGGGGACATCGTCCTTGAAGCGGCGGAGGCTGGCGATCTCACCCTGATAGATGATGACATCGTTGCGGGTGATGCGGGCCTTGAGCGCCTTGCGGATCGCGCCTTCGACCACCAGCAGACCGGCGGCCTTGCCATGCTTGCCGGCCGAGAAGACGTCGCGGATTTCGGCGCGGCCGACGACCGTTTCGAACGCCTCGGGGCCAAGCTCGCCCGCCATGCCGGCGCGGATCTCGTCGATCAGGTCGTAGATGACGTCGTAATATTTCAACGCCACCTTCTGCCGCTCGGCGATCTCGCGCGCCTTGGAATTGGCGCGGACGTTGAAGCCGATTATCGGCGCGCCCGATGCACCCGCCAGCGTCACGTCGCTCTCGGTGATGCCACCCACGCCCGAGTGCAGCACCCGCGCCTTGATGAGATCGGTCGAGATCTTGTTGATCGACGCGACGATCGCCTCGACCGTCCCTTGCGTGTCGGCCTTGACGACGAGCGGATACTCGATCGCCGCATTGGCCTTCAGCGCGGAGAACATGCTCTCCAGGCTCGCCGGGGCGGTGGTGGTGCGCTTCTGCGTCAGCACGCTCTGGCGATACTCCGCGACCTCACGGGCGCGGGCCTCGTTCTCGACGACCTGCAGCGGATCGCCCGCCGACGGCACGCCCGACAGACCCAGCACCTCGACCGGCATCGACGGCCCGGCTTCCTTCAGCTGGCGACCCTTGTCGTCGACCAGCGCCCGGACCTTGCCGCTCTCGGCGCCGACGACGAAGATGTCGCCGATCTTCAGCGTGCCGCGATTGACCAGTACCGTCGCGACGGGACCACGGCCCTTGTCCAGCTTCGCCTCGATCACCGTGCCTTCGGCGGGGCGATCGGGGTTGGCGGCCAGTTCGAGGATTTCGGCCTGGAGCTGGATCTTTTCGATCAGCGTCTCCAGCCCGGTCTTCTTCAGGGCCGACACCTCAACGTCCTGGACGTCGCCGCCCATTTCCTCGACCACGACTTCCTCGCTCAGCAGGCGCTCGCGCACCTTCTGGGCATTGGCCTCGTGCTTGTCGATCTTGTTGATCGCCACGATCATCGGCACGCCGGCCGCCTTGGTGTGGTTGATCGCCTCGATCGTCTGCGGCATCAGCCCGTCATCGGCCGCGACCACCAGCACGACGATGTCGGTGATGTCCGCGCCGCGTGCGCGCATCTGCGTGAACGCCTCGTGGCCCGGCGTGTCGAGGAAGGTGATCTTCGACTTGTCCTTCAGCGTGACCTGATAGGCGCCGATATGCTGGGTGATGCCACCCGCCTCGCCGCGCACCACGTCGGTGCCGCGCAGCGCGTCGAGCAGGCTGGTCTTGCCGTGATCGACATGGCCCATGATCGTGACCACCGGCGGCCGCGGCTTGAGCGATTCGACCGCGTCCTCGGTCGTGTCGAGCGCCAGATCGATATCCGAATCGCTGACGCGCACGATGTTGTGGCCGAATTCGGTCACCAGCAGTTCGGCCGTATCCTGGTCGATCGTCTGCGTCATCGTGACGGGCATACCGAGCTTGAACAGCGTCTTGACGAGGTCCGCGCCCTTTTCCGCCATACGGTTGGCGAGTTCCTGCACGGTGATCGCATCGGGGACCTGCACGTCGCGGACCTGCTTGGCCTGCGCCTCGCGCGGGCCGCCGAAGCCACGCTTCTCCTTCTCGCGCGCGCGCTTCAGCGCGGCGAGCGACCGCGAGCGGGCGCCATCGTCACCCAGTGCGCGATTGACGGTCAGCTTGCCGCCACGACGCTCGTCGCCCTTGCGGTCGCGCTGCTGCGGACGGCCCGGGGGTGCGTTGCGCGGCGTCGCGACGCCGGCGGGCAGCGGACGCTGCGCACCGCCGGATGCGGCACCGGCATTGCCGGTGCTGGGCGCGGAGGCGGCGACCGGCTGCTCGACCGGCTTGGGTGCCGGCGGCGGGGGGCGTTCGGGCCGGGCGACCGGCGAGAACCGGCGCGGCGCCGGCATCGACGGATCGCGGCTCAACCCCAGCGTGGGCGCCGGTGCCGGCGCGGGCGGTGCCGCCCGTACCGGTGCGGGTGCAGCGACCGGTGCCGGAGTCGGCGCAGGCGCGGGGGTCGGAGCCGGAGCCGGTGCGGCGACGGGCGCCGCCACGACCGGTGCGGGTTCCGGCGCCGGTGCGGGCGGTGGTACCGCGCGCTCGACCGGCCGGAAGCCACGGCCGGCCGGAGTCGGCACGGTGACCGTCGGGGCCGGAGTCGGCGCCGGGGCGGGAGCCGGTGCGGCTACCGTTGGCGCCGGCGTCGGCGCGGGTGCCGGGGCAGGCGCGGGCTCCACCACCGGCGGGGGCGGCGGCGGGGCGGCGGCGGCCTTCGCACGCTCGGCCGCGCGGACACGCTCTTCCTCGGCCAGGCGGGTGCGGTCGGCGTCTTCACGACGACGCGCATCCTCCAGCGCATGCATCCGCTGATCCTCGGCCTCGCGCAGCATCCGGGCCTGCCGCTCCTGCGGGGTCTCGTTGCTGGGCACCGGGCGCGGGGCGGGGGCAGGCGCCGGTGCGGCGACCTGCTGGACGGGGGCGGCCGGCGCCTCGACGGCGGCGGTCGCTTCGGGTGCAGGGGCGGGATCGCCCGGGCGACGCAGGACGCGCGCCTTCTTCGTCTCCACGATCACCGTGTTCGAACGGCCGTGGCTGAAGCTCTGCTTCACCTTGCCGGTCTCGACCGTGCGGCGCAGCCCCAGTGGTGCGCGCATGCCGAGCTTCGGCTTGTCGTTGTCGGTGTCGCTCACTCAAATTCCTCGTGCGTAGTCGCGGCCGGTGACGCCTCGGTTCCGTCTTGGACGGAGCGGTGCGCCGATGCGCCTTGCGAGGCCGTTTCGCAAGGGGCCGATGAGGGGCCGCGCAAATCATCGCTTTGCGGCGCGCCCGTTGGGGTGTCAGGTCCGATGAAATGCAGCCAGCGGTCGAGCGCATCGCTCACCCGTTTCGCCGCAGCGCGGTCGGTCAGCGCGATGTGTACCACATTCTCGCGGCCCAGCGCCAACGACAATATGGGGCGGGGCAACGGCAACGCCAAGCCCCGAAGATCGGAACCTTCGCGATCGGTGCCGACCCGCCACGCCTGCGCCAGTTTGCGCATCCCGTCCTCGCCCGCGTCGCCGGCATGATAGAGCGCGTGAAGCTGGCCCGATCGGGCGGCGGTGTCGATCTTGTCGGTGCCGGTCAGCAACATGCCCGACTTCGCCTCCAGCCCCAGCCGGTCGAGCGCGTTGCGCTCCAATGCGGCGGCGATCCGGGCGGGTAGTTCGTCCGACAGGGTGAATTCCCCCGTCTTGAACGCCCGCGCCAGCGCGCCGCGCAGCCGGCCCTTGGCATAGGCCGCCTCCAGCTCGGCGCGGTTGACGCCGATCCACGCGCCGCGACCCGGCGCCTTGGCGCGCACGTCGGGCAGGACCTCGCCGTCCGGCGACAACGCGAGTCGCACCAGATGGGCGCGGGCGTCGCGGTCCTGCGACAGGATGCATTTGCGCACCGGACCTTCGCCCGCCGCCCGGGTAGCGGCGGCGTGCGTCGGGGGGGCGGATGACGTTGCGCGCTTCATACGACCCTCCCGTCATGCCGGGCTTGTCCCGGCATCCACCGTGCCGCAGGCTTGGCGGCATGGGGGAAAGGCAGCCTTGCACGTACCTGTTGGCCAGCGGGCCGAACGGTACGCTTTACACCGGCGTGACGTCGAACCTCGTTGGTCGCGTCATCCAGCACCGCGACGGGACATTCGACGGCTTCACGAAGCGATACCACGTCAAAAGACTGGTCTGGTTTGCCATGGCCGACACGATGGACGCGGCGATCCTGACGGAAAAGCGCATCAAGCGCTGGCCGCGACAATTCAAGGCGAACCTCATCGAACGCGACAACCCGCACTGGGATGATCTCGCGACCGGATTGGGATTGCCGCCATTGCCCCGGGACCATGGACCGCAAGGTCCATGGACGGGTGGACCCCGGGACAAGCCCGGGGTGACGGTGGTGAGCGCGAGGCGCCGTTAGCGTATCATTGCGAGGGTTCCGCATGTGCGTCCTCCCCATCGGTATCGGCCGGGCCGTCGGCGGCATCGACGGTGCCGGTTTCCCCGGCCGCATCGGTCGCCGCCACGGGCGCATCCTCGTCCTCGAACCAGTGCGCGCGGGCGGCCATGATGATCTCGTTGCCCTGTTCGTCGCTCAGGCCATATTCCGACAGGATACCGCCCTTGGGCTCCGGCCGCTTGGGCGCGTCGTCGTTGCGGCGGCGGGGTTCGGCGCGCTTCTTCTCGACCAGTTCGTCGGTGGCGAGATCGGCGAGGTCGTCGAGCGTCTTGATGCCCGCCTTGCCCAGCGTGACCAGCATCGCCTCGGTCAGGTACGGCAGTTCGGCCAGCGCGTCCTCGACGCCCAGCGCGGTCCGCTCGTCGCGGTTCGCCTGTTCGCGACGGTCGAGCGCTTCCTGCGCCCGGCTCTGCAGCTCGGCACCGAGGTCCTCGTCGAAGCCCTCGATCGCGGCGATCTCGTCCAGTTCGACATAGGCGACCTCCTCCAGGCTGCTGAAGCCCTCGGCCACCAGCAGCTGTGCCAGCGTCTCGTCCACGTCCAGTTCGTTCTGGAACAGGTCGGAATTGGCGACGAATTCCTTCTGGCGCTTCTCGCTGGCATCGGCCTCGGTCAGGATGTCGATCGCCTTGCCGGTCAGCTGGCTGGCGAGGCGGACGTTCTGGCCGCGACGGCCGATCGCGAGCGACAGCTGGTCGTCGGGCACCACCACCTCGATCCGCTCCTCGTCCTCGTCGATCACGACGCGGCTGACGGAGGCGGGCTGGAGCGCGTTGACGACGAAGGTGGCGATATCGGACGACCAGGGGATGATGTCGATCTTCTCGCCCTGCATCTCCTGCACCACCGCCTGCACGCGGCTGCCCTTCATGCCGACGCACGCACCGACCGGATCGATCGACGAATCGCGGCTGATGACGCCGATCTTGGCGCGCGAGCCGGGGTCGCGCGCGGCGGCCTGGATCGTGATGATGCCGTCGTAGATCTCGGGCACTTCCTGCGCGAACAGCTTCTTCATGAAGTCGGGATGCGCGCGGGACAGGAAGATCTGCGGCCCGCGATTCTCGCGCACCACCTTCAGGATCAGGCTGCGGATGCGGTCGTTGACGCGCACCACCTCGCGCGGGATCTGCGCGTCGCGGCGGATCACGCCCTCGGCCCGGCCCAGATCGACGACGATGTGACCGAACTCGACGCGCTTGACGACGCCGGTGATGATCTCGCCCTGCCGGTCCTTGAATTCCTCGTACTGGCGCTCGCGCTCGGCATCGCGGACCTTCTGGAAGATGACCTGCTTGGATGCCTGCGCCTGGATGCGGCCGAATTCGATCGGCGGCAGCGGATCGACCAGGAAGTCGCCGACGACCGCGCCCTTCTGCAGCTTCTGCGCGTCCTTTTCGGATACCTGCTTGTAGAGATCGTCGACCAGTTCGACCACCTCGACCACCCGCCACAGGCGCAGGTCGCCGGTGTTGGCGTCCAGCTTGGCGCGGATGTCCATCTCCTGCCCGTAACGGGTACGGGCGGCGCGCTGGATCGCGTCCTCCATCGCCTCGATCACGATCGCGCGATCGATCATCTTCTCCGTCGCGACCGAATTGGCGATCGCGATCAGTTCGGCGCGGTTGGCGGTGGCCGTGGCCATCAGTGGTTATCCTCTGCTGATGCCCGGACGCTGTCTGCGTCGTCGGGCGCGTCTTCGAATTCGTCGGCGCCTTCGGTCGAAAGCGGCGCGGTGGCGGCGATCAGCCGGTCGGTCATCACCAGCTTGGCGCTGGCGATGTCGGCGAAGGCGATCGTGGCGGTGCCGTGGCTGCCCAGGTCGACCGCGATCCGGTCGTCCGTCACGCCGGCCAGATTGCCGGTCAGCTGCTTGCGACCGTCCTGCGGCTCGACCAGGCGGATGCGGGCCTCGTGCCCGGTCCAGTCGGCATAGTCCGACAGGCGGGTCAGCGGGCGGTCGATGCCGGGGCTGGACACCTCCAGCCGGTACGCCTCGGCGATCGGGTCGCGCCCCTCCGCCTCCAGCGCGTCGAGCACGTCGGAGATGCGGTGCGACAGCGCGGAACAGTCGTCGATCGTCAACTGGCGGGTGTCGGGGCGTTCGGCCATCACCTGCAAGGTCGGGTCCGACTTGCCGCCCGTCATCTTCACGCGCACGAGGTCGAAGCCGAGCGCCGTGGCTTCGGGTTCGATCAGGGCGGTCAGTACGGCGATATCGGCCAAGCGGTTGCTCCGGTGTTGAAGACCTATGGGTGGTTGCCGCCGCGGAGCCCGGCCCCGCAGCCCCTGCATCCGGCGATGTAGAGAAAGCGTCGCCAGTATATGGCCGGACGGCCGCCGACACAAGCCTTGGCATCCTATGATCGGTCCGGGCGTTCAAGGCGACTACGTGAGAGGATATCGATGGACCTGAAGCTGCTCGCCGCCCTGCCTTGCGCGCTGATCGCCTGCACCGGCAACGCCCCCGCGGACGCGACGGCGCAGGATGCCGCTCCGGCCGCGACCAGGCCCTTCACCGAAACCGTCGTCGCCGATTTCGATTCGCCCTGGGCGATGGCGTTCCTGCCCGATGGCCGGATGCTGGTGACCGAGAAGAAGGGCGAGATGCTGCTCGTCGCCGCCGACGGAAAGCGGAAACAGGTCGTCGCCACGATCCCGGTCGATTCGGCCGGGCAGGGCGCGTTGATGGACGTGGTGCCCGCCCCGGATTTCGCGCGCAGCCAGCGGGTGTATTTCAGCTATTCGGCGGCGGGCGAGGGTGGCAAGGGCGTGTTACTGGCGCGCGGTCGCCTGCGTGCCGACGGCGGTGACGGCGAGCGGCTGGGCGAGATCGAAACCCTCTTCCGCGCCACGCCGTTCGTGGAGGGCAACGGCCATTATTCGGGCCGCATCGCCTTTTCGCCCGATGGCCGGTATCTGTTCTTCACCAATGGCGACCGCCAGAAATTCACCCCCGCGCAGGACCCGAAGGCGACGCTGGGCAAGGTGTTGCGCCTGACCCTCGACGGCCAGCCGGCACCGGGCAATCCGCTCGCCGCCAAGGGGTTCCGGCCGGAAATCTGGTCCTACGGCCATCGCAACCTGCTCGGCATCGCGTTCGACGCGCGCGGTAATCTGTGGGAGCAGGAGATGGGGCCGAAGGGCGGGGACGAGGTCAACCTGATCCGGCCGGGCCTGAACTACGGCTGGCCGAACGCGTCGAACGGATCGCATTATGATGGTCGGGACATTCCCGATCACCGCCCGGGCGACGGCTACGAACCGCCCAAAGTATCCTGGAACCCGGTGATCTCGCCGGGCGGGTTGATGATCTATTCCGGCCGGATGTTCCCGCAATGGCGGGGCGACGCCTTTATCGGCGGCCTGTCCAGCCAGGCGCTGGTCCGCGTCGATATCGATGGCACCGAAGCGCGAAAGGGCGACCAATGGCCGATGAACGCACGCATCCGCGACGTGGAACAGGGGCCGGACGGCGCGATCTGGGTGATCGAGGATGGCGACGACGGGTCGCAGGGGCGGCTCATCAAGCTGACCGCCCAATAACCGGGGCGGCAACCGGGGCAATAACCGGGCGCACGCGATCGCTGCGCCCGATGGTGCTGGCGCTGACGGGGTGCGGCGGCGAAGGTGCCGCCGCGCGGCCGACCCGGCTCGATCCCGCCCGATCGTCAGGAGGGCCGGTCGAGCCGCCAGTTCGTCCGCGCGGTGGCGATCGGGCGGGCCGGATCGTCCTGCCACGCGGTCGCGTCGACATGCGCGATGCGGGTGCCGAGCCGGGTGACGATACCCGTCGCCAGCGTCGGCGCGTCGCGGCCGCCGCGCCGGTAGTCGACCGTGATGGTCAGCGGGATCACGCCCGCGTCGTCGGTGCCCAGCGCATGGCGCAGCGCGGCGATCGCCGCGATCTCCAGCAGCCCCGCGATCGCGCCGCCATGCAAAAAACCGGGGCGGCCGAGCACGCCGTCCGCGAACGGCATCGTCAGCACCGGCACGCCGCGATCGTCGGCGGTCATCGTCAGGCCCAGCAGGGCCGCATAGGGGGGCAGCGCGATCATGCCGCGTCGGTCGTCATGAACGTGCCGACGATCTGTGCGACCGGATCGGCGGGATCGCCGTCATGCGCCTGTCCCCTGACATAGGCGACCGGCCCGGCGATCCGGTAACATTCGCCGCGCCCGATCAGCGTCCGCCCCGCCACCACCGGGCGGAGATGGTCGAGCCGCAAGTCGAGCGTCGCATGGGGCACGAACCGTCCGCGCCGCGCCCAGATCGCGATCGAGGCCGCCATGTCCATCAGCGTGACGATCGGTCCCGCCGCCATCGCACCGGTCGCGGTGTCGCCGACCAGCGCATCGGCGGGGGGCAGGGCCAGTTCCACCCAGCCGTCCTCGCCGTCCGCATGGCCGTGATAGCGGATACCCAGCCGCCCGCCATGACCCCGGTCGAGAAGCTTGGCGAAGCGGGGCACATCGAAACCGGTCATCGCCGCAGGGTCTACACGCCGTGCCGCCGCACGCAACCGGGTTGCCCGGCGCGCCCGGCGGGCATAGCCATGGTCGCAGAGGAGAAGGATGATGGACGACCGGGTGCGGATGACCGTCGATGGCGGGATCGCGGACGTGCGACTGGCGCGACCGGCGCATATCAACGCGAT
>Ga0265798_10009614_pt1 | contig 12067 bp, 10 predicted proteins | sample P3T30metagenome_FD_192430 | JGI IMG/M metagenome (GOLD analysis project Ga0265798, IMG submission 192430) | Plant litter microbial communities from East Loma Ridge, Irvine, California - P3 T30 | ecosystem: Environmental > Terrestrial > Plant litter > Unclassified | place: USA: California... | reverse complement strand
GGCCTCTACGTTTCCTTTCAAAGTTGCCGCTGCCAAGGCTGGGGGCAACCCGGCTCACCAATTTGTCATTCTGGCTGAAATAGATGCGCTGGATGATTACCTCAACGTATTTGAAGATTACGGCTATGGGGGCGATGGCTTCTCCTGGCGCGAGCACATCGAGACGATTATTGAAGAGTACCAGCCTGGCCTACTCGACCAGCTAGAGTTTGATGAGCAAGAAGATACCTTCTTGGTCTATGCCGATAGCCCCCAGGCTGTGCGGCAGTTTATGCACTGGGTACTGCCGTATTTCGGCGACTTGGGCAAGCTCAAGAAGTACTTGAGCCAAGCCGACCCCAGCGACTTTTTTGGCTAGGCGCCACGCCGGGCCAGCAGCCCCAGCGCAAAGTCGAGCGGGTGGCGGCGCCCGGCCAGGTGCAGCAAATCGGCCAGGTCGCGGGCGGCCGACCACTGGTGGTGCCGCAGGGCCTGCAGCAGTTCCCAGCGCAGGCGCACCCCTAGGGCAGCGCGCTCGGCGGGCGTGCGCACAAGGGCCACGGCCTTGCGGCACACCGCAATGTTGGAAAGCAGGTAGGGGTCGTTGGGCTGGTAGGCGCGCGTGGACATAGAGCGCGGATGCAGGCGGCGCTGGGTTGTGACCTCATCCTGGTAGTGAAACTGCCAGTCGGGGCTGGCCCGCACCCATAGGTCGAAGTCCTCGAAGGTCAGCGTTTCGTCGTAGCCGCCTAGCTGGGCCAGCACCTCGCGGCGCACGAGCATGGTGGGCGAGCAAATGAAATAGCGGCCCAGCACATCGGCCAGCACCCAGCCGCTGGCTGGCCGCGGCTGCAGCCCGCCGCGCCCATCGGGGCGGTGGTGCAGCCGTATGGCCATGCCCTGCTCATCAATGAGCTCGGCATTGGAATACACGATGCCGTAGCTGGGACCTAGGTGCTCGAACAGCGCCACCTGCTGGCTTATGCGGTGCGGCAGCAGTACATCGTCGGTAGCAAAGTCGAGAATGTAGTCGCCCTTGCTCTGGAAAAAAGCCTGGTTGAAGGCCCGGCAGTTGCGCATGTTCTGGGGCAGCAGCAGCAGGTGCCAGCCAGGGTTAGCCTGGGCATACTCACGCAAGATGGCCGGGCTACCGTCTTGGCTGGCATCATCGACCAGCCATACTTCGAGGTGCGGGTAGTCTTGGGCCAGAATAGAATCGAGCGCCTGCCGCAAAAATGGCGCGTGGTTGTAGCACAGGGCGATGATGGTAACGAGCGGCACTTTATGAGTTGAGAGTGATTTGCAAGGCTGATTTATATTTTCGGGTTACTGCTACGTGGGCGGTGCCACAGGCTAGCAGCAAAATTCCGTAGCGGCCGGCGTGCGCCCACACTACCCCAGCCAGCCCTAGGTGCGGCAGCAGGCCCACCAGCAGCCCAGTATACACGATGGCCGATGCTGCTTGCACCGCGATATAGGGCAGCGGCCGGGCACGGGCCAGCAACTGGTAGAGGAACACCCACACCAGGAACTTGGCCCAGTCGCCGAGCAGTTGTGGGGCCAGCAGCTCGCGGGCGGCCAGCAAGCGCGGGGCAAAGAGCAAGGGCAGCAGCCAGTCGCGCAGGGCGAAAACCAACCCTAGGGCCCCTCCTACTCCGCCAGCCAGCAGGCCCAGCACCGCCCGCAGGTAGTGCCGGGCCTGCGCTGGCACCGGCGCCAAAGCAGTCAACCTAGGGTAAAAAACAGTGCTTAGCACGGCCCCCGCCATCAGCGAGTAATGGTCGGATAGCCGGGCCACGGCCTGCCACATGTCGATGCTGGCCGGCGCAAAGTGCGCCATGAGGTAGGCACGCACCGCGTAGTCGACTGCCCGCCCAAACAGCAGCGAGCCGCTGGCCATGAACACAAAGCGCAGCAGGCCGCGCATGGCCAGGCGGCTAGGCCGCCCTATCCGCAGCCCCCGCAGCAAGCCCGCCCGCTGCGCCTGTACCAGCGTAGGTGCCAACACGAGGGCCTGGCCGCCTAGGTAGCCCCCCAGCACCAATGGCAATGGTTGCCGCAGCAGCAGGGCCGCGGCCGCTACGGCCGTGCCACCCACACTTAGGGCAATGGCCTGGCGCACGTAGGCGCGCCGCTGGCCAGCCGCCAGCAAAGCCGTGCTCAGCAGCGCTTGGGTAGCCACGGCAGCCATGCCCAGCGTGAAGCCACTTACCGCCAGCAGCCCCCGGTCAGCCCCCTCGGCTAGCCCCAATACCACCCCACCCAGGCCCATTGCGCCCAGCGTGAGCACCACGGCGGCCCCCAGCCAGGCTCGGTAGCGCCCTGCTCCAGGCGGCAGCGGCGCCAAGCGGGTAGTAACCCCTACCTGAATACCATCGGCGGGCAGGGCGCCGAATAGTGCCATTAAGTTTTGAAACTGCGCCAGCTGCGTAAGGCCACCCGCACCTCCGTACAATGCCACCAGCTTGCTGAGCACCAGGGCCCCAGCAGCCCGAGCCGCTACAGCCACCCCCGTGCCACTTGCGCCCCGCACGAAGCCTTGCCAAACGCCCGCAGCAGACGCACCAGCCTGACTACTGAACGGTAAGGCCGGCTTGGTGAAGAACATTCGCATAAGCAGTACTATACCAGTGTCTTTTGCCAAGTCAAACGCTGGTCGGCCACCCCACCTAGGTTGCGTTTAAAGCGCAGCAATGATTCATTAGGGCCATTGACTAGCATAGAGGTCCCTAGGTCTACGGCGGCCGCCCCAGAGGCACTTGCATAAGCATGCAAGCCTTCATTTAATAGCACTACTGGGCTTAGGTCATTATCAATAAGCGGGCTAGCATGATAGAGATTATATACCACCCGCTCATTCACTTGAATAGCGATAGACATGGCAGCCCACTTACCACTTCCTGGCTTGCGCACAGAAAACAAGAAATGTTGCCGGGGAAATGACCTAAATAGCGCTTCAATGCGAGCTAACGAGAGAGATAAGGATTGTTCTCGCTCTTGACGACAAGCAGCGATAAATTCGTAAGCTGCTGGCACAAGGAAAGGTGGCTCCTGCTCTACTACCAGCCCAGCCCGTCGGCACCGCTGTAAACGCCGACGCTCGGAGCGATGCAAGTGCGCCTCGTACTGGCGGCTGGTAGCCAAATGGTAGTTTTCTTCGCTCAGCACTACCTGGTAGCCCCGCTCGCCCAAGGCCGCGGCCAGCGTGGCGGCACCGGCGGGGTCGTAGCAGCTAGCGTAGCTGCGGATTTCTAGCCGGGTTTGTTGGTGCTGGCGCAGCGCCACTTCGGCAGCATCAAGCAGCGTGTGCAGGGCGCTGGCCGGCAGGCCCGGCATCAACTGCACCCCACCAAAGCTGGCCTGCCCTGGCGAGCGCGCCAGGCCTAAGCCTTCAAAATCAAGCACCACATAAAATTGAGCTACCGTGCGTTGGGACTGCTCGTCTTCCAGAAAAAAAGCCAGCGTTGGGCACCCGTGCTCTTGCAATGCCTGGTGGGCAGGCGTTAGAAACAAAAAGGACTCGAAAGCCAGCGGCAGGCGAGGCGAGGCGGGTACTTGGCCAGCTAGCGTGTGGGCGATGTGCACGCGCAGGCCAGCAGGCGGTAAAAAGTCGGGAGAAGAAATTGCCACGGATACTAAAAAAGGGGCAGCGAAGAGCAAAGTACGGCACCGGGCCGCCGCCTTCCCGGCGTTTTCATATTTGCGCTGCATCTTTCGGGTAGTTCCGCTTCTTATTGCCCAATGGATTTTCCTGACCCACTGCCGCTGGCCACCCCACCTAACTCGGCTGAGGCGCGCCCGGTAGCTTCGCCAATTGACCCTACCGACCGTATAAGCGACCGCGAGGCCACGCGCCTGGCCCACGAACAGGAAGTGGGCCAGCGCCCTGGCACGCTGCGTGTGAAGGCGAACGCCCTTAAACCGCGCCTGTTTTTGTTTTCCTACAACGAGCAGGGCTACACCGAAGTCGAATACACCGACCGCTACGACGAGATGCTGGCCGCTATTCATGGCAAACCCGAGTTCAAGCACTGGCTAGACGTGCGCGGCTACGGCGACTTGCCGCTGATGGAGCGCCTCATGGATGATTTTGGACTGCACCCACTGCAGCTCGAAGACGTGCTGGGCGACTATCAGCGGGCTAAGGTGGAGGTATTTGATGAAGACCGGCTCTTTCTAGTGTCGCGCATGACCGACTTCACGTCGAACCTAGAAATCGAGGACGACCAGCTCTCTATCTTCACCGGGCCCAACTACGTGCTCTGCTTTCAGGATGACTACGACGACTGCCTCGATGTGCTGCGCAGCCGCCTGCGGGCCAACCTGAGCCAGCTGCGGCGCAGGTCGAGCGGCTACTTGGCCTACGCGCTGACCGACGTGGTGCTGGACCATTACTACCCCACAATGGCCGCCATTGGCGACTATATCGAGGAGCTGGAAGACCGTATTTTTACCGAACGCAGCGAGCGGCGGCTGCTCAACCGCATCCTGCGCATCAAGAAAGACGTGGTGCGCTTTCGGCGGCTGGTGTATCCCGAGCGCGATAAGATTGCGGAAATCCTACGTCTGCCCGACGAGGTGGTGCCTGAGGAGCTAAAGGCCTACTACCGCGACGCTTATGACCACGCCATTCAGGCCCTGGACCTAGCCGAAAGCTACCGCGATAACATCTCCTCTTTGGTAGACCTGTTCCTCTCCGACCAAAGCAACCGCATGAACGAGGTGATGAAGGTGCTGACTATCATCAGTTCTATCTTCATTCCGCTTAGCTTCGTGGTGGGCCTTTATGGCATGAACTTTCAGCACGAAGACGCCCACGGCCACGTGCTGCCGCTCAACATGCCCGAGCTGTACTCGCCCCTAGGGTACCCTATTCTGCTAGGAGCACTGGCTATCATCGTGATGGGGCAGCTCTTGTATTTCTGGCGCAAGGGCTGGCTCTCCAATAAATGAGCCACCTAGGTTAGGTCCACTACACGCTACTATGGCGCCAGCTATGCCCCACCTATAAGACGCTCCATCCTGTGCCGACAGCCCTAGGTAAAGGACAAGGTTTAAGCTATTTCTTGTTCCCCCACCCCAAACCGCTCCCCTACTTAACTACCTCATGCCCTATGCACTATCCTCATTACTTATTCATGGGTCGGTAAGTAATTTGAGACGTTAACTGAACGTCTTATGAAACTGCTTGGCCTAGTTGGATTGGTGCTGCTGCTAGTGGCATTGCTGGCCCCTGTGGGGCATGGGGCGCGGCAGCCAGCCAGCCGCAGCCCAAAGCTTCGGGCGGGGGCGCCGGTACAGATTATTCGCTCGACAAGGGCGGCACTCGCCCCCAAAACGGTGCGTGCCATGCATGCCAAGGCGCGGTAGGTACAGCGCTGTACCTACCGCGCCTTGGCGCTTGCTACAACATTTCCTCTGCGGCGGGGCCGTAGTCTTCGCTGGGTTGAGGCCGCGGGGGCGTAGCGGCTTTGCCGACTTCGGGCAGCGGTAGCTGCCAGGCGGTGGCCAGTGCGTGCAGCCCCTCGTAGTTGGTAAGGTCAAACTTGCAGGGCACTACCGATACGAAGCCCGCCGCTAGGGCTGCCTCATCGGTATCGAGGCCTAGGTCGTAGTTGGCAAATTTGCCTTGCAGCCAGAAGTACGGGCGCTGGTAGGGGTCGAGGCGGCGGTCAAACTCCTCATCCCACTTGGCATGAGCCTGGCGCGCCAGCTGGATGCCCTGAATGGGGCCAGCCGCATTTTTAGGGATGTTCACATTGAGAGCCGTGTGGGTAGGGATGCCCTGGGCCAGCGCCAGCTCGCACACCTGCCGCACCCAGGGACCCACGTGCGAGAAGTCAGCGTGGTCGCCATATTCGCACAGCGAGAAGCCAATGGCGGGCAGCCCTTCGATGGCTGCCTCGATAGCCGCCGACATGGTGCCCGAGTACAGCACGTTTACCGACGAGTTGGAGCCGTGGTTGATGCCTGACACGACGAGGTCGGGGCGGCGGTCTTTGAGCACATAATATTTCGCGATTTTCACGCAGTCGGCTGGCGTGCCCGAGCAGGCGTAGGCCTCTACGCTGGGCCCAAAAAGAGTGGACTTGTCGAGCCGCAGGGGGTGGCCGATGGTGATGGCGTGGCCCATGCCCGACTGCGGAGCGCTGGGCGCAACCACCACAATTTCAGCATTCAGCTCTTGTAAGATGCGGACCAGGTGCCCAATGCCAGGTGCAGTGAGGCTATCGTCGTTGGAAACGAGAATGAGAGGACGAGAAGAAGTAGACATGCAAAAAGTAAAAAGGCGCGATTGGCCGCCGAAACAACCTGTACGATAAAGCGACGCCCTAGGGCAATTCGGCTCGCCGCCCGACCTTCGCAGCTATGCTTTTCGCCACTTTGCTTGCTGCCTCGCTCCTAGGTGCCCCTCGGCCCGCTGCGCTCCTCACGCCTTTCGAGCGCGACCCCGCCCACAACACCACCGCCACCTACGCTGAGTGCTTGGCCTTTTATAAAGACCTCGCCGCCGCCTACCCCACCACCGTGCAGCTGCGCGAGGCGGGCCCCACCGACAGCGGCCAGCCGCTGCACGAAGTAGTGCTCTCGGCCGATGGCACCTTCGAGCCCGCCGCTAGCCGTGCCAAGGGCCGGCCAGTTTTATTCGTCCAAAACGGTATTCACCCTGGCGAGCCCGAGGGCATCGACGCCAGCATGATGCTAGCCCGCGACCTGCTACACGACAAGAAGCTGCGGCCCCTACTTCAGCGCGTGACGCTCGTTATCGTGCCTGCCTACAATGTAGATGGCATGCTGAACCGCAACTCGACCACCCGCGTCAACCAGAACGGGCCGCAGGCCTATGGCTTTCGGGGCAATGCGCGGCACCTCGACCTCAACCGCGACTTTGTGAAGCAGGACTCGCGCAATGCGCGCTCGTTTGCGACGCTGTTTCAGAAGTGGCGGCCTGAGATTTTTGTCGATACGCACACCTCCAATGGGGCCGACTACCAGTACACCATCACGCTCATTCCGACGCAGCATAACAAGCTAGCGCCGGCCCTAGGTGCCTATTTGCAAGGCCAGCTGCTGCCCGCCCTCTACGCGGGCATGGCCCAAAAAAAGTGGCCTATGACGCCCTATGTCGATTTTGAGGGTGAAACACCCGAGAGCGGCCTGCGCGCTTTTATGGAAAGCCCGCGCTACTCTACCGGCTATGCCGCGCTGTTCAACAGCATCGGCTTCATGCCCGAAACCCACATGCTCAAGGCCTTCGGGCCGCGCGTGCGCGCCACCTACGACCTGCTCGTGACCTATGTCCAAACTATAGCCGCCCAGGCGCCGGCCGTGCTGGCCGCCCGCGCCGCTGCCGACCAGGCCCTAAGTACCCAAACGCGCTTCCCGCTGGCTTGGGTGCTCCGCGACACGGCCACAACGACAGTATTCTTTCGGGGCTATGAGGCTGGGCACAAGCCCAGCGCCGTGAGCGGCCAGCCGCGCCTTTACTACGACCGCAGCCGGCCTTACACCCGGCCTGTGCCCTACTACAACACGGCCCGGCCCACGGTGGTGGCAGAAGCACCGCAGGCCTACATTATACCGGCGGCCTGGACGGAAGTTATTGACAACCTGCGTCGCAATGGCGTTGTGTTGCGCCCGCTCACCGAGCCGTTGGCGGGAAGTGGCGCCATTTATACCATCGAAGACTACAAAACCACGCCTCGCCCCTACGAAGGCCACTTTTTGCACAGCCAAGTCAAACTACACACCCAGGAGCAGGCCCTCACTACCGGCCCGGGCCCTGCCTACCTGGCCGTGCTGGCCGAGCAAGGCCCCGCCCGCCGCTACCTGGTAGAGGCGCTGGAACCACAGGCCACCGACTCCTTTTTTGCCTGGGGCTTCTTCGACAGCATTTTGCAGCAAAAAGAACACTACTCCGACTACGTGTTTGAGGACCTGGCTGCTGAGCTCTTGACCAAGCAGCCGACCTTGCGCGAGCAGCTGGAAGCCGCCAAGAAAGCCGACCCCGCCCTGGCCGCCAGCGGCCCCCGCCAGCTCGAATGGGTATACCAGCACTCGCCCTACGCCGAGCCCGGCTACCGCCGCTACCCCGTGGTGCGGTGGCCGGTGCCAACAAAACCCTAGGTGGGCTCCCCTACCTCACGACACGCACTTTACGCAATATTTCTCACTCCTATTTATTTCCTCATGAAACAACTTTACTATTCTACCATCGGACTGCTTGCATTAGCATCCACTCTGCGGGCACAAACGCCTGTGCTTACTGCCAGTAACCCGGCCCGCCAAGCGGCAGATGTGCCACGTGCAGCGACCATGCAGTTTACTTTTTCGGAGGCCGTAACGGGAGCTAGCGGAATTCGCGTATTTGGCAACCGCTGGCGTGGCTACCGCACCGGCACAGTCAGCGGCGATGGTACGCCTACCCTCACTATGCGTCCCACGCACGCCTTCGCCCCCGGCGAACAAGTGAGCGTGACCCTGCCGGCCACCATACGGGGAGCGGGAGCTACGGGTCAATCGCTAGCTAATGGGCAGGTAGTGCAATTTCGGGTAGCGGCTGGGCCAGCCACTGGCGACTTCACAAGTGGAACGCGCCTAGCGGAGAGCAGCACGGCTCTCTACGAACCTACTCTGGCTGACGTGAATAACGATGGCAAGCTAGATTTTTTGGTGGCTGACGGCATAGAAAGCCGCGTGGTTTTACGCTTGGGTGATGGTTTAGGCAGCTTCGGGGCACCTACTTATTTTGCCACCGCAAGCAATCCGCAAGGTGTTATAGTAGCCGACTTCACCAATGACGGCAATCTAGACGTAGGCAGCATTGCTTCCGAAGCACTTAATCGTGTCATCAGCGTAGCACCGGGCAATGGACAAGGCAGCTTTGACGTAGCGCAAGCCACTCGGCTACCCGTGACGGCACTGCCACTCTACACACAGGCGGCCGATGTAAACGCCGACGGCAATCTAGACTTGGTATTTTTAGAGTACCAGTTTTTTTCACCTGCTTATACGGTGCTACAGGTACGCCTTGGCAATGGTAAGGGCGAATTTACCAGTTTGCCCAAGCTACCGATTGATATAGGATATGGCGGTTTACGCGTAGCTGATATCAATAACGACGGGCGCCTCGACTGCTTGGTGGCCAATAGCGTTACCGGCCAGCTTACAACCTACCTAGGCGACGGTACTGGGGCCTTTGCGCCAGCTACCACACCGGCGTTGGCAATCCCTAAGTCGGCTACGGCGGGCACGTATCCTATAGGCTACCAAGTTATTGCAGAAGTCGCTGATTTTACAGGTGATAGACTATTGGACGCACTTATTTTAGATGCCGCTACCTACACGTTGCGACTGTATCCGGGCACGGGGCAGGGCGACTTTGGCGCAGTTTCCGCTACGCTTACTGTACCTAGCCTGCGGCAAAGCTTCGTTGCTGACCTAGAGGGCGATGGTGACCTAGACATTCTAGCCACGGTGCCCACAGGTGCTTATGTAGCCCAAGGTGGCTACGCAGTCAGCCGCTGGCTCAACAACGGCACTGGCTCTTTTACAGCAGGCACGCCTATTACCGGACCTGCTACTAAGCTGGCTACTGGCGACATCAACAACGATGGCACCACCGATATAGTGTTGCTTTCAGAAGCCAACCTCGACACGGGCAGTCCAGCTATCTACCCGCGCCTAGGTCAATCACTGGCGATGGCACCTGCCATTACCTCTTTTTCTCCCTCATTAGCTACCAGTGGTCTTCCAGTCACGGTGCAGGGTACCAACTTGAGGAGTGCTACACTGGTGCTAGTAGGCGGCGTACCCGTTACAAATTTTACACTGGACCCTACCACTGGGGCCCTCACCTTTTTACCACCTAGCTATACCCCAGGCGGACTGATAACTGTTGTTACGCCTACTGGCACCGCTACTAGTGGGGCAAGGCTAGCCATTACGGTGCTTGCCAACCGCACCAAGGCCAACGAACTATCGATGCAGATTTATCCGAACCCCACACGCGGCTTAGTATACCTGAGCCAGCTAGCCGCAACCGGACCGCTACAAGCCACCTGCTATAATAGCCTAGGTCAGCTCGTGCGCACGGTCACCTTAGTAGCTAGTACCACCCTCATGCTTGACTTAAGCGGGCTGACACCTGGCCTATACACGCTCCGGCTAGTGGCAAATAATGGTAGTACTACCCGGCAGCTTCTGCTAGAATAGTGCTTCATAATTCGTAAAAATACGTACTTATAGGTATTGTACTTTAATAGCAAGGAGTTGAGCTTTGCTGTGCTTACACTAAAGCAATAGTCTAGCTACCAGGCCTTAATCGCTTAGTTAGCTAAGCAGCCTTTTCTCTCCATGTGCTATGAAAACATGTCCTACCTCCTTCCAGCGGCCGGCCTACATAAGCTTGTGCGCACATGCGCATCGCCCCGCGGCGGGACCGGTGCCCCTGTGTTGCGCTAGCCCCTACGCTGGGCCAGTGGCCTACGCCGCTAGCTGGCTCACACCAGACGTAGCCCAACGCTACGCCTAATTCCATCAAAAAAAGCCGGCACCTCTGGCAGTGAGGTAGCCAGCTTTTTGGGAACCTAGGGCAGGCTACTCGTCGGTAGCCCGCGAGATGGCAAAATCGGCCAGAAAGCGCCGCAGCTGCTCGGGTGCGTGCACAGTCAGGCCGGGCGGACGCTGGCGCTCGAGCTTGCTTACTAAGGGGAAGTAGCCGGTAGTAGTATGCAGGTCCTGAGCTTTGGCCGCTACAAACCCCATGCGCCAGTCGGGAAACATGCGGCCAGTAGCCACAGCCTCGTGCAGCACGAAGGCGTGCTTGTGGCGCTCGTCTTGCGCTATCTTTTGATAGATATGCTCGACCTCGTCACGGGGGCCCTCTATCACCTGCACAAACTCTTTGGTGCCGGCCGCATACAGTAACAGGCCCGTAAGGCGGTGGCTCTGGTTATAGGCGCGGGCCTGGCGTAGCAGTTGGGCTAGGTCCTCGGGGCTGATGCCATCGGGGCCAGTAGCTAGGCTGTGGTAGATGATATGATAAAGCGGCTGGGGAGCAAGCATACTAGCGGCAAACGAAGCGAAGCAGCTCTATATACGCAGCTCATCTGCTTAACATCTCTTTTTCGAATAGAATAATCTACTTATTTTTGACAAAGCGCCCTTGGGAGAAATATAGCTTGAATGGCTGAAAGGGCGTATCGGCGTACACGTCAGGGTCGCCAAAGGTGCTATCTGCCACCACTACCAGGGCTTGCTGGCGGGCATCGTAGGAGAACTCGGTATTACAGATATCGAGCGTTGGCTTATTGGCAAAGGCTTGCTTATCGAGTAGTAGATAATCACCTTTTAGCTCGACCAGAAAAGCAATGGCTCGCTCGCAGATGCCGCTACCACGCTCATTGCCCAGCAGCAAATACTGCGTGCGGCCGGGGCTGGGCATCTTATACAGCTCGCCTAGCGCCCCTTCCTCGCCAAAGCTATAGGCAAACAGCTTGCCCGTCTGGTTTTGCCACTGAAAAACAGTACGATGAACAGTGCCCCGCGTCCCGCCCGAGGCGTACGAGTAGGTAAATACCTTGAAGTGCGCCGCATCGTGGGAATCTATCGACAGGTCGAGCCCTAGGTTCTTGGCGGCCGCGGCCGATACTTCGTGAGTTTTGAGGTAGGCTACCAGTTGGCGGGCCGTGGTAGCGGTCAGCTTATCGAAGGCAGCGCTCTCGCCCTCCGTGCCCCGCTCGATGCGGGCAAAGTTTTTCTTCAATTCGGCAGCCGTGGGCGCTGGTTTGGCTGGCTGCTGGGCCAGCGCCCTTGTCATAGCGGCCACTAAGCTGACCACTAGAATACTCAATACCTTGATTTTCTTCACAGCCCAATAGTACGATGGCTCACGAAAAAAGCGGTGCAGAGCACAGCTCCGCACCGCTTCGCAATCGGTAAAAAAAGGGCCCTAGGATGCTGCTTCGGGCTTCATGTTGCGCAAAATCTCGTGGCCCATCTTGTCGCGCTTGGTGGTGAGGTAGCTTTGGTTGTGCTGGTTGGGACTAATCTCAATGGGCACGGTTTCGACTACCTCTAGGCCGTA
>Ga0265798_10009613_pt1 | contig 12067 bp, 12 predicted proteins | sample P3T30metagenome_FD_192430 | JGI IMG/M metagenome (GOLD analysis project Ga0265798, IMG submission 192430) | Plant litter microbial communities from East Loma Ridge, Irvine, California - P3 T30 | ecosystem: Environmental > Terrestrial > Plant litter > Unclassified | place: USA: California... | reverse complement strand
GCACCGGCCGGAGGGCGTCGACCCGCGCGAGCTGCGAGAACTCGAGGCCCGTGAGCTCGGCGACGTCGCGGACCGGCACCTGGAAGGTGGCGATGCTCATGCGGCCATGATGCCGACGGCCACCGACGCGCGTCCGGGGCCGGGCCTCCTGGGCGCGCCGACGACGCACCCGGCCAGGCGCCCGCCGAGGCGCCCGTCCGCGGACGGCGCCGCCACGGCGGTGCATCCTGGGTCGTGACGGGGCGCACGCCCCGCCGCCACCCCCGAAGGAGGAGACGCATGAGCGACATCGAGAACCCGCGCGACCCCGCCGACGCCGACGTCGTCGACCCGCTGGTCGACCCGATCGCCGACGACGAGACGGCCGACGACGACACGGTCACGGGCATCGACGCCGAGCGCGCCGTGCCCACCGGCGTCGACGACTTCGACATCGACATCACGGAGTCCGACGGACCCGACCTCGAGGCCGGCGACGACCTCGACACCGGGGCCGCCACCTCCTGACCAGCGGTCCGCGATCCGACGGCCGGAGGCCCGCCCCACCAGGGCGCGCCTCCGGCCGTCGCGTCGTGCGCGCCCCGGCTCAGCTGGCGGGCTGCACGCCGAACGCCGTCGCGAGCTTCTCGATCTTCTGGGCCCGGCCCAGGCGCGGCAGGTCGCTGCCGTCGCGGATGACCCGGCCGCGGCCCTCGAAGTCCGCGAGGAAGTCGTGCGCCCAGGCGACGTCCGACGGGGTCGGGCTGATGACCTCGTTGATGACGGGCAGCTGCTCGACGTCGAGGCACAGCTTGCCGGTGAGGCCGAGGGCCACCGCGACCGACGACTGCTCGCGCAGCACGGGGTGGCTGCTGCCGACCGTGGGGCCGTCGATCGGACCGGGGAGGCCGCCGATCCGGCTCGCCACCACGAGGCGCGAGCGCGGGTACGCCATCGCCAGGTCGTCGGCGCTCGTGCCCGTGTCGCGGCGGTAGTCGCCGCTGCCGAAGGCCAGGCGGAACGCGCCGCGCGCCTTCGCGATGGAGGGGGACTCCTCGATGCCCAGCGCCGACTCGACGAGGGCGAGCACGCGCGTGCCGCCGCCGAGGCGGTCGGCCGTCTCGGTGACGTGCTCGGGGGCCTCCGTCTTGGCGAGCATGACGCCCTTCAGGCCCGGCAGGCCCATGAGCGCGTCGACGTCGTCCGACCAGAACCCGGTGGAGCGGTCGTTGATGCGCACCCAGGCGGTGCCGCCCCCGCGCAGCCAGGCGACGACGTCGTCGCGGGCCGCGGGCTTGCGCGCGGGGTCGACGGCGTCCTCGATGTCGAGGACGACCTGGTCGGCGCGCGAGGCGGCGGCCGGGTCGAAGCGCTCGGGCGCCGTGCCGGGGACGAGCAGCCACGAACGGGCGATGTCGGCGGCGGGGCGTTCGCGCCGCGTGCTGCGGCCGGGGGCCGGGGTGGTCGTGGTCTCGGGGGTGTCCGTCATGCCGTCCTCGCTGCCGTTGTCCTCCGCCCACGGTAGCGTGCGCCCGCGCGTGGGCCCCCGTAGCCCGGGCCCGCGAGTCCGCCCCGGTGCGGCTCGCCCCGGGTCCTCCCTGGTGCGCCTCGCCCGCGAGTCCGCCGAGAGCGGCGAGGCCTCCGGCCCTCGGGCACCGTGCTGGCGTACCGTTCAGCGAGATCACAGGCGCCGCTCTCGACGTCGGCGCCCGTGCCCCGAGCACCGAACACAGGAGTGAGCCATGACCGATCCGAACGGACCCGCGTCCGACCGTCCCGACGACCGCCGCCCCTTCGACGGCGGGCGCGGCGACGACGCGACCGCCGCCGATCAGCGCGACCCCTCCGCTGACGGCCCGACCGACGACCACCGCCCTGCCGGCGCCCCCACCGACTTCGGTGCGGCCGACGGCCCCGCGATCGACTTCGGCGGTCCCGCCGCCCCGGCCGGGTCGAGCCCCGCCGACGGGCGTGCCCCCTACGGCAGCGGCGACGCCGGTCAGGGCGAGCCCTCGATCCCGGCCCGCGCCCCTGGCGACGACGCCGACGCGCCCATCGCCGACGGCGGTGACCGCTCGTACGGTTCGAGCGACCGCGACGGGTCCGCCGACCGCGACGGCCGCGACGCGCTGCCGCAGGCGGACGTCGACGGCGAGGTCGTCTCGACCGAGCGCACCGAGCAGGGTCGTGGCACGGCCGCCGACCACTCCGAGACGGAGCGCCTCGACGGCGCCGGCGTGGGTCTCGGTTCCGCCGCCACCGGCGGCGTGGGCGCAGCCGTCGCCGGTGGGTCGGGCGACGCCGACCGTCGCCCGCTGCACGACGACGACGCCCTGCGCGCCGCCGAGGCGCACCAGGCCGCGCCGAGCGACCACGACGACCAGGGCGGCCGCGTGCCCCCGATCGCCGAGCGCAGCTCCGACGCCGACCGCGACGGGGTGCGCGACGACCGCGACCGCGACCGCGACGGGGTGCGCGACGACCGTGACCGCGACCAGGACGCGGGCCGTGACCGCGACGGCGACCGCGAGGCCCCCCGGGTGCCCGCCTGGTCGACCGCCGGTGCTGCGGGAGCCGGAGCCGGTGCCGGAGCCGCGGCAGGGGCCTCCGCCGCCCGGCCGTCCGGCAACTACCCCCTCGTGCACGAGGAGAACCCCGACCGCACCACCGTGCGCCGCCAGACGCTCATCGCCCAGCGCGACGAGTTCAGTGGCATGAAGTTCGGGGCCGGCCTGCTCGGCTGGTTCGCCGCGACGGGCTTCGGCGTGGTGCTCTTCGCGCTCTTCGCCGCCGTGGTCGGCGGGATCGTGGCCGGCCAGGCCGACGGCGCCTCGCGCCAGCAGTACCTCGAGGACAACGCGCAGACCGGGGCGATCACCGTCGCGATCGCCGTGGGCGTCATCGTCCTGCTCGGCTACTTCGTCGGTGGCTACACGGCCTCCCGCATGGCCCGCTTCAGCGGCTTCAAGCAGGGCCTCGCCGTCTTCATCTGGGGCGTGATCATCAGCGTCGTGCTGACCATCGTCGGCCTCGTGGCCGGTGCCCAGGGCGCTGGCGGTCCCATGGGCGGCTTCGGCGGCTCCGGCGACGTCACCCTGCTCGGCTCGCCGGCCCTCGACGCGGTCGTCGCCGTGCTCGTGCTGCTCGTGCTCGCCTTCGGCGGCGCCGTGCTCGGCGGCCTCGCCGGTCAGCGCTACCACCGCCGCATCGACCGCTTCGAGCCCGTGGAGTGGCCCGAGGCCTAGGCCGCCCCGGCCCGGTCGGCGACCCCCAGCCGGCCGGGCCTACGCTGGTCACGACCAGGACCGCCCAGACAAGGAACCCGTCATGCTCCGCACCCCCCGCTCCTCCGCCACGACCGCGCTCGGCCTGCTCACCGCCGGGGTCCTCGCCTTCTCGCTCGCGGCCTGCTCGTCGACCTCGGACTCGTCCGGGCACAACACCGCACCCGTGCACCGCGAGAACGCCGAGCGCGCCGACGAGGCGAGCGGCGAGTCGTCGCCCGCCGAGAGCCCGCTGGCGACGATCCCCGCGCTGACGGACGGCGTCGACACGCAGGTCACCGTCGACGAGGGCTTCGTCGAGGCGCTGACGACGCTCGGGCTCACCCCGGGCACGGTCGGCTCCGCGTCGTTCACGGACGGCGTCTTCGCGTTCCCGATCACGGGCGGCAACGTCACCTACTTCGACCCGGAGGGCGAGGTCCGGCCCTACGTCCAGGGCGAGATCCAGCACGACGGCTCGGGCATCAGCCTGACGGCCGGCGAGACGGTCGTCGAGCTGTCGAACTTCGACATCGACCCCGGCACCTCCGAGCTCTACGGCGACGTCTCGGTCGACGGCACCGTCGCGGCCATGCACGTCGTGGTCTTCGACCTCTGGGGCGGCACGCTCGAGCCGCTGCGCACCGAGGGCACGAACGCGGTGCTCGAGGGCACGACGGTGCACGTGAGCGACGGCGCCGCCGAGCTGCTCAACGAGGCGTTCGGCACGCAGCAGGTCGAGGGCGGCCTGCTCGTCGGCGAGGCGAAGATCACGGTCGCGACCGAGTAGCCACCCCGGTCCACGACGACGGCGCGCCTCCTGCAGGAGGCGCGCCATCGTCGTCCGTGGCCGTCCCGTCGGTCCGACGAGGTGCGGCCTTTCGAAAGTCGGTGTTCGGTCCACCGAACATCTCGCTAGGCTCACAGCATGAGCCGATCCGTCGCCGACTCCGCGTCCTCGCCCCACCCGGGCGGGGCCTCCGGACGGCGCCCCCGGGGACTCCTGCTCGGGCCCGCCTTCGTCGCCGCGATCGCCTACGTCGACCCCGGCAACGTCGCGGCCAACCTCACGGCGGGGGCGGAGTACCAGTACCTGCTGCTCTGGGTGCTCGTGCTCGCCAACGCGATGGCCGTGCTCGTGCAGTACCTCTCGGCGAAGCTCGGCGTCGTCACCGGGCGGTCGCTGCCCGAGGTGCTCGGCGGGCGCCTGCGGCGCGGTCCCCGCCTCGCCTTCTGGGGCCAGGCCGAGGTCGTCGCGGCCGCGACGGACGTCGCCGAGGTCATCGGCGGGGCCCTCGCCCTCGACCTGCTCTTCGGGGTGCCGCTCGTCGTCGGGGGCCTGATCACGGGTGTCGTCTCGATGGGCCTCCTGCTGCTCACCCGCTACCGCGGCGGACGCGTCTTCGAGGGCGTCATCGTGGCGATGCTCGCGGTGCTGGCCGTCGGCTTCTGCGCCGGACTGCTCTTCGCGCCGCCCTCGCCCTCCGGCATGCTCGGGGGGCTCGTGCCGCGCTTCGAGGGCACCACGTCGGTGCTGCTGGCGACCTCGATGCTCGGCGCGACGGTCATGCCGCACGCCGTCTACCTGCACAGCGCCCTCGCGCGCGACCACCACGGCACCGTCGCGGAGGGCGCCGACCGGCGCCAGGTGCTCCGGGCGACGCGCGTCGACGTCGTGCTCGCCCTCGTCGTCGCCGGCGCCGTCAACATCGCCATGCTCGTGCTCGCCGCCGCCACGCTCTCCGGGCGCGCCGGCACCGACACGATCCCCGGGGCGCACGCGGCGATCGAGCAGGCCCTCGGCCCCGTGGTCGGCGTGCTCTTCGCCGTCGGCCTGCTCGCCTCCGGCTTCGCCTCGACGTCGGTCGGCGCCATGGCCGGCGCCGAGATCATGAAGGGGCTGCTGCACGTGCGGATCCCGCTGCTCGTGCGCCGCGTCGTCACCCTCGTGCCGGCGCTCGTGCTGCTCGCGACCGGGATCAGCCCCACCTGGCTGCTCGTGCTCAGCCAGGTCGTGCTGAGCTTCGGCATCGCGTTCGCGATCGTCCCGCTCGTGCTCACCACCAGCGACCCCGCGATCATGGGATCCGCGCGGAACGCGCTCGGCACGCGCCTCGCCGCCTGGGCGGCGACGGTCGTCGTCGTCGTGCTCAACGTGGCGCTCATCGTGCTCACGCTCGGCGGGCAGGCGTGACGCCGCGAGGCGGCACCGCGTCCAGCTAGCGCCGCGCGGCGGCACCGCGTCCGACACCCGCGAGCGGCCCGGGCACCGCGCCCGGGCAGGGTGTCCGAGCCGCTAGGGGGTGTCGGTCGCGCCGTCGGCCTCGTCCTGGGCGCGCTCGTAGGCGCGGTCCATCACCTCGGCGTGGGCGGTCTTGGCCTCGCCCAGCGCCTCGTCGTCGTCGCGCGAGACCGCGACGCTCTGCTGCACCCGGGTCGCGACGTCGGCCACCAGGTCGCCCAGGGTCGGGTCGAACGCCTCGCGCTCGTCGCCCGGTCCGGCGCCGTCGTACTCGTGCACCTCGGCCGGGCCCGCGTCGTGGAGCCGGTGCTCGGCGTGCGCGACGCAGAGCTTGGCGACCTCGTTCGCGTGGGCGTGCATGACCGAGTGGGCGGCGTGCGGCATCTCCCAGAGGCGCGCGTGCGGCATCAGCCGTCCGATGCGCTCGATCCACGCGCGGTCGGCGACGTGGTCGTGCTCGCCGCGGATCACGAGCGTGTCGGCCTGCACGAGCGGCAGCTGGTCCTCGATGCGGTAGTGCATCATCGCGGGCAGGATGCGCGAGAACCAGCGGACCCCGCACTGCAGGTACGCGGTCACGGCCAGCACCTTCACGCGGCCCGGCTCGTGCCACGCCGAGTGCAGGAACCGCCGGGCCTGACGGACCACGCGCCTCTGCGCCGGGTCGACGACCGGACCGATGAGCACGAGCGTCGACAGCTCGGGACGCCGCGCGGCGAGGTCCACGACGACCTGGGTGCCCATCGAGTGGCCCACGACGATGGGGTCGTGCAGCTCGAGCTGGTCGATCGCGGCGCCGACGAGGTCGGCGTACTGCCGGATGCTCATGGCCTCGCCGGGGTGGGGGACGCCCGCGAAGCCCGGCAGGTCGAGCGCGTGCACGGGGCCGTACTCGTTGAGGTTCGGCGCCAGGCGCTCGAAGTAGTCCGACGAGACCCCGATGCCCGGCACGAGGACGAACGGACGCTCGCCGCTCGCCCCGATGGTGCTGACGCGCGTGTACACGTCGCCCTGCTGCACGCGCGACACCGTGACGGTCGTCGACGACTGCTCGCGGTCGCGTCGCCGCGGGTGCGGCAGGCGCGGGCGCGGCAGCGGCGGGCGGCGGGTCATCGGACCAGTGTGGCACCGGAGGTCGTCCGCCCTCCGGGCGGTGGCCGCAGCGCGTGCCGCGACGGCCCCACCGCGGCACGTCGCCGACACCGCGGCATCGACGACCGTGCCGCGGTGTCGCGAACGTGCCGCGGTGTCGCGGACGCGCCGGGCGCGCGCCCGGCCGGGGGCTCTGCCAGGGTGGCCGCATGGACCTCCCCACGCCCTCGAGCTTCCTCCTGCTGCACGGCTGGGAGAACGAGCGCCCGCCGGGGCACTGGCAGCGCTGGCTCGCGACGGAGCTCACCCGGCTCGGCCACGACGTGCGCTACCCGCAGCTGCCGTCGCCGCACGAGCCCGACCCCGCCGCGTGGGAGGCGACGATCCGCGCGGACCTGGCCACGCTCACCGAGGGGCCGGTCACGGTGCTCGCGCACAGCCTGGGCACGGTCGCCTGGCTGGCCCTGCAGGCCGGGGACGCGCCGGTGGCGGTCGACAGGGTCGCGCTGGTCGGGCCTCCTGACCTGGCGCTCGTCGCGCAGGAGCCCGCGATGCACGCCTTCGTGCCGGAGGCGCGGATCGGCCCCGCCGGTGGGGGCCCGCTCCGGCACGGCGCCCGGGTCGAGGCCGTCGTGGTGGCGGGCGACGACGACCCCTGGCTGCCGCGCGGCGTGGCCGACACCTGGCGCCCCCTGCTGGACGTGCCGCTGCACGTCGTGCCCGGCGGCGGGCACCTCACGCCCGAGAGCGGCTACGGCCCCTGGCCGCCCGTGCTCGAGTGGGCCCTCGGCGCCCCCGCGGCGCGAGCCCTCGGCACCCGGCTCACCTGACGCGGGTCGCGGCACGCCCCGGGGGCAGGAGGCGCGACCTACGCGGTCGGGGCCAGGAACGCCTGCGCCGCGAGGGCCAGGTAGCCGGGGTCGTCGGCGCCGCAGAGCTCGCGGGCCGAGTGCATGCCGAGCAGGGGCACGCCGACGTCGATGGTGCGGATGCCGAGCCGCGTCGCGGTGATCGGCCCGATGGTGGAGCCGCACGGCACCGCGTTGCTCGAGACGAACTCCTGGAACGGCACGCCGGCCTGCGTGCAGGCGCGGGTCCACTCGGCCGCACCGAGGCCGTCGGTGGCGTAGCGCTGGTTGGCGTTGATCTTGAGCAGGGGCCCCCGGTTGACGACGGGCTGGTTCGCGGGGTCGTGCCGCTCGGGGTAGTTGGGGTGCACGGCGTGGCCGGCGTCGGCGGAGAGCACCCAGGAGGCCGCGAAGGCCCGACGACGGTCGGTGCCGGAGGCGCCCAGGCCGGCCCCGATGCGGGCGAGGACGTCCTCGAGGAAGGGGCCCGCGGCTCCTGACGGCGTGGCCGAGCCCACCTCTTCGTGGTCGAACGCGGCGAAGACGGGGATCGCGTCGAGCTGCGTCGCCGCGTCGGCGGCGGCCGTCGCGAGCAGGGCGACGAGCCCGGCGTGCGTCGCCGAGAGGTTGTCCATGCGGCCGGAGGCGAACAGGTCGCCCTCGAGGCCGAGCACCGCGGGAGCCTGCGTGTCGGCGACGACCACGTCGTAGCCGGCGACGTCGTCGCCGCGGAGGCCGGCGAGGCCGGCCAGGTGACCCAGGACGTCGGCCTCGTCGAGCGGGGTCGCGCCCACGACCGGGGCGAGGTGGCGCTGCGGGTCGAGCTTCAGCCCCTCGGCGTTGACGGCGCGGTCGAGGTGCACGGCCAGCTGCGGGATGCGCAGGAGGGGCCCGGTGCGCACGAGGTGCGTCTCGCCCGTGCGCGTCACCAGCCGCCCGGCGAGCTCGAGGTCGCGGTCGAGCCACGAGTTGAACAGCGGACCGCCGTAGACCTCGACGCCGACCTGCACCCAGCCGCGCGTGCCGGTGGTCGACTTCGGCTTCAGCTTGAACCCGGGGGAGTCGGTGTGCGCGCCGACGATGCGGAAGGGCGTCGTGGCGTGCGCCGTGTCGGGCTGCACCCAGGCGACGACGGCGCCGTCGCGCACGACGTAGCGGCGGCCAGGGCCCGTGGGCCACTCGGCGGTCTCGTCGAGCGCGGTGAACCCGGCGGCGTCGAGGCGGCGGGCGGCCTCGGCGGCGGCGTGGAAGGACGAGGGCGAGGCCTGGACGAAGCGGGCGAGGTCGTCGAGGTGGGGGCGCTGAGGAGTCATCGGGACCAGCATGCCACCGGGCGCCGACGTCGCGGGGGCAGGAGGCGCGGGTCAGCCGAGCGCGTCGGCCCAGAGGTGGAAGAGCGCGTACGCCCGGTGCGGCGACCAGGCCGCGCCGGCGGCGTCGACCTCGCGCGCGGTGCGGCCGCCCAGCGCGCGGCGCAGCACGAGGTCGCCCGACGGCCAGGCGTCGCGGTCGCCGAGCGCGCGGACGGCGAGGTACTCGACGGTCCACGGCCCGACGCCGGGCAGGGCGAGCAGCGTGCGACGGGCCTCGACCCGGTCGGCCCCGGGGTGCACCTCGAGCCCGTCGGCGAAGGCCGCGGCCACGGCGTGCAGCGTGCGGGCCCGCGCGTTCGTGACGCCGACGACGGCGCGGAGCTCGTCGACGTCGGTGTCGGCGACGGTCCGCGCCGAGGGCCAGGCGAGGAGCCCGCCGGTCCCCGGTGCCGCGACGCCGTGCGCCGCCACGAGCCGCCCCGCGAAGGTGCGCGCCGCAGCGAGCGACACCTGCTGGCCGAGGACGGTCGCCGCCGCGGCCTCCCAGCCCACCGGGTGCCCGGTGACGCGGATCCCCGGCCGGCGGGCGAGGGACGGGGCGAGCAGCCCGTCGCCGGCGAAGGTGGCGGCGACCGCGTCGAGGTCGGCGTCGAGGTCGAGCCAGCGGCGCACCCCGGCGACGAGGTCGGCCAGCTCGTCGTCGCCCAGGGGCGGACCGTCGGCGGGCGTGGCCGTCAGGTGGACGTGGTCGGGGGCGAGCCGCAGGTCGAGGCGGACGTGGCCCGGGCCTCCTGAGCGACCGCCGTCGGGGACGGGGCCTGCTGTGCCGTCGCTCCCGCGGACCGCGCCTCCGGCCGCCACCGCGGCCGGGACGGCTCGCGGCACCACCCGTGCGTGCGTGCCTGCCTCGCGGTCGACGAGCTCGGCACCGGGCACGGCGTGCGCCGCGAGGAGGCCGAGCGCGTGGTCGAGGTCCCAGGGGCCCGCGACGGGCAGGGAGGCGCTGCGGGCGACGGTCACGCGGGCCACACGCCGGACGAGCCCCGCCGGTGGCTGCCGACGAGGTGCGTGTCGACGACGCCGACCGCCTCCATCAGCGCGTGCATCGTCGTCGGGCCGACGAACGAGAAGCCGTGGCCCTTGAGCGCGCGCGACAGCGCGACCGACCCGGCGGACGTCGTGGGCACCTCGGCCATCGTGGCCGGGCGGGGGGTCTCGGCGGGGCGGTGCGACCAGATGAGCTCGGCGAGGCCCCCGGAGGCCCGCAGCGCCACGGTCGCCCGCGCGTTGCCGATCGTCGCGTCGACCTTGCGCCGGTTGCGCACGATGCCCGCGTCGGCGAGCAGGCGGGCCCGGTCGGCGTCGTCGTAGCGCGCGACGACGTCGGGGTCGAAGTCGTCGAACGCGGCGCGGAACGCGGGCCGCTTGCGCAGGATCGTGGCCCAGGAGAGGCCGGACTGGAACGCCTCCAGGCTGAGCCGCTCGAACAGGCCGCGCTCGTCGCGCACGGGCATGCCCCACTCGGCGTCGTAGTAGGCGCGCAGCAGCGGGTCGACGGCCGCCCAGGCGGGCCGGGCGAGCCCGTCGTCGCCGACGACCAGGCCGGAGGTCGCGGCCCCGCCCGGCGTCCCGCCGCTCCCGGCGGGACGGTCGCTCACGCGGCGCCCTCGAGCCGCAGCAGCGCCGTCTTCGCGTCGACCCCGCCGAGGTACCGCCCCCAGGTGCCGTCGCTGCGGACGACCCGGTGGCAGGGCACGACCACGGGGATCGGGTTCGTCGCACAGGCCGTGCCGACGGCCCGCACGGCGCCCGGGTTGCCGGTCGTGCGGGCCACGCCCGCGTACGACTCGGTGCGGCCGTAGGGGATCGCCTCGAGCACCTCGAGCACGGCCCCTCGGTAGCCGCCGCTGAGCCGACGGTCGAGCGGGAGGTCGAAGGTGCGGCGGCGACCGGCGAAGTACTCGTCGAGCTGGGTCGCGACGGCGTCGAGCCGCACGGGCGACTCGTCGACGCGGGGGCCGATTCGGGCCGACAGGGCCGTCAGCTGCGCGTCGTGGCCCTCGACGTCGAACGCGACGCGCACGAGCCCGACCTCGGTCGCGGCGAGCAGCAGGCGCCCGACCGGGCTGTCGACGACCCGGTAGGCGACGTCGGGGTGCGGGGCGTGGGCCATGTCGTCCTCCTGTGGGACCGAGCGTAACCGGGGCCGCCGACACGTGGGGGACCGTGCGGGGGACGGCCGTCGCTGAGGGGGGACACAGCCGGACCTGCTAGACCTGTCCCGCGCCTTCACCGGCGCCCCCGGTCCGGGGACTCCACGCTGTCGGGTGCGTGTCGAGCTCCCGGACCGGGTCCCGTTCCCGTGCCGTCGGCCGCTCAGTGCCGCGTGCTGAACCCGCCCTCGCCGGTCGGCGTCGCGTCCTCGACGTCGACGCCCTCGACCTCGGCCCCCGCGGGACCCTCCTGCAACCAGTCGACGAGGGCGGCCACGGCGTCAGGAGTCCCCTCCGCCTCGACCTGCACGGTCCCGTCCGGCAGGTTCCGCACCCAGCCCGCGAGGCCCAGGCGGTCCGCCTCGCCCTCGGTCGAGAAGCGGAAGCCCACCCCCTGGACCCGACCGCGGACGACCGCGCGCCTCCTGACCACGTCGACGACGTCGCCCACGGTCAGCGGTCCACCGTGGACATGTCGGCGTAGCGGTCGCCCGTGGGCGCCGCGACGTCGTCGAGGCGCGCGACCTGCTCGGGGGTGAGGCGCAGCTCGTCGGCGGCGACGTTCTCCTCCAGGTAGGTGCGGCGCTTCGTCCCGGGGATCGGCACGATGCCCTCGCCCTTCGCGAGCAGCCAGGCGAGCGCGACCTGGCCGGGCGCGGCGTCGACCTCGCGGGCGACGGCGTCGACCTGCTCGACGATGCGGATGTTCGCCTCGAGCGCGTCGCCGGCGAAGCGGGGCGAGAAGCGGCGGAAGTCGTCCTCGTCGAGCTCGTCGACCGAGCGGAGGGTGCCCGTGAGGAACCCGCGGCCGAGCGGCGAGTAGGGCACGAACCCGATGCCGAGCTCGCGCGTGAGGGGGAGGATCTCGGCCTCGACGTCGCGCGTCCAGAGCGACCACTCGGTCTGCAGCGCCGTGATCGGGTGCGTGGCGTGCGCGCGGCGGATCGTCTCGGGCGCGGCCTCGGAGAGCCCCAGGAACCGCACCTTGCCGGCCTGGACCAGCTCGGCCATCGCCCCGACGGTGTCCTCGATGGGCACCAGCGGGTCGACGCGGTGCTGGTAGTAGAGGTCGACGTGGTCGAGGCCCAGGCGGCGCAGGGAGCCGTCGATCGAGCGG
>Ga0265798_10009612_pt1 | contig 12068 bp, 9 predicted proteins | sample P3T30metagenome_FD_192430 | JGI IMG/M metagenome (GOLD analysis project Ga0265798, IMG submission 192430) | Plant litter microbial communities from East Loma Ridge, Irvine, California - P3 T30 | ecosystem: Environmental > Terrestrial > Plant litter > Unclassified | place: USA: California... | reverse complement strand
GGTTCATAGCTAGATGGGTGCTCAGACTCGTAGCTGCTGCTGCTGCTTGACATTTCAGGCTCAGCCGGAACGCTGCTCGAGGTAGTGCAAGTGGTCGACGACTCAACAGCCGAGGACGTCGTCGAGTAGATCGGGTGAGTAAGGATCACGGGCGAAGTCTCCGAAGCGTATGAGCTTGGCTTGGTCGGTTCTTCGATTGGGGTCTCAGACGGGTACGAGATCGGCCCTGTGGGTTGAACTGGCGTCGAAGGCTCGTAAACCGGAGGCGAATACTTCGGCGGCTCAGAGTATGCTGGCGGAGCTTCGATAGAAGAAGACTGGCTACCACCATAGGCAGGCGGAGTCTCACTTCCGCCATATTGAGCAGGAGGGTCGGCATTGGCAAGAGCCACAGCCGCCAGGCTGAGGACGGCAACCTTGGAGTACATGTTACTGTATTACTAGTAAGATGATCAAGGTAGATGATTGATTCAGGTTCCAAAAAACGAGAGAGCCAGAGAGAGACCGTAACGAAAGAGTCTCAATTGAAGTGATGGGTTTGGATGAAAGAAACCGGAACCAACCTTTCAGCAACCAGGGAGGTCGTTCATATATCCACGCATTATTGCCAGCAGCACCGCATCGGACTAATGCACGTCCCAGCCTGAGTACACAACACACTGCGTGGTGACTGGTGAGGTAGCAGTGGGGTGAGAAAGGCAGTTCGATGCGTGACGTGAATGGCTGTAGGGTTCAATAGCGATCAACGGCGGACGCATTAGCCCTTCCAATGAGTGTTGTGAAGCGAGAGATTCCGGGTCGAACGACCGGCCACCGTGAGCCAACGACCCTGACCAAACCAGAGCAGAACAGAGGTAGAGGTGGGAAACAAGGTTGGATGCTACCTTTCCCCAACGGGAAGGCGGGCGCTTGGGCATTAGACAGGGGAAAGACGCCCAGGAACAGGAAAGGTTGGCAGCCACTGGAAGTCTGCGCGCGTGACACCGGGCTGCTGACCTGCATGCACTGTGTATCTGGTAGGCGTGTTGTCTGGGAGAATTGTGCTGCTGTACGCGGTATTGTGTGAATATGCTTTGTTGTCGTGGTGGCCGGCAGAAGCGCCTTTGCAGTATGGCGCCGTACACACGCGCTCGTGTTACTACGCACACCCATCTGTTCCGCATGTAGAGAGTCAGCACACAATGCGACCTCCGAGTGGATGAAAAGAGTTTGCCATGTTCGCCTGGGGCGCCCGCAAACCCCAGATGTTAGCGCGTCGATGTGTGTGGAGGTTGAAAGAAAAGGATGCAAGAATAGAAATCGCTTGTCTCCGCAGATCGCGGTGGTGGTCCGTCCGTCCTGGCCTTGTCACCGTTTCGCCGTTGACACGTTTACACCGGCTTGGACATGCTACATGAAGAAGATCAAACGGTGCCTCATGGTATCGTCAAGAATCGGGTTTAGAACACGTCTTCTGGAAGACGCGCTCGCTGGGACGAGCATTTCGCGATCCAACCACCCAACCAGGCAGCTGCACCTCACCTTTGCGAAGTTCTTTGGCAACCGTTGCCGAGAGCAACCTCAGGTCCTTGGTCGCAAAAGGTTCTGCTAGTACATGCAGGTACATGCGACATGAGTGGTTCGGCTGTCCTGCCCAGCTGCAAGGAACACGAGAACTCTGCAAAAGTCTATCGGGGTCGTTGAGGCCAGAAAAGGATTGACGGATTCGTTAGAACAACCATCAAAGTCTGGAGTCTGGAGTCTGGAGCACTATCGTACGCCTCTTTGGGAGACTAACAATGGTGTGGTAAGTCGCGACGATCGCATGGCCTTCCGGTCGTGCGATGCTATAAGCAAGGGAATTCCGTATCGCATATTGTAGAATATTACTCATTGATTGTTATTGCAGCAGAAAAACTTGCAAGCTCAAGTCTTTTACGAGCGTGGCGTGTGGCAGGGGAGCTTGACAGCTCGTCGCACAGCAACAACGCCGCAAAAACACTTTGACGTGCAGCTTGAGAGAGCTCTGTAAAGCGTGGTGTTGAACTGCCCCGCTCGACAGACAGGGGAGCCAGAACTCTATTGTGGGGATATACGAGCCCGAGTTCGCCGTGGCATCGCAACTCTTCGAGAGACTTGGTGACTTGGTGACTTGGTCTATAACATCGAGCCGAGCTTGTTCAGCGTGTGTGTTGCATCTCGGGGAACATCGGCGATGATTTCTCGTAAGAGTATTGCGTGGCTTTCGAATTATTGGCTCGGCGGACGCTCTCATAGGGTATAGTGTGTGTTGCTATTGTTGAGGAAGCACTATGTATATCGACGCTTCATGGCGTAGGTACTATTGCACGAGCATGAGTCGCATGATCGATGACCGATGGTTGGAAACAATTGATGACGTGATTCCAGTCTTGTTCTCGTTCTCTACGATGCAAGAGTCAACGAGAAGATTCCTTGAATGCGATGGGGAGATACACTGCGCAGGACCCTGGCCTCACACTTGCAGCAGCATCACAATGGTATGGTAGCTTCGGCTTGTCTCGGAAGAAAGGATGGACTATGGTCCATGAACGCGCAATCACGATGCTGCACTTTGACTTGTCGATTGCGAGAGTGGATTCCCATTGCTAGAGCGACCAGCCGGACCTGTGGACTGTTGAGGAAGATGTACCTACTCTTCGCACGGTACGGCAGTACTTCTAGAGCTCTGGCGTGAGGAAGGTATCGCATGGTACCTGTGGTTGACGAAAAGGCAAAGCACGCCTCGACGTTTCACGACAGGAGCTTATGTTGATGGAAGTTCTAGCCACCGTGGACCAGTCTTTTTCCAGCAAAGGGGTTACCTTGCTTGATGTATGATTATGCGCATACGGATCACAACATAATGCATTGTTCGCATATACGATGTGATGGTGCTCCCAGTACCGAGGTCTGGTTCCGTTGGATGCATTTCGGATCCGTAGAACGAGGGTTAGTGTTGGGGTTCTTGATCAATCAGTGGAATCGCTTCTCTTTCTATGACAACGGATCATATCGTTGATGAAAGATATCCATGGGCCTGGGTAGGAAGGATGCGCACCAGTCAGTGGTTTGGTCACAAGGACATATCGACGACTACACTCCGACCCTGACTCTGACTCCAACGTACCCAATTACTTTCCCTACACATCACTGTCGACCCGAACGCGGGTACCTCAACTCGGCATTGCGCGGAAGTGTGTTGATAGCTTACTCTGAGTATATCAGTCCCTAGCTCCCAGTGCTGCAGGTAGCTGGATGCTGACCAACGGCGATCGAAGCATGCGTATAGCGTCGAAAGTGGCATTACTCTGCCTCGAGTTTCTACGATGCTCTCAACAAAACCACTACTGCGACTGATGCACGGAACCGTGCCCCTTTGATCCATTGCCAGGTACAGAAGTGGCATGCACATTCGTTGGGCTTATTGTGTTTGTCATAGCGCCGTGACTTGCGTAGAAGTCGCTCTTTATCCAGCTATCCAGTCAAAGAATTCCCAACTTCGTCTTGCCGGGCGAGATTTCATTCAATTTCGTTGCTCTGGGTCGTGGAGCGTGTTGACTAGGCTTGTTAAAAGCATTGGTCAAAACTCCATCATCAAATCAGCCCTGATAGCTCAGTTGGTAGAGCGCGTCACTAGTAATGACGAGGTCGCCGGTTCAACTCCGTCTTAGGGCAGTTATTCTTTTGCCAACCTGTCCAAATGGTTCGGAGGGCGTGGATGTTGCTTTGATGAAGATGAAAGGTGACGGGACGGGCATGATGTGTGGCATGGGGGGTGGTCCACACGGTGTCGTATTGCCCTGGGCATTGAAGCCGGTCTTTTGCTGTTGTAGATAACATTCGATATTGGTTTTCTGAGAACACATGCCCCTGAGGGATATATAGATCAAGGATGTCCAGCCCAAGCAATCAGTTGCTTTCGGATTTCATGCCCTCAGGTCAGGCGGTATGGTCGAGGTCAAGTTAGGTATTCACAGACTCATGCGCAAGTACCGCCCTTTTGGACGCGTAGACATGTCCTGTTGCAGTTAGAGAGCTCCTATAGCAATGAACGCAGTCAAGAATAGCCATACAAGCTGTTGGCGTCCGCTAATGCATCCAGCTCAGGTTGGCCTTCTCACGGTCATGGTCTCGCCAGGTCCTCCAAGTATTCTCAGAGTCGGAAGGCTGGCATCTTCGTGCCAAATCAAGGAGCCTGATCTGGTTTGCGTATCTCACTAGAGCTACTCGGATCTGGCGACATGTCTTTCGCGCTTTCGAAATCCTCCACGGCCTCCTCTCCCTCTCCCTCTCCCTCTCCCTCTTCCGCGCCCTCACCTCCATTGGCAGCGGCTTTCGCGTCTTCGAGCTTCTTGTACTTTCTCTTCGTCTTCTTGTTCGCACTCGCTTTTTTGGTCCTCGCTCTGTCCAACTTGATAGCAGTCCGACTATCCTCGCCTTTCTCCAGCGCATCAAGCTTCTCCCCAAGCAGTAGGCGTGCGAACTTCCTGTTCTGTTCACGACTGCGCGTATGCTGGCTTTTGACCACAATCCCAGTCGCAAGGTGCTTCAATTGAACGGCGCAAGATGTCTTGTTGATCTTCTGGCCACCTGGGCCGGTGCCTCGAAGGAAGGCCTCTGTGATCTCATGGTCGGCGATCTTACGCCGGGGTGGCAATGCTTTCTCACAAGTCTTTGCTGTCGCGGTAAAGGCGCGCGTCGCGAGGCGCTGTTGGACAACTCCTCTGAGGAAAGTCCATGGCGCAAGCATCATGTCATTGCTGTAGTTGCTTGATGGTGGAAGGTGAAGATCGAGTCGTTGGTAGAAGCGAGATGATGAATCCCAAGCGCAATGCTAGCGTGTGTAACCTTAATCCAATAGTTAAATGAAACCTTAGACACCCGCAAGATCCGGACAGGACCCTGCGCGTCGCCGCCTCCAGGAGCGAACAACACTTGCGATCGTACTTTCACGACCAACTCGACTTGTTACATTTTCAGACGACTCCACAGAAAGACATACCAAGCAACTGCATCCTACTACACTGGCGACATACAACATACATCAACTACCACGATCAACCCAACCCAGACTACCGCCAACATGCCCTTCTCCGACCACGCAACCCTCACCTACACCCTCATAGGCCTCTTCTCCGTCTCAGCCCTCGCCTTCCTACTCTCCCAACCCACAGACTTCGCCAAATGGGTGCAGAAGAAAAAGTACCAATACGAAGTGACATTCTCGCTCTACATGCTCACGCCGACGGAGAAATTCGTCTTCAGTACGCTCCTCCCTGCCATTTCACCTCTCCTCAAAGAATGCATATCTAACCTCTCTCAAACAGACTCTGTCCTCTTCCTCCTCGTCTCAATGCTCGGCATAGCAGCCGCGCTGTACCTCCCGGACCACGTCGCGATCATCGCGCGCCGCTCCTTCTACTACTGGGCTGGCGACGCTTCGCTGGGCAACTCCACCCAGAAAGCCGCGGATACCATTTGGCAGACTGCTGCTAGGGCTACGGATGCGGTTGTTGATGCTGTGAGTGGATTCACTGGCTCGGCTGCTGCTGCGAATGCTTCGGCGGTTGCGCAGAAGGTTGCTGAGCAGGTTCCGGCGCAGTAAAGTTGGAATGTCTTGTTGATTGAGTGAGGGTGTGATGGGATGATGGATTGTTTTAAATGCATGAGCGTTGGTGTTTTGGTGTTTGGCTTTTCTCTCTTGAAGCGGTGTCCTTTCATGGGCGGGTGGGTGATCTGGACAAATCTGGGAAATTAATTGCAGCCTGTTGGGCTCTTCAGGGGAATGGGATACGGCATGGCACGGTACAGTAAAGCTCTGGTCTGGGTTTCGAATTGTACATTTACGCAAGTGGAACCTCCAGGACAGGCAGGCAGGCGATGTCCATCTAATAAAACAACACCTTACTTTTCAGCCCTCCCATTCAACCACAGCGCATCTCCAAGAATCAAAAGCGATCACTGCCTCCCGAACAAAGCACCCAAAGCACCTCACATCCAGCAGTCAGATTCAATCACAGTCCAACGACCAAGCGTTGTCCCCAACCAAATACACCTGATCGCCCATCCGACTGACAACCTTCACCCCATCAAGCCGAAAGCGCTCAAACAGCTTCCGCACGCTCTCCTTCAGTTCCTTGAGACAATCTGAGCAAATGCGCGCCTTCGGGTCGTCGTCGTCGTCGTCGTAAGCGAAGTCTTGAGTGATCTTTTGGGTCGGGACGCCGCAGTTGCCGTACATGGCTCGGTCGCAGGGTTCGAAGAGGGAGTCGATGGGACAGCCGCAGCCGCTATGGATGGAGATGTATGTGATGCACATTCTTGCGGGTTTCTTGAGGGTTGGTGGTGGCGATGCTGCCAGTGAGTTGTGGTGGTGTTGTTGTTGTTGTTGTGCCGGGTTGGCCAGTGAGCCGCGGCGGCGGAAGTGAGCTTCTTTGAGTGAGGGTTCGGGATGTTTATTGACGTGCTAGCGATGTGGTATGCTAGTGGTGGGAACCAGTTCGATCAGCGTGGCTTCTTTGCACACGCCTGGTTGAACGTTGCCTCCGCTGGAGTGAAGTGCTGCCGAGGACGGTGTCGTGTATGCGATGTCGGCGCAGATGAGTGTCAACAGTAACGATGCGAGTGGTGTGTTGCTGACAAACGGTCGTGTGATGTTCTCGTCAAGGAGAAGCGATGAGATGGGATGGGAGAGCTGGTTACTTGTGTCTACATGATGTAGTACAGACGGGTTGCTACAATACAAAGAGCGCAAGCTTTCCCATACATCCACCCTTTTGGAGAAAGAGGAAAGAACATTTCACTTTTTTTTGATCACGCGTGTCTGTCTCGTGTTTCACTTGCCGGACGTCCCTTTTCAATTCTTTGTGACGACTTAGGCCTTATCACCACTGTTGTTCGCAGACATTTTGTACCACCTCGTGTCCTACCTTGTTGTCGTCTTTAGAGTAAGCGTTCCAAGATCAATGAAAGAACGACGCGATTGGGAGCTCCAAGCCGCCGGCTCCCATCCTTCTGTACGCAGAGTGAGCATCCTCGAGCGCCGGATGTAGAGCTTGAAGGAACACATTGTAGCTCATCGTCAATTCGCATTTCCCATGGTATAAGTATCGTAATCGTATATACATTAATCGACAAGTGTTTGTCACAGCCATCACCTTCACATCTTCTTATTAATCATCATCCCATCCCATTTCCCAGCACTCTCCAAACCACAAATCACCATTCCATCGTCATCTTTACTGCACCAGCAAGACTACCGATCCGACTCCTCCCAAGCCTGCATCGAAATGGTGCAACTCAAATCATCGCAAGCACTCATCAATGCCTCACTCGGCACAAACGCCGGCTGGAAACTCGAGTTTCTCAAACTCGTTCCATCAGGTCCGACAGCCTCAACCCGAACCCAACGATGGAACGCGTCCGCCCTAAACATCGTCTCGAAGCCTTGCTTACCCGCCGAGCCAATCGGCACGAACTCCTCGCCGATAGCATCAGCAGCGTAGAAGTTCCAAGTCGCAACGGTGGTAGCGCCATTCCAGGAGACGTAGATGGCGTTGGGCGAAGAGTCGTTCTTGGCGTACGAGTAGACTGCAGGTACGGTATTGGAGGGCGTCGACTGCCACCCGGCGGAAAAAGCGCGGTAGTTCATAACGGAACCGGGCTTTGTCACGTCTGCGAAAGTGGCGAAGAGGACGGTTTGGTAGTCGCCGTTCTCATCCAGTGCGTGCTCAGAAATGGCGCCAATGCTGCCCCAGCCGTGAAAGACGTGGTCTTCGGCTAGGAGCTGGGTGTTTGCTTGCGAGTCTGAGAGGATGCCGCCTTCGAGGGGTGCGAAGGTTTGGGAGACGAGGGAGGCGGTGCCTGCGTTGTGGTCTAGGCTGATTACCATTCCGGAGGATTCGGTTGCGGTCTTGTTCAGGCCGTTAGAGGCGTTGTCGAAGATGGAGACGACGGTGTGCGTGTCGTTCTCACTCACGAAGCGCGCGTCATGCTGGGAGGAGAAGTTGAAACCCTGGCATTCAAAGTCGCTTGGCTGTCTTCGGTCGGTACCTGGGCAGCTCAGTCTCCAGATGATGCTGTGGTCCGATGCGTTGATGGAATAGAGTGTGCTGACATGACGAGCTGATATCAAGTAGTCGCCAGTGTTGGTAGATTTCGCAACAGAGTTCAGATGGCTGTCAAACGTTAGGTGTCGATCGTTCTCGCAACAAGAAAGCCAACTCACAAATAGTCAAACGGCGTACGCGGAGTGTAGCCATCTCCGCCAACATCTGTAGTATGTGGCATAATCCGAGTGTCGCGAATGTCGACGTGATTCGACGAATACCACTCGAAGAGGACTGCTCCAGTGGCAATGTCGATTTCTTGGAAGACGCCTTGTGTCAACCATCCCTGCTGACCCATGACATTGTACGGTGGGTAGGCCAGATCAACTGGAATAATCTGGTACGCGCTGACCATGGCTGTCTCTCCACCTTCAGTCAACCAGAACTCGTGCATGTCCACGGGTGTCAAACTATCGCCCGTCTGTACGGAAGCGACGATGCGGTAGTCAGCATCGACAATAAGGCCTACACCGAAGAGGTAGCCTTTCTGCTGATTGCCAACGACCATACAGAGGTGGTCAGCGCCGTTGTAAGGGCAGACGTGAAAGTTTTGCGTCGTGTCCGCGCCGGTAACTCCGTAGCCGTCCCAGACCAGGTTGCCGAACTTGTCGTAGATGTAGGGACCGGATGCAGAGGCCTCGTTGTATGGAGATATGAAAACGAGGCCTTGAGAGAAGCCATCTTGGATGGTCACGTTGAGCGCTGGTGCTCTCGAATGAGGACGCTGTTATCGTGTGAGTAGTCCGTTTCAGTTCGGTCGAATATCGCCACATACCGTCTTGTACACAGAGACTGGCGCGGTCTCGTTGTCCTGGGCGGATACGACAGTGGCGCATGTCACTACGAGAAGTGCTGCTGCGCGGAAGAAAGACCGCATCTCGATAAGGTACGTCTGAGTGATCGACCTTTGCTCGTTCCAGCGATATCTCGTTGCAGCTTCAAGATCGAGGACGTGAACTTGAATCTTTAAGATGAACAGAAGAACAGGCAATCCCGTTATCCGGAAGAAACGAGATCTATGAGGTGGGTGAAGATAGACCCTCCCCAACTAAGACAGCGCCATGGAGCCGTGATCCCGACGATGGGAAGGTGCAAAGGCCTAAACCGGTTTGATCAATGACAGCAAGAGCTAGCCAAGGTTAAAAGACCAAGATCCAAGATCTCCAAGATAACCAGGGTTTCTAGCATTCTGGCGAGACATCCTCCCGTATTTGGGAGTCAATAAATGTCCGGGCAGGTTTCAGCTTTTTCTACCGTTTGTACAAACACACTCCGAGCTGGAGTCTACATCATGAAGAGGTCGCCGACGTTCAAGTTGTTTGTATGTACATGTACACGACATGGTGCAGGTTGCCGCGCCGGAGTAATCGAGGATCGCAAGTGCAGACGGGCTGCAGCGATCGTCGGTCGATGATGAAAGAGCAGTTGCGGACTCTGACTTACATCCTCGGTTAGGCCTGCCAAGAACTTGCTTGGATTGATTCACTGTTGCGTGGCCTTTGCATGGAAAGATACCTGTTGGCATGAGTGATGATATTATAAGAGAATATTAATTCGCACGTTTGTTGAGGCTGGCACGGGTGATACTGGATGTACCTAGTGCAAATGTACTTTAATCCGCTTGACAGAGCTTGAGATCTCGTACGATGTTCAAGTGGAAATAGCTAAATGTAGCTCAGACATTTAATTCATCACCATCAGCCATTTCATGAGCATTCTGCCTACTACCTACGCCTGACGGAACGATCGAAGTACTCTCGGGCGCGGCGTTGTAGCAAGTACCACACGGGCTACTCGCTCAACGCATGGTGTTTGTTGTTTTGAGAGACTTCGAATTGGTGGTACTCATTTTGGTTATGAGTAGAAGAAAACTGACGTAGCCGACCTCCTAGGGCGACCTTGACCAAGCATGCAATCGCTTGATTCCTTTTGTGAAAACCATCCAAACATTACTCCGCTCCGTTCCCCTTCTCTACATCTGCAGCCCTCTACGTCCCTGCATCAACTTCTTGTATGGCTCGAGGTTCACTTGCGAGCCAAGGTTCGTCGTATCCAGTTTCGTCATGCTTTGTCGTGTGTTTCTCGGTCGTTCGCGAAAGGGTGGAAGAGTTTTGTTTTACCATGTCCGGTCATGTCAGATCGTTAAGTGATGCGCTTACTGGGGGCAGGCGGCCTGGACGTGGCCGGGCTGCTTGCAGCGGTAGCACACGCGCTCCTGGGTGATCTCGGAGGGGCAGTCGCGGGACAGGTGACCGGTCTCACCGCCTGGGATGGTGTTAGATCGCGATTCAAAATGAATGCTAAGGTGTGCGAGACTTACAGTTGTAGCACTTCTGGCCCTGGGTGCAGTCGCGGCTCATGTGGCCGAAGCCACCGCACGAGTAGCAGGTCTGGCCGCCCTGCTGAGGGCCGCCAAATCCACCGCCGAAGCCGCCACGGCCACCACCGTAGCCACCCTGCTGCTGCTGGCCGTATCCGCCGCCGAAGCCGGCACCGCCCTCACGGCAGTTGCGGGCAATGTGACCGACCTTGCCGCACTTGTAGCACTCCTGGCCACCGCCGGGAGCTCCGCCGCCGAAGCCACCACGGGCACCACCAGCCGGGGCGGTGGGGCATTCGCGGGAAAGGTGACCGGTCTCGCCGCACTGGTAGCAGGTCTTCTCCTTGGCGGGCTCGGTGCACTCGCGGGAAAGGTGACCCTGGTTGCCGCAGTTGTAGCAGGTGGGGGTACCCTTGGAGGGGCACTCGCGGGCCTGGTGAGAGGGGTCGCCGCCTGTGGGAGATATGTCAGTGAAGTTTCATAGATGGTGCGATTGCGATGTGACGGATGCTGGCGCGAGAGCATGGTTTACGGAGCGCACGAGGGAGTCGAGCGCAAGCGACAAAACTCTGTGCCGATCTCGCAGCAGGCAGAGCGCGCCAGGCGAGGGATTTGCAGGCGGATAACTCACAGTTGTAGCAGGCGCGACCGCCGGTAGGGGCTCCAGTGTTGTACTCCATTTTGATGATGTGTTTGTGGTGTGTTTGGTGATGTGTGAGTGAAGTTAGAGTTCGTGAGAGGTTGGTTGTTGAATGCAAGTTTTGGAGGGAAGCAAAGTCAGGTAGACTTGGAAATTCGATCCCCACAGCGAGCGGCAGGTGAGGCTCGCTTGACGATCCAAGTGTGCAGATATGTGGAGAAGGTGCTCCGCGCTTGGGTGTTGGAGGCTTTGGATCCGGGTTCGAGTGTTGAGTGATGTGTGTCGAAGTGACAAGTTGTGGTGTGTGTGTGTTTGAAGATAGCAGTGATGTTTTATGTCAGCAGCGGTAGCATGTGCATAGCGCAACAATCAATCCATCGCTGTCAAATGCGCTTTCCCACTGCTGACCAAACGCCGTTTCGCACATGCATGCATGCAAGTTTTCCTGAGGCCGGCCTTGAAGACCCTGAAAGCGGGATCGGCATGTGCCGTAGTTAGCGGCAACGTTCCAGCGCGTGGCAAGTCCAGAACTCGAAGCCACCAGATCATTGTTGCGCAATAATGGCAATTGCTGGCAACCGATCAAGCATACTGTCGAGCGTTTGATCGGTCCATGGAGTCGATTGTCGAGACAGGCCCGGATGGTCAGATTTTGCGAATTCGCACGTGCAAGATATCAGCGTACGGATGCAATCTCGTTCATGGCTTGCGAGCCTGTGTTCTTGTTGTGTCGTTCGTTCGTTCATTCATCATCATGTAAAGTCATATACAACTAACGCCTGCCGCCCTTGACTCTGCTCTTTGAGCAACACCACATTTTCCTCATCGAATCCAATCCATCCCCGAGTGAGCGTGAGCTCGTCGGCGTCGATTTCTGCGTCGTCTTGCGACAGAATGTTCGAAGTGTCGGGATCAACGGATTTCTCATTATTGATCAGATCGAGGCCGGCTTGAGCGGTGTCCGGGTTATCAGCCTTCTTCGATTCTGGTTGAATTCGTA
>Ga0265798_10009611_pt1 | contig 12069 bp, 12 predicted proteins | sample P3T30metagenome_FD_192430 | JGI IMG/M metagenome (GOLD analysis project Ga0265798, IMG submission 192430) | Plant litter microbial communities from East Loma Ridge, Irvine, California - P3 T30 | ecosystem: Environmental > Terrestrial > Plant litter > Unclassified | place: USA: California... | reverse complement strand
GAAGTTGTAGCCTCCCAGCCACCCCGTCACGTCGACCGTCTCGCCGATGAAGTACAGGCCGGGCACCTTGTTGGCCATCATCGTCTGCTGCGACAGCTCCTTCGTGTCGACGCCGCCGCGCGTCACCTCGGCCTTGCGGTAGCCTTCCGAGCCGTTCGGCGTGATGGTCCAGCCGTTCAGTGCCTGGCCCAGCTTGCGCAGCTGCGCGTCCTGCATGTCGGCCAGGCGGGCATCCAGCGCGAAGCCGTGCGCCGTCAGCAGGCCTTCGGCCAGACGCGCCGGCAGCCACTGCGCCAGCGCGTTGCCCAACTGCTTCTTGATGGTGCCCTTGCCTTCGATCAGGGTCTCGGCAACGTCCATCTCCGGCAACAGGTTGATCGTGATGGGCTCGCCTGGCTGCCAGAAGCTGGAAATCTGCAGGATGGCCGGACCCGAGAGGCCGCGGTGCGTGAACAGCAGATCCTCGCGGAAGCGGGCGCCCGTGGCCTTGCGGCCTTTCAGCGAGCCCGTCGTCACGTCGACTTCCAGCGAAATGCCGGCCAGCGGCACGAACGGCTGCCACTGGGCTTCGTCGAACGTCAGCGGCACGAGGGCGGGACGGGGCTCGACGATCGCCAGGTCGAACTGCTTGGCAATGCGGTAGCCGAAGTCGGTCGCGCCGATCTTCGGGATCGACAGGCCGCCCGTGGCGATGACGACGTTGGCCGCTTCGATGTCACCGCTGTCGGTGTGCAGCAGGAAGCCGGCGTCGATTTTCTCGAACGTCTCGACCTTGGCGGGCATGCGCCAGTGGACGTCGCCGGCGGCGCACTCGGCCTTCAGCATCTCGATGATCTGCTCGGCGGAATCGTCGCAGAACAGCTGGCCGCGGTGCTTCTCGTGGTAGGCGATACGATATTTTTTGACCAGCGCAAGGAAGTCCTGCGGCGTGTAGCGCGACAGCGCGCTCTTGGCGAAGTGCGGATTCTCGGACAGGAAATTGGCCGGCCCGGCATTGATATTGGTGAAGTTGCAGCGCCCGCCGCCGGAGATACGGATCTTTTCGGCCAGTTTCGACGCGTGATCGATCAGCACGACCCGCTTGCCGCGCTGCCCGGCCGCGGCCGCGCACATCATCCCGGCCGCGCCCGCACCGATCACTGCCACATCAAACTGTTTCGCCATCATCCGCCCCGGTCAAACCGGCCATTTTACGCGAGCCGGCCGCGCTTGGCTGCAGTCAATTTTTTTCTGGCCCGACCATGCGCGCGAGATTTCCCGGTTGCGGTATGCTCAATTGTTTTCGTTACAACAACTTACTGGAGTTCACATGCCTACCCGCACCCGCCTTGCCGTCGCCTTTGCCGCACTGGGCTTTTCCGCCCTCGCCCACGCGCAGATCACCGTGCCCATCCATTCCGTCGGCAGCGCCGATGGCGACCGCAACCTGGGCAGCGTGACGATCACGGAAACCCCCGGTGGCCTGCAATTCACGCCGGCGCTGCAGGGCCTGCCTCCGGGCCAGCGCGGCTTCCACGTCCACATGAACGGCAACTGCGGCGAAGGCCCCGTCAACGGCAAGCCGGCCCCGGCCGGTGCCGCGGGCGGCCATCTGGATCCGAAAGGGACCAACGCGCACAAGGGACCGAACAACGGCGGTCACCTGGGCGACCTGCCGAGCCTGGAAGTGGACAGCAGTGGCGCGGCCCTGAAAGCCGTCGTGGCGCCGCAGCTGAAGACGCTGGCGGACGTGCGCGGTCGCGCGCTCATGATCCATGCCGGTGGCGATAACTACGCCGATACGCCGGCGCCGCTGGGTGGTGGCGCTGGGCGGATTGCTTGCGGTGTTATTGGCGAGGGCGTGAAGTAAGGCTACCGACGAGCCAGTGTCAACATCGGGGTCAGGCACCGATGCTGACACGGGCTCGTCATTTAATGCGCTTGCGTATGGCCGGGCTCGTGTCTCAACACGATGTCTGGCCCCTTGCTTGACAGTTTTTGTGCCTGACCCCGATGTTGACACGGGCTGAGCTGTCGTCAGGCGGGATGCCGCTGGCGGATCGCGCGGGACGTGGCGACGATATGCTCGACTTGCTGGGCGATCGGGTCCGGCACGGGCACGTCGCCCGCCAGCACCGACCTGATCCACGCGGCGGTCGCGGCGGCGCTTTTGTCTTCCGGCAGTTCGGGCAGGTGTTCGGCGATCATCTGCCGTTCGACCAGCACCGTGCGTTCGCCCTCGTGGAACCAGTCGATCTTCTGTGCCTTGGTGGCGTTGGCCACCGTCTCCCCTTCCGTGCCGCGCATCAGGAATGCGTCGCCCCGTTCGTGCGGCGCCGCCGTCGTGAAATACTCTCCCAGCGTTTCCAGGTACTCCGGGTGGGTGTACGACACAAGACGCAGCGCGGGGCCGGCGAACGGCTGCATGATTTTCACCAGCGTGTGGGTCGAATTGCGCACGCCCAGCACGCGGCGCAGCGACAGCATGTAGGCCAGCTTCGGCGCCAGCGTGTCGATGGCAATAAAACTGACGTGGCCGGCGGCCAGCGCCGCCTCGGCCGCTTCGACCGACGTTGCGGCGTGCACGTCCAGCTCGTCGAACACTTCGGCCGTCGCCACGCGTCCCACGTCGTGCGGCACGCCGTGCACGAGGACGGGCACGCCGGCACGGGCCAGCAGCAGCGCCAGCAGTGCCGTCAGGTTCGCCATCTTGCGGGCGCCGTTGTAGCTGGGGATCAGCACGGGCGCATATTCGCTGGCGGGCGCACGCAGCGGCGTGAACGACGCTTCGGCCGCTTCCAGGAACCCGGCCAGCTCGTCGACGCTTTCGCCCTTGATGCGCATGGCCAGCAGGATGGCGCCCAGTTCGAGGTCGGAGACGCGCCCGTCCAGCATGGCCTGGTACAGCGCGCGGGCATCGATGCGGCTCATGCCGCGGGCGCCCTTTTGTCCGCGGCCGATTTCCTTGATGAACGGCGCGGCGTGGAATGGGGTGGAGGTCGTTTCGGTCGTCATGTCAAACAGCTTACATTATTTCGGCTACACTATTCGATCCCCTGAAGAAAACACACGCTAGAAGCAGACCCAACCATGATTGCACCCGATCTCGAAAATATTAACGTCACCTCGTTCGCGCCGATGCCCACGCCGGCTGAACTGCACGCGAAACTGCCGCTGACGGACGCCGCGTCCGCCACCGTCACGCAGGGCCGCGAAGACCTGCGCGCCATCCTGGACCGCAAGGACAAGCGCCTGTTCGTCGTCGTCGGCCCGTGCTCGATCCACGATCCTGTCGCCGGCCTGGACTATGCACGCCGCCTGAAAGCGCTGCAGGAAGAGGTCAAGGACACGATGCTGCTGGTGATGCGGGTGTATTTCGAGAAGCCGCGCACGACGACAGGCTGGAAGGGCTATATCAACGACCCGTTCATGGACGACTCGTTCCGCGTCGACATCGGCATGGAAAAGGCGCGCCAGTTCCTGCTGGACGTCTGCGAGCTGGGCCTGCCGACGGCCACCGAGGCGCTCGACCCCATCTCGCCGCAATACCTGGGCGACCTGATCGCCTGGACGGCCATCGGCGCCCGCACGACGGAATCGCAGACACACCGCGAGATGTCATCGGGCCTGTCGACGCCGGTCGGCTTCAAGAACGGCACGGACGGCGACATCAGCATCGCCATCAACGCCATCCTGTCCGCCGCCAACCCGCACGCCTTCCTCGGCATCAATGGCGAGGGCAACGTTGCCGTCGTGCGTACGCGCGGCAATGCCTACGGCCACGTCGTGCTGCGCGGTGGCGACGGCCGCCCGAACTACGATTCCGTCTCCGTGACGATCGCCGAGCAGGCGCTGGCGAAGGCCAAGCTGCCGGCCAACATCGTGGTCGACTGCTCGCACGCCAACAGCTATAAAAAGCCGGAACTGCAACCGCTGGTGATGACGGACGTGATCAACCAGCTCGTGCACGGCAACAAGTCGCTGGTGGGCGTGATGATCGAGTCGAATATCGAGGCGGGCAACCAGAAGATCCCGAGCGACCTGTCGCAACTGAAATACGGCTGCTCCGTGACGGACGGCTGCATCGACTGGGACACCACGGCGCAAATGCTGCGCGCCGCGGACGCCGAGCTGCGCCGCCGCCCTTGAAAAAACCGGTGTCTGTCACCGGTTTTTAGAAAACTTTCCTCTAAACCCGGGTCTGTCCCGGGTTTTTTCCTTCCCGGACGCGCTGGCGGCTTTCCTTTACAATGGCGGATTGCCCATTTACTTTGCAGTATCTCCATGATCGTTCTCGGCGTCGAATCTTCCTGTGACGAAACCGGCCTGGCCCTGTATGACACAGAGCGCGGCCTGCTCTCCCATGCCCTGTACTCGCAGGTGGCGATGCATGAGGAATACGGCGGCGTCGTGCCGGAACTGGCGTCGCGCGACCACATCCGTCGCGCCATCCCGCTGCTGGAGCAGACGCTGCAAGGCGCGAAGCTGGCGCCGCAGGCCATCGACGCCATCGCCTACACGCAAGGTCCCGGCCTGGCCGGCGCGCTGCTGGTGGGCTCGTCGATCGCGTGCAGCCTGGGCCTGGCGCTGGACAAGCCCGTGCTGGGCGTCCATCACCTGGAAGGTCACCTGCTGTCGCCGCTGCTGGCGTCCGACCCGCCGGAGTTCCCGTTTGTCGCCCTGCTGGTGTCCGGCGGCCACACGCAGCTGATGCGCGTGGACGGTGTCGGCCAGTATGAGCTGCTGGGAGAAACGGTGGACGATGCGGCCGGCGAGGCATTCGACAAATCGGCCAAACTGCTGGGTCTCGGTTATCCCGGCGGCCCGGCCATTTCGCGCCTGGCCGAATTCGGCGATCCGCTGGCGTATAAACTGCCGCGGCCGATGCTGCATTCGAAGGACCTGAATTTCAGTTTTTCGGGCTTGAAGACAGCCGTGCTGACGGTGGTGAAGAAAAGCGCCGTGAATGTCTGCGAACAGGACAAGGCGAATATCGCGCGCGGTTTTGTCGATGCGATCGTGGACGTTCTGACGGCCAAATGCGTCGCGGCGCTGAAACAGACCGGCCTGAAACGCCTCGTCATTGCCGGCGGCGTGGGCGCGAACAGCCAACTGCGCGCCGCATTGAATGCGGCGGCAGCCAAAAAGCGCTTCCGCGTGTTTTATCCGGAGCTGGAGTTCTGTACCGACAACGGCGCGATGATCGCGTTTGCCGGTGCCATGCGCCTGTCCATCAATCCCGCGGCGGCGCAACGCGATTATGCCTTCAATGTGCGGCCACGCTGGCCGCTGGACGAACTCAAAGTCGTCTGACCGCCCCTGCGGGCGACAATGAACTTGCCTGCGAATTAACTGCCCAGCAACACGGCTGCCAGGCCGACCAATGCCAGCAACCCGCCGGCAGCCACGGCGCCCGTGCGCACGTGTTTCTTTTTCAGGTCGACGCCCCGCGCGGCCATGCGCTCGCTGCGCAGCGGCTTCGCTGGCGCCCGCACGTCCGGTTTATGTTCGTCAGGAACTGACTGGTTCATGCTGGTCTCCTCGATTTGTCTATACAGAAGAATGTACCAGCAATATGCATGCCATTGCCACCCGATTGAAAACAAAATTGCTGTCGAGATAGTTCAGTGCAACGCCGGATCGTCGCGCAGCCGTGCCGCCAGCAGGTCGATGAACGCTCGGACACGCGGCGTGCCATGGCGGCCCTCGCGGTGGACGATGTTGACGGGCACCGGCGGCAGTTCGAATGCCTCCAGCAAGGGCACCAGTGCACCGGAAGCGAGCAGCGGCGCCGCCTGGTACGACAGCAGCCGCGCCACGCCGAAGCCCTGCCGCACTGCCTCGATGGCGCTGTCGTTGGTGGTGACCGTCAGCCGCTGGCGCATCCGGTAGGCGCGCACGCCGCCATCTTCGACAAAACGCCATTCCGGCTGCGTGCTGGCGCCCACGCTGGTGACGATCGTGTGCCGCGCCAGTTCGCCCGGCGTGCGCGGCGTGCCATGCGCGGCGAGATATTCCGGCGCGGCGCAGATCATCCGCCGCACCTGCCCCACGCGCAGCGCGCGCAGGCTGGAATCGGGCAGGTCGCCGATGCGCACGGCCACATCGAATCCCTCTTCCAGCAGGTTGACGACGCGGTCGACGAACACCGCCGACACCTCGGTTTCCGGATAGCGGCGCAGATAGTCGACGATGCCGGGCATGACGTGCATGCGGCCGAACAGCACGGGTGCCGTGACGGCCAGTGCGCCACGCGGCGCGGCATTCAGGCCGGCGGCCGCTTCGTCCGCCTCATCCAGTTCGGCCAGCAGGCGGCGGCAGTCGTCCAGGTAGCGCTGCCCCGCCTCCGTCACGCGCACGTGGCGCGTGCTGCGCTCCAGCAGCCGCACGCCGAGCCGCTCTTCCAGCGCCGCGATGGCGCGGGTGACGGCGGCCGGCGAGATCTCCAGCCGCCGTGCGCCCGCCGCGAAGCCCTCCGTTTCCGCGACGGCGACGAACACCGTCATCAGGTGCAGCCGGTCCATCAGGGCTGTTCGGCCGGCAGCGCCTTGCCGCACTGCTTGCAGTAGCGCGCCGTGGCCTCGTGGCCGCGCGTCATGCAGCGCGTGCACGAGCGTCCCGCCAGCAGCCGCACGCCGCGCTGGTGCGAGATCTCGGAGCTGATGATGCCCGTCGGGACGGCCAGGATGCCCCAGCCCAGCAGCATCATGAACGACGCGATGCCGCGGCCGATGTCCGTCTTCGGCACGAGGTCGCCGAAGCCCACCGTCGTCACCGTCGAAATGGCCCAGTAGACGCCCGTGGGAATGCTGGTAAAGCCGTGTTGCGGACCTTCGACGACGTACATCACGGTCCCCAGCAGGAACACGATCAGGAACACGGTGGACAGAAAGACGAGGATCTTGCGGCGGCTGGCCAGCAGCGCGTCGCCCAGCATGCTGTATTCCTGGATGTACAAGGTCAGCTTCAGGATGCGGAAAATGCGCAGCAGCCGCAGGATGCGCACGTCCAGCAGCACGTGCGCACCCGGCACGAACAGCGACACGTAGCTGGGCAGGATCGACAGCAGGTCGATGACGCCGAAGAAGCTGCGCGCATACACCAGCGGGCGGCGCACGCACAGGATACGGGCGACGTATTCGATCGAGAACAGGATCGTGAAGAACCACTCGGCGGCATGCAGCCAGGACGCATGCTGGCGCGCGACCGGCTCCACGGATGTCAGCACGGCCGCCAGCACGCTCAGCAGGATCGCCGCGATCAGCCCCAGGTCGAATGCCCTGCCCTTGCGCGTTTCCGACTCGAAGATGATCTCGTACAGCTCCGCGCGCCAGCCGCCATCTGGCTTGCCGAGCTTCTGCTGCGGGTCGGTCGTGCGCAGCTCGTGAGGCGGCTGGGGCGGCGGTTGCATCTGGGCGGACATGGGCATCATCTTAGCGCGAGGCCCAGCAGGTCGGCGCGCGGATAACCCCAGCGCGGCACGTCGGCACACGGCTCACGTTCGGCGCCGGCCACGCCTAAGGTCGTGAAATTGCCACGCGGCGTGCCGGCGTAACGCAGGTCGCTGGCCGCGTCTTGCGTCACCGCCGGCATGCGCGCGAAGCGCAGCCACGCGTTGACGTGGCAATCGCTGCGCGACAGGTTGCGCAGCATGGCCAGGTCGCCCTGCCATGGCGCGGCCAGCACGATGCCCTCCGCCGCGACGTCCGTCGCGGCACTGTCGCGGAACGCCGCCGGGCAGGCGTCCACCGGCAGCAGCCCTGGTGCGAGGCTCAGCATCCCGCGCCGCAGCCGGTAGCTGCCGGCGCCTTCGTTCGACTCGATGCTGACAAAAGACCAGCACAGCGGCTGCGCGGGATAACCCGTCATGGCCACGTCCAGCACCTTCGACGCGGGATCGATGGCCTGCAGCGCCGCTTCGATGCGCTGCCGCCCCGCCGTCGATGCCCCGCCCTGCGCCGCGATGAAGCAGATGGAGATTGCCGCGGCCAGCGCCAGCGCCCGCCGGCTGTGCTGCCGCGTGACCCGCAACGTGGCGATGGCCGCGCCGATCAGCGCCAGTGCCAGCAGCGAATGCCAGCCCAGGTAACCGCGCCACGTCGCCCCCAGCACGAACAGCGAGAGCCCTGCCAGCGCCAGCGCGCGCAACGGCCGGTTCGGTATCGCCAGCGCCAGCGGCACGCCGAACGCCACCCAGAACACGGGCTCCACGATGAACACCGCATCGCCATAGAACCAGCGCGGATCGAACGGATAGAACGGGTGGATGCCGTATGAATTCAGGAAGTCCATCGACAGGTGCAGCCCGAAACCGAGCACGATGGCGACACCCAGGCCGGCCCGCGCCGTCGCGCTGTCGCGCAGCAGGCGGCGTGCGTTCGGCCACAGCGCCCACAGCAACGCCAGCAGCAGCAACGCCTGCGGCAGCGCGTACAGCAGCGTGTGCGTGTGGCCGCGGTGATGCAGCAGGTAGCCGAGCGGCGGCGGCAGCAGCTTGGTCAGGAAGAGATCGAGGTCGGGGAAATTGCTGGCCGCCGCGCAGGCCGTCAGCAGCAGGCGGTGACGGGTGCGCTGGCGCGCGTCGTCCGGTTCGGCGGGCAGCGAGCGTTGCAGCAGTTCGCCGACGCCGAGGCCGACAAAGGAGTGGGTGATGTTGTCCATTGCGGCATGGTAACCGAAAGGCACGCTCGCGCCCGGTGACAACATCGGGGTCAGGCACGAAAACTGCCACAGGCCCGACAGTGGTGACGGCAACGCCTATCGGCCGCGCCTGTCCCCGTTAATTCTCAATGGCTGACTTCAACCCCGTGCCAGAACGCCACGCGGCCCTTGATCGCCTTGGCCGCCTCCGATGGCGTCGGGTAGTACCAGGCGGCGTTCCTGTTCACCTTGCCGTCCACTTCCACGTCGTAGTAGCTGGCCACGCCCTTCCATGGGCACATGGTCGTGTGGCTGCTCTCTTTCAGGTATTCGCGCTTGATGGACTCGATGGGGAAATAGATATTGTGCTCGACGATTTCCACTTCGGTATCAGGCGCTTCGGCGATGACGGCGCCGTTCCAGACTGCTTTGGGCATGCTGTTCTCCTTGGGGTCAATTGATGCGATTGCGGCCGTTCGCCTTGGCCGCGTACAGCGCCGCCTCGGCGGCGCGCAGCAGGGTGTCGGCGTCGTCGATGGCCATGTGGTCGAAGGCGCCGACGCCGAAGCTGGCCGTGACAGGCACGCGCCGCGCCCCATCCATGTGCAGCTGCGCCTGGATGCGGCCGCGCAGCGCTTCCGCCATCTTGCGCGCGCCGTCCAGCGGGGTGTTCGGCAGCAGCAGGCACAGTTCCTCGCCGCCATAGCGCCCCGCCACGTCGATCATCCGCACGTTTTCGCGCACCAGTTTGCCGACGGCGGCCAGCACGCGGTCGCCCGTCGCATGGCCATGCTCGTCGTTGATGCGGCGGAAGTGGTCGAGGTCGATCATGACGGCGGCCAGCGGCGCGCGGAAGCGCCGGGCCCGCGCGACCTCGAATTTCAGGCGGTGCAGCAGCGAGCGGCGGTTGTGCAGCCCCGTCAGCTCATCGGTCGTGGCCAGTTGTTCCAGCCGCTGCTCCGACTGGCGCAGCGCCCGTTCGGCGGCGCGCGCCTCGATCAGCGCCATCGCCTGGCGCGCCAGGCCCGCCAGCGTATCGCGCTGCTCCGGCGTCAACGTGCCGGAACGGCTGTCCATCACGCACAGCGTGCCGATGGGATGGCCATCCGTCGTCCACAGCGGTGCACCGGCGTAGCGACGCACGTGCGGTGCGCCCACCGTCAGCGCCAGGCCGGCAGTGCGCGCATCGAGCGTCGTATCCGGGATTTCCGTCAGCGCGTCGCCCAGCACGGCCCAGGCGCAATACGCCTGGCTGCGCGGCAGCGAGTCCAGCTCCAGGCCGACGCCGGCGCGCACCCAGGCGCGATCGCCGTCGACCAGCGTCAGGTGCGCGTACGGCACGCCGCACAGCCGTGCCGCCAGGGCCGTCAGGAACGAGAAGTCGGGGCCGGACGCGTTGTCCACCGCACCACTGCGGTGCAGCGCGGCGAGCCTGGCCTGCTCGTCCGCCGGCTGGGGAAAGGTGGGGAAAAGCTGTTCTGCTGCGGCCATGCGCGCTCCGGGTCGATACTTGCGGGCAGTGTAGCCTAAATGACTACCCGTTGTATCTCCGATAAGACGGGTAGTCCCGCCTTAATTCTGCTCTTGCTGGCTGGCGATCTGGCGCAGCGCCTGTTCGAACAGCTCGGGCGGCTGGCCGCCGGAGATCAGGTGGCGCTGGTTGATGATCACGGCCGGCACGGAATTGATGCCGTGCTGGTGCCAGAAACTCTCCAGCGTACGCACCTCTTCCGCAAAGCGGTCCGACTCCAGCACGTCCTGCGCAGCGGCCAGGTCGAGGCCGACCTTGTCCACGGCGCGCAGCAGTGTGTCGTGCGAGCTCGGGTCTTCGCCATTGGTGAAATAGGCTTCGAACAGCGCGTGCTTGAGTTCCTTCTGGCGGCCCGTTTCCTCGGCCCAGTGCAGCAGGCGGTGAGCATCGAACGTGTTGTAGATGCGGCTGCGCTTGTCCATCGCGAACGTGAAGCCCACGTCGGCGCCGCGTTCGCGGATCATCGCGCGCGACTGTTCCTGCTGTTCCGGCGTGCTGCCGTATTTTTCGGTGATGTGTTCCGTGATGTCCTGCCCTTCGCGCCCCATGTCGGGATTCAGCTCGAAAGGCTGGAAGTGGAATTCGGGCGCAAGCTCGGGGCCGATGCGCTCCAGGGCCGTCTCCAGCGAGCGCAGGCCAATGACGCACCACGGGCAGGAGACGTCGGAAACGAAATCGATGCGGACGGGAGTAACCATGGCGGCCTTTCAGAAATGGCGGCCACCGGCGGCGGCCATCCCCACATGATGAGGGCTGCCGGCCGATTTGCAAGCGCGGTTACCTTTCGCCTTTACCTCTTCTTCGCGGCCGCCGGTTTGGCCTTGCTGCCGATGCGGCTTTCCTTGCCCGCCAGCAGATTGCCGATGTTTTTCGCGTGGCGCCAGATCAGCAGGCCGCACATGACGATGACGGCCACGAACTCCGGGTCGACGCCGAACAGCAGGCCGTAATAAAACGGCGCGAACAGCGAGGCGATCAGCGCGGCCAGCGACGAGTAGCGGAACGCATACGCGACCACGGCCCACGTGACGAGCGTCGCGAGACCCAGCCAGACGTTCAGCGCCAGCAGCACGCCGGCCGCCGTCGCCACGCCCTTGCCGCCGGCGAAGCGGAAGAACACGGGCCACAGGTGGCCCAGGAAGACGGCCAGCGCCACCAGCGCGATGGTTGTGTCGTCCGCGCCCAGCCGGTCGGCGAAATGGATGGTCAGCCAGACGGCCAGCCAGCCCTTGAAGGCGTCGCCGACAAGCGTCCAGATGGCCGCCTTCTTGCTGCCGCTGCGCAGCACGTTGGTGGCGCCCGGGTTGCCGGAGCCGTAGGTGCGCGGGTCGTCCAGGCCGTAGATCTTGCTGACCACGACAGCGAACGAGATCGAGCCGATCAGATAGGCGGCAATCGTCAACAGAACAGTATTCATTTCCCCGAAATCCTCTGGTTATTGTTTTTGGCCGCAGCCGGCGCCGACTATACAGTACGGCTATTCAATCGGCCAGCGCGCAGTGGACCGGTTTGGCGCCCAGCACGTCGACCAGCACACGCGGGGCGATGCCGACCAGGAAGCCGCGTCGCCCGCCATTGATATAAATCGTTTCCAGCGCGAGGATGGATTCCTCCACGTAGACCGGCATCGCCTTTTTCGTGCCGAACGGCGACGTCCCGCCGATCATGTAGCCCGAATGGCGCTGCGCCACCTCCGGCTTGCACGGCTCCACCGACTTGCAGCCGATATTTCGCGCCAGGTTCTTCGTCGAGACCTTGCAATCGCCGTGCATCAGCACAATCAATGGTTTGGCGGCTTCGTCCTGCATCACGAGCGTCTTGACGACATGATGCTCGGCGACGCCCAGTGCCTGCGAAGAGACGGCGGTGCCGCCATGCTCCTCGTACTCATAAGGATGCTCGGAAAATGCCACCTTCTG
>Ga0265798_10009609_pt1 | contig 12070 bp, 11 predicted proteins | sample P3T30metagenome_FD_192430 | JGI IMG/M metagenome (GOLD analysis project Ga0265798, IMG submission 192430) | Plant litter microbial communities from East Loma Ridge, Irvine, California - P3 T30 | ecosystem: Environmental > Terrestrial > Plant litter > Unclassified | place: USA: California... | reverse complement strand
TCATCACAAAGGTTTGTCGCTGGTCACAACGCCCTTTTATGGCATCTAAGAACATAGTAGGTTTGTCATCACACTTCCGAATGTTAAGCAAGTTTATTTGCCAAGAAACTTCGGTAAGCATATAATGACTTACAAAGAATAAATCATGCCAGCACTTACCAAACCTTTATCCGCTACCCAACCCCAATATGAAAAGCTATTTTATATTGACAACATCAGGATTATTTTAACCATATTGGTAATCCTGCATCATACATTTATTACTTACGGTGCCTCAGGCGGATGGTACTATAAGGAGCCGACCACCCATTTAGGTGCGCTGATTCCAATGACGGTTTTTGTCAGCGTGAACCAGTCATTTTTTATGGGTTTCTTCTTCTTACTGGCCGCCTTTTTTACTTACTCATCCTATCACCGTAAAGGAACCAGGCAGTTCGTCATGGACCGGCTGGTACGCCTTGGTATACCCCTGGTTTTTTATTCTTTCGTCTTTTCACCTTTTTTAAGCTTCCTGATGTACCGGGTTGCAAAAGGCAACCTAATCAGCTACCCGCAATACCTCAGTGGGTATGATGGCTGGATAGATTTTGGCGTTTTATGGTTTGTGGCTGCATTGCTGTTATTTACGCTTATTTATGTGTGCTACCGAAAGTTCTTGAGAACATGGACGCAAAGGCACTTGCCGGTTCCTGGAACAAAAGCCATTGTATTAACTGCAGTATTAATGGGTTTGATCAGCTTTATTTTTAGGATTATCTTCCCGGTTGGATGGGTGCTTAAGCCTTTAGGCTTTCAGTTGGGGCACTTTACGCAATACATATTCTTGTTCACAATTGGTTTACTCGCTGCAAAAAATAACTGGCTGGAGCAGCTCTCTTACCGTACCGGCAAGCAAATGCTGGGGATTGCCATTATGCTGCTGTTGTTTTTCCCGGTATTCTATCTGATCAGAACAAAGCTCCATATGCCCATCGAATGGTATTCGGGAGGGTTTAACGGATTGTCCCTGCTGTATTCCGTTTGGGAGCAATCTATAGGTATGGCCACCATCACTGCTTTTCTGGCTATAGGCAAGCAGCACTGGAATGCTTCCTCTTTAGTTTTAAGCTTTTTGTCACGGCGTGCATTCGCGGTGTATATTTTCCACCCGCTGGCTCTCATTGCCTTATCAATGGCCTTTCGCAGTTGGAATGCCGATCCGGCAATGAAACTTTTGGTGGTGGCTCCATTAGGTGTGCTAGGTAGCTTTATGCTGGGATTTCTTATTTTGGCATTACCCGGAGTAAAGCGAATTATATGAGTTAAATGAATAATTCCATACTTAACATAAAGCATTTTACTGGATGCTTGGAGTGATATAACTAGTTCATTTAATTCATACCTGGCTTTAAACAAATATTACGTCAGTTATTCTGTTTAGCATTTATAACACTATCCGCTTTAGATCTTCCACCAAGCGGTTCGATTTCAGTCCGATTAGGGCTACCCAAGTAAGTAAAAAGCCTCTTAGAGAAATCTGAGAGGCTTTTTTGTTTGCTTAAGCCATGAAGTAGACTTTTTTAGATAAGCAGTACAATTCTAAGCGTGGTACACATTGAGGTACACTCGCGAAAAGGCGAAGGTTTACTTAAATTATACTGAGATCTTTTTGCACCCACTATGGGTTGTTCATCAATGAATTGATGAAAAGCTTGACAAGACGATTTGAATTATATTTTAAAGGGTATCCAATTGAACTGCTTGCAGTATTATCATAATAGAGAGTTTCAATAGGTAGATTCTGTATTTGCAAGGTTGGTGATTGGTTTTTGTCAGATTCTTTTACTTGAATGGTAAAAGGATCAAGTAAAATGTACGGCACTTCTCTCGCCAACATGATTTTGACTCACCATATAATTGCAAGGCTGTCTTTATCAATATTGTGAACAATTTATAAAATAATATGTTAATAAATAGCAATTAATATGAATAGTTGATTTATCAATTAATCATATTTATTATTTTGCAGATACAACAACCATCATTTAACTAACACAATTGTTCACCTAACTCAAAATCATGAATTACTTCATCTCTGTATTGAAAAACTATGCTAAGTTTACCGGCCGTGCAAGACGTAGTGAGTTTTGGTATTTTACCTTATTTAACACCATAATAACTTATGGCTTGGTATTTATTGGTTATACTTTGAACTCGCCGTTTTTAAGTAGTATTTATTCATTAGCCGTACTTGTGCCCACTTTGGCCGTTGGCGTTAGGCGTATGCACGACGTTGATAAAAGTGGCTGGTTCCTCCTCATTCCATTTTATAATTTAATACTGGCTTGTACCGACGGTACACCGGGCCCTAATGAATATGGCGATGATCCTAAGTTACGCCAGGGCTTTGGTGCTGCAGATTACCAAAAGCCATTTGATATCAACCCGCAATCTTAATGTTTCCTAAATATTTTGCAAGCAGCCATTCAGTTCAACCTGAATGGCTGCTTCGTTATTTGGTACCCTGTCCTTTTAAAAAAATAACCGGTGTAGATTGCCCCGGCTGTGGTTTTCAGCGCTCTGTTATTGCCTTGCTGCAAGGGGATGTCGCGTTGAGCTTAAGGTACTATCCTGCTACGTTGTTACTATTGGCTACCGCGCTTTTTGTAGTATTAAATCGTAAGTTTCAATTTGAAAATTATGACTTAATAAAAAAGTGGATGTTCATCGCATCGGCATTGGTAATTGTGAGCTCGTATTTCATTAAAGTAATCGGGCTCTATACCATTCGTTAAAGGCTGTGCTGGCCGGTAAGCTGGTTATAATCGTTTAAAACTATCTCCAGAAACTGGAACTCGTTTACTTCACGTTCAGAAGTGATTTTTAAAAAGTCTTTTATTTTTAGGGCCAGCCTGTAAACTAAAACGTTGTTACGCGTGCGTTTAAAATTACGTATTACATCATGTATCAAAACCACATCCTGATCGGTTAAATTGGCAACCTCGGCATATACAGGCTCATAGTTGCTGCCCGGAGCATTAAAAACCAAATCGCCAAGTTTGTTTTTAGGTTGTGTTTTAACCAGGGTAGTACCTGCTACCATATCGCCAACACGTTGCTTGTTGTTAGATAAAGCCACTGTTAACAATGCGCCTGAGCCAAACGTAACCCCAAAATCTATGATGCGAAAAGCCCAGCGTAATAAATATTGCCCGGTAGTTGGTCGTGCTCCATTTAAACTAATCACTTTTATTTTGATAGATCGCTTGCCAATGCTTTGTCCGTCAAAAAATATTTCACAAATAAAATCGTAAAACACGCATAAGCCTAACCAAACTGCCATTAAAATTAAGTAACTGCTACTGTTAAAAGCCCCGGAACCGCCGCCTGTTACACCTGCAAATAATATCATACAAATCAAAAATACAGCGTAAAATATGGCATAATCTATCAATCGGGCCGATACGCGTTCGCCTATACCAGCTACTTCATAGTCAATGTCAATGTTTTGTGAGGTTGTGATTCTTACGGTTTTCATGTGTGAACAAATATATATGCCATTAAGCAATTATTATTTCCGATTATCGAAATTTTGTTATTATTTTCCGAAACGAAACCAGGTCACATTTTATGCGTGAAGCATTTTTTATAAAGCAAAATTCTGAACGGTGGAACAACTACGAAAAGGTGCAAACTAAAGACCCCGACGAGTTAGCCGAACGTTTTATTGCGATAACCGACGACCTCGCTTATGCTAAAACCTTCTACCCGCAATCCAAAACCACGGTTTATTTAAACAAACTTGCCGCAGGTTTTCATCAATCTATTTACAAAAACAAAAAAGAGAAAACAGGCAGGTTTGCTAAATACTGGAAGTATGAACTGCCTTTAATTTTTGCACAGCATCAAACTCAGTTACTGTATTCTTTTATCTTCTTTATTACCTTCTTTTTGATAGGCATATTATCGGCCAAGTATGATAACACCTTTGTCAGGCTTATTTTGGGAGATGCATACGTAAATATGACCAATGAAAATATTGCTAAAGGCGATCCCTTTGGCGTATATAAAGACAAAGATTCCATGTACATGTTTTTTAGGATAGCCCAAAACAACTTGTACGTTACTACAGTGAATTTTGTAGCGGGCATATTTTTATCTATCGGTACATTATATGTTTTGTTTCAAAACGGTATAATGTTAGGCGCTTTTGAGTATTTGTTTATAAGCCGAGGATTGGGCATACAATCGGTCTTGGTAATATGGATACATGGTACCTTGGAGATCGCTACAATTATTATAGCAGGTGCGGCGGGGTTGATATTGGGTAACAGCATTATCTTTCCTAAAACATATAACCGCATGGTGTCGCTTAAAAAAGGGGCCTTGCAAGGGGTTAAAATAATTGTTGGCATATCGCCCATTGTGGTGCTGGCCGCTATTTTCGAGAGCTTTGTAACCCGTCATACCGAAATGCCGCTTTGGTTAAGCTGCAGCATCTTATTGTGTTCGTTGTTTTTTATACTAGGGTATGTGGTAATTTACCCAATGTGGTTATCACGTAAGCTAAACATGTTTGATATTGATAATGCAGCAAAAAGTTGAGTTAAAACAAATTCGCTCTGTAAGCGAAATAGTTGATGATAGTATAATTTTTTTGAAGCAAAACTGGAAGCCGCTACTTAAGGCTTACGTTGTTATATGCGGCTTTTTTTTGATGGCCAGTATGGTATTGGCAGTGATGAGCCAGGTACGCCTTTTTAAAAACTTCAAAGATGGTGAATCGAGCTTTACATCTGCATTTTTGATGGTGCAGATATTTGAGTTTGTAACTTTAACTATGGTTACGCTTACTACTCTAAGCTTTATTGCACTATACCGCGATAAAGCTAATGAGCCACCCACTGTTGAAGAAGTTTGGAGATATGTTCGTTTTTACTTTTTCAGGGCTTTTGGAGGCGCCTTTATATTGTTAGTGCTTTTAGCACTGGGTTTGCTGTTTTGCATATTTCCGGGCCTGTACTTGTTTCCTGTATTTGCTTTAGTATTGCCGGTAATGGTATTGGAAAATGCCACATTCAGTTATTCATTTAATAGGGCATTTAAACTTATCAAGAACAATTGGGGGCCAATGCTTGGAGTTATATTACTTACGTTTATTTTAATTTTGGCCGTATTTATGATTATTAGCATACCTGCATCTATAGTGGCTGGTTTGGCCATATTGCTTACCGGCCAAAGTACTGCTGTGATATTTGGTATGGTGTTTACCGTGTTTGGGCACCTTGTACAGTTTACTTACGTGTTGCCTGTAATAGCTGCTGCTTTAGCTTATTTTAGCTATACCGAAAATACAGACGATGCCGGCCTCATGGCACGCATTGAATCTTTAGGCGTGCATAATAACTCCTCAACCGATAACTTGCCAACGGAGGAATATTAATGCTAAAAGCACTGCTTGTATTTTTATTAATAACGGCCTTGGGCTTCGGTGCTAATGCTGCAAAAGCTGTAAAGAAAGACAGCGTGAAGCTTATTCACAAAACCATTAAGGTAGATAGTGCCAGTATTGTGGAACGCCATTTTAACGCAGCGCAATTAAAATTATACAAACAAGACCGCAATTTTCAATATGCTACACAAGAAACCGATCTTTCTATTTGGGATAGATTTTGGCGTTGGTTTTGGAAATGGTTACGTAACTTATTTGATTTTGATGGCCCTAAGTTAGACGTGCCATACTTAAAGTACATTATGGGGGCTTTGGCTATTGGCCTAATTGTTTACGGTATCATCAAGTACCTGGGTGATGATTTGCATCTGTTTAGCAAAAAAGCTAAAGCGGTAGATATTCCATATTCCGAATCGCTTGAAAATATACATGAAATAGGTTTTGACGAAGAAATAGAACGCGCCATGAACCAGCATAATTACAAGCTGGCTGTGCGGTTATTGTATTTGCGCAGCTTAAAACAGTTAAGCGATGCTCAACTTATTCATTGGCAAATTGAGAAAACTAATTCGGCCTACTTAAACGAACTTACCGATAGTGTGCAACGCCAATCGTTTGGTATTCTTACTACGCAATTTGAGTATATATGGTATGGCGACTTTCCGATTGATGGTCGTTCATTCCAAAGTATCTACACTTCATTTCAGGACTTTAAAAAGCGTATGCCATGAAGAATTTTAAGCTATACATCTTTGTTTCTTCGTTGCTGCTAATCGTTTACCTGGTTGCGCAATATAACAAACCTCAACCGATAGACTGGGCCGAAACGCTGAACAACACCCACAAAAGCCCTTTTGGTACCTATGTTGTTTATAACCGTATTAAAGATGTATTTCCCGGTGCAAAAGTCAGGACGTTTAGAGAGCCACCTTACAACGTTATTAAAGACAGGGGCATTCAACACGGAGCCTACATTATTATAGGTGGCAGCGTAAACATAAATGAAGAAGATTACAAGAAATTAGCTCAATACATTGAAAATGGGAATGAGGTATTTATTGCCGCATCCGACTTTGGCCAGTATTTGCGTAAGCAGCTCAAGGTACAAACGGGATACAAATTCGGGTCTGAAAGCGGTAACCCCATCAGGCTTTTAAATAAAGCATACGCTAATAATTGGTACAAAATTGACAGAGGGGCCACCAACGGTAATTTTAGCAATTTTGACACTACCCGTGCCTTGGTTTTGGGAGAGACTAAAGAGCATGCAGCTAATTACTTAAAGTATAAAATGGGCAAGGGAGCTTTATATCTTAATGCCAACCCCTTAATGTTTTCAAACTATAGCCTATTGCAAGATACCGGGGCCGGTTATGCAGCTAAGGCGCTATCGCACCTGCAAAAAACCAATAATGTAGTTTGGGATGAATATTACACCCAGGGCCGTGCGGGCGATGAATCTATCATGCGTGTATTTTTAAGATATGCTCAATTACGCTGGGCATTTTATATTGCCTTTTTTAGCCTGCTGGCTTTTGTCCTTTATGAAATGAAGCGTCGCCAGCGTATAATACCGGTTATTGATCCTTTGGGTAACGCCACTATTGAGTTTGTTAACGTGGTAGGGCAGGTATATTATGAGCAGCGTAATAACGGTAATATTGCACAAAAAAAGGCTACTTATCTGTTAGAACACTGGCGTTCAAAATACAATGTAAGTACACAAAAGCTTGATAATGAGTTAGCGCATGCGGTTGCACAAAAAAGCGGTGCCGACATTAATCTTGTAAATAGCCTGATAACGCAAATAATATTGGTACGCAGCAATAAGTCTGTAAGCGATCAGGAACTCATTCGATTTAACCAAAACATTGAACAATTTAATAAACAATCCAGGTAACATGGAAGAAGAATTTTTTGAACAACGCACCGACCTAAGTCGCCTTAATGAGGCGGTGTCCAAAATAAAAGAAACACTGGCTAAAATTATCGTAGGCCAGCAAGATACCATCGACCTGTTAATTGCAGGCATTTTGGCCGATGGGCATATATTGATTGAAGGTGTGCCCGGTGTGGCCAAAACCCTAACCGCTAAACTGATAGCCAAAAGCATTGATGCCAAGTATTCGCGCATACAGTTTACCCCCGATTTGATGCCTTCGGACGTGTTAGGAACATCAATTTTTAACCCTAAAACAGTAGAGTTTGAGTTTAAGCAAGGTCCTGTATTCGGTAACATTATCCTTATAGATGAAATTAACCGTGCGCCTGCCAAAACACAGTCGGCTTTGTTTGAGGTGATGGAAGAGCGGCAGGCTACTATTGATGGTAAGAGTTTTAAAATGGAAGAACCATTTATCGTGATTGCCACTCAAAACCCTGTAGAGCAGGAAGGAACTTACCGTTTGCCGGAAGCTCAGTTAGACCGCTTCTTATTTAAAATAGAAGTAAAATATCCATCACTCGAAGAAGAGATAGCGATATTAACGCAGCAGCATCAGCACAAAGCCGCCGAGCAACTGAGCGATATTACGCCTATACTCACGGGCAATGATATCATAACGCTAAGGGCCCAGGTTAGAGGTTTGTTTGTTGAACCTAAGATATTAGAGTTTGTAGCCAAAATTATTCACGAAACGCGAAATAATAAAGCGTTGTTTTTGGGAGGATCTCCGCGGGCATCATTGGCTATTGTAAATGGTGCTAAAGCACTTGCTGCTATGAAAGGCCGCGATTTTATTACACCCGATGACATTATTTGGGTTGCACCAGCGGTGTTAAGACACCGTATTATGTTAACACCTGAAAAAGAAATGGAAGGTGTTACGCCTGATGAGGTTGTTGTTCAAATCATTCAGAAAATAGAAATTCCTCGCTAACGTATTTTGAAGTCGTTTTTTAGCTTATTCCATAAAAATCTGTTTTTGTATAACAGGTTGTTTATCTGCATGTTCTTTGCGGCAGTGTTGTTCTTATGCTCGTTTTTCTTTCCTTGGCTGGGCGATGTGCCGGTGATATTCTTCGGTGTAATTATAGTATTGCTCTTTATTGATATTTGGATACTGTACCGCCAGCCTAAAGGAATATTTGCACGCCGCAATACACCCGAGCGCTTAAGCAATGGCGATGATAATGAGATAGGCATTTACATAGAAAGCTTTTATAACTTCAAGGTAGAAATAGGGATTATTGACGAAATACCCCATCAATTTCAAAAACGCGATGTTTGGTTTAAAACTAATTTTGAGCCACGCCAGCATAAGCTGTTAAACTATATATTAAAGCCGACCAAAAGAGGTGAATATGAGTTTGGCGCGGTGAGGGTTTACGTACGTTCGGCTATAAGTTTGATACAACGGCGCTATAACTTTGAGAAACCTCAGACACTACCGGTTTATCCATCGTTTTTGCAAATGCGCAAATACGAACTCATGGCCATTTCAAATCACCTCAATGAGATCGGTATAAAGAAGATACGCAGATTGGGGAACAGCATGGAGTTTGAACAAATCAAAAACTATGTACCCGGCGATGATTTTCGTACTGTTAACTGGAAAGCTACCGCAAGGCATAGCAGTTTAATGGTTAATAATTACACCGAAGAAAAGTCGCAGCAGGTTTATTGCGTTATAGATAAATCGCGTGTTATGAAAATGCCTTTTGAGGGCTTAAGCTTATTAGATTATGCCATTAATGCCAGTTTAGTACTATCAAGTGTAGCGTTGATTAAGCAAGATAAAGCCGGACTGATTACCATATCCGACAAAAAAGGTGCAACCATTGCAGCCGACAGGCGCCCTACCCAGTTAAATAAGATCATGGAGGTGTTATACAAGGAAAAAACACGGTACATGGAAACCAATATGGAATTGCTTTACACTACTGTGCGCAACACCATTAAACAGCGTAGTTTATTATTGTTTTTTACCAATTTTGAAAGCTTATCGGCCTTGGAGCGCCAATTGCCTTTCTTAAAAAGAATAGCCAAATTCCATTTGTTAATTGTGGTTTTCTTTGAGAATACGGAGCTTAAAAAACTAAGCAATGCAGATGCCAGTGACGTAGAGGGAATTTACATAAAAACCGTAGCTGAAAAACTTATTTACGAAAAGAAAATGATCGTGAAAGAACTCAACCGGCATGGCATAAAATCTATTTTAACTACACCACAAAACTTAACGGTAAACACTATTAACCGCTATTTGCAAATTAAGGCCCGGCAACAAATTTGATTTTTGTTTAATTTATAGTGAGGCGTGAGGACGGATTCGAACCGTCGTAAAAGGTTTTGCAGACCTCTGCCTAGCCACTCGGCCACTCCGCCTTATGAGTGCCACCTGCTGTTGCAAATGGCACTTAAATTAATTATTCGCCGCCAAAGCCACCGCCGCCGTTAAGCAGGTTGGCAAAAAAGATGGCGTTTAAAAATAGACGGTTAGTGCCCAGCCAATAGCCCCTGTAAGTGGGGTCATCGGCAAACAGCACTACCTCACCATTGCCGCTTGCTGTGGCAATAATGGCTGCAGAGTTTGCCACCCGGCTAATGTTAACCTTTGACGAGTAACCATTGATGAACGGTTTACTGGTGTACTGCGCAACAGTTGCATATTTATTGGTGCTCGGTACAAGAATGGTAGGGCCGTTTTTATTGATGAACAATTTGCGGCTGTTTACACCAAAAGCAATGGGATGCGTAATGTCCAGATCGGCCTGGAATATAGCGCCGTTTATCCTTCTCGATCCTTCTACATCCTCTTGGCGGGCATAGTCTAAACGGGATGGCTTTTCTCTTTTTGCAGTTGCATCATCAGCATCAACCGTTCCCGGTAAATTTGTTTTGCGGCTTGTAGCGGCAGACGGTGCTGTTGCACCGGTTTTAACATCTTTTTGTTCGGGCGCTGGAGGTGGCGTTTCCCCACGGCCACCACGATTAGTAAAATCGGCTTCAACCAGTTTTTCTTTTACCAAGCCTTGTTGTATAGCCCATGCGGTAGCGGTTTGAAAGGTGATGAGCGTGCCGCCGTCGTTCACCCATGCTTTAAGTTTTTCTATTACGGTGTTATCCCATGCACTATAATTGCCTGCCGGCAATACCAACACATTATATCTCTTTAATGATGCGCGTGCAAAACTACTCAGGTCAACTTTAGTTACCGGTAAATCTAATTGCTGGTCTAGTAGGAACCATACCTAGCCGGCTTCGGAAGCAGTTACCCCCTGGCCAAAAGCCAATGCTACTTCCGGCTTACGAATGGCCTTAATGTTGCTGCTCCCCAGGTCTATACCTTCGGTGCTGAAACCGCCGTTCACTGCCAATACATTAATATGAGTGTCGGCGGCTACTTCCTGTACGGCTTTATACAGCGAATCGGCCGAAATGCTTTGTCCCGAAACCGGTATCACCAGCGAGCCCGAACTATAGGTACGCTTAGCTGCCCCGGCATTAACCGTGAACGATTTGAAAGCAGTTTTAACCAGTATATTCTTAACCAGTAATTTGTAAAGTGCTTTGCTGGCGTTAAAATCACTGTAATTAAGCAAGTAAGCATAGCTTGATCTGCCACCTTCCACCTCGCCTTTAGCTAAACTAATGGTACTTACCTGCGCTGCCTTAGCCACAACTACAGGTGATTTTGCATATTTTAAACCGTAAGCATGAATAATGCTCCAGCCCGTATTATCGTAGTAGATACTATCCTGTAATATGTTTTCCTCAAATATGGAGTGTACAAGCAGGAAATTTGGCTGAGCCGATGGAACTACATAGGCTTTGCTCTTTTCGAATGTTTTGCCATCCTGACTATAATTATCGCTCAGTTCGTATACCTTGATACGGTGTTGCAATAACAAACCCAGGAACTTTTGAGTAAGGTTTACATCTTTACTATCGCCAAAAACATACGACTTTGCCGGGTTCTTTTGTCCTTGCTCTAAAGCATATTTAAAGAAGTCTTTTTGTACCTTGAACAATCCGGTCTTTTCGGCAACAGCGCCACGAATGGTAGAAAAACTGGTGACCAGGTGATTGCGGATTGTAAAAGCAAAAGTAACCAGTCCATTGCTTGATTCCTGTTGAACACCACGCGAACTGGCTTGCTCAAAGGTAGCAGCTACAGAACCGAAGAATTTAGGATAAGTTGATCCATAAATGGGAGAAAGATTATCGTAGTTCTCTTTAGTGAAGTAGAACGAGCCAATATCATCCAGTGCTTTTGCATGGTACTTTGCCAGGATAGCCTGGTATTCATATAAAAATTGAGGCACAATAGGGCTTTCGTGGCGCTTAGGGGTTGGTTCAAAGTAATAGGTGGCATTGGTTCCCTGCTCATGAAAATCTATTTGCACGTTAGGGTACCATTTATGGAAGAACTCGATCCGATTGCGGCTTTCAACCTGTACCAGGTTCAGCCAGTCGCGGTTAAGATCTGTAAAATAGTGGTTGGTGCGTCCGGCAGGCCAACCCTCAACGTGTTCTTTATCTATCGGGTCGCCTACCGGTGGAAAGGAGTGGTAAGCATTATGCCAGTTAGCAGCACGGTCGCGGCCATCGGGGTTCAGGGCGGGGTCGATGAAGATGACCGACTCGCTCAACCATTTCTGCGTTTCGGGGTCGTTGCTGGCTGCCAGGTAATAACCGGT
>Ga0265798_10009608_pt1 | contig 12071 bp, 13 predicted proteins | sample P3T30metagenome_FD_192430 | JGI IMG/M metagenome (GOLD analysis project Ga0265798, IMG submission 192430) | Plant litter microbial communities from East Loma Ridge, Irvine, California - P3 T30 | ecosystem: Environmental > Terrestrial > Plant litter > Unclassified | place: USA: California... | reverse complement strand
GTGCGGGTCTCCAATGCACGAAGTCGAGCAGCGCCGAGCCCTTCGGGCAGAGGGTGCCGCGGTTGACCGGGTGATCGGGGTCGCCTTCGACATGCATCACCGAGGAGCGCGCGTTCTTCGAGCGGTCGCCGAGGCTGTACAGGATGACGCCGCACGCCACCGAGCAGTACGGGCACGTGTTGCGGGTCTCGCGCATCTGCGCGAGCTTGAACGGCCGCACTGCGGCGGCCATGGCCGGCTGGAGGCCGCCGAAGCCGAGTGCGCCGAGCGAGCCGCCCGCGAGGCCGGCGCCGGCCCCTTTGAGCAGGCCACGCCTAGAGACCTGGACCGTCATCTCCGCTCCTTAAAGGCGATCTGGTATAATTCCAGTGTGTCCCAAAAAAGCGTGCACGAGGCAAGTGTGGTTGCGTGACACAGCCCGCTGATGTTTTAAGTTGATCGGCCCCTTGAATTCGGCACCATCGCCTTGCGCGCGTTGGACTTTCTCACTTCGAGGGCGCGGCCGGGTTCGTGCCGGAGGGGCCGCCGGTGCGGTGGTCCAGCGGTGCCTGCGGCTCCGTCGCCGAAGACCCGCCGGTGTTGGCGCCGGGGACGGGCCGCTTGGCGTTCTCGTCGATGGAGTGGCCACCCGGGTTCGGCGCGTCCTTGGCGGCCGACTGCTCGCGGGGAACGGGGGCTTGGCTCCAGCCATCCTGGGCGCTGCGCGACTTGTCGCCCATGGCGTCGATGCCCTTGATCTCGCCGGGCTTGGTCTGGGCCAGGGCAGGCGCAGCCGTCGCGGCCACCATCAGGAATGCCGAGAGGGTCAGGGACATCGAGCGGGACAAAGGGTGAATCCGATCTGCGCGAGGGGTCATGGCCGGCAACGTGCCCCCGGCGTGGCCAGTTCCGAGCGCGGACATCGGCCATCCGTGACGGTCTCTTAACCAAGCTTTGCCATTCTCAGGGCGGGACACACGGGAGCCTCGGGATCATGACGAAGTCGTATCCGGAGCGCCCCTCCGAAGAGACCGCCTCCTCCACCGTGGCCCCGCTCAGCCCGAGCGTGCGGCGGCATCTCGGCCAGAACCTGCGCTCGGTCTACGCCGACACGTTCGCTGCGCCGATCGACCAGCGCCTCGAAGCCCTGGTGAAGCAGCTCGGTAAAGCGAAGCCGTAAGCGGCGCCCAACTTCGGATCGCGGAGGCGCGCGGGCCCAGACGGCAGCACGCGGCAGGTGCGTCAGCGCACACCAAGTCGTTCTTTCTATGAAACTTACTCCTGTGGCGACATTCTTCTCCCTGCGCATTCTGCGGGAGAAGATCCATGTGCTCCGCCGAGGGGCGAACTCGGACACGCTTGTGTTTCCGGGAATTCCGCCGATCCTGCTTCAAGCGCACGACGATGCGAGAGCCGCCGCCTGGCTTGACTTCGTTCGGTAAAACGAACGATCCAGGGTCCCTGGCGTGCGCCTTTTTACAGCGCAACCGTGGCCGGCGGGGAGAATCGACGTGACGAAGAACGGTGCGGCACGGAACCGGGCTGTGGGCGCGCTCGGCCTCTCGATGCTGGTCGGCGCCGGCCTGCTGAGCGGGCTCCTGCCGGCAAACGCCGAGACCGCACTGCTGAACGTCTCCTACGACCCGACCCGGGAACTCTATCGCGAGATCAACGCGGTCTTCGCCGAGGCGTGGAAGGCCAAGACCGGCGAGGCGATCACCGTGCGCGCCTCGCATGGCGGCTCGGGTGCACAGGCCCGGACTGTGATCGACGGCGTCGACGCCGACGTCGTCACGCTGGGCATCCCGTCGGACATCGACGCCATCGCCAAGCTCACCCGCAAGATCCCCGACGACTGGCGCAGCAAGCTCCCGAACGAGGCCGTGCCCTACACCTCGACGGTGGTGTTCCTGGTCCGCAAGGGCAACCCGAAGGGCGTGAAGGACTGGGCCGACCTGACCAAGCCCGACGTGAAGGTGATCACCCCCAACCCGAAGACCTCGGCCGGCGGACGCTGGAACTTCCTGGCCGCCTGGGGCTACGCCTACGGCCAGGACAAGGACACCGCCAAGGCGGATGCCTTCGTGGGCCAGATCTACAAGAACGTGCCCGTGCTCGACACCGGGGCGCGCGGCTCGACCGTAACCTTCGCGCAGCGCGGGCTCGGCGACGTGCTGCCGACCTGGGAGAACGAGGCCTACTTGGTGCTGCAGGAGTTCGGCGCCGACAAGTTCGACATCGTCTCGCCACCGACCTCGATCTACGCCGAGCCGCCGGTGGCCCTCGTGGCGGTGAACGCCGAGCGCAAGGGCACCACCAAGGCCGCCCAGGCCTATCTCGATTTCCTCTACAGCGACCGCGCGCAGGCGATCTTCGCCAAGCACCATTACCGCCCGATCCGCCGCGAGGCGGCGGCGCCGGCCGACCTCGCCCAGCTCCCCGAAATCAAGCTGTTCAAGATCGAGGACATGCAGGGGTCCTGGGACGAGATCCAGAAGCGGAACTTCGACGCCGGCGGCCTGTTCGACCGGTTGAGCCGGGCCGGCCGCTGAGGCGGGAACCATGGTCGAGACACCGCGTCGCAAACGGACCTTCCGCCGTCCCAGCGTGATCCCGGGCTTCGGGCTCAGCTTCGGCTACACGCTGACCTGCCTCGGGCTCGTAGTGCTCCTGCCGCTCGCCGGGCTCGTCGCCAAGGCGTCCGGCCTCGGGCTCTCGGGGATCTGGTACGTGGCCACCGATCCGCGGGTGGCCAGCGCCCTGAAGCTCAGCTTCGGCGTCTCCGCGGTCGCGGCGCTCACCGCCTCGGTGTTCGGCTTCCTGGTCGCCTGGGTCCTGACCCGCTACCGCTTCCCGGGCCGGAAGATCGTCGACGCGGCGGTCGACCTGCCCTTCGCCCTGCCGACCGCCGTGGCCGGCATCGCGCTCGCCGCGCTCTACGCGCCGGACGGGCTGCTCGGCGCGCCGCTCGCCCGTCTCGGCATCCAGGCGGCCTACACGCCGGTGGGGATCTTCATCGCCATGGTGTTCATCGGGCTGCCCTTCGCGGTGCGGACCGTGCAGCCGCTGATCGCCGAGATCGACAAGGAGATCGAGGAGGCCTCCGCCACCCTGGGCGCCACCCGGCTCGGGACCCTGACCCGGGTGGTGCTGCCGCCGCTGATCCCGGCTGTGCTCACCGGGTTCGCCCTGGCCTTCGCCCGGGGGGTCGGCGAATACGGCTCGATCATCTTCATCGCCGGCAACCTGCCCTACGTCTCGGAGATCGCGCCGCTGCTGATCGTGATCAAGCTGTCCGAGTTCGACTACGGCGGCGCGGCGGCCATCGCCACGATCATGCTGGGCATCTCGTTCCTGACCCTGCTCGCCATCAACCTGATCCAGGCCTGGAGCCGGAGGCGCTTCGGCTATGTCTGAGATCTTCTCCCCGACCGTCGCGCCGGCCACGCGGGCGGAGCCCGTCGCCTCGGAGGGCGCCGGAACCCGGCTCGTCCTGATCGGGATCGCGATCACCTTCCTGGCGCTGTTCCTGGTGCTGCCGCTGCTCGCGGTGTTCACCCAGGCGCTCTCGAAGGGGCTCGATGCCTTCCTGGCGGCGTTCCGGGAGCCGGATGCCTGGAGCGCGATCCGCCTGACCCTGACGGTGGCGGCGATCGCGGTGCCGTTCAACGTGGTGTTCGGCCTGGCGGCCTCCTGGGCGATCGCCAAGTTCGAGTTCCCCGGCAAGTCGCTGCTGATCACCCTGATCGACCTGCCGTTCTCGGTCTCGCCGGTGGTCTCTGGGCTGATCTACGTGCTGCTGTTCGGCTCGCAGGGCCTGTTCGGCACCTGGCTCATGGACCACGGGTTCCAGGTGCTGTTCGCCCTGCCGGGGATCGTGCTCGCCACGGTGTTCGTCACCTTCCCGTTCGTGGCCCGCGAGCTGATCCCGCTGATGCAGGAACAGGGTTCCGCGGAGGAGGAGGCCGCGCTGACGCTCGGCGCCTCGGGCCTGCACGCGTTCCGCACGGTGACGCTGCCCAACATCCGCTGGGGCCTGCTCTACAGCGTGCTCCTCTGCAATGCCCGGGCGATGGGCGAATTCGGGGCGGTGTCGGTGGTGTCCGGCCACATCCGCGGCCTGACCAACACCATCCCACTCCACGTGGAGATCCTCTACAATGAGTACAACTTCGTCGCCGCCTTCGCCGTCGCTTCGCTCCTCGCCGTCCTTGCCCTCATCACCCTCGTCCTCAAATCCTTCCTCGAATGGCGCTTCGCGGGCGACCTTGCGCACGGCCGCGCCCACTGACCGTCCCTCGACGGCGATCCGGGTCGAGAACGTCTCGAAGACCTTCGACACGGCCGCGGTGCTGCACGACCTGTCGATCGACGTGCGGGCGGGGGAGCTGCTCGGCCTGCTCGGCCCCTCGGGCTCGGGCAAGACGACCCTGCTGCGGATCATCGCCGGGCTCGACGCGCCGGACCGGGGCCGGATCCTGTTCGGCGACGACGACGCCACGGGGCTTGCCGTGCAGGAGCGGGCGGTGGGCTTCGTGTTCCAGCACTACGCCCTGTTCAAGCACATGAGCGTGGCCGACAACATCGCGTACGGGCTGAACGCGCGGCGCCGGGCCGAGCGGCCGGCCAAGCCTGAGATCAAGCGCCGGGTCGGCGACCTGCTCGACCTGATCCGGCTCTCGGGCTTCGGCGACCGCTTCCCGTCGCAACTCTCCGGCGGCCAGCGCCAGCGGGTGGCGCTCGCGCGCGCGCTCGCCGTCGAGCCGCGGGTCCTGCTGCTGGACGAGCCCTTCGGCGCGCTGGATGCCCAGGTCCGCAAGGACCTGCGCCGCTGGCTGCGCGAGATCCACGACCGCACCGGCCAGACCACGATCTTCGTCACTCACGACCAGGACGAGGCCCTGGAGCTGTCGGACCGGGTCGCCGTGCTCGACCGCGGCCGCCTCGAGCAGGTCGGCACCCCGGACGAGGTCCAGGAGCACCCGGCCTCCGCGACCGTGATGAAGTTTTTGGGCGATCACGTCGAGGTGGAAGCCCTCGCGGAGGGCGGCCGTGTCCTGGTGCGTGGCCGCGAGACGCCCGTCGCCGCGCCGGCCGGGATCATCGGCCCGGTCAAGCTCTACGTCCGGCCGTGGCAGTTGCAGCTCGCCGAGTTCGAGGCGGCGCACCTGTCCGGCACCGTGCGCAGCTCCTACCGCAGCCAGGGCCGCCAGCGCATCGAGGTGGTCGATACCGAGGGGCGGGTCCTGGCGGTGGAGGATTTCGACGGCATCCGCCATCCGGCCGGCCACCCGGTGGGCCTGCGGATCAACGGGGGGCATGTGTTCGGGTGAACCTCGTCAGACGCTGCACATCCACCTAGGCTCCCGCCCATGACGACCCTGAATCGCACCGCCCAGTCCGATGTCCTCTCCGCGGTCGGCCAGACGCCGCTGATCCGCCTGCGCCGGGCTTCCGCGGAGACCGGCTGCGAGATCCTTGGTAAGGCCGAGTTCCTGAATCCCGGCCTGTCGGTGAAGGACCGGGCGGCGCTGTCCATCGTGCAGGATGCCGAGGCGAAGGGGTTGATCCGGCCGGGCGGCACCATTGTGGAGGGCACCGCAGGCAATACCGGCATCGGCCTCGCCCTGGTGGCCTCCGTGCGTGGCTACCGGACGCTGATCGTCATCCCGGTCACCCAGTCCGAGGAGAAGAAGCAGACCCTGCGGCTCGCCGGCGCCCGCCTCGTGGAAGTCCCGGCGGTGCCGTTTTCCAACCCGAACAACTACGTCCACGTCGCCCGCCGGCTGGCGGACAAGCTTGCCGCCACGGAGCCGAACGGGGCGTTCTTCGCCGACCAGTTCGACAACGTCGCCAACCGGCAGGCCCACGTGGACGGGACCGGGCCCGAGATCTGGGAGCAGACCGGCGGCCGCGTCGACGGCTTCGTCTGCGCGGCCGGGACCGGCGGGACGCTGGCCGGCACCGCGGCGGCCCTGCGGGCCCGGAGCCCGGGCGTGCGCATCGCGCTCTCCGACCCGGAGGGATCGGCCCTCTACGCCCACTACACCACCGGCACCCTGAAGGCGGAGGGCTCGTCGATCACCGAGGGGATCGGCCAGGGCCGCATCACCCGCAACCTCGAGGGCTTCACCCCGGACCACGCCTTCCGGATCCCGGACCGCGAGGCGCTGGACATCGTCTTCGGCCTTATGCGGGAGGAGGGGCTGTCGCTCGGCGGCTCGTCCGGCATCAACGTCGCCGGGGCGATCCGGCTGGCCCGGGAGCTCGGTCCCGGCCACACGGTGGCGACGATCCTGTGCGACGGGGCGGCGCGCTACGCCTCGAAATTGTTCAATCCGGCCTTCCTGACCGAGCGCGGCCTGCCGGTCCCGGACTGGCTCGCGGCACCGCAGGATGTGTTGCCGGATTGGCACGCCTGAGATCTACCGCGTCAACCGGCGAATATCCCCGCAAAAGTGCGGTCCGGCGTTGAACTGAACGGATTGTCGCAGCGTTTCAACGGTCACGCTCGCAACAACAGCGACCGTCCGGAGAGCCTGTTTATGTCCCTCGTTACCATTCTCCTCATCATCCTGATCATCCTGGCCTTCGGCGGCGGCGGCTTCCTGGGCGGCGGCGCCTATCGCGGCCCGGGCTTCGGCCTCGGCGGCATCCTGCTCATCGTGCTGATCGTGCTGCTGGTGACCGGCCGCCTGTAAGCGCCCCTCGGACGCAGCCCTGCCGAAGCGTCTCCGGTTCGGCGGGCGCGTCCGAAGCAGCGTGCCCGCTTCATGGATCGGGGAACGTTCCCCGGTCCGCGAGGCGGGCCCTATCGACAGCTGATCCCGACGATGGCCGGGGCCACCGCGCCGGGCCCGGAATTCGGGGCCGGCTTCGCCTCGGCCACACCCTGGCCGGCCAGGAACGCCGCGATCGCTTGGGCCGGCACCAGGGCCAGGCGCGCGGGCGGCACGATGCCGGCGACACGCCGCACCGCCGCCGGATAGCGGGCGACGAGCCCGACGAGCCGCCCCGACCGGTCGAGCAAAGGCGCTCCCGCGGAGCCCGGCTGGAGCGGCGCGATCACGCCGCCGGCTACGGCCGTGGCTGGCGCGGCCAGAACCCCGTCCGAGCCCGGGGCCAACGCGATCAGAACCTCTTCGGCGGCGAGCGTATCGGTCCAGACCGGCACCCGGATCGGGGCCGGGATGCCCGCCGCCTCGAGCAGGGCGAGCCCGGCCGGGTCGGTCGCGATCACCCGGGCGGGTACCGCCCCGACGCGCGGCGCGGGGCACCCCTCCAGCACCGAAGCGGCGGTGAGGACGCGCCCCGGCGCGATCACAAGTCCGGTCCCGGCCTCCGCGCCGGCGGCGCTCGTGGGCGGCACCGCCGCGGCGGATGCCGGCGGCAGGTCCGCGGCGACCTTCGCGGGCTCGGGGGCGGCAGCCGTCGGGAACGGCTCGAAGGCGTTGGCCACCGCGATCACCAGACGGCCGACCTCCGCGGCGAGCGCCCGGTCGTACCCGATCAGGAAGCCGCGCACGCCCTGCGGCCCGGCATCGTACCGAACGTAGGACAGGCCGGTTCCGGTCTCGGCGGTGACCACCAGGGAGTCCGGCCGGCGCAGCTTGTAGGTGACCTTGCGGGCGGGCAGAGGCGCGGTCAGCTGGTCGAACAGGCCGTCCAGGGTCTCGCCCCCGGGCGGGATGGCACGGGATTCCAGGGTCACGCGCCCGTCCGCGCTCTGCCAGCGGGTGCCGGCCTGCAGGGCCGTGCGCTTCGAGAACAGGCGCTCGGGCACGCCCATCATCGCACCGCTCGCCGGATCGACGGCGACCCGGAAGCGCGCCGCCGCCTTGGCCGCCGCGCCCGCCGCCAGCAGCGCCGCCCGGCCGCGCGGCTCCAGGGGATCGGCCCCGCCGGCCCGGGCGCGGTAGGCCGTCAGCGCGTCGAAGGTCCGGCGCCCGAACGCCCCCGAGACCACGGCGTTGAAATCACCGGTCCAGACCAGCGCGTCCTGGACCGCCTTGCGCTCCGCCTCGGGCAGCGCCTCGAACGCGACCCTGGTCGCCTCGAAGGCGGGATCGGGCAGGCGGGCAGGGGGGGCAGCCTTCGGAACGGGCTGGGCCGGCCGGGTCGGCACCGGGCGATCCTGGGCGAACGCCGGCGCCGTCAGGCCCGCGAGCAGCAGGGCCGCCAGCAGAGGCATCGTCCACCGGCCCCACGGGGGCGTCTCCGGACCCGGATCGTATCCTGCCCCGCGCGAAGCCATCGCCGCCCTCGACACACACCGCGGTAACCTTGCACCGCGGCAACCTTGGCAGAGCCTCCGCGCGCGCGCCAGACCGGGCGCGTGCGCGGAATCTGTTCGAACCGCCCCGCAGGCCCGTGCACGCGGCCGCGCGATGCGCTAGAGGGCAGGGGTCCGGCCTCGCGGGCCGGCCCGGATTCCGAATCGTCTCGGACCTCCTGCCGGCCGCGCGCCGCCGCCATGGTCCGACGCGGAGCCCGGCATGAGCGAGACGAGCAACACCTTCAAGAAGGCGCCCAAGCGCAAGCCCACCAAGGGCAAGAGCGTCAGCGTCTCCCCGGAGATGCGGCAGGCCTATGCCAACCTGATCCAGGAACGGGCCGAGAAGCAGGAAACCTACGGGCGGCACCTGCCGCAGGAAGAGACGCGCAAGCGGTAGAATTTCTCCGCCGCCGTCTCCTCCGGATGGGCTCAGCGCTTGCGCACGAACTCGGTGCGCAGGACGAGCCCCTTGATCGTGTCGTGGCGGCAATCGATCTCTTCGGGATCGTCCGTGAGCCGGATCGACCGGATGACCGTGCCCTGCTTCAGGGTCTGGTTCGCGCCCTTGACCTTGAGGTCCTTGATCAGCGTGACCGCGTCGCCGTCGGCCAGGACGTTGCCGGCCGCGTCGCGGGCCTCGGCCCGGGCCGGCGCCGCGGCGGCCTGGCCAGGCGGGAGCCACTCGCCCGTGGCCTCGTCGTACACGTAGGATTCTTCGTCGCCGGCCAATGCCATAACCCCCGATGCCGGGTCCGGGCGCTGCGCCCGTCACCCTGCGCGTCCGCGCCCCTCACGCCGAATCGGTCATCGCCCCGGCGGGGGTGCTGGAACAAGCGCGGCCGTTCTCGCGCCGGGCCGGGCCCGGGGCAAGAGGGGGGAGGAAGAGGCGAGCAGTGGCCGGGGCCGGCGATCCGGCCTCCGCATGCGGGCGGAGGCCGGGGGGGGCGTCAGCGCTTGAGCGGACCGGCCTCGATCACGTCCTCGACCGTGCGCAGGCCGGCGCGCGGAGAGTTGACCAGGCAGGCCATGTTGCCGGGCGGGTGCTGGTTCTTCCACATCTTGGTGTGGGCCTGGGGGATCTTGTCCCAGGGGAACACCTCGCTCATGCACGGGTCGACCCGGCGGTCCATCACGAACTGGTTCGCCGCCGAGGCCTGCTTGAGGTGGGCGAAGTGCGAGCCCTGGATCCGCTTCTGGCGCATCCAGACGTAGCGGGCGTCGAAGGTGATGTTGAAGCCGGTGGTGCCGGCGCAGAACACCACCATGCCGCCGCGCTTCACCACCAGGGCCGAGACCGGGAAGGTCGCCTCGCCGGGATGCTCGAAGACGATGTCGACATCCTGCTTGCCGGTGATGTCCCAGATCGCCTTGCCGAACTTCCGCGCCTCCTTGGTCCAGGCGTGGAACTCGGGCGAGTTCACCGTGGGCAACTGCCCCCAGCAGTTGAAGTCCTTGCGGTTGATGACGCCCTTGGCGCCGAGGCTCATCACGTAGTCGCGCTTCGAATCGTCCGAGATCACCGCGATGGCGTTGGCGCCCGAGGCCGCGCAGAGCTGCACGCCGAACACGCCGAGACCGCCGGAGGCGCCCCAGATCAGCACGTTCTGGCCGGGCCGGACCGTGTGCGGCGCGTGGCCGAACAGCATGCGGTAGGCGGTAGCCAGGGTCAGCGTGTAGCAGGCCGCCTCCTCCCAGGTGAGGTGCTTGGGCCGGTGCATGAGCTGGCGCGACTGCACCCGGCAGTACTGCGCGAACGAGCCGTCGCCCGTCTCGTAGCCCCAGATGCGCTGGCTCGGCGAGAACATCGGGTCGCCGCCGTTGCACTCCTCGTCGTCGCCGTCATCCTGGTTGCAGTGGACGATGACCTCGTCGCCGACCTTCCAGCGCTTCACCTTGGCGCCGACCTTCCAGACGATGCCGGAGGCGTCCGAGCCGGCGATGTGGTATTCGCCCTTATGCACGTCGAAGGGCGAGATCGGCTCGCCCAGGCCCGCCCAGACGCCGTTGTAGTTCACGCCCGCGGCCATGACGTAGACCAGCACCTCGTCGTCGCCGATGTCCCACACCGGCAGGACTTCGAGCTGGTGGGATTGCTCCGGGGGGCCATGACGCTCGCGCCGGATCGCCCAGGCGTACATCTTGGCCGGCACGTGACCCAGCGGCGGGATCTCGCCCATCTCGTAGAGATCCTTGACCTCACCGTCCGCCGGACGGACCGCACCGCTCGCAGCCATCTCGCTCTCCTCTCATCCCGCGCTGTTCTCACGGCCGCGGTTCTCTCCCGCGCTATAGCGGCGATGTCGGAGGCGTCCAAGTGGGCCGAAAGTCGAAATCGGAGGGTTTCGAACGTGAAAAAGCGCCCTGCCCAAGGCCGGCGCCGACGTATTCAAATTCGGCTTGCGAACCGACCAAGTATTATTCGGCGGGGGGCCACCGCCGACCGGACCCGAGACCTTCCGGGACGGGGCGCCGGACCGTCCGGTAGACTTTATACCACCGATGAGCCCGGACACGGCGCTGCGGCCACAGGGCATCCGCTCGACCGACGCCGCGTCGGGTGCGTCGGGAGCGGCTTTGGACTATCGCGAGCGGATCGAGACTCCGCTCCGGGGATGTGCCGCGCCATGCTCAACGTCAGCGCCATCCTCGGCCGCCCGGCCGAGACGGGTCTGCTCCGGATCGCGCTCGCCTGCGGGCTCGCGGCGCTGCCGGTGACAGTCTCGGCAAAGGATCAGTCCAAGCCGTGGAAGGTCAGCGGCAAGCTCCTCGGCGAGCCCGACCCAAAACATCCCGCCGAGGCGGAGCGGAGCGAGAAGGCCCGAGATGTGAGCGGCATCGCCTGCGCCACCGATACCGGCTTCCCGCGGATCTGCCTCGTGGCCGACGACGAGTCGCAGGGCGCCCAGGTGGCGATCCTGCAGGACGGCAGCCTCGTGGCCGGACGCTTCATCCGGCTGATCGACGCCACCCGAAACGGCAAGCCGCTGGAACTCGACGCCGAGGGCGTGGCCTATGCGGACGGCGCCTTCTACGTCATCGGCTCGCATGGCCGCCCCCGGCGCGAGCACGGCCAGGACGCCGAGGGCGACGCGCGGGCCGAGGCGACCCGGCACCTGTTCCGCATCCGCCTCGATCCCAACGCCGTGGACCCGGAGACCGGCCAGCTTCGCGCCGAGCCCGAGATCGCCGGCACGGCGGCGCTGGCGCGGATCATCGCCGACATCCCGGCGCTGGCCCCCTTCCACGACCGGGCCCTGGAGGAGGGCGGCGTCACCATTGAGGGCGTGGCGGTGCGGGGCGGCCGGCTCCATGCCGGCCTGCGCGGCCCCGTGCTGGCGGATGGCGGCGCTGCGGTCGTGTCGGTGCCCCTCGCCGGCCTGTTCGACGGCAAGCCGGCCGCCGGGACCCTCGCCACGGTGGCGCTGGGCCCGGACAGCCGCGGGCAGAAGCGGGGCGTGCGCGACCTCGTGGCCGTGCCGGACGGCTTCCTGATCCTGGCGGGGCCGATGCACGACCCCGAGGGCGGGGCGGTCGCGGCCGGCGACTACACGGTGTTCGCGTGGGACGGCACGGGCGCGCCGCGCAAGCGCCTCGACCTGCCCGGCTACCCGGACCGGGAGAAGCCGGAGGCGCTGCTGCCCCTCGACGAGCGTTCGGACGGGCAGCGGGTGCTGGTGTTCTTCGACGGCCTGAAGGAGGGCGCCCCGCGCGCGCTCATGCTGCCGCGCTGATCGGCCGGGCCCTTCAAATCCGGCTGCCGGCCCGCACAAGTTTTTTAAAGTCTTTCCGAGCCCTCCCGGGCCGTCTTGCCCGTCTG
>Ga0265798_10009606_pt1 | contig 12072 bp, 9 predicted proteins | sample P3T30metagenome_FD_192430 | JGI IMG/M metagenome (GOLD analysis project Ga0265798, IMG submission 192430) | Plant litter microbial communities from East Loma Ridge, Irvine, California - P3 T30 | ecosystem: Environmental > Terrestrial > Plant litter > Unclassified | place: USA: California... | reverse complement strand
CCCTCATTTAGGGACACATTGGGAGTAGTAGGCATTGGTAACCACACACTTGAATCCACTCACACAAGTCGTAGGGCCGGTATAGCTGTTGCCGCCACATCTGTTTCGAGTTAACATACGCTTGGTTGGAAGGAGTGTTTGTATTGCTTACTGTTGATAAGCTCCAGCAGTTTGACCGGAAGTTGGCGTTGCCGAAGGTGCAGCACTAACGGCCTTGGAGGATGTGGGCTTAACAGAAGGTGCTGCACTGACGGCCTTGGAGGCCGAGGGTACTGCACTAACGGCCTTGGAGGATGTAGGCTTAGCAGTAGCAACGGACGAAATGGCGGAGGAGGGCTTACCACCCCCGCTGCTGGCACCGAGAGCAAGGATCTTGGCAGCAGCGTGCTCTGCGAGGACAACGATGTAGGACGTAGGGTTAGTGAAGATGTGACTGAAAACGTGTTAGTGATGGAGCGGATGAGGATGGCTGGAATGAAGCTTACCCAGGGAAAAGAGAAGCATCCACGACGTGGATGTTGTCAGTTCCATAGACCTGTGTGTTCAGATCTACGACTGAAGTTCCACCAGTGAGACCACTGTCGGTTCCGAGCTTGGCTGTGCCGATCCAGTGGTTGGAGCGACGCTTAGCTGGGGTCAAGGGTAGGCTGGCGACGTAATCTTCAACAGTCTGGTTTGCGGGCGGGACCTGCCACGTGATTTGCGGGTTCTTTGCAAGAGCTGCCTGCATGCTCTTGATACCAGCGATGACGACACCTGTGTCGGCAGCGTTCTGCAAGTACGGTGCTTTGCTGACGAACATGTTGAGAGCGCCGTTAATGGAGAGCGCACCTCGGGAGGTAGAACCATGGCCAAGGTACTGGCTGATGGTCATGGAGTGAGTATCGTTAGGACCAGGACCTTCAACACGAGCAGTCCATTGGAGCGATCGGTCGATGCCATCAGATCCCTTGATGATTTCCCAGCCAAGGGGACCGATGTTGGGCGCAGACTGAGCGAGGATACCGGCGCGCTTGGAAAGATAGAGGTTCTTGTCGGCCTCAATCGGGGTGTTCCATGCTGCGTAGAAGTCGTAAAAGGACACATTGGGGTGTTGGACGACGATATCGGTGTTGACGTGGTCGTTCAAGTTCTGTCCAACGGGAAGGTTGATCCAGTCTGAGTCGCCGATCATGGTGGCTCCGTCAAGAGCACTGTTCTTGACGACGGTGAGCTGATCCTTTGGTCCGATACCGCTGCGGAAGAGGACCTTGGTGGACCCAAAGGCACCGGCAGAGACAATGACACGGCCTCCAGGGTTGAGGTTCACGGTGCCGCAGTAACCGGTACCACCAACACCACTATCGAGCTCAACGCCGGTAGCCTTGCCGCCGGTACGGACGATACGGCGAGCCATAGTGTTTGTCCAGAGCTTGAAGTTCTGCCTTGCGAGCGCAGAGACCATGTAGGTACCGAGGGGACCTTGCCTCTGTCCGTTGGAGTACATGAACGGAGAGTGCGAGAAAGTTCGGTTCTTCTGGTTTGGTTGGTCGTTTGCGACAACACTCTTCCAGCCACCAGCAGCGAGCGCGCCGGATAGGACGTCAAAGCCTTCTTGCTTGTAACGCTTGCCATCCATTGAAGGCGTGTCAGTACCAGGAATGCGGCTGAAGACACGGCTGATAGCACCCTTGACGTCCGAGGACTTCCAGCCAGTAGGGAATTGGTAGTCGAAATCGATATCAATAGGCTTCCACCAAAGCGCAGCGTTGACAGCAGTGCCTCCTCCGAGAACGCAACCAGCCATCTGGTCAATGTCGGTGCAAGCGACACCGGCAGAATCGACCCAGATCTGGTTGCAAAGACCGGGAACGTCGAAGCGAGATAGGTTGTTGCTTGTAACCCAGTCTGGTCCCAACTTGCCGCCAAAGCGAGCCAAAGATGGCGGGCCCTTCTCAAGTAGCAAAACACTCTTGCCAGATTCAGAAAGCTTGTCTGCGACGGGAATACCACCGGCACCACCGCCAATGACGATGTAGTCGAAGGAACCCGAAGGGGCGGGCGATCCAACGCACTTGGCTGGGGTAGTCGGTGTGGGTGTGGAAGTAGGGCCTCCTGAGGTGGGTGTGCCAGTGGGCGAAGTGCCAGCAAGCGCGGCCCACTCAAGGTACTTTGCGTTTCTCGCAGGTGTTGTTACAGCGCCGAAAAGAGCTTGACCCTTGTTGTGCTGTACCCAGGTGCCATCATAGATCTTGTCGTGCTGGGCCCAACCAATGACGTTGACTTCGCCGGTTGGAAGTTGGGAGCCCTCAGCACCGGCTTGATTCCAAGCAAAGCAGTGCTGGCATCGGTACACAATCTCAAAGTCAGTGTCAGTGACCGAGGAGTATATTTGACTCAATACGGCGTCTCCAGTGTAGTCATCAGGAGCAACGTAGCCACTACTGCAAGTCAGCACAGAAGGTTGAGAGGGGAGCAGGGAGACTCACGATACGAAGACAAACTTGGTCTTTACAGCATTCGTCTCTGGCCACGCGACAAGGAGAAGGGCATTTGTCATGCCGCCTCCGTGGCTGATACCGGACCATCCCTGCCTGTTCGCTTCGAGAGAACCTTTCTGGGAAGTGTTGGCATATGATTCATGTAGTTCTGAGACGTCTTCTTACCATGTAACCAATGTACTCATCATCGGGCGCAGTACCGTTGGTAGGTAGTGCCCATCCCCACTCGAAGCCGCCGGGAGTCTGATCAGATGTCACTACCTGGCGCCAAAAGTCGATGCCGGTAGGTGTGTGGGTAAAGGTTGTCTGCGCAAGCGCGATAGGAGCAACTAAAACGTGTCAGGCCTTGTTCGATCAAAGTCAAGCATTTTGACAAGACATACAAAGAGGGAACAGCAGCGAAGCCGCCTGGAGAACAGAAGACGTCTTCATGGTGAAGACTGGGTTGTCACGGAAATGAAGGGAATGGCCAGCGAGAGCGGTTGCTGTGAAGTGTGTAGCATGCAGCGTGCCATGGTATTATATATCCGTTCACTTTGCACTAGACTACAACGCAGACGCGCCATGGTGTATGGGGTTGACACCAATAAGCCAAGGCACTTGCTGCAGAGCATGCCTCTGGGCGCGGCAAAAGCATGCCTCCTACCAGGTACGGGTGAAGCATGGCGGCGAGGGGGGCCCCGGGCGAGGCGTGATTGCCATCAGCAGACTGGCGATTGGGCGGTGCGAGGCGGTATTGATCTGGCCAAGATTAAGGTCAGTGGTTAATATGTGGACAATAAGGCGACCGGGGGGTGATTGATTGACATAGATTGATGCATACCGGGATTGCGAGGTATTTGCCGGGAGCGATGAGCGCCTAGGCCGGTTTGGGCCTTCCCCACACAGCGTTTCGCAGCGAGCGGGATGGCCATGGTTTGCAAACCGTCACCCACGTCGGGCTCTTGTCATCATCGCCAAACACGCCATCTGCACCATGGCATCCTTCTAGAATGGAAAACGACGCCCTAGCATGAGCGCGTGCACCGCCGTGCCCGCCTCGATGCCGGCGTTGTGCCGCATGTTCCGCAAGACAGCTCCAAATGAAGGGTTACTCCCAAGCCAACACCCAAGACTTGCGACGTGCGCACGTTTCCCAGATTGAAACACTCGACGAGTGCGGTACCTCCCAATCTATTAGATTATCATTCCTTCACCCTTCGGCTAGCCACGACATGGCCTCGGGGCTACCTGCTCTGATTTGAGCCGCGATTCTTCCACCCAACCGCCGACTTGGCTCCCACATTCGGCTTTTCGAAGGCCTTCTTTCCTATTCCAGCATCTGCCGGCCCTCTTGTGCAGATCTCCGTTGCCCTCGACGTGTGCCAGGCACGGTACTATATTGAAGGAGTCAAGGACCGCTAGTCACGCGTCTGTGCTACCGTGCAGTCGAGCTTTTTGTGGTTGTGTCACATGGAACTGCGGCATTGTGTTCCATCTGCAAGCATTCGGAACATTGTACATGATGGAATAATATAGAGACATTCGCCGTCGCCACTTTGGCGCGTTTGCGGCATCAGCTGCTCATATTGTTGCGCCTGCTAGCTCATACGATTTGTGTGTTTTTTTGTTTCAAGCCTCATGTCAGAAGCATGGTGAGGGGAGGTGGCAAGAGGATGCGGGTACCGTAAGCAAGCTTTGCCGTTCTTCTTTCTTAATCCGTTGCTGACAGCAGACACACAGACTCCGGATGGGTAACATGCCAGTTTCGCAGTTGCTTACGGCCTCAGTTTAGAGTAGAAACGGTCAAGCATAGACCAATCATTGTCTTCATGTTCAAACGACGTAAGATACAGATAAGCGTGACAACAGGTGCTATGCAGGGGTGAATTGACGTGCATGAAGCCCCAATTCTGACAGCATACATCTCTCCGAGGAAGGTTTTTGTACATGTACGCCGTACGGACGTCTGGCGAGGTGTGCAAGTGCTCGATGTAGGCCAGAGCGCCAGAAGGGCTCACTGCCGGATGACACCACCCGTTCAATACCAAGTCCCAGGCTGACCAAGTATCTGGGGCGTACTTTGTTGCAGGCGACGGTAATGGTCCAGACAATGAGACGAATCGCCTCAAGTGGTTCAAGCTATCCGAGAAGGGTGAGGATGGCAGAGCGTACGGTTGCGGAACCTTTCAACGCAAAGGATCTCGCATGTCGTGTGCTATCCTCCTGCATACCCAGTGGACATTGAGTACATGTGTGTGTGCGTGTGTGTTACCGGTATCCATGGTTGTCTGCCAGACCTAGATGTCGGGGATGATCGTCTTCCATACGACAGCCAAGAATCAAGGTGATATATTTCACGTGTACAGTAGTTTGGGCATGGCCCGGGGCTAGAAGCAATACCAACGCTGCTTCTGTCAGCTCCCAAGATCATATCATGTATAACCCCCCAGTGTCGTATTCCGGATGTACCGGCGAAGCCAACAAAACAAGCTACACGATCCATGTCCGAGAGCCATCCCCAAGTCTCGTGATGGCGCAGTAAGAAATCATGACGTCGGCTCCAACTCCCAACTGTCAGAGAAAGAGTGCCGTTGCTATATGTCGTGTACCCTTGAAATCAACGCAAAGCAAATGAAGCGCCTTGTACGACATTCCACAGCCAGCAATATCACTTACCATGACATCAGCCTCATCTTCCCCCAAACCCAGACGCTCATCGATAACCCACATCCACCCTGTACCCCACAGAAAACAGAAAACCGGTAGTTGGCGCACCACGCACTTTTTGCATTGACAAACGGGATATGCGCCATGCTTGACGAAGAAAACATGGAAGCCGGGGGGAGGAAGAGGGGTGCGCGTGCGCCAAAGCATTAACGATGGTACCTTGCATGCATGAAGCCTTCTTTTCCCCACCAAACCACCACACACAGACACAGACCTCCACATCTGCCTACCTGATCCCCGCCACCCAGCCCATCGTTTCCAAAGCCTTTGACACACCCTAGACCCGTTTAACAGGCTAAGCACTGGTTTCCGATTCAAATACAAGCATTGTTTTTTTGGCGGATATTCCATAGTGGGAACGAGGGCGATCACACCAGTTATACCCAGCCAGTCGTTTGGTCGATCGAGGGCGAATCGGTCGCGAGATAGATAGAGATAGAGAGAGAGAGAGAGAGAAATACAGGATGCACGACGAACGTGAGTTTTACACACTGCTCCCCTCATTTCATCGACTCCATTTCGCTCCCGTCCGCTTTCTCGCTGTGCGCAAAGTATGGATGCGCCGTGTCTACAGCAAGAGAGGTACCGCGCTGTAGCTTCATATCCACACATCCACACACACACACACACACACACACACACATACACACACACACATACACACACACCTACGCACACCATCTACAACATGTACATTCAGCTCCCTCTCCGCGAACCCCACTAACATCAAATCTAGACCCCCACCCCTTACTCGCCCAAGTCCCTCTAACGCTCTCTCCATTCCTCTCCCTACCCACGGCAACCCCGCTCCCCTACTCGTACAAATCACTGCCTTCGACCCTCCCACCTAGTATTCTCTCCCCGCCACCCAACCCCAACAACTCCAACAGCCAAACCACATCCCCCGAGCAACCCGCATACGTGACCTCGGCAACCGGCACATCAGCGACGCCCGACCAGATCCTCACCTAATGTATTGCCTTGCAAGAGCACCTGCGCAAGATGGAAGAGGATGCAAAGAGGACGCTGAAGGAGTGGGAGGAGAGGCGGCAAAGGGAGGATTTGGCGGAGAAGAGGAGGGTTGCGCCTGGCTGGTTGGATAGTGGTGTTCATATCATCAAGCCTGAGGAAGATACGAGCCAGAACAACGGGGCAGGCGGGCATACAGGGCAGCAGCAGCAGCAGCAGCAACAGCAACAGGAGAATTTCATGGACTTGGATCCGCAGGCGGATCGCAAGGCACAGGAGGGTGAGGAACTGGATAGGGTATTTGGCGGACTGAAAGTCTGATCCTGAACATGTAACACAAGACAGCGGCAAAAATGCAGAGCACCAGATAGAATACTGGACATGCGTACAAAGAAAGAAAAAAAACAGATTGTTCTGGCGACCAGCATTCTTCATAATAAATTAATACCAGGTTTTAACAACTATAAGCTATGACATGCCTTTTTGGCACAAGGCCGAGACCGAGCCACATTACCATACGGTGACTAGTGACCCTCATCGCGACGCGATATTACACACACATATGAGAACCGAAGAACTGAAATCGAAGGGGAATCTTGAAGGAGGAAGAATGTCGGGAATTACTGCTGTGCCAGACCCACTTGCGCAATCCGACCCAACGCCGTGTGCTACTTGTAGTAGCAATGCTACGCCTTAGCGGCGGCCGTGCGAGCGGTTGATGCTGCCCTGAAGGTTGTCCACCTCACCCTCGAGACGCTTAATCTCCGCATGGCTGGCCTCGAGATCCTTGTTGAGACGGTCACGCTCGGCAATAAGCTTCTGCTCCCACTGCCTGAAGCGCTGCTCCTCAACCTTGACTTGCTCCGTGAAGCGCTTGCGGAGCGCCTCTTCCTCTTCCTTGAACTTGGGGTTGTCCAGCTTCCTTGGTCGGGCCTCGCCAAACTTCCTCGTCTCCATCTGACCAGCACGGTAGGCCTCGTAGTGGTTCTCTTCGGTGGTGTGGATGAGATCGAGCATGTGAGTTCGGATGAGAATGGCACGCAGCTTCTTGAAGTCGCAGTGCTCCTCGTTCTCCACCTCTGCCACACCCCAAGAATATTGTCGGCCCTTGACAGTGCGACCGTCGTTGGTCTGGACGTCCTTCTCGGAGCCAATGACGGAGAAGGGCATGGCGTCGATGAGGCCGCGGGCGTGCTGCATCGCGGCAGCGTCGTCGTCCTCGAGCGGAGGAGTGTAGATCTTGATGCCTTGAGCATCAATGACTTGGCGCACCTAGAAGCTGTCAGTACGTGGTCTTGGATCATGTTTCTGCCCAACTTACCCTCAACTTGAACTTGGCAAGGTCTGTGGGGCTTAGTGTGTCGGCCTTGGCCACGACGGGGATCAGATTGACGCGTGTGCAGAGCTTCTTCATGACCTCAATGTCCAACGGCTTCAGGGTGTGGCCTGTAGGGCGGATGAAGTACAAGCAGGCGTGAACACGTAGATCGATCTTATCAGAGCGGCGCGGTTGTTGCTCCTGAAGCATGTACGACTCGTGCTGGTCGTCAAGGAACTCAATGATGGGCTGCCACGAGTCGCGGTTGTTCACGTAGTCGCCAAAGCCGGGAGTGTCGATGACGGTCAGTCGCACTGGCCGTGTTAGTAAAGGAGCCGCCATAGGAGCCTCATGTACGCGTACCCTTGAAGAACTTCTCCTCGAGCTCGGCCTTGGTGATCTCAATCTCGACAGTCTTGTCCATCTGCTTGTGGTGTCGTCGCTTGTGGTCGGCATAGTTCTTGATGGTGGTGGAGAAGAGCGTGTTGATGAAGGTTGTCTTTCCGAGGCCAGACTCGCCAGCAACCTAGGCCAGTCAGACTATATTGTAAACTTGATAGGGGTCCAACTCGTACCATTATGGTAAAGGCAGCACCGCGCTTGGCGACAATCTTGTGCCTGTACTACGTTAGGCTCGACGCTGCGTGTCCGCTTGGGGGGATAAAGTACCTCTGGTTAGGCAACTGCGATGGGTGTTAGTATTTAGCGACGACATGGCTGTAAGGAGTGTATACGTACGTTGGCAATGCCAATTGGGGACGCGGATTCGGCCATGTTGCGGGCGTGTGTTGTGCTGAGTGTGTAGGGGGGACTGCACCGTGTTAGCAGAGGTAGTTGGAAGTAATGTGGTAAATAGCGGTAAACTCACGAGAAGAGGCCCGACGAAAAGCAATCAGCAATGAGGCTACTGAAAAGCGTCTGGTATGGGGTGCGGAGAGGAAGCGTGGTGTTGGTAGACAATTTGGGTCCCCTTTCTGCCAGTCGCTCATTCGGCAAGCACTGACCCTGAATGGGGAAGTCGCGCCCATGCACCTGGTCCACTAGCGCGCTTTGGAAAGTTCCGAGCTTCGAAAAAGTTCAAGATGCGACTGTCCCCGCCACGACGCCATGAACGCACCGCCTCGTGATATTTGAAGATGAAGACTGATTTCCAGGTAAGAGCGATGCGCACAATGAGTAATCATGTGGGCTAAGAAGCATAGTTCTCCAACCTGCTGGGTACAGTTTACAGCAGAGGCAATCTTCTCTTTACACCAGACGGCACATGTTTGCTGTCACCGGTTGGTAACCGGGTTACGGTGTTTGACCTTGTAAAGTACGTCTGTTTCTACAATCCAATCGCTGTTCCGGTGTCACTGACCTGTGCAGCTCCAAGTCACATACCCTTCCGTTCGCGCACCGAAAAAACATCACACGGCTGGCACTAAACCCTCGCGGAAATCTCCTCCTCTCCGTCGACGAAGACGGTCACGCAATCTTTACCAATGTCCCTCGTCGCATCGTACTCTACCACTTTTCGCTGCGCGGGGATGTGACGGCGCTCGCTTTTGCGCCATCTGGTCGACATTTCGCAGTAGGTATAGGAAGGCAGATTGAAGTATGGCACACTCCATCCACACCAGACGTTGCCGATGGCGACTTGGAATTTGCGCCATTCGTGCGCCATCGAATTTACACTGGACACTACAACTCTGTCCAGACTATCGAGTGGTCCAGCGACTCGCGATTTTTCCTTAGCGCATCGAAGGATATGACAGCACGGATATGGAGTGTAGATCAAGAAGAAGGGCATGCGCAGACCACACTGAGCGGGCACAGGCAGGAAGTAGTGGGCGTGTGGTTCTCAAAGGACCAGGAGACGATATACACTGTCAGCAAGGATGGAGCCCTTTTTGTATGGAAGTACATGCTGCGATACGATGCGCCACCAGACGCCGACGAGAAAGACGACGAGAGTCTGCAATGGGGCATTGCCGAACGACACTTCTTTCACCAGAACAACGCACACGTCACCTGCGCAAACTTCCACCCAGAATCGAAGCTTCTCGTTACTGGCTTCTCCCACGGCATATTCTTCATTCACGAACTACCAGACTTTGCCCAGATCTCGAGCCTGAGCATATCGCAAAACGACATTGACTACGTCGCCATCAACAAGACTGGAGAATGGTTGGCATTTGGCGCTTCAAAACTCGGCCAGCTGCTCGTTTGGGAGTGGCAGTCGGAATCGTACATTCTCAAGCAGCAGGGACACTTCGACTCGATGAACACGATCGCATACTCTCCAGACGGCCAGCGAATCGTAACAGCGGCGGATGACGGAAAGATCAAAGTGTGGGAGGTCAGTTCCGGTTTCTGCGTCGTCACATTCACAGAACATATGGGCGGAGTCACAGCCTGCGAGTTTGCGAAGAAAGGGAACGTCCTCTTCACAGCCAGTCTCGATGGCTCGGTGAGAGCATGGGATCTACACAGATACCGAAACTTCCGCACATTTACTGCGCCCTCAAGACTGTCCTTTTCCTCATTAGCCATCGACCCGAGCGGTGAGGTCGTTTGCGCAGGCTCCATTGACTCATTTGACATTCATATCTGGTCTGTCCAGACTGGCCAACTACTAGACAGGCTATCCGGCCACGAAGGCCCGGTATCATCACTCTCCTTTTCTCCCGATGCAAGTACGCTAGTTAGTGGAAGCTGGGATAGGACCGTCCGTATCTGGAACATTTTTGCGCGCACCCAAACCAGCGAGCCATTGCAACTCATGGCCGACATTCTCTGCGTCGCGTTTCGTCCGGACTCGAAACAGATAGCAGTCACAACGCTAGATGGGCAGCTAACCTTCTGGAATGTATCTGACGCTGCACAAGAGAACGGAGTCGATGGGCGGCGTGATGTGTCTGGTGGCCGCAGAATGTCAGATCGGCGAACAGCCGCCAATGTGGCAGGCACCAAAGCTTTCACAACGGTCAAGTATAGTGCAGATGGAACTTGTGTACTGGCGGGTGGCAACAGCAAGTACATCTGCCTATATGATGTTCAGTCTGGTGCGCTACTCAAAAAATTCACCGTATCCGTCAACCTTTCCCTGGATGGAACCCAAGAGTTCTTGAACAGCAAGCTTCTAACAGCTGCCGGTCCTGAGGGCCTGATCGATGATCAAGGCGAAGCATCAGATCTCGATGACCGCCGAGACAACACGCTCCCTGGTACACAAAAGGGTATTGGTGCAAGGCGGACAAGACCTACAGTGCGTGTCCCAGCTGTTGCGTTCTCTCCCACTGGCCGAGCTTTCTGCGCCGCATCGACCGAAGGCCTCCTCATTTACTCCCTTGACAACACATTCCAGTTCGATCCGTTCGATCTTGATATTAGCATAACTCCTTCCACTACTCTTGACACCCTAGCACAAAAAGACTATCTAAAAGCATTGGTAATGGCGTTCCGGTTGAATGAACGCAATTTGATCCGACGAGTATACGAAGCTATCCCCGTTTCAAATGTCCCGTTGGTCGTCAAAGAACTTCCTTCTGTTTATCTCGGTCGACTACTACGTTTCGTTGCACTCCAGGCCGACGAATCACCGCATCTAGAGTTCAACTTGGTGTGGATTGAGTCCCTACTCAGCAAGCATGGTCGATGGATGAAGGAGAACAAGGGTGGCCTAGAGGCTGAGCTGAGAAGCATCGAGAAGGCTGTTCGCAGGATACAAGCTGAACTCGCAAGGCTAGCAGACGAGAACGTCTATCGCATTGAGTACCTTCTCTCTCAGCCGATTGAGTCAAAACAGACCGCGCAACTTGATTTTGGAGTTAAAGAAATAGAAAACGGGACCTCAGACGAGGATATGACAGATAGTAACGACAACAGTGAAGATGGTGGCGAGTGGCTGGGCTTTGAAGAGTGATACCATTTCTTGTTTTAAATACGAATATTTACAAGTGCTTCCTCGACCGTACACTCGCATACGCACTGCTCTTGCTACATTCCCACGGTCTTCCATACCTCATAGAGAACTGTACGCACCGCTCTTACTACACTCTGCCTATTATACCTGCCTCAATACATAGCTCTTCCCACGCCCTAAGAAGCACAATTGCCTCAACCTCTTGCGAGGGACGCGACTACCATGATTCCGCCAACACCTACCTATGTTTATATCCACATACAATGCCGTCTACCCTTCCTGCATCCTTTTTCTTTCAACTTTCACCTCACTTTGTGCTATCGTTTCGCAGCTACATTCATACTACAAATTTTAATTTTGCCCGACTATCGCTATGGCCACTCGACCGGATCAACGAAACCCGGCCCTGACGTCGACTGACCACAACTCAGAGCCAAAAAAGGGGAACCCATAAGCAGTGCGCAGGCTGCATCTATCAAGGTCGGCGAGTTCAGCAAAGCCGGTGCAGCTACCAATTCCCAGTGTCCGCTCGAAACCGCCGGGCCTTCCAATCTCGCGGCCCCGATCGAACCTGACAAACGTTTCAGCTTAGAAACTGCTGTCAAAAGTCGCGAGTCTTCTAACTACACAATTCCCGTCTACCCTGCTTTCGCTGGTAAGGGTAAAGAGCGAGCAACAGCCGACGAAGT